>Ga0070737_10002683_pt1 | contig 20684 bp, 20 predicted proteins | sample Coa_R1_10_FD_66438 | JGI IMG/M metagenome (GOLD analysis project Ga0070737, IMG submission 66438) | Surface soil microbial communities from Centralia Pennsylvania, which are recovering from an underground coalmine fire - Coalmine... | ecosystem: Environmental > Terrestrial > Soil > Unclassified...
CCGCACGCTCGCGCCGATGGCGGGCCCCGGCTCGCCGATCCGTTCGGCGCCGGTCAGCGCCTGGATCTCGACGCCGTGCCGGGGCGCCACGACGAGGAAGGCGAAGTCGTGGTCGGGGTCGGCGGCACGCCGCCAGGCGGAGTCCACGAACGAGGCCACGACAGCCCAGGTGCCAAAGGGCGTCCTCCCCCTGCGGTACCCGGGCGCGAACCGGATCGCGCCCACGCCGGCAAGGCAGTGCGCGGCCGTGACGACGAGGTCGTGGCGAGGGCTGTCCACCACCTCGCCGGTGCAGAAGTGGGCGGCCACGCTCTCACCGGCGGGGTAGAGCACCCCGATCGGCGCGAGCGCATCGGCAGCACCAGCTGGCCTGCGCTCCCGTTCGGCGCTGAGCGAGACCGCGGCCTGGCGCGAGAGGGGCTCTCTCGAGAGGTGGAGGAGGCGCAGCGCCTCGCTCCGTGCCGGGGGAAGGGCGGTGACCAGCCCGGCGCCTGCGAGAGCGAGGAGCACGGCCGCAAGCGGGCGGCGACAGCTGGCCTGACACCGTCGCCACCTTGGGTCGACGGCCACGCGGCGCGCCCTCGATGCCTCCACGACCTCGGAGACGCTAGTCGCTCGGCCCGGTGCTCTCCTGGTTCTCGGCCTGGCTCACGGGGATCGTCACGCAGGTGTCGGCAGATCTTCACCAGAGCGTCATGCCGTTGCGGTGCTGTAGTTCAGCGGGGGTTGCGGCAGAGGTAGGAGACCGACCGGTGCGCGGTGCGGTAGGCGCCCTTGCGGCGGACGACCTCGTCGATCCGGTGGCTCAGCTCCTCCTCCACGGCTGCTCACGGGACCGGTCCTCGGAGGGCTTCGATCGGGCCGCGCAGGCTCCGGATCAGCCCCAGGATCGGCTCGGGTCCCGGCACGGCGATCGCGGTGGTGAGGGGCTCGGGGAGCACCTCGTCGAAGGTCCGGGCCAGGATCTCCTCGCCGTTCTCTGCCGAGAAGCCGAGATCCACTCGCCACCTCCCGTCCCCGGTGACGGCCTCGAACGCCTCGGTCGCCAGCTCCTCGTGTGGCGCCGGCATGTTCGAGTTGGTCGTGACGAGGAGCGTTCCGTCGCCCCGGAGCACGCGGGCGAGCTCGCCGACGGCCCGGTCCGGATCGGGGACGTGGTAGAGCATCCAGAGGGCCAACACGGCGTCGAAGCTGGACGTTGCGAGAGGCAGGTGCTGCACGTCGCCGTTCACGAGCAACGGCGCCCCTTCTGCCCGAGCCGCGGCGAGCATGCCGGGGGAGAGGTCGAGACCGACCACGAGGCGAGCTCCCGCGCGCCGGGCGACCGCCCTCATCCAGGTTCCCGAGCCGCAGCCGGCATCGAGGACCGTCGAGACCGCGTGCCAGTCGAGGCGCTCGATCCCCGGTACCCCTGACGAGCGCTCCCGGTCCACGAAGGCGAAGAGCGACTGGCGGGCTGCGAGGCCTCCTGGCATGCGGTAGTGGTCCCGTTGGGTGGCGCCGGCGAGCACGTCGTCTCGGCGGTGCTCGTCCACGGCGCCGTCGTCACGCTGCATCCCGGCCTCCTCGGCCGAGCACCGGAGGTGGTGGACCCGCGCCCTCGAGCCCGGAGCGCCGGGCCGACTGGTCCGGCGACGTCGGCTGTGGGACGGTAGCTCGGTGGAGGAGGGCGCGGCCAAGCACGACCTGCACCGCTACCTGCGCGACGCTCGGGCCTCGATGCTCTGGAAGCTCGAGGGGCTCCCCGAGTACGACATGCGACGCCCTCTCGTGCCGACCGGGACGAACCTGCTCGGGCTCGTGAAGCACGTCGCGCTGGTCGAGCTCGGCTACCTCGGCGAGACGTTCGGCCGGCCGTTCGAGGGTTGGGCGCCGCAGGCGGCGTCCGACACGGAGCCGAACGCCGACCAGTGGGCCGCGGCGGAGGAGTCGCCGGACCAGGTGGTGGAGTTCTACCGCGAGGTGTGGCGGCACTGCGACGAGACGTTCTGGGCCCTCCCGCTCGACGCGCCGGGGAGGGTGCCGTGGTGGCCGGAGGAGAGGGCGGCGACGACTTTGCACCACGTCACGGTGCGGGTGATCGCCGAGACGAACCGCCATGCCGGCCACGCCGACATCCTGAGGGAGCTGATCGACGGCAGGATCGGCTGGGTGGAGGGGAACGACAACCTGCCCTCGACCGATCCCGGCTGGTGGGAGTCCTACCGGTCCAGCCTCGAGGAGATCGCCCAACGCTTCCGGTAGCCCGAGCCCGCCGACCCGCCTTGTCGTCGTCGAGGCTCCGCCTCAGTCGACCCGGTACACCTCGTAGCTGACGCCGGCCCTCGTGAACCGTCCCCGTCCCACGAACACGGCCTGGTTCACCCAGGCGTACCGCTCGTCACCGGTCTCGAGGCGAGGGCGCGTCCGGTAGTACTGGTCCTCGAATGCCGTCTCGGCCTCACTCGAGAGCATGGCCGCCATCGCCTTGTCGTTGATCTCGAGCACGCCGTCGTAGGCGACGAAGATGACGGCGCCGTCGTCGGAGCGGAGCTGGCCGCGGACGTCGAGGCGGCCCCAGCCGTCGGCACCGATGAGGAGCCAGTCGGCGCCGGGCGCGACGAAGTCGCCGTTCAGGCGCTTGCCCGTGCAGCGCCCACCGGCGAGGGGGGCGACCACGCGGTTGCCGAAGGGGCCGGGGCCCGGCAGGAGGGGCTCGGCCAGCTCCATCTCGAAGGTGCACTCGTGGATGAGGTCCATGGCGGGACGGTAGCAGCGGTGACCGCAAACCGGCGTGCCCGGCACCCCGGGCGCGGTAGGTTCCACGGATGGACGAGCGCATCGAGGTGTCACGGGCCATCGCCGCCCCTGCCGCCGACATCTTCAGGCTCCTTTGCGATCCGCAGGGCCACGTCGCCATCGACAGCTCTGGGATGCTCATGTCGGCAAGTGGGGCGCCGGTCGGGTCGGTGGGTGAGACGTTCACGGTGCACATGGACCGGGAGGCGCTCAACGACTACCCCCTCGGGCTCTACGACGTGACCGTGCGCATCGTGACCTTCGAGCCGGACGAGGAGATCGCATGGACGATCGAGGGCCAGCTCAATCTCGGCCACGTCTACGGCTACCGCCTGGAGCCGATCGAGAGCGGCACCCTCGTGACCTCCTACTACGACTGGTCGGCGATCGACGAGCAGTGGAGGAGCGCCGGCATCTTCCCGGTCATCTCCGAGGGCGCCCTACGAGCCACCCTCGGGATCCTCGCCCGCACGGTGGCCCCGGGCCGGCCCCGACCCGGCGCCTGACCGGCCCCGGCCCCGGCCCGGCCGGTCTCTGATCCGGCCGGGGCGAAGATGTCGCCTTCGAGGAGGAGCCGTGGGTCGGCGGCTCTCCGGAGCGAGGCCAGCTCGTCGGAGCTCGCGTCGACGGCGAGCGCCGACACCGCCGCGTCGAAGGCGTCCTCCGACGCGGCCGCCTCGTCGAGCAGATCTGTCGGGATGGCGTGAGCGAGCGGGCCGAGACGGGCGCGCCGCTGCTCGCCGTTGCGCTTCACGACCGGGCCCGTGAACAGCCTCGGCCAGATCTCGACCACGACCGGCCACGCCGGCTCGTCGAAGGGCCAGATCGCCGCCCCGGATTCGTGCAGGGCCGCCAGCCACGGCATCCCTCGGATCGACCCAGTCCCGACCGCACCGGCGCCTCCGATCTGGAAGACCGACTTCGGCCGGATCCCGGCCACGGACCCCAGGCGTTGTTCTGCCAGTCGGAAGTGCTCCTCGAGCACCGGCCGCGGACGGCCCGGTCGTCCCCAGAACGGCGGCTCGCACTCCGACAGCCACCGCTCGCCCTCGGCCGCCGCGAGCTCCCAGAGGCCGGCCGCCGAGCCGAGGCCAAGCCGGCGGAGCCACCACGCGGGAGCCGAGAAGGCGAAGTCGAGCCCGACGGCGAGCTCGGGGTCGCGCGCCGCCCGGGCGAGCACGGCCTCGATCGCGCCCTTGCGCGAGAGCCCGCGGCGCAGCTCGAGGAGCCGCCCTCCTTCAGCCCTCGCGAGGCAGATCCCGCGGCTTGTGCGGGCGTTCCCGGACCAGTCGACGGCGATCGCCTGCACGGCACCATCCAACCAGCGAGACGGCGACGGCGCCGCTCCAGCTCCCCTTGCGCGCGCAACGGCGGGCGAGGGCTGTGCCGGTCCGCCCCTCGGGCGGGGCGTCAGCGCCAGAACTCATCGAAGAGGTACTGGTCGGCCGGGCAGGCCCAGAACTCGACGGCCCGGCCGTTCTCGAGATGCCAGACGTGGGCGTCGTTGCAGACGAGCTCGCGCTCGCCCCGCTCGGCCGACTCGACGACGAGCGCGACGACGTGGCCGTCGCTCGCCGCCACGTCGTGGAGCTCGAGCGCGAAGCTGCCCTCGCTCACCGTCACGAGCTTCACGAAGAAGTCGAGCACGGCATCGATCCCCTCGTAGGTGCCCGAGATGGGGCTCCGCCCGGGGATGTGCCAGCGGATGGTGGGTGCGAGCAGGCTCTTTACCGTGCGGAGGTCGCCCTTCACGAAGGCGTCGTAGCCCGCGCGGACCAGCTCGGCGTCCTCCTGCGCTCCCATGGGCTCTCCCTTGCCGGGCTGCCCGCCCAACGGCGAGCCCCGCGGCTCGCCGGGCGTCCCGGTTGCCGGAAATCGCTACTTGATTGGCAGCATCCTGTCAACGGCCACCGCTGAGCGCTCGCGCCTCGGTGAAGGCCGCGATCGCAAGGTCGAGGTCGTCGCGGCTGTGGGCGGCCGAGACCTGGACCCGGATGCGGGCCTCGCCCCGCGGGACGACCGGGTAGCTGAAGCCGATCACGTAGACGCCCCGCTCGAGCATGGCATCGGCCATCCGAGCGGCGAGCGCGGCGTCGCCGATCATGACGGGGACGATCGGGTGCTCGCCCGGGAGGATGTCGAAACCGGCAGCGTCCATGCGGGAGCGGAAGTACGACGTGTTCTCGGCGAGCCGGGCACGAAGGTCCTCGCTCGACTCGATGAGGTCGAGGGCGACGAGCGACGCTCCCGCGATCGCCGGGGCGAGCGAGTTCGAGAACAGATAGGGGCGGGAGCGCTGCCGCAGCAGCTCGACGATCTCGGCCCGGCCGCTCACATATCCGCCGCTCGCTCCCCCGAGCGCCTTGCCGAGGGTGCCCGTCACGACGTCGACGCGGTCGCTCACGCCGAAGTGGGTGGGCGTCCCCCGGCCGCCGGGGCCGATGACCCCGACGGCGTGGGAGTCGTCCACCATGACGAGGGCGTCGTGGCGCTCTGCCAGCTCGCAGATCCGGTCGAGGGGGGCGAGGTAGCCATCCATGGAGAAGACGCCGTCCGTGGCGACGAGGCGCCGCCGTGCTCCCGCCGCCTGCTGCAGCTGTGCCTCGAGGTCGTCCATGTCGCGGTTCGCGTAGCGGAACCGCTTCGCGCGGCTGAGGCGGATGCCGTCGATGATCGAGGCGTGGTTGAGCGCGTCCGAGACGATGGCGTCCTCCTCCCCGAGGAGCGTCTCGAACAGGCCGCCGTTCGCGTCGAAACAGGACGAGTAGAGGATCGTCGCCTCGGTGCCGAGAAACTGCGAGATGCGGTGCTCGAGGGTCGTGTGGACGGTCTCGGTGCCGCAGATGAACCGGACGCTCGCCATGCCGTAGCCGTAGCGGTCGAGCGCCTGCTTGGCCGCCTCGACGATCCGGGGGTCGTCGGCGAGGCCGAGGTAGTTGTTGGCACAGAAGTTGACGACCTCCCGGCCGCCCACCCTCACGTGGGCCCGCTGGGGCGACTCGAGCACCCGCTCCCGCTTGTAGAGGCCCTCGGCCTCGATGGCCTCGATCTCGGCCCGCAGCTGGCCTCTCACCTTCCCGATCACCGCAGTGCTCCATTCGTCTCGTGCTGGTACCCGCCGTCGTTCACCGGCGCTCTCGCATCGGGCAGGGTCACGAGGGCTCGGCCCACTCGAGCACGACCTTGCCGCACTCGGCCGAGTGCACGGTCTCGAAGCCCTTCTCGAAATCGTCGGCCGCGAAGCGGTGCGTGATCACCGGCCTGATGTCGAGCCCGGAGCGGACGAGGGTGCTCATCCAGTACCAGGTCTCGAACATCTCCCTCCCGTAGATGCCTCGGATCGTGAGCATGTTCGTCACGACGTGCGACCAGTCGACGCCGAATTCGTCGCTCGGGAGCCCGAGGAGGGCGATCCGCCCGCCGTGGGCCATCGAGGCGATCATGGCGGTGAGGGCCGAGGGGGCGCCCGACATCTCGAGGCCGACGTCGAATCCCTCTTTCATTCCGAGCTCGGTCATCGCCCGTTCGAGCGCGCCCGGCCCGGCCGGCACGGCGAGCGTGGCGCCGAGCGAGCGGGCGAGCTCGAGCCGGTACGGCGAGAGGTCGGAGACGACCACGTGGCGGGCCCCGGCATGGCGGCAGACGAGGGCAGCCATGATGCCGATCGGTCCGGCCCCGGTGATGATCACGTCCTCCCCGAGCACCCGGTAGGCAAGGGCGGTGTGGACGGCATTCCCGAAGGGGTCGAAGATGGCGGCGACGTCGAGATCGACCCCGGGATCGTGCCGCCAGACGTTGCCGGCAGGGAGCGCGACGTACTCGGCGAACGCCCCGTCGCGGTTGACCCCGACGCTGCGGGTGTTGGCGCACAGCACCCGCCGTCCCGCCATGCAGTTGCGGCACCGCCCGCAGACGAGGTGGCCCTCCCCGCTCACGAGGTCGCCGGCCTCGAGCTCGCTCACGGCGGAGCCCACCTCGACGATCTCCCCGACGAACTCGTGACCGACCACGAGCGGGGGCCGTACGTGCGACTGCGCCCAGTGGTCCCAGGACGCGATGTGGAGGTCGGTCCCGCAGATCCCCGTCCGCAGCACCCGGATCAGCACGTCGTCGGCTCCGATCCGGGGCTCGGGCACCTCCTCGAGGCGGAGTCCCGGCGCCGCGTCCGCCTTGAGGAGTGCCTTCATCAGCCGGGGATGCTAGCTGCGGACCTTCTCCGCTCCTCCTAGCGACGGGACCCGGCTCACTGCGGAGGGCCGCTCGCGAGGGTCATGCTCACGGTGTGCTGCCTTCCGTTCGGTGCCACGTAGACGACCTTCACGCTCTCGCCCGGCTTCTCATCGGTGACCATCACCTGCTGGAGCGAGCGGGCCGACGTGACGGTGTGGCCTCCGACGGCGGTGATGACGTCACCGGCGCCGAGCCCCGCCCCCGACGCCGGGCTGCCGCTCACGACCCCGCCGATCGGGGCGCCCGGGACCGAGCTGTTGCTGCCGGATCCGAAGAACCCGCCTCCGCCGCTCGAGATCTGGACGCCGAGGAACGCGGTCGGGCCCACGTGCACCGTCGCGCTCGCCCGGTGGGCCTCGATCTGGCGGGCGACCGACATCGCCGTGTCGATCGGCACGGCGAAGCCCTGGCTGGCCTCGCCCGAAGTGGGCAGCTGGAAGCTCCCCGAGCCCGCCGTGTCCATCCCCACGACCGCTCCTGAGGTCGTGACGAGCGGTCCACCGGAGTCGCCCGCGACGATGTCGGCGTTCGTGGAGATCATCCCGCTCAGCTGCTCGGTCGTCCCGGTGAGCTCGTCGCTCGCCGTGAGCGACCGGTCGAGGCCGGTCACGGTGCCGCCGGCGAAGCTCGGGGTCCCGCCGGCGCCGCCCGCGTTGCCGATCCCGACCACCTGGGCACCGACCCGCAGCTCGGCGGAGTTGCCGAGCCGGACGGTCTCGAGGTGGGAGGCCCCGTCCAGCTGGATGAGCGCCACGTCTCGCGAGGTGTCGTAGCCGAGCACCGTCGCCGAGTAGGTCCTGCCGTTGCCGACGTCGGTGACGCTGATCGCGGTCGCGCCCTCGACGACGTGGTTGTTCGTGAGCACGAGGCCGTTCGACGTGAGCACCATCCCCGTGCCGGCGCCCTCTGCCGCCCCGTAGTCGATCGTCACGTTCACGTCGACGAGGCCGGGGTCGACGCGCTGGGCGATCGCCGAGGCGTCCGACGGCCCCGTGCCGACGCTCGAGCTCGGTCCGGAGGCCCCTGAGGAGCTGCCGCCGCCGAAGGGCGAGAGCCCTCCGCCGCTTCCGGAGAAGGGACTGAGCGAACTGCCGCTCCCCGTGCCCGATCCCCTCGAGGAGAGGTGCCCGCCGATCACGCCGCCGGCCACGCCGGCCGCGAGCACGAGGGCTGCGATCGCCGCACCGGCGGCGAGCCGGCGGCGGGCGCTCGCCGGCGGCTGCGGCGGCGCCGAGCCCGGGAAGGCGCTGGCCGGGGGGGCGCCGTAGCCGCCCCACCCGCCGCCGTAGTAAGAGCCGTAAGGGGACGAGAAGGGCGGCTCGAAGGTGGGCGGAGGAGGCTGTGGAGCTGGGCCGGGCTGCACCTCTTGCCACGGCGAGGTCTGCCACGGCGCTAACGGCTCGCCTCGCACGCCGGCGGCCGCCTCGGCCCCCGCCGGCCCGGAGGGCACCGGCGGTGTCTCCGGCGCCGCCGACCACTCCTCTCCTCGCCTCGGGCTCTCTCCCATCTCAGGCGTCTCCATCTCAGCTCCAACGGCTCGTGATCCGATCCTGCGCCTACAGACTGCCCCTCGTTGCTCCGATGCGCGTGGGTTCCACCTGTGAGGTGCCTGGGAGATCCGCGAGCACGCTGCCGTCCTTGGCCTGCGAGCCCGTCCCCGGTCCTGGACCGCGACCGGCTGGGCGCGCCACGATGGCGGACGCCCCCGGCGTCGGCGCCGGGGAGGACGAGAAGGAGCGGCTCATGCAGGTGGTGCGAAGGTCGCAGGGGGCACGAGCTGCTGGCGTGCCTCTGCTTCGACGCAAGAGCGTCGCGGTCGGTTTGGCCCTCTTCGGTGCGGTGGCCGTGGCCGTGCCCTCGACGGCGATCGCCACGGCAGGGCAGGTCTCGGGGCGCTCCTCGCTGGCGCCCATCGGCATCGTCGACGCGTTCGGGGTGGAGCAGGCGCCGATCCTCGCCGAGATGCACGTGACCGGGGAGCGGCGGATCGACGGCCTCACGTTCTGGGAGGGCACGATCGGCGGTCGCCCGGTCGTCGACGTCGCGAGCGGCGAGGTCGACGAGGCCGCCGAGCTCGCCACCTACCTGCTCGACACGACGTTCCATCCCCGCGCCACGCTGTTCTCGGGCACCGCAGGCGCGCAGAACGCGAGGGTGCACGTGGGCGACGTCGTCGTGAGCGGCTACGTCGTCGACAAGTCGACGATCCACTACCACCTCGGCGGCTGGCAGGGCCAGTACAGCGGCGAGGAGCTGAACCTCACGCCGTCCTCGGACGTCCGCGGGGCGATCGTCACCGGCCGGGGCACCACGCTCCCCACGCCGGCCGACGCGACGACCTACGGGTACGGCTCGGGGACGGACCGGCACACCGTCTACGTGCTCGCCTATGCCGCCCCGCTCCAGCTGGTCCAGACCGCGGAGCGGGCCGGGAGCCTCCTCGGCACGACCACCATCGCCGATGCGACGGGGGACCCGAGCCGGCAGGGCACGATCACGAACAAGGTCGTCGCCGGGGTGATCGGGCAGGCCGATGTGTGGACCGAGCCCTTGAGCTGGATCGAGGCGCAGAACATGATGTACCCCACCGACGCCGAGGAGAACGAGGCGAACGGCTTCGCCTTCGCCAACGCAGAGCTCGGGGTGCCGTGGCTGCTCGTGCGGGGGATCTCCGACACGGTCTGGTACCCGAAGGCCTACGACGGCATCATCGCTGCCGACCACGCCGCGCTGGTCGTGAAGTACCTGGTGGAGCACCTGCCGGCGACGATCGACACCGCGCCGACCCGGCTCTCGGACCTCTCGAGGATCGCGAACGCCCGCCGCTACGGCTACATCGTCGCCCGGCGGGCCTACTACTCCGTCTCGTCGGTGACCGAGGTCCGCTACGTCGACAGCGCCGGGCAGATGGTCCGGTTGTCGGGCACCCGGCTTCGCGCACTCGAGCAGGAGTACACCTACGCCGCCGGCCGGATTGGCTGAGGCGGCGGCGCGCCGCAGCAGCTGAGGGCTCGAAGCTCGTAGTCTTCGGACATGGGACCTGGAACGAGGAGTCGACGCCTCGCGGCGGTCGCCACGGTGGCGGTCGCCCTCGCCGGGGCTGCCTGCTCGAGCTCTCCGGGCAGTGGGGCGGGCCCGAGCACCGTCCCGTCGCCCTCGAAGTCGGCCAGCGAGATCAGGGGAGCGTTCCACACGCTGTTCGACCTCGCTGACCCGGCCCTCGCCCCGAAGATCGCGGCGGTGCAGGACGGCTCGAGCATCAAGGCGGCGATCTCGCATGCCATCGACTCCTCGCTCGCCAAGAAGGCGGGCGGGGCCACCATCTCGCAGGTGTCGATCGAGCACGGCTCGGCCTGCAGGTCCGAGAGCCTCCCGAGCCCGTGCGCGCTCGTGACCTACTCCATCGTGTCGCCGTCGGGGAAGCCGCTTCTCCCGAACTCGAAGGGCTTCGCCGTCTACCTCGCGCCGAAGTGGTACGTGAGCAAGGAGACGATCTGCACGCTGCTCACCTTCGCCAACGGCAACACGGCGCCGGCCGGATGCTGAAGGTCGGCGGTCGCGGCTCGTGAGCCCCGAAGAGCGCGGCGTCACGCCGCAGGGCGAGGACTTCTCCGCCTGGTACAACGAGGTCGTCCTCCGCGCGGAGCTGGCCGACCGGGGACCGGTGCGGGGCACGATGGTGATGCGGCCCTACGGCTACCGCATCTGGGAGCTCATCCAGGCCGACCTGGACGGCCGGATCAAGGCGACGGGCCACGAGAACGCCTATTTCCCGCTCCTCATCCCCGAGTCCTACCTGCGCCGGGAGGCCGAGCACGTGGAAGGCTTTGCCCCTGAGCTCGCCGTCGTGACCTACGGGGGCGGCCGCGAGCTCGACGAGCCCCTCGTCGTCCGGCCCACCTCGGAGACGGTGGTGGGGGAGTACATGGCGAAGTGGATCTCGTCGTACCGGGACCTTCCCCTCAAGCTCAACCAGTGGGCCAACGTCGTCCGCTGGGAGCTGCGGCCCCGCCTCTTCTTGCGCACGACGGAGTTCCTCTGGCAGGAGGGCCACACCGCCCACGCCTCCGCCGAGCAGGCGTGGGAGGAGGTGATCGTGGCGCTCGGGCTCTACGAGCGCTTCGCTCTCGAGGCGGCTGCGCTCGCTCCGTTCGTGGGCGAGAAGACGGCAGGGGAGCGGTTCGCCGGCGCGCTCCGGACGACGACCATCGAGGCGATGATGCGGGACGGCCGGGCGCTGCAGTCCGGCACCTCCCACTACCTCGGCGAGAACTTCGCCAGGGCGTTCGGCATCCGGTTCCAGGACGAGGCGGGCGAGCTCCGGCTCTGCCACACCACCTCGTGGGGCCTGTCGACCCGCATGGTGGGCGCCGTGATCATGGGGCACGGCGACGACAAGGGCCTCGTGCTGCCGCCGGCGCTCGCGCCGTACCAGGTCGTCGTCGTCCCGATCGGCAAGGGGGCCGAGGCCGAGGGGGTGCTCGGCGCCGCCCGCCAGGTCGCCGACCGTCTCGCGGCTGCGGGCGTCCGGGTGAAGCTGGACGAGCGGCTCCACCTCTCGGCGGGGTTCAAGTTCAACGACTGGGAGATGCGCGGCGTCCCGCTCCGCCTCGAGCTCGGCCCGAGGGACCTCGCCGCCGGTTCGGTGCTGGCCTCCTCCCGGCTGTCGGCAGACCGCCGGGAGAAAGAGCCCCTCTCCCTGGAGCGGATCGAGGCGGAGGTGCCGGCCCGCTTGGCCTCGTTCCACGGCGAGCTCCATGCGCGGGCGGTTCGCTTCCGGGATGACCACACCGTCGCCGCCGACACCTGGGACGAGCTCGTGGCCGCCGTGGAGACCGGGTTCGCGCGGGCGCTCGCGTGCGAGCGGCCCGAGTGCGAGCAGCGGGTGAAGGAGGCGACGACGGCGACGGTGCGCTGCATCCCTTTCGACGGCGAGCCGGAGCAGGGCCCCTGCGTGGTCTGCGGCGAACCCTCCGCCTACGGCACGCGCGTGATCGTGGCCCGGGCCTACTGACGAGGCGGGCCCGCCGCCCGGCTCGGCGGATGGCTCAGTGGCGGGCGCGGACCGGGAGGATCTCCGCCTCGACCTCCGGGGGCAGCTCGCTCACGGCGCCGGCATGCACCACCCGCCCCTTTCTCAGGATGACGGCCTGCTCGGCGAGCTCGAGCACCCGGGTCACCTGCTGCTCCACGACGAGCAGCGTCGTGCCGGCATCCCGGATCTCCCGGAGGGCCTGCCAGACCTCGTCCACCATGCGGGGGGCGAGGCCGAGCGAGAGCTCGTCCACGACGAGGAGCCGGGGCGGCACCGCGAGCACGCGGGCGAGCGCCAGCATCCGCTGCTCGCCTCCCGACAGCGTCCCTGCCAGTTGCCTGCGGCGCTCGGCGAGGCGGGGAAAGCGCGCGTAGGCCCGCTCGAGCGCCTCGTGGGCGCCGCGCCGGCCGAGCTTGGTGACGAACGTCAGCTTCAGGTTGTCCTCGACGTCGAGCGTCGCGAAGACGGGCCGGCCCTCGGGGGCGTGGGCGATCCCGCGCCGGGTGATGCGCCAGGCCGGCTCACCCGTGACGTCCTCGCCCTCCACGAGGACCCGCCCGGAGGTCACCGGGATGAGGCCGGTGGCGACCCGGGCGACGGTCGACTTGCCGGCGCCGTTCGCGCCGAGCAGCGCGGTGACGGAGCCGGCCGGGACGCGGAACGAGACGTCGAACAGCGCCCTGAAGCGGCCGTAGCCGGCGTCGACGTGGAGCAGCTCCAGCATGACGGGCGCGGCTCGGGCGCCCTGCCCGTCCGGCTCGGCGGGCGGCGCCGGCTCAGCCACGGGCGGAGCCGAGATAGGCCGTGCGCACGGCTGCGTCGTCCAGCACCTCGGCAAGCCTCCCCGAGCAGATGACCCGCCCGAAGTCGAGCACGTAGACCCGGCCGGCGATGGCGTCGACGAGATCGAGGTCGTGCTCGACGAGCAGCATGGCGGTCCCCTGCTCGCGCTGGACCTCGGAGAGCACCGAGGCGAGGGAGTCGGTCTCGCGAGAGTCGAGCCCGGAGGAGGGTTCGTCGAGCAGCAGCAGCCGGGGTCGCTGGATGAGGGCCCGGCCGAGCTCGAGGAGCCTCCCCTGGCCGAGGCTGATGGCCTCGACGGGGGCGCCTGCCACCTGCTCGAGCCCGAGCGCCTTCAGCATCGCCTCGGCCTCCTCGAGCTCTTCCTCGGTCGGGGCGCCCCGCCAGAGCAGGTCCTTCCACAACCGCCCGTCGCCGTGGTGCTGGCGGGCGGCGACGAGGAGGTGGTCCCGCACGCTCGTGCCGGCGAAGAGCTCGATCTTCTGGAAGGTGCGGCCGATCCCGCGCCGAGCTCTGCGGTGGACCGGGAGGCGGTCGATCCGGGCGCCGTCGAAAAAGATCGTGCCGGCGTCGGGGCGGGTCGTGCCGCTGATGCAGTCGAACAGCGTCGTCTTGCCGGCGCCGTTCGGCCCGATGAGCCCGACGGTCTCGCCGGCCCCGACCTCGAGCGACACGCCGGAGAGCGCCTGGATGCCGCCGAAGCGCCGGCTCACCTGCCGCAGTTCGAGCAGGCTCACGCGAGCACCTCGGCCTCTGCACGATCCGGCTCTCTCCCGGCGAGGCGCCCGAGCGCGACCTGCTTCAGGTACTCGATCACGCCTTCGGGGTGCAGCACGTAGGCGACGGCGCCGGCCCCGAACACGATCTCGAGCAGGCCGGCGAACGAAGCCGGCAGCGAGGAGGTGACGAGGTTGTTGAGCAGGACGTAGACGAGGCCCGCTTCGATCGCACCCTCGACGGTGTACACGCCGGTGGTGGCGACCACGAGCACGAACACGAGCGAGATGAGCGTGTTGAAATCGCTTGCCGAGACGGCGGTGTCGAGCGAGCCGTACAGGGCCCCGCCGACCCCTGCGATGCCGGCGCTCAGCGCGAACACGACGATCTTGGTCTTCGCGGGGCTGATGCCGATGCTCGCGGCGGCGAGCTCGCTCCCGCGCAGCGCCGCGAGCTGGCGGCCGGTGGTGCCGCGCCGGAGGGCGGCCACGACGGCGACGCAGAGCGCGAGCACAAGGAGGACGAGGACGAAATAGGACCGGTCGTCGGCGAAGTTCACCGGACCGAGGCTCGGGCGGGGCACGTTGATGCCGCTGTCACCGTTGAGGCTCCAGCTGTACTGGAAGCCGATGTTGTCGGCGAGGAGGCCGAAGGCCAGCGTCGCGAGGGCGAGGGCGAGGCCCCCGAGCCGGAGTGCGGGGAGCGCCACGATCACGCCGACCCCAGCCGCGGCGAGGCCCCCGAGGGCGACCCCGGCGAGGACGGAGAGGTTGAGGTGGGCGGCGAGCTGCCCTGCGGTGAAGGCGCCGACTCCGGCGAAGGCGGCCTGGCAGAGCGAGATCTGGCCGCTCATTCCGGTCAGCAGCACGAGCGAGAGGAAGACGATCGACAAGGCGAGCGCCTGGGAGAGGGTGAAGACCCAGTTGTCGCTCACCCAGGTGAGGCAGGAGACGACGAGCACGGCGAGGAGCGCGAGCCGAGCCCACCTCGAGGCGCGCCGGAGGCTCGGGTCTCTCAGCGCGGACGCGATCGGGGCTGGCGGCGGGTCGGCCGCCGCGAGCGGGTCGTCCTGGCGGCCCCACCTCCGGCGGAGCCCCGGCAGGAACAGCAGCAGGCCGAGGAGGGCCACGAAGGGAAGCGCCGGCCGCAGGCCCGAGGAGAGGATCTGGCCCGAGGGCAGGTAGCCGCCGAGGACCTCCTCGACGACCCCGAGAAGGATGCCGCCGAGGAAGGTGTAGGGAAGGCTCGCGAGGCTGCCGGCCGCGGCCGCCGCGATGGCGGCGACGAGCAGGTCCGTGAAGTTGAGCGACTGGAGGCTGCCGAAGACGGGGGCGATGATCACCCCGCTAAGGCCGGCGAGGAAGCTCGAGAGCATCCAGCTCGTGAGGCCGACCGCCTCGGCGTTCAACCCGGCGAGCTGGACCATGCGCGGGCTCTCCGCCATCGCCCGCATCCGCAGCCCGATCTGGGTGAAGTGGAACATGAGCGAGAGCAGCAGGGCCACGGCCGCCGTCACGACGACCGTCGAGATCTCGCTCCCGTTGATGGCGTCGCCGAGGACGCGGAAGTAGACCACCGAGGGCGAGAGCCAGAGCGAGGGAGGGCTGTAGCGATTGCCCGAGCCGAAGGCGACCTGGAGCAGGGCGGGGATCACGACGAGGAGGCCGAGCGCGGCCACGAGCTTCACGAGCACCGGCCGGGAGCGCACGAGGCGGAACAGGCCGAGGTCGATCACGACCCCGAGCAGGGGAGCCCCGAGGACCACCGAGACGAGGAACGCCGCCCAGGTCGGCCAACCCGCGGCGATGGTCACGTAGAACACGAGGGCGGAGGCGTACGCCTGGGCGCCGAAGGCGAGGTTGAACACCCCGGAGGTCTGGTAGGTGAGGACCAGCCCCATCCCGAGGAGCGCGAAGACGCAGCCGTAGGGGAGGCCGGGGATCGCGTAGGCGAGGAACTGGCTCACGCTGCCGGCTCAGGCTCCGGGGATGTCCGGCGGCGGCGGCACGACGACGACGTGGTGGGAGGAGCCCTGGGGGTACTTGAAGCAGGTGAAGACGGTGGTGCGGGAGCCGAACACCGGCACGAAGTGCCCGTTGCGCGCCTGGACCAGGACGTTGCAGTCGACCGGCCCGTTCGCGTGGTGCTCGAGCCGCCAGTCGATCGGCGACACGAGACCTCCGGTGAAGGCCGTCATCTGGTTGATGGCGTCGATCAGGCGGCTGCGGGTGACGTCCCTGCCGATCTTGCGGAGCCCGGCCACGAACATCTCGGCGCTCTCCCAGCCTGCGAGCGAGGCCTCGCTCGGCTCGTCGGCCGGGTAGTAGCGCTTCAGCTCTCTCAGGTAGAGCGCCATCGCCGGGTACTTGCGCGGCTGGGTGACGCCGGACTCGAAGGGCACGTGGCCGATGAGGAGGTAGACGCCGTTCATGAGGGCTGCGTTCTGCCGGAGGGCGGACTCGTCGTAGCCGTCGTACCAGTACTGGGTCACCGAGCCCATGCCGGCGCCGTGAAGAGTCCGGGAGAGGACGAGGTTGCCGCCGAGGTCGAGGCAGCTCGAGACGAAGTCGACCCCGGCGTTCTTCATTCGGGTCACGTCCGAGGTGAGGTCGGTCGCCGGGGCCTGGATCGACAGGTCCTCGAAGGCCACCTTGATGTGGAACTTCCTCATCACGTTGGCGACGCCGATGCAGGCGTCCGCCGACTGCTTCACGTTGTAGGCGAGGATCCCGACCGCTTTCGCGTGCACCTGCTCGGCGAGGAAGGCGGGCTCGGGGCCAGGGTGCTCGAAGTCGGTGTAGCTGCCCTGGGAGCCGAACAGGTCGGGCGGGCCGGCCCACTGAGGGTTGATGTTGTAGCCGAAGGTCGGGACGTCGTTCTCCGCCAGGTACGAGGCACCCGAGAAGCTCGGCGTCGCCACGCCCACGACGGCGAAGACGCCATCGGCGACGAGCGCCCGGGCCTGGGCGGTGTCCTGGGCCGGGTTGGAGCCGTCGTCGAGGCCGTAGGCGAAGTCGAGCGTCCGCCCGTCGACACCTCCGGCGGCGTTGATCATGTCGAAATAGGCGCGCACCCCGTCGAAGATCGGGGCGAAGTCGGCGGGGAGGGGGCCGGTGAGGGAGGCGAGGCCCCCGACGACGATCTTTCGAGGGAACACCCCCGCGGTGTTGCCGGAGCGGTTGACGGACACATGGGCGTTGCCGCAGCCGGCGAGGAGCGCCCCGCACAGCACGACGCTGAGCCCGCCGAGCCCGACGAGGCGCGGCCGCCGGCGGGGGGCCGGGGCCCGGGAGGATGGGGATGCAGGAGCCATGGTCATCGGAGAGTACCGCCTGCAGCCTGGGGCGGAGGAGGTAGTCGCGCCCAGCGAGGCTGGGCGCAAGCCGGCTCCTTCGGCGGCCCGCCGGGACGAGACGGGGGCCTTGACCTCAAGTTCACTTGAAGGAATATGTTGCGGCGAGGACGGCAGGCCGAGCGAGCGCCGTTCGAGGAGGGCGAAAGATGAGAGTCGACGTCGGCAGCCTCGCCGAGCTGAAGGAAGCGGGGTACCTCACGGCCAAGGCGGGGAGCCAGCCGGTGTGCGTCTTCTGGCACGAAGAGTGCGCCTACGGGGTCGACGACCGCTGCCCCCATCTCGGTTTCCCCCTCCATCGGGGCACGGTCGAGAGCGGCATGGTGACCTGCCACTGGCACCATGCCCGCTTCGACCTCGAGTCCGGGGGGACCCTCGACCCCTTCGCCGACGACGTGCGGGCGTACCCCGTGGAGATCGAGGGCGACCGGGTCGTGCTCGTGGCCGATCCGCGCCCGCCCGACCGGGCCCACCTGTTCCGCAGGCTGGAGGAGGGGCTCGAGCAGGGCCTCTCCCTCGTGATCGCAAAGAGCGTGCTCGCCCTCGTCGAGGCTTCGGTGCCGAGCGCCGAGATCGTCCGGGCCGCCGCCGGGTTCGGCTGCCGCTACCGGGGGGAGGGCTTCGGGCCGGGGCTCACGGTGCTTGCGGCCATGGCCAACCTCCAGCCCCACCTGGATCCGGGCGATCGCGCCCTCGCCCTCGTCCAGGGGCTGAGCTTCCTCTCGGGCGACACGAGGGGGAGGACGCCGAGGTTCCCGCTCGAGCCGCTGCAGGCAACGACCCTGCCCGCCGAGCGGCTCGTCGCGTGGTACCGGCGCTTTGTCGAGACCCGTTCCGGCGACGCCGCCGAGCGCACCATCGCATCGGCGGTCCGGTGCGGCTTCACTCTGCCGGAGCTCGGCGCCGCCCTCGGCGCCGCGGCGACCGACCACGTCTTCATCGACGAGGGCCACATCATCGACTTCACGAACAAGGCCCTCGAGCTCGTCGAGCTCCTCGGCGCCGACTCCGCCGCGCTCGTCCTGCCGACCCTTGCCCACGAGACGGCCCGGGCAACCCGGCACGAGGAGGAGTCCGCCTGGCGCCACCCGCACGACCTCGCCCGCCTCGCCGCCGACGCGGCCGGGCGGCTCCCCGAGGCGCTCCGGCGGTGCGGGTGGGACGGCGGCGAGCCGGCTGGCGACGGCCCGGCCGGCTTCGAGACGGCGAACGGTCCCTCGAAGCTCGCGTGGGACCTGCTCGGCGACGACCCGGGTGCGATCGTGGAGGCGATCTTCGCCGCCATCGAGCAGGGCGCCTCCGGCGAGCAGCTCGCCCGGGCCGTCGCCTACGCGGCGGCTCTTCGCATCACCCGCTTTCACGTGCAGAACGACCACGGCGACTGGGACGTCGTCCACCACGGCTTCACCTCGGCGAACGCCCTCCACCAGATGATCCTGCGCTCCCCCTCGCCCCTGTTGCTGCGCGGGGTCGTCCAGGGCGCCTTGAAGGTGTTCCTCGACCGCTTCCTCAACGTGCCGGCGGCCCGCCTGCCGAAGGCGGCCACGGCCGACCTCGCCGACCTTGCTGGCTGCTTCGACCGCGAGGGGATGGTCGACGAGGCCGGCGCCGTCGTCTACGGCTTCCTCCACGCCGGGGGCTCGAGGGCCGACGCGATCCGAGCGCTCGGAACCGCCCTTTTGCGCGAGGACGCCGGCTTCCACTGGTTCCAGACCTACGAGGCGGCGGTGCGCCAGGCGACGGCCTGGCCCGAGGGGTCGGAGGAGTCGGCCCTCGTCCTCGCAGGGTGCGCCCGGTTCCTCGCCGCCCACACGCCGACCCGGCGGGAGCTGGCCCAGGTCGTGCGCATCGCGACGCGGCTGCGGCGGGGCGAGGCGCTCTACGAGGACGAGGAGATGGCCGGGACGGGCTAGCCGCGGGCCAGGCGACGGCGGCGTCGCACTGCCGGCGGCTTCGCCGCAACGTTGACATTTTGTGGAAGCCGATGCCGTAGCATGGGGGCGATGAGCGTGAGGGTGCCGCGGTCGCTCGACGAGCTGGTGGCGGCGCTCGCAACCGAGCCCGGAAGCGAGCTGCTCGCGGGCGGCACCGACCTCATGGTGGAGGTCAACTTCGGGCGCCGGCGCCCCGAGTCGGTGCTCAGCGTCACGCGCGTGCCGCAGCTGCAGGGCTGGCACACCGAGGAGGGAACGGGCGACCTCGTCCTCGGCGCCGCCCTCACCTACACCGAGATGCTCGAGCCGCCCCTCGCCGGTCTCCTCCCTGCGCTCGCCCACGCCGCGCGCACCGTCGGGTCTCCGCAGATCCGCAACGCGGGGACCGTGGGCGGCAACCTCGCCACGGCCTCGCCCGCCGGCGACACCCTGCCCGTGCTCCTCGCGCTCGGCGCCGTTGTGGTCACCGAGGCGGTCGATGGCCGTCGCGAGCTGCCGCTCGCGCAGTTCGTGCTCGGACCGAAGCAGAGCGCGCTCCGGCCGGGGGAGGTGATCTGCTCGGTCCGGGTGCCGGCGGCCGCAGCCGCCGCCCGCCAGGAGTTCGTGAAGGTCGGCACGCGCAACGCGATGGTGATCGCGGTGTGCTCGGCCGCCGTCGTGATCGATCCGGCCGCCCGCAGCGTGCGGGTCGGGCTCGGCTCCGTGGGGCCGGTGCCGCTCGGTGCACCGGAGGCCGAGGCGCTCGCCGAGGCCAGCCTCGACTGGGAGCGCGGCGGCACCCTGCCGCCCGGCTCGGCCGCCGCCGAGCGGCTCCTTCGCGAGTTCGCCGAGCTCGTCTCGGCGGCCGCCCGGCCGATCGACGACCACCGTTCGAGCGCCGCCTACCGCCGGCACGCCGTCGGCGTCTGCGCTGCACGAGCGCTCGGACGCCTCGCCGGCGCCGTCGCCCCTCCCGAGCAGGTCGCATCGTGAGCGGGGCGACCCCGGCGGGGGAGCGGCGCGAGGGGACGGCTGATGCCCAGTGCTCGTACGCGCTCACGGTGAACGGGCGTCGCCACGAGGTCGCCGGGGCCTGGATGGGAGAGAGCCTGCTCTACGTGCTCCGGAACCGGCTCGGCCTCCCGGGGGCAAAGAACGCCTGCGAGCAGGGTGAGTGCGGCTCGTGCTCGGTCCTTTTGGACGGCCGGCTCGTCTGTGCCTGCCTCGTGCTGGCGGCGGCGGCGGTCGACCAGGAGGTCGTGACCGTCGAGGGCCTGCCGGGCGGGGAGGAGCTGACCGACGTCCAGGCCGCCTTCGTGGCGAGCGGGGCTGTCCAGTGCGGCTTTTGCACTCCCGGGCTCGTCGTCGCCGTCCACGATCTGCTCGACCGCAACCCAGAGCCGAGCGAGCTCGAGGTACGAGAGGCCATCTCGGGCAACCTCTGCCGGTGCACCGGGTACGGCCGGATCCTCGCCGCCGTCGAGGAGGCCAAGCTCGCCCGGCGCCAGGCGGTGCGGTCGTGACCAAGCTCGAGCCGGGCGCACCGGCGACGGTGGCGCCTCCCGGCACCGGCGTGCGGAGGGGCTCGATCGGCACGAGCCGCCAGCGGCCCGACGCCGGGCCGAAGGCGAAGGGGGAGTTCGCCTTCTCCTCGGACCTGTGGGCCGAGGGGGCGCTGTGGGGCAAGGTGGTGCGCTCCCCGCACGCCTCGGCGAGGATCCGCTCGATCGACGCCTCCCGGGCGCGGGCGCTCTCGGGCGTGAAGGCCGTCCTCCTCGCGAGCGACGTGCCGGGCAACCCGCTGTTCGGCCTCGAGCTTCGCGACCAGCCCGTGTTCGCCTCCGAGGTCGTGCGCTAC
>Ga0070737_10002684_pt1 | contig 20676 bp, 24 predicted proteins | sample Coa_R1_10_FD_66438 | JGI IMG/M metagenome (GOLD analysis project Ga0070737, IMG submission 66438) | Surface soil microbial communities from Centralia Pennsylvania, which are recovering from an underground coalmine fire - Coalmine... | ecosystem: Environmental > Terrestrial > Soil > Unclassified...
CGCGCCGTCGACCATGAACCCCGCAAACCAGCCTTCGACGCCGACAACTGCCACAAGGAAATTATCCACCAAACCCTTGCCCGAACGATAGCGACCGATATATCTTTCTGTATCGTAGGTGTGTATCGGTATTTCATCGGGAAGGGACAGATGACCATGAACGAACCACAAGAACCCCACGGTCCCCGGCGCGGGCGAACCAAGAAGGGCAAGGCAGAAGGACACGACCCACTGGCCCACGGCGAGCCCGACGACGCCGGTGACGATGCTCCGGTCGACCTCGAATCGCTCCCCGAGCACCGGGTTGCGCTTCACGAAGCAGGGCCCGCAGCCAGCGGACCGCACCGAGACGACCTCGACCTTTACCGGGGCGATCGTCCCGTCGAGTGGGATTACGACGAGGAATCCGAACTGGAACCCGACTACGACGAGGAATCTGAATTCGAACCCGACTACGACGAGGAAGACGAGCTCGAGCCCGACTACGACGACGAATCCGAATTCGAACCCGGTGAAGGCCCCGGCCACGGTCCCCACCCCCGGCTTGCCCCTGGCCCCAAGCACGGCCCAGGCCACCATCCAGGACCTCCCCACGAGCACGGCCCCGGCCCGAAGAAAGCCCCCGGCAAGAAGGCCCCGGGCAAGAAGGTGCCCGGCAAGAAGGCCCCGGGCAAAAAGGTGCCCGGGGCGAAAAAACATCCCGGCCACCCGCCGCCGCCACCGCACGAACACGGGCCTGGCCACCCCCCGCCGCCGCCGCATGAGCACGGCCCCGGCCACGGTCGAGACGAGCCTGGGCCCGAACCGGATTTTGGCCTCGGGCCCGGCACTGGTTTCGGTTTCGGGCCCGGCCTTGGTTTTGGTTTGGGCTTCGGCCCAGGCGCCCGCAGCCGGCGGCGCGGGTCCGGTCGCGCCCGCCGCGTCCGCCCTGGTGACGTCCGCGCCGCCATCCTGACCCTGCTCACAGAAGGCCCCATGCATGGCTACGAAATGATTCAGCAGATCGCCGAACGCACCCGGGATTTATGGCGGCCCAGCCCCGGCTCGGTGTATCCCACACTGCAACTGCTCGACGACGAGGGACTGATCGCCAGCTCTGAAAGTGAGGGAAGCACAAAGCTTTTCGAGCTGACCGACCAAGGACGACGAGCGGCTGAGAAAATCAAGACCCCACCCTGGGAGCAATTCAGGGAGGGCGTCGACTCAGATCAGGACAACCTGCGTACGGCGTTGGCTCAACTGAGCGGCGCGGTGGCGCAAGCCGCCTACGCGACCACCGCTGAAATACAACAGCGCGTCCTCACCATCCTCAAAAACGCCCGCCGCGAGATCTACACTCTGCTCGCCCAATCCGAGTAGCGCTCACGAGCATCGGCCATCAACCGCCCGTGGTGAACGCGAAATCACCCAAGGCATGAGCCGGCCGCCAGCGCGATCATCGCAGAAGCGGCTTGCGGGCTGAGAAAGGAGGTGCTGATGAAGACCTTCACCGACGACCAGATGAACGAGTTACTGTCCACCGCAAGGTCGTTCAGCCTCGTCGTCCTCAAGCCGGGGCCCAACTGCGGCGACAATAGGGCACCGGCGCTCATGTGGGAGCACGGTCGGCGCAATCTCGGACTGCGCGACGCTGGGATGATGGCAGCAGCGTTCACGGTGCTCGACGGTTCCGAGATTTGGGCCGTCAGGGTATTCACCGCGACAGTCGAGGACACCACTGCGATCATGAACGACGACCCCGGCGTGGTGGCAGGCGTATTCACCTTCGAGGTACACCCGTGCCGCGGATTCGCCGGAGATTCCTTGCCCTGATCTACCCGCCGACCGCGGCGATGAACTGGGTTCACCCGATTGTGGATCTCGAAAAACCAGCGCTCTTAACGGCTTATCTACTTTAAGTGCCAGCAGGGGGTCGATGACGTCGTATTGTTGGTCGATCCGTGTGCCGTATTATGTGCGGCACTGAGGCGGTTGCCCCACGGCTTACACATGTCTGCGACGTTGAAGACGCAACCGCTAGGTGCCCCCGGTCGTCCGGAAATCCGCGGCGGTTTCAACACATTCCACGACGCCATCGCATATCTTTGTTACTCGCGGGCAGGCGACCGCAACCGAATGCCGGCGGGTCGGGCCGGGGGGAAGTGATCCAAGGTGCGTGTGGCCGGAGCGAATTGAATGGGTGATGATGCCGGCCGGTCGACCTCCTCCAACGAGGACCTGCGCGTGGAGCGAAGACGCCGCGGGCAAGCCGGCCAACTGCCTGGCGACACCCTCGAGCAAATGCCCGCCATGGTGGTTCTAGAGCGGCTGCCGATTCCGGTCCTTGCTATCGGCCCCGACGGCGCGATCCTGTTCGCCAACACGGCATTCGCCGCCATGCTGGGTCACAGTGACGACACAATGCGCGAACTGACGTCCACAGCATTTTCTACAACCTGCCTGCCGATCAGTCAGTGGTCGATGTGATGCGTGCCTATGCCGATGAACTCGTCGAACTCAATCACCACGAGGTGTCGATCGTGCGAGCCCGAATGAGCAAGTCGGCGCTGGTGCGTGCCGACGACAATGTCGCGCTGGCAACCTTTCAGGACCTCACCGAGCAGTTGTGGGCTGAGGACCGTTAGCACGTTCATTCAGGCGTGTTGGCCCCAGTGCTATGTCGCGACTCGCCGCTTCCTCACGACCGGCCCCCACCGGTGGGCAGGCTGAGCCGGAATTGAGCGCCGCCTTCGTGGGGTAGGCAGGTCAGGTCGCCGCCGTGGGCGCGGGCGAGCGCGGGGGCGATCGGCAAACCCAGGCCTGCGCCGCCGTGATCGCGGGTGCGGGCGGTATCCAGGCGCACCAGTCGTTCGAAGATGCGCTCGCGTTGCTCCTTGGGAATGCCCGGGCCGGTGTCGGTGATGGTCACCTCGGCCACCTCGAGGCCAGTCTCGTCGCGGCGGTTTAGGTCGATGGTGATGCGGCCGCCGGGCGGCGTGTGCCGGCGGGCGTTATCCAGGAGGTTCGACAGGATCTGCGCCAACCGGGTCGGATCAGCGCGGATCGTCAGTGCGGTGAGTCCGGTGCGGCTAATCGTCAGCTGTGGCGCCAGCATGGTTGTCCGGTCGGCTTCGGCGTTGACGATGGCGGTGAGGTCGGTGTCTTGCAGATCCAGCGGCACCCCGGCGTCAATCCGGCTGAGATCCAGCGTGTCGGCGACCAACCGTGCCGCGCGGCGGGCATCCGAGAGCAACAAGTTGGCGCGGTGGTATTGGCGGCGGGCCGCAGGGTCGTCTTCGTCTTGGCTGGCGCTGCTGGCGAGTTGTTCGGCGGCGACCTGGATACCGGCGATCGGAGTGCGCAGCTCGTGGGCGGCGTCGACCAGGAAGCGGCGGGTAGCCGTCTCGGCGCGCTGGTCATACTGAGGTCAACGGTGCTCGGCGGTGATCTGCAGCACATTCGCCGGTTTGATGATGCGGATCCAACGAGCAGCATCGGCGCTGGCTGCCGGGCATGCTCTCCGCGGAACCATCGGGCGTCTCGTGTTTTATGAGCCCGGGCCAGGCTGCCAAGGCTGTCGTTCAACAAGCCAAGGAAGAAGACGGGCTGCGCGCGGTGGCGGTGCGCACACGGGCGGGGGATCAAGGTTGAATCAAGCTACGCTGCTGGGTTTCGGCGTGCACGGTGTCGGCCATCTGGCGCTCACAGCGGCCAACCGCGGCTATACCCCGGGAGTGGTCACCGCGCCGACCGTCGTCATTCCGTTCTCGCTGTGGGCGTGCCAGTCGTTGGCCCGGGCCGGTGTTCGACGCCACGACGCCCCGGACCTTGCTTGACCAGTGCCGGATTGCTGCCTGGAGCGTTTGCGGCTGTGCACGCGGCCGCCGGCACCGGCCCCATAAGTCGACGATCTGACGCCCGGCTCTCGTGACCGACCGCATCAATACGACCGGCGGCACGCCGAAACGCGTAGTCCCGCCCGACTTTCGAACACAAGGGAGCGATCGGATGCCGTCACAACTCTCCGGCGTGTCGCAAAGTGGGGGCAAAACAGACCGTCACAACGACACCCCGCCGCCACACAAGTGGAGCCACTTCAAGCCGTCCTAGTGGGGCCAACTCAGACGGTCACGGCCAACAATCAGCCGAAACACTGTCAGGCATCACCCGAAGCTGAAATGTCAACCATCAGCCGAGGTCATACACAGACAAGAGTGCCCCCACCAGGACTCGAACCTGGGACCTGCGGATTAAAAGTCCGTAGCTCTACCAACTGAGCTATAGGGGCGCGAGGCACAGGATACTGCGTCCTTGGCGGGAGCTCGTTTGAGGATTCGGTCCGCAGTGGCCTAAGCTGGCCTGGCTCACAACGTCACCATGTTGCGAGTACCCCGGAGAGATTCGGTTCTGGCCCCCTTCGTCTAGCGGCCTAGGACGCCGCCCTTTCAAGGCGGTAGCGCGGGTTCGAATCCCGTAGGGGGTACAGCGACGCGGCGACGCGGTGCAGATGAAACAAGGCCCTGTGGCGCAGTTGGTTAGCGCGCCGCCCTGTCACGGCGGAGGTCGCGGGTTCGAGTCCCGTCAGGGTCGCCATCGCGGCGAGGCACATGTGCCTTCCGGCCAGGTAGCTCAGTCGGTATGAGCGTCCGCCTGAAAAGCGGAAGGTCGCCGGTTCGATCCCGGCCCTGGCCACCAAGCTTCACGGCTTCTATGTGAGCGACGCGTCCAGTCAAGGCTTTTCGAGCAATCTGCGGACTCCGTCCGCGTCAGGGACGATGTGGGTGATATCCGGCACGTCGCAGAATGCGGTGTCGGCAGAGACGAGCGCGGTTGCGCCGGTTTCGGCGACGGACGCGGCGAGCACGGCATCGAAGGCACCCAGCCGCGGAGTCGTCTCGAACAGGGTCAGGCCGCGCCGCAGCTGATCGCGGGTGATCGTCAGCAGCGGTGAGAGCAATTCCACGTAGTCCCTGCCAAGGGTGACGGCATCGTTGCGGCCGCGGCGGCGGGCACGAACATGGACGAATTCCTGGATTACCTCAGCCGTGGTGGTGGCCTCGATGTCCTCGTCGGCGATTGCCATGACCAACTCGCGACAGGGATCCCGAAGCGGGTGATCGGCGCCCTTCGCATAAACGAGCACTGTCGTGTCGAGCACGATCATCCGCGGTGCGCCCGCAGAGTCTCCAGCTCCTCCTTCAGCTCTCGCGGGTCAGGAACCGGCGTGTCGGGAGCATCGAGAACGCGGCGGCCCGCGGACTTCCGGCGCCCGGCGGGGCTCGCGAGGCCGCGGTCGATGGCCTCGCGTACCACGGTTGCCACCGACACCCCCCGCTCGCGTGCGAGCGAGGTAATCCGCCGATGACGCTCGTCGTCCAGCAAAATCTGCAGCCGATGCTCGAACGATGGCATGCTCATACATTAGCATGCTCAGTACAAGTCTGCTTCACCGGCCGTCCCTGGACAATGCGGAAATGCTCATCGCCCGACGCGCACTCGTCGCACTGCTACTCCTCGCTTGCGGTACCTGCTGCGCCCACGCCAACGCCGACGTCCCGCCGGTGGGCGGGAAGGCACAAGCGGCGGGATTCGTCGACGTCCGCAGCTTCGTTCCGGACGCGATCATCGACTTGCGCTATGCGACGCCCAACAATTTCACCGGCACAGCGTTGTATCCGGCCGACGCGCGCTGCCTGGTGCACGAATCCATGGCATCGGGTCTCGTGACGGCCGCCGATGCATTGCGTCGGCAGGGACAGGCCCTCGTCTTCTGGGACTGCTATCGGCCGCACGACGTTCAGGTCCGCATGTTCCAGGTTGTGCCGAACCCCGCATGGGTGGCGCGCCCCGGCCAGTACGCCCATAGCCACGAGGCCGGCCGCTCGGTCGACGTGACGACGGCAAGCACGCAGTGCCCACCTCAGAGACGCTGCTTCGCAGACATGGGAACCGATTTCGACGACTTCACTCCGAGAGCACACGCCTCAGCCACCGACGGAGTCAGCGCCGCCGCGCAGGCGAACCGGGCACGACTGCGCGACGCGATGAGCACCGGCGGACTGACGGTGTACTCCGGCGAGTGGTGGCATTTCGACGGCCCCGGCTCCACCGTCGACCGCCCGATCCTCGACGTCCCGGTCAACTGACTTCACATACGGTAGGGCCATGACCCACGACGCCGTCTATACCCACGGCCACCACGAGTCGGTGCTGCGCTCTCATCGCCAGCGCACGGCGGAGAACTCCGCGGGCTACCTCTTACCGCATCTGCGCCAGGGGATCTCCCTGTTGGACATTGGCTGCGGGCCCGGGACCATCACCGTCGACCTCGCCGCACGCGTCGCGCCCGGTCAGGTCACCGCCGTCGACATCGCTGACGACGCATTGGCTGCGGCGCGCTCGGACGCACGGGCGCGCACCCTGAGCAACCTCAGGTTCGCCACAGCCGACGTGCACGCGCTCGAATTCGACGACGGCACATTCGATGTCGTGCACGCCCATCAAGTGCTGCAGCACGTCGCCGATCCGGTTGCGGCCCTGCGGGAGATGCGACGCGTGTGCGCGCCGGGCGGTATCGTCGCCGCGCGCGACGCCGACTACGCCGGATTCACCTGGTATCCGCAACTTCCCACACTCGACCGCTGGCTGGACCTCTACGAGCAGGCGGCTCGCGCCAACGGCGGTGAACCCGACGCCGGCCGGCGCCTGCTGTCCTGGGCCCAACAGGCCGGGTTCGGCGACATCACCCCTACCGCCGGAATCTGGTGCTTCGCAACGCCGGACGACCGAGACTGGTGGGGTGGCATGTGGGCCGACCGAATTCTCGAGTCGGCCCTGGCCCGCCAGCTCGTCGAGTCAGGGATGGCGACCACTGCAGAACTCACCGAAATCGCCTCCGCCTGGCGCCAGTGGGCCGCAGCCCCTGACGGCTGGCTGGCGATCCCGCATGGCGAAATCCTCTGCCGGAAGACCTAATCCAAAAACAGGTCCGGAATCGGCTCTTCTCCGCCGCCATACCGCGACAGGTCGCCGCCAAGCACGTCCGCGTCGATGAAACAGTTGCCGGTCGCCTCTCGTGCGGGACGCGAGATGATCTCGACGGCCGCATCGCCCATGATCTCCGGACTGCGCGACGACAACGCGAGCCGGTCGCCGTCGGGCATGTTCGTCACCGCGGCGGTCGCGATATATGTCTGCGGCCACAGGCAATTCACCGCGATCCCGTCGTCGGCGTATTCGGCCGCCCAGCCCAGCGACAGCAGCGTCATCCCGTACTTCGACAGCGTGTAGGCCGTGTGGGCGCCCAGCCAGCGCGGGTTCATGTTGACCGGCGGCGAGATCGTCAGCACATGCGGGTTCGACGAGGTCCGCAGGCGCGGCAGGCAGGTTCGGGTCAGGAGAAAGGTGCCGCGAATGTTGACCTCTTGCATCAGGTCGAACTTCTTGGCCGAGAGGTTCTCGGTGGGGTCGGTGGCGATCGCGCTGGCGTTGTTCACGCAGACGTCCACCCCGCCGAACCGCTCGACCGCGGCGTCGACGGCACGCTGCACGTCCTCTTCGCGGCGTACGTCGCCGACAACAGCCAGCGCCTTGCCGCCGGCGGCTTCCACCTCCGCGGCTGCGGTGTGCACGGTGCCGGGCAACCGGGGATGCGGCTGGTCGGTCTTGGCCAGCAGCACCACGTTGGCACCTTGCCGGGCGGCGGCGATACCGATCGCCAGGCCGATCCCGCGGCTGGCGCCGGAGATCACCACCGTGCGGTCATGAAAAGTGCTCATCCTTCTCCTTTGGCCTGGTCAACAGGACCCGGTATTGGCATTCTCTTTTTTTGCAAGTACGTTATCAGTCGATGGATAACCAGACTCAGACCTCATCCGGCATCCCGCTGGAACCCGTATACGGGCCGGGGGACCATGGTGCCGAGCCGCCGCCACCGGGCACCTATCCATTCACCCGGGGCAATTTCGCCAGCGGCTACCGCGGCAAGCTCTGGACGTTTCGGCAGTACTCCGGGTTCGGCACCGCCGAAGAATCCAACCGCCGCTACCGCTACCTGCTGGAGCAGGGCGGAACGGGGTTGTCGGTGGCGCTGGACCTGCCCACCCAGTGCGGCTTCGACTCCGACGATCCCGAGGTCGGCGAGGAGGTCGGCCGCGTCGGCGTCGCCGTGGACACCCTCGCCGACGCCGAGATCCTTTTCGACGGCATCCCGCTGGACAAGATCAGTACCAGCTTCACGATCAACGGCACGGCGGCGATCCTGCTGGCGTTCTACGTTGCCGCCGCCGAGCGCAAAGGTGTGCCGCGGGCCAAGCTGACCGGGACCATCCAAAACGACATCCTCAAGGAGTACGCATCGCGCGGCACCTGGATCTGGCCGCCCGAGCCGTCACTGCGGCTGATCGCCGACACCATCGAGTTCTGCGCCGCGGAAGTCCCCAAGTTCAACGCGATTTCGGTGGCCGGGGCGCATTTCCGCGACGCCGGCGCCAACGCGGTGCAGGAGATGGCGTTCACACTGGCCGACGGGGTCACCTACTGCGACACCGTGGTCGAACGCGGCCGGATGAGCATCGACGAGTTCGCGCCGCAGATTTCGTTCTTCTTCTACACCCACGGGGACTTCTTCGAAGAGGTCGCGAAATACCGTGCGGGACGGCGACGTTGGGCGACGATCGTGCGGGAACGCTACGGCGCCAAGACGGACAAGGCCTCGATGTTCCGGTTCGGCTGCGTGTGTGGCGGGGCATCACTGTATGCCCCCCAGGCCCACAACAACGTCGTCCGGGTGGCCTACGAGGCGATGGCTGCGGTGCTCGGCGGAGTCCAATCGATGTTCACCGCCGCCTGGGACGAGCCGTTTGCGCTGCCGACCGAGGAGACGACCACGCTGGCGCTGCGCACCCAGCAGATCCTGGCCCACGAAACCGGTGTTGCGCGGGTGGCCGATCCGCTCGGCGGCTCCTACTTCGTCGAGGCACTGACCGACGAGACCGAGGCCCGCATCGTCGAGATCATGGCTGACCTCGAGCAGCACGGCGGAATGGTGCGCGCCATCGAGGACGGCTATCTGCAGGGGCTGATCGCCGACGAGGCCTACCGGATCCATAAGGAAATCGAATCCGGTGAGCGGCCGGTGGTCGGAGTCAACCGGTTCGTCACGCCCGAGCCGCCACCCGAGATCGCCACCTACGAGCTCGACCCGGAAGGGCGCGATCTGCAACTCAAACGGCTGTCCAAGGTCAAGGCGGAAAGAGATTCGGCCGCAGTGCAATCCAGCCTCGCCGCGTTGTCGCTCGCTGCCGAAGGGACCGACAATCTCATGCACAAACTGATCGACTGTGCCAATGCCTACTGCACTGTCGGCGAGATGGTCTCCGCGCTCAAAGCGGTGTGGGGCGAATTCGAACAGCCGGTGGTGTTTTAGATGGCAGTACGCATTCTGGTCGCCAAGCCCGGCCTGGACGGGCATGACCGCGGCGCCAAGATCGTCGCGCGCACGTTGCGCGACGCCGGCTTCGAGGTGATCTACACCGGCATCCGGCAGCGCATCGAGGACATCGCATCGATCGCCGTGCAGGAAGACGTGGCACTCGTCGGGTTGAGCATCCTGTCCGGTGCGCACGTCGCGCTCGCCACCCGCACCATCGAGGCGCTACGGGCGGCCGACGCGGGCGACATCGCTGTGGTCGTCGGCGGCACGATTCCAGAATCCGACGTACCCAAGCTGCTGGATGCCGGTGCCGCGGCAGTCTTTCCCACCGGGACGCCCCTGGACGTCCTGGTGCGCGAGATCCGCAAGCTGACCGGCGTCCCCGAACCCACCGAGGAGGAATCGTGCGTCTCGGAGTAATGATCGGCGCCGAGCGTGGCGATTCGGCCCGCAAGGTCACCAAGCTGCTCGACGACATCGAGTGGGCCGAGTCCGTGGGCATGGACACCGCCTGGATTCCTCAGGTGCCCAACGACTTCGACGCGCTGACGGCTGTTGCGCTGATGACGACGCGCACCACCCGGATCGAGCTGGGCACCGCGGTGGTGCCGCTGCAGGCCCAACACCCGATTGCGTTGGCCCGTCAGGCGTTATCGGTGCATGCCGCTGCCGGGGGGCGGCTGGCGCTTGGTGTGGGGCCATCGCATCACTGGATCATCGGTGACATGCTCGGACTGCCCTACGAGCGGCCGGCCGCCTACACCCGCGACTACCTCGACGTGCTCGCCGCCGCCTTCAGCGGACCCGGCCCGGTCGACGTCGAGAACGAGACCTTCACGGTGCACAACCCGCTGGACCTCGCACCGGTGGCTCCGCTGCCGGTGCTGATCGCTGCGCTCGGCCCGGTGATGCTCACGCTCGCGGGAGAGCGCACCGACGGCACCGTGCTGTGGATGGCCGACGAACGCGCCTGCGCCGAACACGTGGTCCCGCGGATCACCAAGGCCGCCGACAACGCGGGCCGCCCGGCCCCGCGGATCGTTGCCGGGCTTCCCGTGTGCGTCTGCGCGCCAAGCGAAGTCGACGCAGCCCGGGAGCGCGCCAACCGGATCCTGGGCGAAGCCGAGGTGTCGCCGAACTATCAACGGCTGCTGAGCTACGGCGACGCCAAAGACGTCGGCGACATCTGCGCGGCCGGCGACGAGGAGGCCATCCTGGCGCGGTTCCGCCGATTCGCCGACGCCGGGGTGACCGACCTGTCGGTACGGCTCCTGCCTCTCGGCGACAACCGCGATGAGCTGATCGCGTCCAAACGCCGCACCCGCGAAGTCATTGCGGCGCTGGGCGCCGAGGTGCGATGACGGCGCCGCTCGCCGGTATCCGGATCCTGGAGGTCGGCACCATGCTGGCCGGTCCGTACGCGACCATGCTGTTGGCCGACCTCGGCGCGCAGGTCACCAAGATCGAGCCGCCCGGCGGCGAGATCTCCCGGAAGGTCAGCGACAGCTATTTCGCCAGCCTGAATCGCAACAAGGACAGCATCCGACTGGACCTCAACTCTCAAGAGGGCCAAGGCAGACTGGGCCAGCTCGTCGCGGAATCCCATGCGCTGCTGGTCAATCTGAAACCGTCGGCGATCCGCCGGCTCGGCCTCACCTACGAGGCGCTGCGCCGCTACAACGAGCGGATCGTCTGTGTCGCGATCACCGGTTTCGGGCTGAACGGCGGCGACGACCCGGCGTTCGACTACGTCGTGCAGGCTGCTACCGGGGTGGCGGCGTTGACCGGTGATCCCGACGGGCCGCCGACCCTGCCGGGCTACTCCTCGGCGGACAATTCCACCGGTCTCGCGGCGGCGCTCGGGCTGCTGGCACAGATCGTGTCCGGCCGCGGCGGTCAAGTGGATGTGTCGCTGCGCGACGTGATGCTCTCTCAGCTCAACTACCACGCGTCGGCGTATCTCAACGACGGCGTCGAGCCCCAGCGCCGAGCCTACGGTGCACACTCGTATTACGTTCCCGCACAGATGTTCTCGACCGCCGACGGCTACCTTGCGCTGTTCATCACCCACGACGGGTTCTGGAAATCGTTCGCGGGTGAGGCCGGTATCGCGGGCTTCGAGACGATGGCCGAGCGGGTGGCGCGAGCCGACGAGGTGCGCGCGGTGGTCGCGGCGGCGTTGGCCACCGACACCGCTGTGAGTTGGGAAGCCCGACTGCGTCCCCTCGGCATACCTGCAGCTGCTGTGCGCACACTGCCCGAGGCGTTGAAGGCCACCCCGGAGATCGTTGTCACTGCGGGAGATTTCCGCCTGGTCGGCAACCCGATCCGTATCGCCGACTATCAGCCGGACTACCGCCCGCCGCCGAAGTAGACCGAGCAGACGCGAAAGTCCCCGCACGCACGGCGTGTCTGGGCGTCTTACGTCTGCTCAGGCGTCCCGGTGAGGTAGGTCTCGGCCAGCTTGCGAAACGCCGCCACCAACCGGCTGCGGTCACCGGCACGGCTGGCCAGCACGACGTGGCTGGGCTCGACGCCCTCCAAAGGAATCGCGGTGATGTCGGGGCGAATGGCGTTGGCGTGCATCCCGGCCGAGATAACCACCGCCTGCCCGGACGCGATCAGTTCGAACTTGTCCTCCAGCGCGTCGATAAACGGTCCATCGGGTGCGCGCCGCCCGCCGGGCCGCGGTTCGGCGCGCCAGAACGCACTCCACACCGGATCGGAATCGCGTATCCGCGGCATGGGCTCGTCGGCAATGTCGTCGAGAGTGACAAATTCCTTGCCCGCCAAACGATGATCTGTCGGCACCAGCAGCACCCGAGGCTCGTCGTAGAGGATCGTCACATGCAGCTGGTCGGTCGGAAAAGGCAGCCTAGTCACCACCGCGTCTACCCGATGGTCGAGCAACGCCGCACGCGGTTGATCCCAATCCACATGGACCGCACGCACATCCGCGTCAGGATGCCGACGGCGCAATTCGCGCACCGCCGGCGTGACGATTACTCCCATTGTGTAGCCGATGGTGACGCGGCTGGGCTCGGCGGCAGCGCGGGCCTGCGCCGCGGCCTGCCCGGCTGATCGCAGCAGTGCCTTGGCCCGCGGCAAGAACACTTCGCCCGCTTCCGTGAGCTTGCTGCCCTGCGGAGTGCGGTCCAGCAGGCGTGCGCCCACTTGCTGTTCCAGCCGGCGTATTTGCCGGCTCAACGACGGCTGTGCCACCCGCAGGGCAGCGGCGGCGCGGCCGAAGTGCCGATGGTCGGCCACCACAACGAAGTACCGGACCAACCGCAAATCGAGGTCGGCCGCTGGCAGCTCGGACATACGTCGATCGTAACGCTGCCTACCCGCCGATCGGCAGCCAATACACCGGTTGAACTTTGGTGATACCTGAAAGGCATTGAATGATGCGAAACAGATCTTGGACAATGTGCAACGTTCGGCTGCACCGTTGACTCATCTACCGACTGTTAGGTCAAGGAGTACATCATGCGCGTCTTTGTCACCGGCGCAACAGGGTTCATCGGCTCGGCGGTCGTTCGGGAGCTCATCGACGCTGGCCATCAGGTCGTCGGTCTTGCCCGTTCGGATGCGACCGCCACATCATTGACAGCCGCGGGCGCCGAAGTGCACCGCGGAGACCTCGACAACCTGGGCAGTTTGCGCGATGGTGCGGCTGCCGCCGACGGCGTCGTCCACACCGCGTTCATTCACGACTTCTCCGACTACGCCGGTGCGGCACAGACGGATCGTCGTGCGATCGAGGCGATGGGCGAGGCGCTCGTCGAGTCCGATCGCCCGTTCGTGGTCGCGTCCGGTATCGCCGTTTCCACGCCAGGTCGCGCGGCGACCGAAGAAGATGCCGCCGACCCGGGCTTCCCACGCGCCTCCGAGGAAGCACTGTCGTTCGCCGACCGCGGCGTGCGCGTCTCGGTGGTGCGGCTGCCACCGTCGGTACACGGCACCGGCGATCACGGTTTCGTTCCGCAGCTCATCGCCACCGCACGCGTCAAGGGTGTCTCGGCCTACCCCGGCGACGGATCCAACCGCTGGCCCGCCGTGCACCGGCTCGACGCCGCCCACCTGTTCAGGCTGGCCCTAGAAGGCGCTCCGGCCGGTGCGCGGCTGCACGCAGTCGGCGACGCGGGTGTGCCCGTTCGCGATATTGCCGAGGTCATCGGCCGGCATCTAGGGCTGCCGGTGAATTCCATTGCCGCAGAGCGCGCTTTCGATCACTTCGGCTTCATCGGCGGAATTTTCGCGATGGACCTCCCTGCTTCGAGCACCCTTACCCAAAACCGGCTGGACTGGCACCCCGTACAGCCGGGGCTCATCGACGACCTCGAAACGGGCCACTACTTTAAGGACTGACCATGAAACACTCATTGGGAACGGTCGGTGTATGTCTACCGGTCTCGTTCACCAGCACCCCCTCAACCGACCTGCAGCGCCAGGCAGTGGCCAGGCTGGAAGAAGCCGGCTATCAAGCTACTTGGACCAACGAAGTGATTGGTAAGGATGCCCTCGTGCAACTGGCGGTTCTGCTGGCTGCCACCGAGAGGATGGTGTTCGGCACCTGCGTCGCCAATATCTGGGCCCGGCCAGCGCAGACCATGCACGCCGCGGCGGCTCAACTGGCCCAAGCGTTTCCGGGCAGGTTCGTCCTCGGCCTGGGCGTGGGGTACCCGGAGCAAGCGACCAGCGTCGGCCGGGAGTTCGGCAGCCCGCTGGCAACGATGCGCGACTATCTGGACCGAATGGACGACCCGGCCTGGCCACCCGCGCCAGATGTGGCCTACCCCCGGATCATTGCCGCCAACCGCCCAAAAATGGTCGCGCTCGCGGGCGAGATCGCGGATGGCGCGTTACCGGCCATGCTGCCCCCGGAATCCACCGCGCAGGTCAGGCGGACGATCGGTCCGGACAAGCTCCTAGTGGTCGGGGTGCAGGCAGACCCGGACGACCCCGAGGCCGTCGCGACCAAGGTTTGCGAACACCGGTCCGCCGGTGCGGATCACGTGACCCTGCTGTTGCCGGTCGGCAGCGACTTCGAAGCGGGAATCGACCAACTCGAGCAACTCGCCCCGGCAGTTGTCAGTTGTTAGGGCCGGGCGAAGCAGGCGGCTGCGTCTGCTCGTAGCGCCGCGACGGCCAGTCTTCTTTGGCCCTTGTGCTAGTAGAACGTTTTATATAATCTGCGTGGATGGACCACGTCACTTACGACAAGCAGGACCGCATCGCGACCATCACGCTGAACCGCCCAGAGGCGCGCAACGCGATCGACCCGGCTATGGATCAACGGCTGCGGCAGATTTGGGGGGACTTCGGCGACGACGACAACGTCGATGTGGCGATCCTGACCGGCGTCGGCACGGCATTCTGTGCCGGTGCCGACCGCAACACCTGGTTTGCGCAATGGCTCGACGCCGACGCCGCGGCCGTGCGCCGCAACGCCAAAGGCATCGGTTTCGGTGGCCTTACGCGGGGGATGCGCATTGCCAAGCCGGTGATCGGTGCGATCAACGGGTGGGCGCTGGGCGCGGGTTTGGAGCTGGCGCTGGCCTGCGACATCCGGATCGCCTCGGAGCAGGCGATGTTCGGCGCGCCACTGGTGGGCCTGGGTTTTCATCACGGCGACGGCGGCATTTCCCGGCTGGTCGACGCGTGCGGCGTGGCGGTCGCGCTGGATTTGGAACTCAGCGGCGAGCCGATCGACGCCGCGCGTGCATTGCAGGTCAATCTCGTCACCCGCATTGTTGCCCACGACGAGCTGATGAGCCACGCCCGGACTCTGGCGGAGCGGATCGCCGGTCACGAGCAGTCTGCGGTGCGCTCGGCCAAGCAGACCGTGCTCGACGTCGTCGGTCGGCGGCTGGGCGACCAACTCGAGTGCGAAGCCCTCAGCGCGTATGCGATCGAGGGCCAGACCGCGCGGCGCATCATCGAGTCCATCCCGATGCGATCATGAGCGCGCCCACGCGGGAACGCTTCTTGACCGCGGCTGCCGGACTGTTCCGCCGGCAGGGCTACAGCGGCACCGGGCTCAAACAAATCGTCACGGAGAGCGGCGGTCCGATCGGCTCGCTGTACTACTTCTTTCCGGGCGGCAAGGAAGACCTTGCGCTGCAAGCCATTGCGCATACGGCCGAGCGCTACGAACAGCTGCTCGACCGAGTGTTCGCCGAATCCGGTGATATCGGCCAGGCCGCGACCAAGTGGTTCGGCTGGGCGGCCCACGCTCTGGAAGAGTCCGACTTCGCCGATGGTTGCCCGATCGGGACTCTGGCCTGTGAGATCGCCAGCACCAACGAAAGTCTACGCCAGGCGAGCGAAGCGGTTTTCGACGCGTGGCGCTCGCGGGTAGCCGCCCAGCTGATCAGCGAGGGAGTCAAACCTGTCCGGGCACGCCGTCTCGCGATGTTCGCGCTGGCCAGCCTGGAAGGCGCAATCATGCTGAGCCGCAGCCAACGAAGCACCCGGCCGTTGCGCGACACCGGTCGCGTCGTCGCCGAAACACTTAGGGCTGCAACGGGTTAGTTGTCGCCGAGCAGCCGACGCCGGTCCGTTCGTGGCAGACCACTCACCACCAGCTCGTAGGAGTGGTCGATCATCTCGCGAAGCTCGTCGTCGGCTATCGAACCGTCCAACTCGACGGTATTCCAATGGCGCTTGTTCTGGTGATAGCCGGGCCGAACCGCGGGGTGTCGCACGCGCAGGTCCACGGCAATGTCCGGGTCGCACTTGAGGTTGACGCTGCCCGGATCGCCGCCCAATGACACCAGGGCAAACATGCGCCCGCCGACCTTGAACACCGCAACACCGTCTCCGAAGGGATAGTCCTCGACCGCTTCGGGAAGGCTTGCGCACATCGCGAGCACCTGGTCTCGCGTCATGTGGGGTTCGCGTAAATCCGGTTGGGGGAGATAAGAACTGCAGTTCGGCGCTCCTCACGCATCACGCGGTCGTAGGTCGGCCAGTCGTCGTGGGTCCCGCCCGCTGCGGTGAAAATTTCGCGAAGCAGCAACCGCAGCCGCTCGTCATCGACATCGGGGTGGGGGTCGTCGGGTCCGATCAGTTCTGCCGTGCCTTCGACCGCGGCCCATTGCCAGCCGGCCTTGGCGACGACCGTTGCCCGCGGATCGACACGGAGGTGGGCCAGTTTGCGGGAGCCGCCGATAGCCACCAGCCCGACAACCGTCGCATCGGTCAACGGGTGTTGCAGCACACCGGCATTGACCACCGACGACTGGATGCTGCCATCACGCCGCAACGTGCTGAACACGCATAGCCCGTGATCGGCTGACATCAGGTCGGCGAACGCGGAAAGCTCGGTCATGATTGGGGTTCCCTTCCGGTTGGTCACGCACCCAGTGCGTCGATCCACTTCTCGAGGCGACGTGTTCGGCGAGCCATGAGCTCGGGTTCTGCCAGCGCGCTGGCCAGCACCGCGCTTCCCTGATAGGCGCTGACCAACTCGATCGCAAGGTCGGGGGCGTCGCGCCGCCCCATGGCGCGAAACTGCTGCTCGGCCCACGCAAGGGGGATCTGCATGAGCGGCGCGGCAAGCGGGTCTGCCGTGTGCTTGGCCAGCTCCGAGCACAAAGTCCCGTGTGGGCAGCCGTATTGGGCCATCGAGTTTGCCTGCTCGGCCAGCAATCCGATCAAGCCCTTGAGCCGCCCCTTGGGGCTGCGATGCCGTCGCTCCAGTGCGGCGAGCGCCGACTCGATTTGATCTGCGCGCGCTCGCACGACAGCTGCGATGATGTCGTCTTTGGTCTTGAAGTAGTAGTAGACGTTGCCTACTGGCACGTCGGCCGCCTGGGCGATGTCGGCCAGCGTCGTGCGCGCCACGCCCTGGCGATACACCAACTCGCACGCGGCGGCCACCAACCGCTCTCGCTTGCCCGGTCGATTAGTTGTGGCCGCTGAGTTAGTCATCTCACTAACTCACGATAGAACAGAGCGTCGTCAGGAGCCAGGTACTACTCGTACCGCACGGTGACGTTCGCCGTATCCGGCACGCCCTGGCAGGTCAGGATGTAGCCGTCGGCCACCTCGTCCTCCTCGAGCGCGTCGTTGACCCGCATCGTCGCGCTGCCCTCGGTGAGCCTGGCCATGCACGTCCCGCAGTTGCCGGCCTCGCAGCTGAACGGCGGCGCCAGCCCGGCCCGTCGCGCGCTTTCCAGCAGTGTCTCACCGGCGACGCGGGGCACCGAAACCTTCTTGCGCTCAAGGTAAATCGTCACCGTGCCGCCCGCCTCGGCGCTGTCGACAGCAGCCGGCGGCTTAGTCGGCGGCGTCGCGTCGAAGTCTTCGACGAACACCCGCCCCGGCCCCGGCAGCGCGGAGCGCACCACGGCCATGAAGCCCTCGGGCCCGCACACGTAGTTGTCGGCGTCGGCGTCGGAGCCGACGAAGTCGCTCACCGCGGCCGCGTCGATCAGCCCGTGCTCGGCGTCGAGATGACGCACCACCGACAACCGGCCCGGGTAGCGTTCGACAAGCTCGTCCATCACCGCGTCGAAGATCACCGACGCCCGATCGCGGTCGGCGCACAGCACCCGCACCGAGCGGTCCGTCGTCGCCAATGCGCTCTTGGCCAGCGACAGGATCGGGGTGACACCGCTGCCGCCGGCGAAGGCCAGCAACGGCGCGGCGGTCGGCGTCAGGCAGAACGTTCCGGCCGCGCGCGTCATCGTCAGCTCGTCGCCCTCGGAAACGTTGTCGATCAGCCAGTTGGACACCTTGCCGCCGGGTACCCGCTTGACCGTGGTCATCAGCTCGGCGTCGGCCTCCGGCGCGCTGGACATCGAATACGACCGGTACAGCTGCTCGCCGTCGACGCTGACCCGGAAGGTGCAGAACTGGCCAGCGCGGTAGGAAAAGGGCTGGTCATGGGGCTCGAGCACGAAGGTCCGCGCGTCGGCGGTCTCCTCGATGATCCGGGTCACCGTCGCCTGGTGAAACGCGTGCAGCTCCGCCATTGCCACCCCCTTCCATACTTGCGTTCTTCATTGCAGAGAATAGTATTCTCTCAAACTGATAGGATCTTCTCAATGCTTGGACGGGACGCCCGCGAGCCCACCGCGCTCGTGTTCGAGGAGCGCAGCTATAGCCTGCCGCGCCTCGACGCGCTGGCCGACGGCCTGGCGTCCACGCTGCGTAAAAGAGGAGTGACGGCGGGCGAGCGGGTGGCCCTGATGGCGTCGAACCGGCCCGAGTTCGTCGTCGCGCTGCACGCCGTCTGGCGGCTGGCCGCGGCGGTGGTGCTGGTCAGCCCGGCCTGGAAGCGTACCGAGGTCGAGCATGCGTTGGGCCTGACGAACCCGTCCCATGCGGTCGGGGACCACCCGGTGCTCGCGGACCTGATGCCGATGTTGCACCTCGACGAGCCGATAACACCCGGACAGCCGGCGTCCGGGTCACCACCACGGGACACCGATGCGCTACTGGTGTTCAGCTCGGGCACCACCGGGCTACCCAAAGCCGTTCGGCACACCCATGCGTCGTTGTGCGCCGCCGTGCGGCACTGGCGTAGCGCGCTGCAGTTGACGTCGCGTGACCGCATCCAAATCGCCACGCCCCCATCGCATATCCTCGGGCTGCTCAACATCGTCACCGCGCTCGAGACCGGTGTGTGGATGCGGCTACACCGCCGGTTCGACGTCGACACCATGCTGCGGCACATCGAGGCCGACCGCATCACCGTCGAGATAGCCGTTGCCCCAATAGCATTGGCGCTCGCATCGCATCCACAGCTGGAGTCCTATGACCTGTCGTCGCTGCGGTTCATCATGTGGGGCGCCACCCCGGTCAGCCGAGCCGTCGCCGAAACCGTGACCCGGCGCACCGGTGTCGGGTGGGTGCCCGCTTACGGCACAACCGAGTTGCCCGTCATTGCCTGCAACCCGCTCGACGGTGCGCGGCTGGATTCGGTCGGGCGGCCGGTGCCCGGCGTCGAGGTGCGGGTGGCGTCGCTGGACACCGCTGAGCCCGTTGGCCCTGGCGAGGTCGGCGAGATCCAGGCCCGCTCGGAGTCGCTGATGGCCGGCTACCTGCCGTGCGCTGCCACGCGAGATGCGTTGTGCGATGGCTGGTATCGCACCGGCGACGTCGGCTACCTTGACGGCGGCGGCTGGCTGCGGATCACCGACCGGTCCAAGGAGATGATCAAGGTGCGCGGGTTCCAGGTCGCGCCCGCGGAAATCGAGCAGGTGTTGCACGCCCATCCGGCCGTCAAGGACTGCGCGGTGTTCGGCGTTCCGGACGGGGTGAACGGGGAGGCAATCGTCGCCGCCGTCGCCACCAACCGTCCGACGGACGCCGCGGAACTCATCACCCGGGTGGCGGAGCAGCTGGCGTCGTACAAACGGCTGAGCCGCGTGGTGTTCGTGTCCGATATTCCTCGGCTGCCTTCGGGCAAGGTGCTGCGCCGAGTGCTGAAGGAGAAGTATGGATGTCCGTCTGACGGCTGAACAACAGCAACTGCGCGACGCCGCCGCCAAACTGGCCGACGACCTTGGACCCGGATCGGTTCAGGCGCTCGAGGACGGCGAGCGAATCGCGCGGCTGGACAAGCAGATTGCGGCGACGGGCTGGCGGTCGCTGCGCTCCGACGGCGCCTCCGGCGTCGAGGTGGCGATCGTCGCCGAGGAATTCGGTCGCGGGCTGGTGGACGCGCCTTTCCTGGGTCCTGTGTTGGCCGACGAACTGGCCCGGCACGTCGGGGGCGATGCGGCGACGATTGCCTACGGCGATCATGCGGTCGACGCGCGGGGATACCGAAGGGCGTTGCTCTTACGGGATAGGACGGTGTCGGCCGTCGACGTCGGCGACATCCGAGCCGGTGCCGATTTGACCAGAGCCAACGCCGGTCTGAAGGGGACGGCGGTGCCCCTCGGCGAGGTATCTGCCGGCGCCGCCGGACGATGGCTGGCGCTGGCGCTGGCCGCCACGTCGGCGGACCTGGTCGGCGCCGCGCGGGGAGCGCACACTTTGGCCTGTGACTACGCGAAAATCCGTGAGCAGTACGGCAAACCGATCGGCTCGTATCAGGCCGTCGCCCATCTGCTGGCCGAAAGCCTTGCGCTGATCGAGGGCTCGGTGAGCGTATTGCGGCATGCCGCCTGGGCGGTCGACGAACTCGACCTCGCTGACGCCATCCGGGCGGCCCGCGTGGCCAAGATCTACTGTGCGCGCGCCGCGCAAACCGTCTGCGAGACCGCAATTCAGGTGCACGGTGGTATCGGCAATACCTGGGAGTG
>Ga0070737_10002685_pt1 | contig 20663 bp, 23 predicted proteins | sample Coa_R1_10_FD_66438 | JGI IMG/M metagenome (GOLD analysis project Ga0070737, IMG submission 66438) | Surface soil microbial communities from Centralia Pennsylvania, which are recovering from an underground coalmine fire - Coalmine... | ecosystem: Environmental > Terrestrial > Soil > Unclassified...
CCGCCTCCAACCGTGGCATCGACCATATCCGCGACTTGCGCGAGAAGGTGTGGATCGCCCCGTCCACCGCCCGGCGCAAGATGTACATCCTCGATGAGGCGCACCAGCTCTCGGCGCCCGCCTGGGACGCCTTCCTGAAGACCCTGGAGGAGCCGCCGCCGCACGTGGTATTCGTGCTGGCCACGACCGAGGCGCACAAAGTCCCGGCCACGATCCTGTCGCGCTGCCAGCGCTTCGACTTGGGCCGCATCGCGCTGGCCGACCTGGTGCGCCACCTGGAGGTCGTCCTGCGCGCCGAAGGCGTAACCGCCGAGCCCGGGGTGCTGGCGCGTGTGGCGCGGCTCGCGCACGGGGGCGTGCGCGACGCACTATCCACGCTCGATCAGCTCATCGCCTTCGGCGGCCAGCGGCTCACTCTCGCCGCGGCGCGCGCCGTGCTGGGCCTGGCCCCCGAGGAGGTGCTGCGCGCGGCGACCGAAGCGCTGCGGCAGCGCGACGCCCGCGCGGCGCTCGAGCTAGTCGGCGCCCTAGTACGCGAGGGAGCGGACCTGCGCCAGTTCCTTGATGATCTCACGACGCACCTACGCGCGCTGCTGCTGGCCCGGCTGGGCGCCGGGGACGCGCTGGCGTTCGAGTACAGCGCGGAGGAGCAGACGGCCCTCCAGGAGCAGGCGGCGAGCTGGGAGCCCGAGCGGCTGGTCGCCCTGCTCCGCCGGCTGAGCGCCGTGGAGGCCAAGAGCCGCGCCCCCGGCCAGCTCCAGGTGGACCTGGAGCTCGCGTTGCTGGACGCGGCGCTGGGGGCGGCCCCCCTAGCGAGCCCCTCCACGCGCCCCCTAGCTGCCGCGCCGCCGCCCGCGGCCCCCCAGTCGGTGGTGCTGGCTGCCGCGGCACCGCCGCGCACCATGCCCCCCAGCGAGCCGGTGGCGCCAGTGATGGGCGCCGCCAACGGGGCGACGCTGTCGACGACCAGTCCGCCGCCCGGCGCCGCCGTGGCGCCCGATCACCCGCCGGCGGCACTGGCAGCGCTGCGCCACCGCTGGACCGAGGTCAAAGAGGCCGTGGCGCTCCAGTTCCCCAAGGCGGCCATCTCGCTGGAAGCGGCGACCCTGGCGCGCGTGGATGGCGACGCGGTCGTACTGGCGTTCACCAGTGAGTTCCACCAGCATGCGGTAGAATCTGATCAAGCGTGCTGTGCGGCGATCGCGCAGCTGCTCGGCGAGCAGGTGGGCCAGCCGCTGCGCGTGCGCTGCGAGCTGGCACCCGCGCAGCAGACCCAGTTCGAGGGCGAGGACTGGTTCACCGCCCAGGCGATCCGCCTGTTCAACGCGCGCGGTGTGGAGCGCGTGGTGCCCCCGCCGCCCGCAGGAGAGGAGCGCTGAAGCCATGCAGGGCGGCCAGCAGGCCAAGTTGCTACGCGAGATGCAGAACCGGCTCCTGAAGATCCAGCAGGAGCTGGGCGAGGCGACCGTGGAGGGGACCGCGGGCGGGGGCGCCGTGCGGGTGGTAATGACCGGCCAGCAGCGCTGCACCGCCGTGGAGATCGCGCCCGAGGCGGTCGATCCCGACGACGTGGAGCTGCTGCAGGAGATGCTAGTCGCCGCGTTCAACGAGGCGCTGACCAAATCGCAGGAGCTGGCGGCGCAGCGGCTCGGCGCGCTGACCGGCGGCATGAAGATTCCGGGGCTGTTCTGACGCCCAGCGGCAAGGCGGTGGCAGTGCGATGCAAGTGACGGTCGAGCCGGTCGCGCGGCTCATCGAGGAGTTCGCCAAGTTGCCCGGCATCGGGCCGAAGACTGCGCAGCGCCTCACGTTCTACCTGTTGCGCATGCCGCCCGAGACGGCGCGCGCGCTGGGCGAAGCGATCCTGGCCATGCGCGAGGCGGTAACGTTCTGCAGCGAGTGCTGGAACATCACCGACACCAGCCCCTGCGCGATCTGCCGCAGCGAGACGCGTGACCACGGAGTGATCTGCGTGGTCGAAGAGCCGCTCGACATCCTCGCCCTGGAGCGCACGCGCGGCTACAACGGGCTGTACCACGTGCTGCACGGGGCGATCCGCCCGCTCGAAGACATCATGCCCGACGACCTCAAGATCGCCGAGCTGCTGCGGCGCATCGAGCGCGGCGGCGTGCGCGAGGTGATCCTGGCCACTAACCCCAACGTCGAGGGCGATGCCACGGCGGCCTACCTGCGCAAGCTGCTCGGGCCGCTCGGCGTGCGCGTGACCCGCATCGCGCGCGGCCTCCCCGTGGGCGGCGACCTGGAGTACGCCGACGAGGTGACGCTGGCGCAGGCGTTGGAGGGGCGCCGCGCGATGGAATAAGCACGCCTCTCTATCGCTTCCCTCCTGCACAGCCCGTTGACACCTCTACCCCCCGCGCTAGTGTAGTCCCACCAATCAAGCGCGCGCCGATTCCCGGACGCCGTCCGCCTCTGGCCGGCGTGGCCTCGCGCTCCGCCGTGCCGCGCCATGCGGACTGGCGGCAGGCCGAGAGGGCAAGGGAGGGGGAAGCATGGCTGAGCTGGTCACGGGGCTCGAGGGGGGCGAGCGCGAGATCGAACAGGCCGCCCGCGCCGATGAGGTCACCACCCGGCGGCAACTGCTGCGCGCGGTCGTGGCCTCCACGGTGGGCACCTCGATCGAGTGGTACGACTTCTTCCTGTATGGCAGCGCGGCCGCGCTGGTGTTCAACCGCCAGTTCTTCCCGAACACGGACCCGCTCACAGGGCTGCTGCTGGCCTTCGGGACCTACTTCGTCGGCTTCGTGGCTCGCCCGATCGGGGCCGCCATTTTCGGCCATTTCGGCGACCGCTTCGGGCGCAAGGCCGCCCTGGTGACGACCCTGTTGCTGATGGGCATCAGCACGTTCTTGGTGGGCCTGGTGCCGCCCTACAGCATGATCGGCATCTGGGCGGGCATCCTGCTGACGCTGCTGCGCGCTGCCCAGGGCATCGGGGTGGGCGGCGAGTGGGGCGGCTCGGTCCTCCTGTCGATCGAGTGGGGGGCCCGCAGCGGCCTGCGCGGCTTCATCGCTTCGTGGCCGCAGTTCGGGGTTCCCATGGGCTTGCTGCTCTCCAATGGCCTGCTGGCCCTGACCACCGCGCTGACCGGCCCGAACTTCGAGACCTGGGGCTGGCGCATCCCGTTCCTGCTCAGCATCGTGCTCATCGCCATCGGGCTGTACATCCGCCTGGGGATCTTGGAGAGCCCCACGTTCGCCCGGCTGGTCACCGAGAAGAAGATCGCCCGGGCCCCGGTGACCGAGGTGCTCCAGAAGCAGTGGCGCGAGGTGCTTCTGACCTGTCTGATCCGCACCGGGCAGCAGGCCCCGTTCTACATCTTCACCACCTTCGTGCTCAGCTACGCCACCACGGCCCTGGGCCTGACCCGCCAGGAGATCCTCAACGACACGCTGCTAGCAGCGATCGTCTCGCTGTTCACCATCCCCCTGTGGGGCTATATGTCGGACCGGGTCGGCCGCAAGCGCCTGTACATCATCGGGGCGGTGGCGATGATCCCGTTCTCCTGGCTGTACTTCGCGCTGCTGGACACCCGCACCTCCCCGCTGGTGCTGCTCGCCGTGCTGCTCGCCCCGGTCATCCACGACATCCAGTACGGCCCGCAGGCCGCCTTCATCGCCGAGGCGTTCACCCCGCGGCTGCGCTACAGCGGCGCCTCGCTCGGCTACCATCTGGCCTCCATCACCGCCGGCGGGCCGGCGCCCCTGATCGCCGTGTATCTGTTGGACCAGTTCAAGGGATCCGGCCCCATCGCTCTGTACATGGCGATCTGCGCGGCCATCAGTGTGGTGAGCGCCGCCCTGCTGCGCGATCGCAGCGCCGAGAACATCGAGGCCGAGTACGACGAACCGCGCGCGGCCTGACGCCGCGTCGCCGGTGCGCGGCAGGCCCCGCTTACAAGCCGCCCGCGGCCGTGGCTCGGGCAGTCCGGCGCGGGCGGTTCGCGCGGCGCTTGACAGGCCCGGGCCCCTCTGATAGCCTAGGGTAGCCTGTGCGGCTGTAGATTTTTGCAAATTTTCCCACCGCCAGCGGCGGTCGTGAGCCGCTTTCCGCGGGAGCGCATGCCGTGAGCCGGTCGCCGAGCCCCTCTCCCTCGCCCGCGGCGACGAGCGAGCCGGCCTGGCTTTCGATCCGCCAGGCGGCGGCGCGGCTGGGAGTGAGTCCTGCCACGCTCCGGCTATGGACCGCCGCGGGAAAGATCCACGCCCAGGTTACCGCGGGCGGCCACCGGCGCTATGCCGCGGCGGAGATCGCCCGGCTACAAACCGGGGCGCGTGCGGCGGAGTGGGAGACGGCGGCCGCAGCGCTGGTCACCGCGCTGCGCGCCCGCTACGCGCGGCTCGGCCGCCAGGAGGTGCAGCGCCGCCCGTGGTTCGCCAGCTTCGACGCCGCCGCCCGCGAGCGCGCCCATGCCCTGGGCGAGCAGCTGTTGGAGCAACTCGCCCGGCTGCTCGCGGCCCCGGGTGCCCGCGAGCGCGCGCCGCTGCTGCGCGACGCCCGCCGCATCGGTGCCCAATACGGCCGCGAGCTGGCGCGGCTGGGGCTGTCCGCCAGCGACGCGCTGGAGGCGTTCCTGCTGTTCCGCTCGCCGATCGTGGACAGCGTCACCGCGGTGGTGCGCACGCAGCCGGGCCTCGCGCTGCCCGCCGGCCAGGCGCTGGAGGCCGTAACGCACTACCTGGACACCGTGCTGCTGGCGCTGACCCGCGCCTACGAGCGGCGGCGCGCGCACTTGCCGTCCGCTTTTACCGAGGGGGAGGCGGCTACCGCCCCCACCCGCCAGGCGGAGCGGCCCCGGCGGCGGAGCGCGCTGCCGGGGCCGAGCACGGCCGCGGAGGCCACGGAGCGATGAGGTACTACGCGGTCGGGCTCGACCTGCACCAGCGGCCCTGCGTGGTGGTGGGCGGCGGGGCCGTGGCCACCCGGCGCGTGGACGGACTGCTGGCCTGTGGGGCCCGCGTAACGGTCGTCGCGCCCACGCTCGCGCCCGCCCTGGAACAGCGCGCGGCGGCCGGCGACATCGTCGTGCGGCGGCGGCCATACGAAGCGGGCGACCTGGCCGGCGCCTTCCTGGCCATCGTCGCCACCGACGCGCCGGAGGTGAACGCCGCGGTGACCGCGGAGGCGCGCGCCCGCGGCGTGCTGCTCAACCGCGCCGACGCCCCGACCGAGGGCGACTTCATCGTGATGACCACCGTGCAGCGGGGCGACCTGCAGCTGGCGATCTGCACGGCCGGCCGCAGCCCGGCGTTCGCGCGCCGCGTGCGCGAGGAGCTGGAGCGGCTGCTGCCCCCCGAATACGACCAGCTGCTGGCGCTGCAAGCGGAGCTGCGCACCGAACTCCAGCGCGCGGGGCAGCACATCGCCCCGGAGCGCTGGAGTTCGGCGGCCGACGCCGAGGTACTAGCCCTGCTGCGCGCGGGCGATCGCGCGGGCGCCGCGGCCCGCCTGCGCGCCCACCTACTCTCGCCGGAGGCTCGCTCGCTATGCTCGTGATGGCCCTGGGGTTGAGCTACAAGACCGCGCCGCTGGCGCTGTTGGAACGCCTGGTGTTCCCCGCCCGGGCGCTGCCCGACGCCCTCGCGGCGCTGCGCCAGCACTGTAGCCACGGGGTCATCCTGTCCACCTGCAACCGCGTCGAGATCTACGCCCTCGTAGGCCATCACGACAGCGGCCGCCGTGCGCTGCTGCGCTTTCTGTGCGACTATCACCGCTGCTCGCCGGCCGAGATCGAGCCGTACTGCTACGTGCTGACCCAGGCCGAGGCGGTTGGGCACCTGTTCCGCGTGGCGGCCGGACTCGACTCCATGATGCTCGGCGAGACACAGATCCTCGGCCAGGTGCGCGCCGCCTACGCCGTGGCGCAAGAGCACGGCGCGCCGGGCGCGGTGCTGGCGCGGCTGTTCCGCCAGGCGCTGGAGGTGGGCAAGCGCGCGCACCGCGAGACGCGCATCTGCCAGAGTGCCGTGTCGCTCAGCGCCGCGGCGGTGGAGCTGGCGCGCACGCGGCTGGGCGACCTGCGCCGGCACACGGCGCTGCTGGTGGGCGCGGGCGAGACGAGCCGGCTGGCCGCCCACACGCTCCAGGCCTACGGCGCCGGCCGCGTGCTGGTCACCAACCGCACCTACGAGCGCGCGCGGGCGCTGGCGGCGGCGGTCGGGGGCGAGGCGCTGCCGCTGGATGCGCTCGGCCCGGCGCTGGCCGCCGCCGATGTGGTTATCAGCTCCACGGGCGCCGGGGAGTACCTGGTGCCTGCGCCGGCGGTGCGCGCGGCGATGGCTGCTCGGCCCGACCGGCCGCTGTACTGCATCGACGTGGCGATCCCGCGCGACATCGACCCGGCCGCGGCCGAGCTGCCCAACGTCTACGTCTACAACCTGGCCGATCTGCAGCAGGTCGAGCTGCCGGGGGCCGGCGGCCGCGCCAGCGACGTGCAGGCCGTGCAGCAGATCGTCGAGGAGGAAGGGGCCCGCTTCTTCCAGTGGTGGGACGAGCGCGAGGTGGTGCCCACCATCGCGGCGCTGCGGGCCCGGGCCGAGGCGATCCGCCAGGCCGAGCTGGCCAAGGCACTCAGCCGCCTGGGACCGCTGGGCGAGCGCGAGCGCGAGACGCTCGACGCGCTCACCCAGGCGATCGTGAACAAGCTGCTGCACGCGCCCACGGTGCGGCTCAAGGAGCGCGCGGGCGACAACGACGGCCGCCGCTACGTGCCCGCCGTGCGCGCGCTGTTCCAGCTCGACGCCTGACCATGCGCCCCCTGCGGCTGGGCACGCGCGGCAGCCAGCTGGCCCTCCGCCAGGCCGAGCTAGTTCGCGCCGCCTTGCAGGCCCAGTACCCCGCGCTCGCTGTCGAGCTGGTGCCCATCACCACGCGCGGCGACCAGCTGGCGCACCTGCCGCTCCAGGCGATCAGCGGCCAGGGCGTGTTCGCCCGCGCGCTGGAGGACGCGCTGCTGGCCGGCACGATCGACTGCGCGGTGCATAGCCTCAAGGACCTGCCCGGCGCGCTGCGGCCCGGCCTCGTCCTGGCCGCGTTCCCGCCGCGCGAGGACGCGCGCGACGCGCTCGTGGCGCGGACCGCGGCAGGATTCGCCGCCCTGCCCCCGCGAGCGCGCGTGGCCACCAGCAGCCCGCGGCGCGCCGCACAGTTGCTCGCCGCGCGGCCAGACCTGGAGATCGTGCCCATCCGCGGCAACGTGGACACGCGCTTGCGCAAGCTGGAGGAGCAGCAGCTCGATGCCACGGTGCTGGCGGTGGCCGGCCTGCGCCGCCTCGGCCTGGCCGCGCGGATCACCGAGCCGCTGCCACTCGACCTCTGCTTGCCGGCCGTGGGGCAGGGCGCGCTGGCAGTGCAGTGCCGCGCCGACGACCCCGCGACCTGGGCGCTGCTGGCGCCGCTCGACGACGCGCCCACCCGGGCGGCGGTGGAGGCGGAGCGCGCGCTGCTGGCCGCGCTCGGCGGCGGCTGTCGCCTCCCGATCGCGGGGCACGCCACGGTTGAGGGCGCCGCGCTGCGGCTGGCAGGGCTGTTGGCCACCCCCGACGGGCGCACGCTGATCCGCGACCAGGTCGTGGGGCCGGCGAGCGCGGCGGCGCAGCTCGGGCGCGCGCTGGCCGAACGGCTGCTGGCGGCCGGCGGAGGGGCCCTGGTGGCAGCCGCGCACGCCGCGGCCAGCGAGGAGTGAGGATCTCAGCAGCGCGGGCGCCGGCGGCCGCTGGCTCCCGCGGCACGGTGAGGAGCCGACGACGATGGCGATCGACACCCAGACCACCTGCGCGGTGGCACTCAAGGAGTGGGCGGTCACGGTCCGGGCGCTCGGGCAGGGCGCGCAGATCGTCCTGCTGCGCAAGGGCGGCATCCGCGAGGAGAACAAAGAGTTCCGCGTCGAACACCAGCGGTTCCTGCTGTACCCGACCTACGAGCACCAGCGAGCGGACCTGCTCCAGCCGCCCTACCAGGCCGCGCTGGAGGCCGTGCTGGCCGCCGCTCCCCCACCCGACACGTTGCGCCTCGAGTACTGGGCGGAGGTGACCGACGTCTACGAGACGCTCGACCACGCCGACGTCGAGGCGCTGGCGCCCCACTACATCTTCACCACGAACTACGCCGAGGAGCGCCTGCGCTGGCGACCGAAGAAGCCGCTGTACATCCTGCTCGTGCGTACCTACCAGCTGCCCGAGCCTATGACCCTGCCGCTGCAGCCCGGCTACGGCGGCTGCAAGTCGTGGGTCCAGCTCGAGCGCGCTATCCCGCTGCTGGGCGCCCCGGTGCTCGACGACGCTGCCTACGCCGCGCGCCGGGCGGCCGTGCGGGCGGCGCTGCGCCGCTGAGCGACGTCTCAAGTCCGTGACCTGGCGTGCACGGCAGCGCGGGGCGCGTGCCGGTGCGGGTACACTGTCTCGGCGGGCAGCCAGCCCGACCCGGCGAGGAGGGCGACCATGGCCGAGGAAGTGGTGCTGTACTGGCGCAAGACTTGAAGCTCCTGCCAGAAGGCGAAGCAGTTGCTCTCGCGGAAGCAGGTTCCCCATCGTGAGCGCGATCTATTCAAGGAGCCGTTGAGCGTCGAGGAGCTGCGCGCCCTGCTGCGCGGCCGACCGGCCAGCGAGATCTTCGCCACCCGTAGCCCCACCTTCAAGCAGCTCGGGCTCGCCGGCCGCGAGCTGACCGACGACGAACGCCTGCGCCTGATGAGCGAGCACCCGCCGCTGATCCGACGGCCGATCGTGGCCATCGGCGACCGGCTGATCGTCGGGTTCGATGCCCAGGCGCTGGAGGCGGCTTTCCCTGGCTGAGCCCGCCCCGGTGAGCCCGCGCCGCTGGAACGCGCCCTGCAATACCCCTGGCAGTGGAACCACGCGCAGGGGTGAGGACGCCATGCCAGACCTGAACAAGGCACACGAGCGCGAGGGCGAGTTCGACCGTGGGAACGCCCGCCATCATCTCTCGGGAGCACCTGCGGCGCCCGGCAAGGCGACGGCCGGCGGCGCGGTGGCCGGTGGGCTGCTGGGTGCTATCATCGGTGGGGGCGCGCAGGCCACAGCCGCAGGCGCCGCAGCCGGCGCGGTGGCCGGCCCGCCAGGCGTCGTCGCGGGCGCGGCGATTGGCGCGGCCCTGGGCGCGGTGATCGGCGCGGCGGCCGGCTATGGGGCCGACGCGGCCGATCGCTCCGGCGAGCTGCAGAGCGGCGGCACCGGCACGCTCGACGCCAACCCCGCCCAGCAAGACCACCACACCAGCGCGGCGCGGCGCTCCAACCTAGACAGCCAGATGACCGCTGCCGAATACGTAGACGATACGACACCTCCTAGCCAGTTCCCCGCACGGCCGCCCGATTGGCCGAAGCAGCCCGGGGTGCGTTGAGCGACTCGTCGCGCGGTAAGCTATCGATGGGCGCTGCCGCCGATCGCTCGGAGCGCTTGGTGTCTAGGAGAGGGGCCGCGTCGTTGAGCGAACTGTTCGCGCCGACCACCACGAGTCGTGGCGGCCCTGCCGCTGACCTGCAACTCTGGGCCCTACGGGGATTGGGCGAGATTCACCCGGGTGACGACCTCGTGGCGCGCCTCGCCGATGCGCTGGCCACGGGGCCCGGCCTGCGGGATGGCGACATCCTGGTGGTCACCCAGAAAGTCGTGTCCAAGGCCGAGGGACGGCTGCTCGATCTGCGGACCGTGGAGCCGTCCCCCTTCGCGCGCGCCTGGGCTAGCGTGCACGGCAAGGACCCACGCCACGTGGAGGCGGTGCTGCGCGAAGCGCAGCGCATCGTGCGCATGGACCGCGGGGTGCTGATCGCCGAGACGCGCCACGGGTTCATCTGCGCCAATGCGGGGGTCGACGCCTCCAACGTGCCGGGCGACGAGGTCGTCTGCCTGCTACCGCTCGATCCCGACGCCTCGGCCGAGCGCCTGCGCGCGGGGCTGGCAGCACGCTTCCACGCGCAGGTTGGGGTCGTGATCTCCGACACGTTCGGCCGGCCCTGGCGCAACGGGCAGACCAACGTGGCGATCGGCGTGGCGGGCGTGCGGGCGCTGCTCGGCTACCAGGGCCAGCACGACCCTTACGGGCGCGAGCTGCGCGTGACCGAGATCGCCGTGGCTGACGAACTAGCCGCCGCGGCCGAGCTGGTCATGGCCAAGACGATCGGGGTGCCAGCGGCACTGGTCCGCGGGGCGGCCACGCTACTGGGCGCGGGCTCCGCACGGGAGTTGGTGCGGGCCCCAGAGCACGACCTCTTTCGCTAACCCGCCTCGCGAGGCGCTGCGGCGTCAGATATTGCCGCACTGGTCGAACGCCGAGACGCAGCTGCGCAGCTCGATGAACACGAACTGTTGGCCCTGTCCAGGCGGTGGTTGGGGCCCCGCGGGCGGGGCGGCGAGCGCCGGCGCCTCGGGCGGGCGCTGGACCCGCAGCGCGCCCGGCGCGCGGTCGACCATGGTCGCGGGTGTGAAGCGCCAGGTCCACGCCCAGCCGCCGTCGCTCGCGTACCAGACTCCCCCAACCCGCCGGCCGTCGGGCGCCTCAATCACCGCGTGCACCTCGTCGTCGACGCGTCCGCGATAGAGGCCAGCGGTGCCCTCGGGGACCAGTTCGGCCCGGAACGCCAGCCCGCCCACGGTGCCGCTCAGCGTGTCGCCGTATACCTGGCCGACGAGCTGCTTGCCGTCGCGCGCCGTCGCAGCGAGCGCGCCCTGAGCGGTCAGCTCGCCCGTGTACCAGCGCGAGTGCTCCTGGTTCCAGGCGTCGTCGGCGCTGCACACATAGGCGATCGCCTGGCCGTCGGGCGCCACCACGACAGCGACCAGCGCGTCGTGCGCCTCGGCCCCGGCGATCGTCCCCACATAGCCACGGGTCGGCTCCTGGGATGGTGCAGCCAGGCTGGGTAGCCCCGAGGCGACGACCAGCAGGAGCCCCGAGAGTAGGCTGCTCAGCAGCGGGTACATGCTCGCTCCTCTCTCCGACCAACAACTCCGCTGTCGGCCCAGATGCGGCCAGCATAACGGATACAGCACACGCCGTCTGTCGTTTGGGTGACAGAAGGGAGCGCTCGCCGAAAGTCAATGCGCCGGCGCGGGTTGGTGGTATAACGCCGCCCACGAGCGCCACCTGATCGGTTGGCACCACGTGCCAATACACTGGCAATGTATGAGATGTGCGACAGATAGCCGCTCATCCTTTCTCGCAGAGACCGATTGACAGCTTCTTAGCGGAGGGGTAGGCTAGCGCCAATACAGCCAGGTGGTCGCGATCGTAGCCTGCGCTACAGGGTACAGGGCCACGTGGTTACACCCTAGGCACAGTGACCATCTTGCCGTGTGGGGAAGCGTATGTCCAAGCATTCGGTCAGCCGACGGCACTTCCTCGCCACAACTGGGGCCAGTAGCGCGGTGCTCGTGCTCAGTGGAGGGCTTGCCCTCCCAGCAGCCGCGCAGTCACAGGTATCAGGTACGAGCGGCATTACGCCAGCACTGATCACCCAGCTCGCGGAGTACTCGGGCTTCCCACTAGCGCCCGAGCAAGCACCCCCGGTCACCGGCCTGTTGAGTAGCACGCTGGCGGCCGTACGTGGCCTCCGTCCGCCTGGCTACGATGCCCTTGCCCCGGCGGCCATCTTTCGCGTGCCCGCGGAGGAGTAGCATGAGCACCCAGGACATCGCCTACTTATCGCTAGCAGACGCTGCCGAGCACATTCGCAGCCGACAGCTGTCGCCTGTAGAACTGCTGGACGCCGTGCTGAGACGCACCAGCGCGCTAGAGCCACAGCTCAATGTCTATATCACGCCGATGTTCGACCAGGCGCAGGACGCCGCGCGGCAGGCCGAACAGGAGATCATGGCGGGCCAATATCGCGGTCCGCTACACGGCATTCCCGTCGCTCTCAAGGACAACTATTGGACGCAAGGGGTCCGCACGACCGCGGGCTCCAAAATCCTGGCCGAGTTCGTACCTGGCGAGGATGCCACGGTCGTGGCGAAGCTGCGTGCCGCCGGTGCCGTCATCACTGGCAAGACGAACATGCACGAGTGGGCCCTCGGGGGTACGACCACCAACCCCTTCTTCGGCGCGACCCACAACCCCTGGCGGCTCGACCGCGTGCCCGGCGGTTCCAGCGGGGGCTCCGCGGCAGCCGTGGCGGCCGGGCTTTGCTACGCCGCCACCGGGTCGGATACGGCCGGCTCGATCCGCGAGCCCGCCGCGTACTGCGGCGTAGTCGGTCTCAAAGGAACGTACGGACGCACGAGCATCTACGGGATCATTCCGCTTGCCTGGAGTCTCGATCACGCGGGCGCACTCACGCGCACGGTGACCGACACCGCGCTGGTGATGAACGCCATCGCGGGCTACGATCCTAAGGATCTAGGGTCCGCGCCGATGCCGGTGCCCGATTTTGCGAGCTCGCTCGGCATGGGCTTGCAAGGCCTGCGACTCGGGGTACCCCGCGGCTTCTTCTATGACTTGCTCGATGCGGAGGTTCGGCAGGCCGTCGAAACGGCGCTAGGCGTCTTGCGCGACCTCGGCGCCACGCTCCAGGAAGTCGATTTCTCGGATGCGGCCATGGGGGTCCCGATCTACACCGTGATCCGAGCGCCAGAGGCCGCTGCATTCCAGGAAGAGTTCATCGCAGCGCACCCGGGGGACTACGGAGAGGACGTACGACCGCTGGTGCAACTGGGCGGCGTGATCCTGGCCAAGGACTATCTGCGTGGCCAGCGACTGCGGACAGCGCTGCGCGAAAAGTTGGCCACGCTACTCACTCAAGTCGATGCGCTGGTGACACCGACCACGCCGACCGTCGCCCATCCGATCGGCCAGCCGTACACTGAAATCGACGGGCGCCCCGTGCCTAGCCCTCTCGCGCTGTGGGTGGGCTTCACGATCCCCTTCGACCTGACTGGCACGCCCGCGATCTCGGTCCCTTGCGGATTCAACTCCGAGGGGTTACCCATCGGCTTGCAGATAGCTGGCCGCGCCTGGGACGAGCTCACCGTGTTGCGTATCGCGGCGGCGTATGAGCAGGCTACTCCGTGGCACCAGCGGCATCCCTCGTTGTAGCCGCCCCTGCCACGAGTGGCCCGGCGGCCCAAGGCGAGTGCTATAGTGATCGGCGCGGGCGGTAGGTCGTTAGCGTCATGGCCGCCCTCGCGCGACACGCCTAGCCAGCGGGGAGACCTCGGGATGGACAACAGCCTGAGCGCAACGATCGTGCGGGTCGTCGGGGTGCTGGGCGACACCGCGCTGCGCATGACCGCGCTCGTCGTGGCTTGCGTGGTGGTAATCGCCGTTAGCATCCAGAATAGCGCGCTGGTGCTGCCGCTGCTGGCCCTCGGTGTGATCGCGGCGCTCCTGTGGCGCCCCGCGCAGCTGCTCACCCGCCGGCTGGAGGACATCGCCCCTGGCGAGGCAGCGCGCCTGCGTCAGCAAGTAGATGTACTCGCCGCCCAGGTGGCTGCGCTCCAGCAGGAGCAGCGCGAGCTGCGCGCCACCGTGCGCTGGCAGCAGCAGCTGCTCGAACGGCTCACCGCGCCGCCAGCGGAGCCCCCGGTGGAGACAGCCCCGGCCAGCGCGGCGGGCGCCAGCCGGCCGGGGCGTTAGCGCGCCTCCACGAGGCGCCGCGCCGCCTCGAGATAGCTGCCGTCGATCAGCCGGTTCATCTCGGGCAGCGTCGCGGGAGCGGTGCCCACCTCGCGCATCAGTTCCACCAGCGCGTCAACCTCCGCCGGGGTGACCTGGAGGTCTGGGGGGAACACCTTCAGCCGCTCCACTACCAGGGTGTAGGTGGCCTGGGCGTCCTCGGCGCTGGTGTGCGTGGCATCGGCCAGGATCGCCACCGCCTCGTCGCGGTTCGCCGGGTCGTATAACCAGCGCACGCTCTCCAGCATGGCGGCGAGCCAGCGCACCACGGTGTCGCGGTGCGCCCGCGCCCAGTCCTGGTTCACGGTTAAGGTAGCGAAGGTGTACGGCGGCAGGATCTCGGCCAGGTTGACCAACGAGTGGAAGCCCTCGCGCTGCGCGCGGAACGTGAGCGGCGGGGTGAGTAGCACGCCGGCCACCTGGCCGCTGACCAGCGCGGCGTAGCGCTCGGGCGTGCTGCCGGCAGTGACCAGGTCGTAGTCGGCGGGCCCCAGGCCGTTGAGGCGCAGCGTGCGCCGCAGCGACGCCGCCGTGATGTCGTTGATGGCGCCCACGGCGAAGGTCTTGCCGCGCAGGTCGGCGAAGCGGGTAACCGTGGCGGGCACCGTCAGGTCATAGATGGCGCGGCTGGTCTCCAGCCCGACCAGCGCTAGCGGCGTCCCCTGGTTCACGGCCAGCAGCACGCCGTCGGAGATGAACGAGCCGGTCTGGAACGAGCCCGCGGCCATGCCGCGTGCCGAGTCGGGGATACGCGGCGTGAGGGTCACGTCTAGCGCGATGCGGCGCGCGGCGAAGAACCCTTTCGCCTGGCCGACCAGCGTGGGCCAGTACGAGTAGGCGAGGGTCGTGATGGTGTGGGCCAACGTGTCCGGCGGCTGGTCGGCGGCCGCTGGCGGGGCGGTGGGCAGCACCACCGCGGGCGTGCTGGCCGCGGGCGGCCCCGCGGGTGCGCCGCTCGTGCCGCCTCCCGTGGGGCTGCAGGCCGCCACCAGGCCGCACAGAATGGCCACGCCTACCGCTCGCTCCCACCACGACCGCCTGCGGCGCCGCTCCATCGCTCCCCCCGTGTGCCGGCCGGCTGCGCCGCAACCAGACCGCGAATGTAGTGCCCCGGAGCCGCAGTCCCTCCGGCGCGCATCCTCGAAGCCAGCGCTGGTAGTAAAGCACCGGGCGGAACGCCGCGCCAGGATAGTCACCACACGACGCCCGAGGGCAGGCCAGCAGCGGCCCAACCCGCCCCCTGGCGCCGCGGTAGCTTGGGCCAGGGTGGACGACGGGCGGCAGGCGCCCGAACGTCAGGGCGCCAGCGCCTGCAGCCGCTCGGCCAGCGCCTGCCAGCTCCAGTTCACCTCGCGCGCCGCACGCCGCCCCAAGTACAGCCGCCAGCCCGTGTCGCAGTACCGCCGCACCAGCTCGGCCAGAAAGGCGCGGTTCTCCACCAACTGCGCGGCCTCCGCCTCGAAGAACGCCAGCCCCTCGCTGGGGAACCCGTAGTGCGCGCGCAGCGCGGCTCCCACCTGCTCCCACAACGCCGGCAGTTGCGTCTCCACCGCGTAGCAGACCGCCGCCGCCTCGTAGCCACTGCGGTGGCAGAACCACCGCGCCTGCTCGATGAATCCCCGCGCCTCGAGCAGGGGCTCGCGAAGCACCGCGTCCAGCTCCTCATCGCTGGCGCCTGCCGCCCGGGCGAAGCGTCGCCAGAGCGTCTCGGGGTGGCGCGCGGGATCGCGCGTGCGCTCGTACAGCCGGCGGAACACCTCGCGCCCATCGGCGAAGGCAAGGTTGGAGATCTTGGCGAACAGGGCGTTGCTCCACCGCCCACCGACAAGGGGATACAGCTGCACGGCCCACCAGCGGATGCGCGCGGGCGAGGCCGCGCCGGCGAGCACCTGCTGCCAGAAGGGCGGGGCGGCGTACTGGTTCTCGGGCGCCGCCAAGTCGGCCTCCAGCAGGGCCACGGGGTCGTCCTCCAGCGGCGGCCCGCCGGTGGCCGCCCATCCGGGAAACGCCGACGACTGCGGGTCAGGACTGATCATGCGCGGCGCCCTCCGCCTCTAGAGTGCGGTACGGGTTCTTGGCCACCCGCCACACCTCGACCGTCCCGTCGTCCAGGCCGGTGAAGCACAGCACGTCGCCGGGGCGGGCGTTCAGCGCCGCGGCGGCGCGGCGGGGCAGCTCGACCACCAGCTTGCCGTCCTCCTCACGGATCAGCACGGCCTCCGAGAACTTCATCCTCGCTCCTCACTGCGCTGCGAGTAGCCCCCATGGCGCTCCAGGGGCTCAACCGCGCGCCAGGCCGCCGGCCAGCGCCGCCGCGTGGCGCTCCAGAAAGGCGGCCAGCAGGTGGTACACGGTGTCCGGGCGCTCCTCGGGCACGTAGTGGGTGGCCCCCGCGATCTCGACGTACTCGAAATCGGGCCGCGCTTCCCGCAGGCGCGCGAACGCGGCCGCGTCGTAGAAGGCACTGCGCTCGCCACGGACGATCAGCGTCGGCGCCTGCACGCGGGGCACCAGCGGCGCCAGGTCCGCGTTCAGGTGCTCCAGCGTCTGGGCGATCGCCGCGGGCTCGTACCGCCACACCAACCCATCGGGCACGGGGCGCAGCCCGAAGCGCGCGCGCCGCTCCAGCGCGTCGGGGGTAATCTGCGGGTAGCGCGTGGCCAGGTACGCCCGCGCCTCGGCGTAGCTGGCGAAGCGCGAGGGCGCGCCCAGCACGCGCGCGTCGAGCGCCGTGAACGCCTCCGCGGCGATCCACGGGCCGTAGTCGATGGCCACGAGCAGGGCGGTGCGCGCGGGATGGAGCGCCGCGAAGGCGAAAACGTTGCGCGCACCGAGCGAGTGGCCGACTACCACCGCGCGCTCGCCGCCCAGCGCGTCGAGCACGGCCGCCAGGTCGGCGACGTGGTCGGCGAGTGAGTACCCGCTCGGTGGACGCAGCGACTCGCCGTGGCCGCGCTGGTCCAGGCTCAACACGCGATAGCGCGCGGCCAGCCGCGCGGCAATGGGGTCCCAGACGTGCGCCTGGGCGGTGATCCCGTGGGTCAGCAGCACGAGCGGTCCCGCCTCGCCCCACTCCACCGCGTGCAGCGCGCCGCCGGGGAGGTCGATCCACCGATCGCGATAACCGTACGCCACGGCTAGAAGCCGTACTTGCGCCGCAGGGCGCGCAGGATGCCGGCGTGCATCTCCAGCCACGCCCACAGCGTCACGTTCGCCGCCCGCCGCGCGCGATACTGCCGCTCGGGCGTGTCGCAGTAGCGCAGCAGCAGCTCCTCGGTGGCGTCGCTGTGCCCGACATCGGCCCGCACGTGCTCCAGGAAGTACTCGATCGCCTCGTCGCGGTAGCCGTAGCGCTTGCGCAGCGCGTAGCCGAGCCCGCCGAGCGCCTCGGGCAGCTGCTCCTCGTCGGCGTACCAGGCCGCCAGGCCCTCCTCGGCGCTGCGGGTGGCGAACTCGCGCAGCGTGTTGGGGAACCCCGCTACTTCCGGCAACGGGTGGGCCGCGGCGGCATGCAGCTCCTCGTCGGTAGCGCCGCAGGCGCGCGCGAACCGCCACCAGAGCGACGGATGGTCGCCCTCGCCTTTGGGGCGCAGGATCTCGTCGTAGGCGTTGCTCAGCAGATGGGCGGCGTCGCGCGCCTCGAGAAACGAGCTGTGCGCCAGCATCATCGCCAGGTCGGCGTGCGCCTGGAACGGCCAGCGCCAGAGCGCGAAGTCCTTGATCGCCTCCCGCGGCAGCACGCCCGCGTCGATCGCCTGCAGCAGGGGCGAGTTCAGATAGCGGTTGTGCGGGAGCTCCATGTCGGCGTGCAGCAGCGCGAGGAACTCGCTGCTCGGGCGGGTGAGCACCGTGACCATCGTCGTCCTCCCGGCCCCGTGTCTTGGAACGCGGAGCACGCCTGTAGATAGCGGGCTAATCCGGCCGCAGGTTGCGTGGCGCCGCGGGCTGGTAGGCGCCGTGCAGGGCGAACAGCTCGCCGCCCTGCGCGCGCCGCACCCGCTCGACCCAGTAGTCCCACTCTCGATGATACGCCAGCGTACCCTCGTGGCCCTCGTAGGCGGCGAGCATCTCCAGCGCGTGCTCGCGCGGGAACGGCGCGGGGGCAATCCCCATCTGGCGGGCGCGCGCCAGCAGCCGCGCGTTGTACTCTAGCAGCACCGCGCCGAGACACGTCCAGGGCAGCGTCGGCCCGACGACGATCGCCCCGTGCCACTTCAGCAGCACGGCGTTGCGGCCCGCCATGGCGTGGATCGCCGCCTCGGCCATCGCGCGGTTGGTGAGCATGCGCCCCTCGGGGTGCACCGGCACGCCGTCGAAGTAGCGATAGGCCGTCATGTGCACCGGGTACATCGGCTCGTCCGCCAGGCCCACTACGATGGCCCACTCGGAGTGGGTGTGGGCCACGCTCTGCACCTCGGGCCGCAAGCGGTAGGCGGCGGCGTGGATCGGCGTCTCCACGAACAGCGCCCCCTCGCCCTCGCGCCGCTGGCCGTCGAGGCCGACCACCACGATGTCCTCGGGGCGCACGAGCGCCGGGGCGCGCGCGGCGGGGATCAAGAACGCGTCCTCGCCCGGCAGCCGCACGCTGATATGGCCGAAGGCGCTAGTGGCGCCGCTCACGTCCAGGATGCGACTGGCCAGCGCCAGCTCGTGCTTCAGGCGCGCGAGTGTCTCCGCCCGCTCCATCGCCGTGCCCCGCTACACGCCGCGGAAGATCTCGCCCAGGAGCAGCGCCGCCGCGCGGTCGCCCTCCACGCTGACCGTACCGTCGGCCAGCGCGCGCCCCAGGTCCAGCCGGCCCCACAGGAGCCGGATCGCGGCCTCGGTAGGGAGATGTAGGGTGGCATCCGCCCGCGCGGGCGCCCCACGCGCGGCGCTCGCCTGGCCGCCGGCGAGCGTCAGGGTCACCGGCCCGCCGGCCTCACCGCCCAGCTCCAGCCGGTAGGTGAGCGTGCGGGCGGCCGGCACGCGGTTGCCCGCCAGGCGCCCGACGCTGGCGAGCACGCCGTCGAGCAGCAGCGGCACGGCGGCCGGCGCCAAGGTCGCGCGGGGGTCGGCTGCCACGCGGATGTCCCAGCTGTGCAGCGCGACCTCGCTGAGCCGCTGCCCCGCGACTTGGGCAAGGGTGAGCGTGCCGGCTGGCACGGTGACCGTGCGCGCCAGCCCGTCGGGCGACGCCGCTTCCAGCCGATCGAACACGGCGTTGGCGCAGCGCGCGAGCTGGTCGAGCACGGCCTCGCGGCCGCGTGCCTTCACCGCGGCCTGGCGCTCGGCGCGCTGCTGGGGGCTGAAGTCGGGAACCGGCTGCCCGTCGAGCGCCGCGCTGACGATCTGCAAGAAGCGATCATTGCTCTCGGCCATGTGCGCCGCCACATCGCCCACCGTCCAGCCGGCGCAGGCGCTGGGGCGCTCCCACAGGCTCGGGTCGGCGCGCAGCGCGTCGACCAGGCGCGCGACCTCGGCGCGCACCACCTGGCCGATAGTGCGCACGCGCTCGGCGGGCGTCGGTTGCGCGGTCATGCGGTCCCCCTCCTCCGCGCGCTCAGGGCGCGCCGACGTAGCTGATGCGGTACACGGCGCCCAGCCGATCGTCGGTGAGGTACAGCGCGCCGTCTGCTCCGACGACCGGGGCCACCGGGCGGCCCCACACATCGGCGCGGCAGACGGGCACATTGTTGCCCAGATCGGCCGGGTTGTTGGCACAGGGTGTCTCCGGGGTCAGCCAGCCGCTGGCGAACGTCTCCATCGGGCCCGGGACACCGTCGCGCATGGGGAAGCGCACCAGGCTGTACCCCTGCGGCCGCGAGCGGTTCCAGGAGCCGTGCAGCGCGACGAACAGGTCGCCGCGATACTCCGCCGGGAACTGCTGACCGGTGTAGAACGTGAGGCCCAGCGGCGCGCTGTGCGCGGGCAGGAAGGCCGTCGGCGCTCGGGTCTGCGTGCAGTCGCCGAGATAGGCGAAATCAGGGTCCGGCACCCCGACGTGGCAGAACGGCCAGCCGAAGTGGTCGCCGTCGCGCACCACGGTCACGAACTCCGGCGGGAAGTCGTCGCCCAGCAGGTCGCGGCCGTTGTTGGTAGCCCACAGCTCGCCCGTGGCGGGGTGGATGGTGATCCCAACCGGGTTGCGGATGCCGCGGGCGAAGATGCGCTCGCCGGAGCCGTCGGCGTTGTACTGGAGGATCGTGGCGTTGCGCGGGTCCTCCTCGATACAGACGTTGCACGATGAGCCCACGCCGACATACAGCTTGTCGTCCGGCCCGAAAGCGATGTTGCGCTGCCAGTGGCCGGTGGGCGAGGTCGCCTTGGTCGGCAAGTGGTCCACCACCACCTCGACGGCATCGGCGCGCAGGTCGCCATCGCGATCGGGCAGCCGCACCACGCGGCCGTACTCGCCCACGTAGAGGTCGCCGCGGTAGTAGGCGAGCCCCTGCGGGCGGTCGAGCCCGTCGGCGAACACGATCACCTCATCGGCCACGCCGTCGCCGTCGCGGTCCGGCAGGATGAACACGCGGCCGTCGTTGGGCACGCAGTCCGCGCCGGAACAGCCCTGGCCGGCCACCGCGCGCGAAGAAGAGGTCACCACCAGATAGCCCTGCGGGCTGACCGTGGCGAAGCGCGCGTAGCCGAGCCCCTCCGCGAACAGGTTGATGCGGAACCCCGGGGGAAGCTGAATGTTGGCGAGCTGCTGCTGTGCCGGACTGACGGGCGCGGGCACGGCCGACACGGCGCGGCCAGCCGCGAGCGCGAGCAGCAGCGCGGCACCGCTGGCCAGCACACGGTGCCGTGCCGCCGCGTGACCAAGCGAGCAACGATCCATCGACCCCTCCTCGGCCCGGCGCGGCGGCGCGCCAGGCCCTGCACCGCCGGTGGTAGGGCCATCGTAGGCGGCACGGGCGCCGCCGTCAAGCGCGGCGCCGGCTCAGCGCCAGGCGACCACGACGTTGTGCGCCGCGAACTGCTTGACCACGGGCGTGGCCTCCAGCGCGGCCTCCAGCCGCTGGAACGCCCCGAGC
>Ga0070737_10002689_pt1 | contig 20651 bp, 21 predicted proteins | sample Coa_R1_10_FD_66438 | JGI IMG/M metagenome (GOLD analysis project Ga0070737, IMG submission 66438) | Surface soil microbial communities from Centralia Pennsylvania, which are recovering from an underground coalmine fire - Coalmine... | ecosystem: Environmental > Terrestrial > Soil > Unclassified...
CAACCGAAAAGACCAGATCAAAAAAGCCGGACTCAAAGTCGAGCTTCTCCCCTTTTCCCAGGTAAAGACCGAGCGATGGAAATTTTTCTCTTGCGATGGACAACATTTGATCTGATGGATCGATTCCGTAGGTTTGGCAACCAATCAGCTCGGCGATTCGGCCTATGTAATTTCCAGTACCACAACCGACCTCCAGAATGCGAGAGGAGCTTTCAACCTTTCCCATCGAGACGAGAGAATCTACAACTCCTGGATGAACATCTCGATATTTCTCATATTCGGTTGCCAGCGTGTTGTAATCGATCATAGGATAAGGTTACTCGGATCAGTTGTTCTCACCGTATGAAAGCCTATCCTGTGATTCCCGCCCGCTGGTACGTACGTTATCCAAGCGCATGCAAAATGTAGCAACGCCAGATAGTTCTCCTCTTTCTTTTCCCAACTTATCAGAAGGCGCCTGGATCTGTTCATCCAGGTGGTCGTTCCTTCAATGACCCATCTCCTTGCTCTGTAGCCGGGAATTCTTTCCCTCGGACTGATCCACACTCTTCCTTGCAATATGACCCGTGTATCCATACTCTGCAACGAACTCGCCTATTTCCGGAAAATCAAATCCCTTTGTCCATGCACATATTTTGTGGATGCATTTTCGTAGGCTTCGGTCTCTCAACCAATTTTCGGATGAGCTCTGACTCGAGCAACTTTTTCCCCCGCTTCTTCTGTTCAATTGAGGGGGAGAGGCTCAGAGTTCCACCAAGGCGAGGCCCCTGACTCGCTGGTAATGGTTCTTGTTCCTCGTAAGGATCGATAAGTTTTGATTTATACAAATTGAAGCGTTGAATAGATCGCGAATTTCGATCTCCTTGCCCGTCCGCTTGAGCTCAGCACCGATTTCAGATGCCCTATCAGCCGCAGATTTGTCGAATGAAAGGATAGCGTCTTGTTGTTCTATTAGACTCTTGGCTTCGTCGTATCTTTTTTCTTTTTGGTGGGATCTTCTGGCTCCGATGAGAAGTTCGAAAACTGTGATCGCGGTGATTGAGATTGACGCTTTGGTCCTCCACCGCTCGTATGCCCGTGAGCCCGGTTCTTGGTTCCTTAAGAAATCTATGAGGATGTCTGTATCTACGCAGATTTGTTCGGCGTCTTCCAGCTTTTCCAAAGTTTCTTCACTTCTTCGATGCTCTCGTCTATCGATGGATCACCCGCCCAAGCTCCCTTCAGTTCTTCCAGCGGGATGATCCTTCTCAGAAGAACTTGCCGTGAGTCAAGAGCCCTAACTTCTACGTCATCACCTTCGTTCAGTTTCACCTTTCTCCTGACCTCCTCTGGTATTGTAACTTGGTAATTCCTGGTGACCTTTACTCTTACCAATTCCTAGGCTTCCCCTAGAGTCGTAATATTCTGCCAATTACTAATATGCCTTGTCCCTAGTTGCAGGTCGTATATCCGCGTGTCGCTGGAATTGACGAAAGAAACCAAAGAGAGCGCGTCTTCTTTTTTCATCTCTGAAAGATAACCAAAGACAGACATCTATTTTGTCCCGCATATCATGACGATGTGGAAAGAGTCCGGAGAAAATCTTTCCAGGCGCGAAACGCTCCCGTAGTTCCTCAGGCATCTCCAGCCGGTCCTTCGAACGAGCGATTTCAGATCCTCCTTGGATTGAGCTCTCGCCTCGAACCTGAGCGAAAGAAGATGCTTGAGGCTCTTGTCGCGTTGGCGTTTGTAAAATCGCCACTCCGCTCCGTAGCGTTTCTTCTTATGATCGTAGGGCTGAAAGAAACTGTGCCTTTCTATGTTTCTCGGGAACGACTGTATCCAGAAGTGCTGGAACTGTTTGATGTAAAGCTCTCTGTTGAAGGTTTCAATGACCAAGATGCACTTCTCCTTGGCGAGCTTTCGCATGGCCCTGAGGAGAGCGATTTCCTCACTGCGCTTGTCTCTCATGAATGAGGAATCCATGCAGATTATGGCGTCGAACTTGCTTTCTCCGCCCAATATTTTAGAGAGGTTTGAGGTGTCCCCCTGAACGAACCTGATGTTTTTCGCCCGCGCCTTTTTCGCAAGGTTCCTCGCGGTCCGAAGAAAGTACGGGGACAGGTCATAGCCCACGACTTCGTAGCCGAGTTTCGCAAGATTGATCGAGTGGCGTCCAATGCCGCAGGAAACATCGAGGACCCTCGATCCCTTCTTTACCCCGTACTTTGAGAAAATCTTCGAGAGACCTCTTGCCTCATCCGGAGCCGTCTTGAGGCCCGCTTCGAGAACCGGCTGGTATATCGCGGCGTTCTTAACATAGATTTCATGAAACCAGTTTGGCATCGTGATTCTACCCTACTGTCATCCGAGCGTTACGATCACGAACTCATTGATCGTCTCAAACCCAAGTTTCCATTGTGAGCACTCCGAAAATTGGAGAGAAATGTAAAAGCTTTGGTTTTTGGTATCAACGAATCTCAAATTGTTCAACACGCATACAACGGCTACAGTGAACCAGCCTATCCCGCAGAAGGAACCGTTCCTCCAGAGATATGGCTCTTTGGACAAGCTACTCATCTTTTCGTTCTCAATAAAATCCCCCAGCCGATTAGACATAAATCATTGCTCATGCTCTTTCAAAGAGCTAGATCAACAAAAGGGAGAGAAGGCCAAAAAATTGTCAGATCCTCTCGGCTCCGCCTCAAAGGAGATTCTGGACGAATTCAAGGAGTTGGGTCTTTCAAGGACACAAGCGCGAATCTACGTAGCCTTGCTTGGTCTCGGGCCGTGTAATGCACGCCAAATAGAGAAAAAGTCAGGGTTGCGACGGGAAGACGTGTATCGCACTCTTCACGCCCTAAAATCATTGGGAGTCGTCGAGGTAATAATGAACAATCCATTCATCTTCGTCGCCGTAGAACCGAGGCTTGCGATAAACATCCTTGTCCATCAATTTGAGGCCCGCCTAAGCACCGTGCGGCAGAAGGCGGCAAACCTTTGCGACACTCTTGAGACGATTCATAAGACGGACCGAGCGAAAGTCTACTACGACTCGCAACAATCCGTTTTCAAGTTGGAAGGGGGGTCGCAGATATTCCAACAGATGTCGAGGCTTGTCTCTTCGTGCAAAACCGAGCTTCTGAGAGTTGTGTCGCTCACCGGGATCTCCTTGAACTATGATTACGGGATCATTGAAAAGGAGCAGGAGATTCTTCGCAACGGGGCCAAGATAAGGGCAATCACCGAAATCTGCTCCGGGGCTCAGCACTCTGGCCTGATTGAAAAGTACTCAAAGATTGCGGAGGTGAGGCACTTGGATGGAATCGATTCTGCTCTAAAATTTGTCATAGCGGACAGTTCCGAGATGATTTTCTTCACCACCAATCCTAACAGAAATGTACGCGAGTTAGCGGCGATCTGGACGAACAACAAGCACCTGATACAGGGATTCAGATTGGACTTTGAGAAATCGTGGAAGTTATCCGTGCCGGCGGAGGCGATGCTCAAGATGCACGAGAAGAGCGGCACCACTCCGTCTGTTGGTGGTGAGATGCCACACAGTTCCTGAATAAGAACGGGCCAATCGTGGTATCGTGCGCGCTAGGTCTCTTGAGCAGAAGTATTCAATCACTGATAAGGACACTTTCCTCGGTCAACTACCTAGAAACTAAGCTGCTTAGGCCCGCGCCCCTGCAGCTCCGCGAGGATCTCGGAGAGTTAAAGGAGCTACAGGAATCCATCAAGGAAAATGGTCTGCTCCAGCCCATCATTGTAAGACCGAGGGACGGATACTTTGATGTGATCGCTGGCAACCGCAGGTTGGCCGCTTGCAGACAGCTCCATCTCCTGAAGGTTCTCTGCGTCATAAAGGAGGTCTCGGACAAGGAAGCGTATGAAATTGCCTTGACGGAGAATGTCCAAAGGAGGACGCTTGATCCGGTCGAAGAAGCAAAAGCATTCAAGAACTATATCGACAAGTTTGGGTACGGAGGGGTTTCCGAGCTAGCCAGCCGAATAGGGAAGAGCGAGGAGTACGTATCGCACCGCGTGCATCTCCTTACACTACCAACCGACGTGCTCGGAAAAGTGAGTAGTCGGCTACTGAGTCCGACGACCGCGAATGAACTGGCTTGGTTGGATGATGCAAAGAAACAGTCTTTGCTCGCCGATGAATCGATCAAGAAGAAGATGTCGGCAAAGAAAGTAAGAACGGTCGTTCGATTAATGAGAGGGAAAGTTGAGTTCAAGGATGCAATCGATACCGTTTTGAATGCAAAGAACGACTTTGACCGGGATTACGTCAGGGACAGAGCAACAAACAACGATAGCGTCAGGGCAATAAACGAAGTCATACTTGTACTCAAGGGCACGCTGATCCAGCTCGATTCAATACTCGAAGAAAGGGTTCTTGAAAAGAACCAAGTGAGAGAGGAACTGATCGCGAAGAGATTTGGAGTTCACAAGCTTCTCGATGAAACATTTTCTCTGCGAAAGCAGGTTCTGAAGGAAACAAACTGAAGCACGCTGGGGCGAGAAGATAGGGATTTCTTCCACCCCCTTGGTTGCACACCCCGCTACTCCACCATCTACTACGAAGCAAAATGAGTGATTGGTGTTACGAACTTCGCCCGACCTCTTTGCTGCTGATCCACCACTCCGTCTTGCATGACTACCTCGCCCCTCAGTATCGTCGTAATGGGCCATCCCTTGATCAACATACCCTCATACTGAGCCGCGCTTTCCTTCCCCTTGCTGTAAAATTCATCCGTCTTGATTTTCTTTTCTAGCTTCGGGTCTACGATCACAATATCCGCATCCGAGCCGACGCGCAACGTCCCCTTTTTGGGAAAGATTCCAAAATATTTGGCCGGTCGCTCGGTCGCGGCGACCACGAGTCTTTCGAGTGAACAGGTGCCCACCCTTGCCATCTTGTCAAGCATCAGCGGCATCATTACTTCCAAGATGGGTGTCCCAGCTGGGGTAGCCCAAATGTCATGCCAGCCAATCGCCTTTTCCGCGCGCGTCCTCGGGGCGTGGTCGCTACCTATGAACTCTATCCTCCCCTCGTTCAGCGCGCTCCACATCGTCTCGACATCCGATTCTTCGCGCAATGGAGGGATTGTCTTCAGAAATGGGCCTATGCGACCAAGATCTTCCCTTGTAAAAATGAAAAAGTCCGGCCGCCCCTCCGCGACTATGTCTACGCCATTCCGTCGCGCCTGCTCTATTGCATTAAGGGCCTCGGCCGAACTAACGTGAGCGATGACAATTCTGGCGTTCGTCTTCTTCGCGAGGTACGCCGCTCTTATTACTCCGAGGGCTTCCGAGTACGGCGGTCTCGACTCGCAGTACGATGCGACATCGCTCCTATTCTTCCTCTGCAGCTCGGTTGAAAGCCCTTGGATGAGGCTATCGTCTTCAGCATGCAACACGTGTGGTAGCCCGGTTTCCTTTACCGCTAGCATTGTACGCATCAGACCGTAATTGTCATGGTCGGTGAAGCCCTCGGAGTGACCGCTGAACATGAACGTCTTGAACGCAATGACGCCTCGCTTTGCGAGCTTCGGAATCTCATCCAGGTTTGAGGAACTGGCTCCGCCGAGGAACGCGTAATCAACAATTGCTTTTTCTGACGCCAACCTCATGCGGGCCTCGAGCACATCGACGTTTGTGGTTGGCGGAATCGATGAAGGCATTTCAAAGATCGTGGTCACACCTCCGGCGGCCGCCGCCATCGTTCCGCTTCTGAAATCCTCGTTCCTCGCACCCGGCTCTCCGACGTGAGTGTGAGTATCGATCCAGCCCGGGATTACCAATTTTCCTGTCGCATCAATTCGTCTCGAACTAGATATGGAATCACTCGATGTAATGGCGGTAATCTTACCTTCGTCAATTAGAAGGTTGCCCTGTACGAATTCGCCACCGAGAAAGAGGTTACCTCCTGCAATCAATATATCGTTGGTCATTGGAGCGACTTGACTTGATTCCGTGGACTGGAGTTGCTTTATGTGCGTATCGTACGCTATTCGGTTCGTGCGAGAAAGGAGAGCGCAGGAGAACACAAGGAGGAGGTTCCCCTTTCATAAGATATGGATGGTTGAAAACCCAAGCAACCGGTAAAGTGTAGCTATGCAAAATGCGGATGTTGTGACAACACCGATCACAAGGGCAGAGAGGTACTACAGCACGGCTCGTCCCATATAGAGACGCAAGACTCTCTTTGATTTAGATTGCGTTAGAGTAATTTGTCAAGGATTTCATCGAGATCCTTTTCCAAGGTTCGGGGAGGGATCCAGTCAACTTGAACGGACTTTACCGATTGCCTCGTAAGTTCGTTGAAGAACAGTTCCAATCCGACGTTGATCACCTTGAGTTCGCGCTTGAACAAATCGCTTGAACGTTGCGGCGTTTCTGGCATTATTTTCATTTCATCTCATTTCATTATTTCTTCTTCTCTGACATTCCATGTAGCGGAATGGGAATGGGTCATAATTACTTCTTCCAACTACTGCAAGCAGAGAAAATCCGCGTATGCGCTGGCTTTGATCTGCGCATCGATCCTACCACGGGAAGCGATCAGACCGGCAAGGAACGCGGTGCTCGCATTCGAGGGCAACACCACGACGCCGGAATCGCGAAGTTTCTTCTCCTGCTTCGAAGCATTCTGAGGATCACCGTTCGTCCCGCAAACGTGTGCGAGTATGGGGACTGGTTTCCCCGGTTGCTTTTGGAGAACTTCCACGATTGCGCCGGCGGGGTCTCCGTGGCTCGCGTATCCTAGGATCACGTCCAGGAGGATGCAAGCGACTTCGGGGTCACGAAGTTCGTGAGCTAATCTTATCTTTCTAATTGTCGGATCAATCATCGGATGGGGCCGCCCGGAGGTGAACTCCTCCTCTCCGAAGTCGATCAAAGTATTCCCCTTGCTGACGTATGAGTCTTCGAGCTTGCCCTCTTTGTCAAATGGTGCGTTTGAGTAGACGACAGTGCCCAGCAGCCTAGTTAGGATCTGCATCGCTTCGGACATTAGCGTCCCACCAGCAAACAACCCCCGCACCCACCTCTGATCCGGTGTAAGTTTAGAATAGATCGAAAAGGCGAGAGCTTCGAGCTCCGACTTTCCCATACCCGCAAGCGGGAGGTTGTTGCTCGTGATATTTCTTTGAGTAGAACCGAGTTGTTCGATGGATCTGATTGCTGCGGCATGCAGCGAATGTGCGAAGCAAATCCTGGGATGAGGGGGAGTGGCCCGGATAATAGAATCCGTTTCAGGTCCGAAGAAAGCAAGGACATACTGCTTCTTCGTCTCCTCCCGAATGTATCCGATAATCTTCGAAAGGACATCCCCGCTTGGGGGCTTGCTAACAAAGCACACCGCCTCGGTATCCTCATCCTCCTCCAACGCTCGGATCGAGGCCAACGTCATTAATCCTCCCACCCCGCTCTTGACATCCCTCCCGCCGACCCCGAGACCCTCCGAGATGCCGAACCCCGCTCTGCTTATCAGAACGCTGAGCTCCTGCATACCCGTTCCCGCGGCAGCAACGATTCCTATCCTTCCACGATTCACCACGTTGGAAAATGCGATGGCCTTGCCCGCTACGAGCGAGGTCCCGGCGCCGGGGCCCAGCACCAGTAGTCCCTTGCTCGACGCCAACCTCTTCAGGTATATTTCGTCCTCGACGTCCACATGATCGCTGAAGATTTGTGTATCAATCCCTCTCTCGAGGAGCTCGCTTGTAACGGCGCGCACATATGGGCCCGGCACCGACACTATCGCAAAGTTTGCGTCGGGCATGGTCCTCAGCGCGGATTCGATATTTGAGAAGTATGATTCTTGCTTTTCTCTTGGCGAGGGCCTTTCCAACTCAGATTTGATCGCATTCACCTTCTCAACCGCTTCAGACTCCGATTCAATTTTGAGGGCGATCAGAATATCTTCACTTGAAGATCCCCTTCCCTCCTCTGTGAGTAACCCCACGTTGTCAAGCAACTCCTTGTTTGTCGGGGTGCCCATCACGACGGCAGCGTCAATGACCCCTGTTTGCTTCCTCGCGTTCTCGGAAATTCTCATCAATTGGATGGAATCTTTGTAGGTGTTCTTTACGAGAACATTCCTAACAGCGGGCATTGATCTATCGTCTCTTTTGCTTTCTCACTCGCTTCTTCATATTTAAGCGTCGCAAGTTTCTTCTTTTCTTTTGTTTTCTTTTCTTTTGGAAACCTGCCGAATAACTACGGTTATAAACCGTGTTTGCTTCCAATTGTTTTCAAAAGAAAGAAACAGTGGTTGCGCATATTTTGGATGATCTGAAAAAGGAAGTCGAGAGCGCGAATGAGATTGCGGTGGAAAGGATGATGCAATCCGCTCCCTTCTGGACTGACATCAACCTAGCAAAGCGACTCATCCCAAATATGAAGGATGCAATGCTTCTTCATGCCGGTCCTCCCGTTGAGTGGAAGGATATGTCCGGTCCGCTGAGGGGAGCCATAATCGGGGCGTGCCTGTACGAGTCGTGGGCAAAGACGAAGGAAGAAGCGGAGAGGTTGGCGAGCTCCGGAGAGATCGAATTTGATTCCTGCCACAACCATCAATCGGTGGGACCGATGGCAGGTGTGATCTCTCCATCAATGCCCGTCTACGAAGTGACAGACACAAAGTACGGCGCAAAGTCATTTTCAAACTTGAACGAAGGTCTGGGAAAGGTACTGAGGTACGGTGCGTTTGATCAGGAGACGATACAGAAACTAAACTGGATGAAGGGAACGATGATGCCGGTGCTATCGCAAGCGCTCAGGGACCTAAAGAAGGAGAGGGGCGGGCTTGATTTCAAATCCCTGATAGCTCAAGCTATCACTATGGGAGACGAGTGTCACAATAGATACAATGCAACCACCGCGCTATTCGTTAGGGAACTTGCTCCATACTTGGTCAAGTGTGATTTCGATAAGGAAGAGGTCGCTCAAACGCTGAGGTTCATACGTGACAACAACTTTACCACGCTGAATTTGGGGATGGCGTCTGCCAAGGCGATGACGATGGCCGCCCACGGCATCAAATATAGCACGATAGTCACTACGATGGCGCGCAACGGGACGGAGACCGGCATCAGGGTCAGCGGCCTCGGAGATAGTTGGTTTACCGCCAGGGCACCAAGCGTGAGCGGAGTCTACTTCCCCGGTTTTGGCCGGGAGGATGCGAACCCGGATATTGGCGACAGCGCCATAACCGAGACCGCTGGTTTCGGGGGATTTGCGATGGCCGCTGCGCCCGCCATAATATCTTGGGTCGGAGCGAGAAGTGCTTCAGTCGCAACCGAGATGACCCAGAGGATGTACCAGATCACGTTTGCAGAACACAGATACTTTTCGATCCCCAGTTTGGATTTCAGGGGAACTCCTACCGGCATCGATATCAGAAAGGTTGTGAAGACCGGGATCACTCCAAACATCAATACTGGAATCGCCCACAAGCAAGCCGGAGTAGGTCAAATCGGCGCGGGTTTGGTCGTTCTGCCCATGGACTTGTTCAAGAAGGCCCTGCGGGCGTTTGCAAGCAGGTATCTGAATTGAGTTCTTCATCCTTTCCGCGCTCTACCTATCATCATTATGTGATGAATCATGACCGAAGATGAACCATAGTTTGTTGCAAGTGTTCGGTTACGGGGACCACGTCCAAGAACTGTTTTTTCAAAACAGAGGAGCCATGGCGGAAGCCAAGGTCAGCATGGACAGTACAGTTTACATTCAGCTACCTAGAGAGAGGTTAGTGATTCTAAGCAAGAAGAAACTTCGTTCACCTGTTACCATAAACATCGACTTCGCGAGCGGACTCGATTCTATTCTACCCCAAGGTGAAGAATGCATCATCTTACCCAACGGCTTGTTAAACGGTGAAGGTGCGCCCATCGCTAGCTTACAAGGAGAAGTTTACCACAACACGGGCGTTCACGGCGGTCTCTTCCTCAGTGGAAATCAGAGTACTACTTTTTCGGGGAAAGATGGCGTGGCGTTGTTCGAAGCGGCGATGGGTTTCGTGAGATCTCTCAACGTGGATGGGAGCATAATGGATACGAACCAACCAATGTTTGCAAAATTTAGGCGATTTCTTGATGAGGCGCTTTGCCCTCCTCCTTCCTCATCGTCATTTGATCCCGCTCTTTTCCGCTTGCTATCTACAGATCTCATCGGTTTGGGAAATGGATACACGCCTTCGTTTGATGACTTTCTGGCAGGATTCCTTTCCCTCTATAACTACGCTCATCGCTCAGCATCTGAAAAAATCTTGATACCCAAAGAAGAGATAATGCGAAAAACTACTTGGGCCAGTGGTTCTATGCTGGATTTGATCCAGAACGAAGTCTGCGACGAAGAACTGAATCAAGCTGTCCTTTCGATTCTGAAGGCTGATGGTCGAATAATGAGCCATCTGCAGCGGATCGCCTCAAGAGGACATACATCGGGAATCGATATGGCCTTCGGAATAATTTGCTCTTGGAACGCGTTGCTTCAGCAAGCATCCTACAACAAAATGCAAAGGAAAATTCTCCTCTCCACCTAGTTTGACTGGGAATGACAGAGGACAGGATATTTTTGGTAAAGGGAACGATAATCATCTACCCTATTTCTTAGCCGGTACTGTCAAAGGGTGAAGGGGAAGTTGTGGTGGAGCAAGACCGCGCCAGATGATTAGCAAGACCACTACCGGCCTACCAAAGATAGACGTCCACTGCCACATTTATCCCAATGAATATTTGCATCTTCTCAGATCATACGGTCAGGTATATCGCGACGCCAGGCGAGGAATCTCCTTCATTGTAGAATCGCGACGGGAGAAGCAAATATCCATAGCAATTCGGGATGAGATGTGGGACATCAACCTTCGATTGAAAATGATGCAAAGGCTGGGTATCGATTTTTCTGTGTTGTCAATCGGAAATCCTTGGCTGAATTGCATCCCCCAAAACGATTCCAAGAAAGTTGCACGGCTTGTCAATTCAATGTTGCGCGATATAGTGAAAGATTACCCGGGCAAGTTCGCAGCTATTGGCGTGCTCCCACTTAACGACCCTGGCAAAATTGGAGATGAGATCGATTTTGCTGTGGATGAACTTGGGATGAGAGGTTTCATGATTCCAACGCAGGTGAGGGGAAGAACCACTATTTGCAAGGACTACATCCAAATCTTCCGAGAGTGCTCTCGAAAGAGAGTCCCCCTTTATATCCATCCTTGGGTAGGACCAGAAATCGCACGACTCTATGAACAATCAGACATCGCTTCGATACTTTTTCCGGCCGAAACTTCCCTTGCTGCAAGGAAGGTTCTCGGTTTGAACCTGCTCGACCGCTTTCCAAATCTATCTGTGATTCTTTCACATTTGGGCGGAACTCTGCCCTTCATAGTGGGGCGGATCGAAAGAGAAGTTGAACCACTCAGTTTCAAAAGGGAGACAGGAATCCTGAGTTACTTCAAAAGATTCTTCTTAGACAGTATAATTTACAATCTGCCTGCGTTCAAACTTGCTACCGATATTTGGGGAGCTGACAAGATCCTTTTCGGAACAGATTTCCCTTATGCTTGGAGCAACAGGTATGATAAAACAGTCAGCATTGTCGAAAGGTCGGGGAATAGCAAGAGCGAAAGGGAAAGCATCTTCAGCAAAAATGCGATAAGCCTCTTCGATTTGTCTGTTTGAAAAATGGGAGCAGAGTATAGCGAAGAAGAAGAAGTAATGGGATGGAGAATGTGAAGACAAGTGGAGCGGGGAGAAAGAGAAAAAATTTCCGAGCTACCGGAATCGTTCCCTCCGCTGGCTCGCTACGTTTTATTCACCCACGGTCGGGGCTATTGCTGGACGGTATTGAATGAACTGTTGCAACTCCTTCGAGAATGCCAGTAAAGATCTATCCTCCCACAAATTCGCAACCACCTGTATGCCCACAAACTTTGAGTAGGGTATCGAGATTGCGGGAAGACAAACCATGTTGTAGGGGGAAGTGTTGGCGTTCAATATGGTTCGCCAATTTTGCTCCTTGCCTTCAACATCGCTGATCTTGGGCGGGGGAACTGGCACCGTGGGGGAAATCAGGATGTCGTACTCCTTGAATTTCTTTATAACAGCCGATGAGAGCAATTCTCGTAACCTTTGAGCGTTGATGTAATCGATCGCTTTGACATTAAACCCCTGCAGGATGGACGCGAGTACGTCCTCCCCATACTTCTCCTTGTTTGATTCAAAAATTGGCTCGTGATAGGCAGCCATCTCCGCTCTGATCTGGATGAACCTTACCTGCGCTAGCATCGCCAGCTCCGGAATACTTACCTCCTCCACGTCATAACTGGTGGAGATTTTATTCACGAATTCATTGAATTCGTGTTCCACCTCTACCCCCCGACTTTGCTCCTTGACGATGCCAATCCTCCGCACCCTCTTGGACGGGTTGTCTCCCTTTGAGAGGTTCGCGACGGTCGGCGGGTCTCTTGGATCGTAGAAGCGGAGCACATTGTATAATCGCATCACGTATTCCACGGAGCTCCCGAGAATACCAACGGTATCCATGGACCAAGCGAGTGGAAAGATACCGAACCTGCTGATTCTCCCGAGCGTGGGCTTGAAACCGACGATGCCACAGAACGCGGCGGGTATCCTCACGGATCCACCCGTGTCTGTTCCTATCGCCATGTTAACCTCGGCGGCAGCAACGGTTGCAGCAGATCCCCCGCTAGAACCACCCGCGATCAACTGAGGATCGTGAGGGTTACTCACCGTCCCAAACGCCTTGCTCGTGCTCGTGCTACCCGCTCCAAATTCGTGGAGGTTGGTTTTCCCTACGATCACGCCACCATTTTCTTCTATCGCGTCTACGATCGACGCGTTATACTCGGGGATGAAATTTTCAAACGCCCTTGAACCCCCCGTCGTTCGGATGCCCTTTGTGAAGACCAGGTCCTTTACCGCAATCGGCTCGTTCCGTAACGAAGCAGTTGCTCGGGAGGGTTCCGCGTCGGTGTTATTGCCGGTGGGTGCGCCGTGCCCCCTAGTACCGCCGCTTTTCCTCCTCTCCACTATTGTGATGTAATGATTGTAAAGTTCGTTCCGTTCCTTCAGCAACTCTATAATTTCTTCAGGTGCCATTGGAAATCAACCACGAGTAATCGAAAGGCTGAACCTCTCGCATGTCAAACTTCTGAAGCAAGCGCGCAATTTCAGCGGAGTTGACTCTAACTACTCTCGCCAGCTCTGATTCGTCCAATCTCGACGCCACCGTCATTCACTCGGATGGAGATACTAATCCGTTTCGTAGCAGTATTGCTATCATGATTGAAGAGGATACCATTTCCCTTCTCATCTGAGGTTCGACAGTTCAAATCTGTGTACCTCTTGTGGGGCCCTCGCTAGCTCGGTTGCCAACTCTTGAGAGTCAGCGTAAGCTCGATCTGCAATCTTGAAACCTCTAACGGCAAAAACTAATGGTGATGATGACGACGGCATCTCATCAAATGGCCACGGGTCTACTTCCACTTTCGTTGGCGAATGGGGAATCAGATTCAAGTTTGTTTCATCATTACCAGAGTAGCCTCTCGGAACTCTCGCAATTGTGCCCGCCTTTGGGTTATCTTCATCCAGGTGACAAAGATACAACGACATTTTGTCCCAGACCTGCATGAGCTCGTAGTTTGCCCATACGTATCGATCAGAGAACTCCTTCCTGCCTGAATTCTGATCCCTAATTTGTTTCTGCCATTCTTCTTCAGTTCTCAGGAATTCCTTCACCTCGGGCTTGAGGTCCTCCTTCATCCTCTGGATGATGCTGACGTCCCAGCCCGCTTCGATGCCATATCTCTGTTGCCACAGACCTGTCCTGTGCATCGAGATCATGAGACGCGCGTAGGTGTCGCGTCTTTTGGCAATCTCAATTGTATCTCTGTCAATCGCAAGCAATTTCTCGGTGGGAAAGCTAAGCAATCCGCACGGCCTCCCCGCGGACGAATCGATGAGTGGAAGCTCGTCGTTGTACATCCAACCATCGTCGTGTGTCCTAATCGCGAGGCAGAGTTCCATGAAGGGCACAGGCTTTTGAAAATTTTCGTTTCCCCAATGAGTGGCGAACTGCTGCGCCAAGTTTGCATGGTCAGTTTGATACACGATCAGCAGTTGCTGGCCCGACCGTCTCATCAGCATAGGCTCGTAAATTTGAGCATTCTTCTATAAACATTGAGATGCGGGAACAGGGAGAGAAATTTTGCTTTTTTTGTTGGCTTTCGTTCTTATTCTGCCGGCAGAATTAATTTGGGCGGTGAGGATGAAGACGGCTAGCAGTTTTTCCCACTTCTTCCGATGAATTAAGGCAATTGTGGATGATGACGATGAGAAGATCATCTCATGGAATGAGGGAACACAACTTTCCCAGAAAAAATCCGAGAATGTTTAAATAAAAATGGGGTTTGCTGAGGCTTTCATCCCATTGCAAGTTAGAAAATTTCTAGCACCCGTAATCATCTCGTTATTCCTTCTTTGCAGCTTTCCTAACAGTGGGTTCCAATCTGCGCACGCCCAATCCACGAGCTGCACTTCGAATGATACCTTCAATATGACCTTGGTCTATCCACCAACGAGTCATAACGCATTGGACGCCGCTGGAAACACAGCGTTCACGCTGATAGCTCAACAATTTGATTCAACTTTTCCAACGGCCACACCCAGCGGTGCGCCCTTTATGGATACAGCATTTGATACCTATGCGTCCAACAGCAACTATACCGTCTGGACATTCAACGTGAGGCCGGGGCTGAGGTGGTCCGACGGAACTAATGCTTCAGCACAAGACCTGCTAGCAACGTACGGACCCAATTTTGCATTCAACGCCACCTACGACTTTCCAAATGCTGCAGCAGAGGTCACCAAGGAGTACGCGATAAACAACAGCGCGGTTGTCTTTGATCTGAATCAATCGGATGCACACTGGCCCGAAAGGCTCAGTTACATGTACTTCACTCCGGTCTACCCCGCATCCAGTATTGCAAAGGAGGGAGCGGCCGGGACGATGTTTGATGCTCCCGCTGTCGGGCCGTTCTACATCTCAAACTATACCGTCGGTTCATTCCAGATGACCATGCTCAGGAACCCGTACTACAAACCGCTGCCTGCTATTTGCCAGATCGATGTCAATTTTGTCGAATCCCTATCCCTGACAGCTAATTTCCTCCAGTCCGGAACCACGGATCTAGCGCTAGTGGAGCCTTCGAACGTCGCCTCCATTTTGAAGAATCCGAATCTTCTGCTCTTTGATGGTAAGGAACTCACGACACAAATGATCCAGTGGAACGTGACCTCCTATCCATATAACATGACGCAGTTCAGGCAGGCACTTGCGTTCGGGATAGATGAATCGGCGATCGCGAGCCAGGCCAACGCCGGTTACGCTACTCCCGCTTTCAACGCGGAAGGAACGGTGCCACAATCAGCAGCATTGCTTTACAACCCAAACCAGATGAAGTACAGTTTTAATCAATCGCAATCAATCTCGCTGTTGAAGTCGATCGGAATCACGAAGGGGTCCGACGGGTTCCTCCACTACTCGAACGGGACCGTGGTGACGCTCACTCTTTGGACCGACACGGATCAGACTCCAGACCAGACCGCGGCTTCGCTCGTTCAAACCGATCTTCAGAACATGGGATTCAAGGTAACCCTCTTCACAACGACCCTGGCCGGCATCACAAGTAACTATCAGGCAAATCTGAACAACGCAAAGAACGCGATGATTCTATACACGACAAACGGAGGAAACTTTGGAAGTTCCTTCCTGGATGTTCTGCCTGGCTGGGACCAATACTATCTTGTAACCGCTCCGTCTAATTACTGGGAGTACCCTCCAAGCGCACAGGCGGAATACCAGAGCAACTTTTCGGCTTACAGCGCCACCAACAACGTGACCTTGGAGAGGCAATACACTCAGAACATAGAGGCCATCAGTGCCAAGTATTTACCAATGCTTCCACTGGATTACTCGGATCTGCTGTGGGTTGCCAATACTCAAAGATGGACAGGCTGGCCCAATCCACAAACAAGTTACGTTGAGTTCGGAACGAGCACCTTGAACCGGACGCTGATTGCAGGTCTCATCCCGTCTTCGCAGGCTTCCTCGTCATCGAGCAGTATCACCGCGACTGGATCTTCACCATCATCCTCGACCGCATCGCTGAGCGCGAGCTCATCAAGCGGAACCCAAACATCGACCACAAGTCTGTCAACATCCAGTCTTACAACACAGGTCTCGGCGACCACGACGGGCTCCGGGCAGGTCGGGATCAATCTTTCTCTGGTCGCCGCTGTGGTGGTCGTGATCGTGATTCTGGCAATCGCGTACGGGGTCGTGAGAAGCAGGAGAAGTAGAACGACTCCCGCTGGCGCGGCACCGGCAACCACATAGAGAAAAATGGAGATAGAGAGGGGGGCGCACAACACATATACCGCTTCTTCAGGTGGCAATGAGTCTGAAGGCGGTCAACGCAGACCCGTTTCATCGTTGAAATTGTTGGGAAAAAATATTGGATTTTCTCAGAAAACGGATCCTAACATCTGTTATCGTTTTCCTAGCAGCGCTCAATTTGGATTTTATACTGCCGCGCTTGGTCCCGGGAAATGCGGCTGTAATTTTTGCCTCGGGTCACATCCTTCCTCAGGAGACCGTGAAGCTAATTGAGCACCGATTTGGTCTGGACCAGCCGGTCTACGTCCAGTACATCATTTTCCTGAAGGGGATTTTCGCAAGCTGGCCTCCGTTCTTTGGATTTTCATTTCAGTACTACCCCAAGACGGTCACGGACCTGATTGCGCAAAGAGCGCCATGGACGATCCTGTTGATCACCATGGCATTCTTCCTAGCTTTTGGGCTGAGCTACCTCCTGGCGGCATACACCTCAATAAAGAGGGGAGGTAAATTCGAATTCTCATCCCTTTACTCCGCATTGATATTCTGGTCGATACCTGCCTTTTGGTTTGGGATGGTGATGCTTTGGATTTTTGCGACCACGTTGAGATGGCTACCGATAGCCGGAGCGGTTGGATTTAATCCGGGCACGGGTTTTCAGTACGTGTTATCGGTGATAACCCATGCAATCCTGCCGGTCGTCACCCTGACTCTTGTGATATTCGGGCAAAACTACATCATATTACGGGGTGCTGCCCAGGAAATCTTGGGAAGCGATTACATCCAAGCGGCCCAGGCGCGCGGTATCAGAGAAAGAACGATTTCTTTCAATTACGTGATGAAGAACTCGATTCTTCCGATCATCTCTCTTCTTGGATACTCTGTCGCGACACTCATCAGCGCGGTTTTCTTCATTGAGTATGTCTTCTCGTACAACGGAGTGGGGGACCTCGTGGTTGACGCAATCCAATCGCGCGACTATCCGATAGTGGAGGGAGTCTTCTTCTACGTCACGTTGGCCGTCATAATATTGGCCCTGGTCGGAGATTTCTTGCTGGTCAGATTGGATCCTCGTCTTAGGAGATGAATTCAAGATCCCAAATGGAAAAAGGCAGTAGCTCTTCGTCTTCTTCTTCCTCGGCAACAGCTACAACAAAGAACGCAATTGCTGGCTTTGCGAATTTTGTAAAGGTGGTCTTTCTAAGAAAGAAGGCGGCGAAGATCGGATCCGCAATAATCCTCTTCTATGCGATTTTGATCATCCTCGGTCCAAATCTGGTGCCGTATTCCCCGTATGCCACTTCCGCCAGCATCAACTCTCCGCCCTCTGCTTCGCACCTCTTGGGGACGGACTACCTTGGACATGACGTCCTGAGTCAGGTTATCTGGGGCGCATACCCGTCCATGATTGTAGCTATATTGGCGGCGATTGGAGGAGCTCTTCTCGGACTCATCGTGGGCGTATTTGCTGGTTATTTCTCAAAAATCGAGGGAGCGCTAACCGGCATTTCGGACATTGTCCTAACTTTCCCCCCGCTCCCGCTCTTGGTTCTTGTCGGACTTTTGTATGCTGGCGCGAGCTCGCTTTTGGTGCTCATACTGATACTGGTGCTCTGGCCGCCGATCGCGCGAGCGGTCCGCTCCCAGATACTATCGGTAAAGAATAGACCCTACGTCGATGCCGCGAGGTCAAGCGGCCTCAGCGATTTCGAGATAATCAAGGAGATCATGATTCCATCTGTTGCCTCGATTACATTTGCCTATTTTGTTTTGAACGTGGCCGTCGCGGTGATCTTGGTCACGGGACTGGAGTATTTTGGAATAGGCAACCCAGAGATCGTATCGTGGGGAAGCATGTTCTATTGGGCTCAGCAGTTTGCATTTTACTCCGGCGACTGGTGGTGGATCTTTGCTCCGGGGATCGCTGTAACAACAGTGGCTACGGCTTTCGCGCTCATCGGTTTCTCAGTAGAGGAGATTGCAAATCCCAGACTCAGGGTGTGAATTAAGAAATCAGTTGAGCGCAACCACGCTTCTCAAAATCTCTGACCTGAGCGTGCGATACGATCTCGGTCCAGCTGTTACAAAAAACGCGATAGATAGCGTTTCTCTCGAGATACCGTCCGCAGGGTACACGCTGGGTCTGGTAGGAGAGTCCGGCTCGGGGAAGACAACCCTCGGGATGAGCATACTCAATCTCATCCAGCGACCAGGGAAGATCTCCAAAGGGAGGATAGACTACAAAGGGGAAAACATACTCCAGTTCGACCCAAAGCGTCTGACGAGTTATCGTGGCAAGGAGGTGTCGATGGTCTACCAGTCCGCGATGAACTCCCTTAACCCACTGACGTCGGTGTTGGATCATCTCGTTGAGGTTTTCAGAGAGCATGGGTCAATCTCCAAATCAACAGCGACTGATAAAGCGCTTGAGTTGCTAACCCAGGTTGGGATAAAACCGGAGCGTGCCCGAGATTACCCGCATGAATTCAGCGGCGGCATGAAGCAGAGGGCGGTTATCGCTATGGCGCTTGCTCTCTCTCCGAAACTGCTCATCGCGGATGAGCCCACTTCTGCGTTGGATGTGGTAGTGCAAAAGCAGATACTAGCACTGCTGAAGAAACAGGTGCTCGAAAGAAATCTCTCATTGATCTTTGTGACCCACGAGATCGCTTTGGTCCCCGAATTGACCAGCAACATCGCCGTGATGTACTCGGGGGAGATTGTTGAGCTCGGCAAAACGGCCGAGGTTCTCGCCGAGCCGTTGCATCCTTACTCCGAGATGCTTCTTAATTCGCTCTTGTCGCTAAAGTCAAGCAAGGATATTCTCGAGTCATACATCAAGGAGAAGGAGACGGTGACGCCCCAACCCTTGGACAGAAACGCGTGCAAGTTTTCAAATCGTTGCAAGTACGCTTTCGATAGATGCAAACGAGAAAGACCTCTCTTGAGAGAGGTTCGAAGGGGGAGGTGGGTAGCTTGTCACAAGTATTGAACGCGGAAACTCTGATGGAAGACGTCAACCCTCCGCTCGTGAGGGTCAGAGACTTGGATGTAACCTTCACAAAGCAGCGAGGATTCGTCCGGAGAGAGACACTTAAGATCCACGCCGTGAAGAAAGTCTCGTTTGACATTTATGAGTCTGAAGTGTTTGCGATCGTGGGAGAGAGCGGATCCGGCAAGACCACGATCGCAAGATGCCTATCTGCCCTAACCAAGCCAAGCGGTGGAAAGATCGAATGGAAGGGGGAAGACAAGACGTCGATGCTCGGGAGGACGCTGAAGGAATATCGTCGAAACGTTCAGATTGTTTACCAAGACCCGTACGAGTCTCTCAACCCAAGACAGGATGTCTTCAAAGCCATATCTGCTCCGATTCTGCACCTTACGGACGAGAGGGATCCCGGGAAGGTCAGGCGCATGGTGGCGAACCTCCTAGGCGAGGTCGGGCTGAATCCAGATGAGCACATGCACAGACTCCCCCACCAATTGAGTGGTGGGGAGAGGCAGAGGGTGAACATTGCTCGAGCCCTTGCCCCCAATCCCAAGCTCTTGATCGCTGATGAGCCGACCACCATGCTGGACGCATCCCAACGGCTGAAAATCCTCGCGCTCCTCACCAGATTGAAGAGGGAAAGGAATCTCACGGTGTTGTTGATTACGCACGATTTAGCTGTTGCAAAACTGATGAGCCAGAGAACCGCGGTCATGTATTTGGGACGAATAGTTGAGTTCGGACCCACCGAGGCGATCCTTTCGCGGCCGCACCACCCATACTCGCAGCTCATCGTAGAAGCTATTCCTAAAGTGGAGGGTAGTGATGCAAAACTTGAAAGCTTCGTTCTATCGATTGAAGAGAGCCAGATAATGAAAGAAGGTTGCGTATTCCGTCCTAGATGTAAATACGCAACAGAAATTTGCACATCGCTCGAGCCCGAACTCTTGCTCAAATCTGAAGGTCGAATGGCTGCCTGCCACAACTCGCTGAACGTCTCCTCGGCGGAGGAGCCCGCGGCGTGACACCAAGGCTTGGGACGATTGAGGCTACTACTGCGATCCATTTACCAGAAAGAAAGAAGGATTGGAAGGAGAAAAAGCAAATTTAGATGGAATGCAAATATCTGATCAAGAAGTGGTTGCGCTCGGAAGCGCTTAAATTCTCACATTCCTTTCCCCCTCCTCTCCACAATGACCACCAGTTCACCCGTATTTCTGACTGATCAATCGCAGAAGAAGAA
>Ga0070737_10002691_pt1 | contig 20638 bp, 24 predicted proteins | sample Coa_R1_10_FD_66438 | JGI IMG/M metagenome (GOLD analysis project Ga0070737, IMG submission 66438) | Surface soil microbial communities from Centralia Pennsylvania, which are recovering from an underground coalmine fire - Coalmine... | ecosystem: Environmental > Terrestrial > Soil > Unclassified...
CGCTCCTCCCTCGCCGCCTCGCGCATCTTCCGCTCCAGCTCCCGCTGGATCGGCTTGACGTCGCCCGAGAGGAACTCGATCACGCCGTCGATCACGGCCCGGTACTCCTCGGGCGAGACGTAGCCGACGCAGGGGGCCAGGCAGCGGTCGATGTGGTAGTCGAGGCAGGGGATCCCGCTGTGCCGGCCGGGTTTCGGGCCTTCGCAGGGGCGGTAGCGGAAGACGCGGTTGAGGACGTCGAGCGTCTCCCGCACCTTCTTGGCGTTCGCGTACGGGCCGAAGTACCAGACGCCGGGCCGGTGCCGCTCGCGGGTGAACATCACGCGCGGGTACTCGTCCTCGACGGTCACGGCGATGTAGGGGAACGACTTGTCGTCGCGCAGCCGCACGTTGAAGGGCGGGCGGTAGCGCTTGACGAGGTTCTGCTCCAGGTGCAGCGCCTCGACCTCGCTGCCGGTCACGATCACCTCGATGTCGGCGACGCGCGCCGGCAGGCTGCGGATCTGCGCCCGACCGTCGCTCGTCCGCTGGAAGTAGGAGCGGACGCGCGGCCGTAGCGACTTCGCCTTGCCGACGTACAACACCTCGCCGTCCGCGTCGCGGAACAGGTAGACGCCCGGCTTCGCCGGCAGGCGCGCGAGCTGACTCTCGAGGCGCGAGGGCACGGCTAGCATGGTGCCGATGGAAGGACAGTACGTGGCCTACACCTTCTACCGGGTCGATCCCGCCTGGCGGCGGCTGCCGGTCGAGGAGCGCACCGCGCACAAGGAGGCGTTCGCCGAGGTCGTCGAGGACTTCGCCGAGCGGTTCGACCACCTCCGCGCCTACACGACCGTCGGCGTCCGGCCCGAGACCGACTTCTTCCTCTGGAAGATCACCGAGCGCTACGAGCTGCTCGAGGCGCTCGGCGTCGCCCTGAACGGCACGCCGCTCGCCGGCTGGCTGACGACCCCGTACTCCTACCTGGCGACGACGAAGGCCTCCCAGTACACGAGCGCGCGCCGGGCCCGCAAGATCACGCCGCGCGGCCTCCCCTACCTCGTCGTCTACCCCTTCGTCAAGGTGCGGCCCTGGTACGCGCTGCCCGAGGCCGACCGGCAGCGGGCGATGGACGAGCACATCCGGATCGGACACGACGAGTTCCCCGGGATCCGGAACCACACGACGTACTCCTTCGGGATCGACGACCAGGAGTTCATGACCGCCTTCGAGTGCGAGGAGCCGGCCGACTTCATGCACCTGATGCTGCGGCTGCGCGAGAGCGAGGCGTCGCGCTACACCGAGCGCGATACGCCGATCTTCGTCGGCCGCTTCGTCCCCTTGCGCGAGGCCCTGGCGGCGCTCGACGGCGCCTCGGCCCGCGTCGAAGCCTAGGAGCGTTCGGCGCGGCCGGCCGCTGGGCGCGGCCGGGCGGCTCTCACACGTAGCGGTGCTGCTCGCGCCAGGTGCGGAACATCGCGAGCCCGCAGAGGGCGAGCACCGCGACGAAGGCGATCACCTGGAAGCCGACCGCCCCGCCGTACCAGTAGACGCCGACGTCGGCAACGGCCACGAGCGCCGAGCCGTAGAAGACCGCTCGAGCCCGCTGCGGCCAGGTCGAGATCCCCTCCCGCTGCTCGCGCCAGATCAGGAAGACGAAGTAGGCGATCGCGAGCAGGAAGGCGACCCGCGCGAGGATCAGCAGGGCCGTCAGCGTCTGCTCGAGCTGGAAGACGACGACGAGGGCCGCGATCGCCGCGAGGATCGCGAAGCCGCGAAGCGTCGGGTTGAGACGTGAGAAGAACCTGCTCATGTGCCTGTCATGTATGCCCGCACGGCGAGCGCTCCGGCAATCACGGTAGCGCCGGTGAACCAGGCGAGACGGCCGCGCCGGTCGGCGGGCGCGTACAGCCAGGGGCTGAGGACGGCGAGCAGGGCGAGCGTGCCGTAGAGGTAGTGGAGCCGCTGCGGCGCCCGGTGGTGGGTCGAGAGCAGGAGCAGGCCGAGCCCGACCTGCGCGACGAGGAGGGTCTGGGCGAGCGCGAGCAGGTGGGTGAGGACGCCGCGCGGCTCGCGGCGCCGGTAATAGGTCCAGGCGCCCGTCGCGGCCGCCCCGAAGGTCGCGGCCAGCACGGCGAAGGCGACCGCGTGATGGACCCCCACCATCGCCGCCGCAGCCTACCGCGGGCCTCCCGCTCCGCCGCCGGCTCCCCGCCGTCCCCGGCGGCGCCGTCAGCGCGGGCGGTCGTCTGCGGTTAGCCCAGGTAGGCGAGCGGGTCGACCGGCGTGCCGTTCACGCGCACCTCGAAGTGGACGTGCGGCCCGGTGCAGAAGCCGGTGCAGCCCGAGTAGGCGACCACCTGCCCCTGCGCCACGTGCTCGCCGCACGAGACGACGATCCGGCTGTTGTGGCCGTAGGCGGTTGCGTAGCCGCCGCCGTGGTCGATGACGACGAAGTTGCCGTAGCCGGACATCCAGCCGCACCAGACGACGGTGCCGGCCGCAGCCGCGTGCACCGGCGTGCCGGTCGGGACGCCGATGTCGATCCCCGGGTGCAGCGTGCCCCAGCGCATCCCGAAGGGGCTCGTGATCGGCCCCGAGACCGGCCAGATGAAGTGGGGCGCGCCCGCCGGCGCCGCGGAGGAACTCCCGGCGGCGGGCGCCCCCGCGGCGGCGCCCGTCCCGGCGGCGGCCTGCTCCTGCGCCCGCAGCCGGGCCGCAAGCTCGGCGCTCGCCGCCTGCAGCGCCTGCGACTCGCCGACCTCTCGCCGGATCTCCCGCCGGGTGGCGGCGAGCGCCCGCTGCGTCGCGCCGCGGCGGCGGGCCAGCTGCGCACGGCTCGTCAGGAGCTGGGCTCGGAGGAGCTCGACCTGCTGGGCGCGGCCCCTGATCACCTGCGTCTCGGCGCTCACGCTGCGGCGGACGGCCAGGGTGCGGCGGCGGGCAGCCGCGACCGCGAGCTTCGCCGCCCGCACCGCCTCGGCGATCCGCTCGTCCTGGGCGGCGACGGCGCCGAGATAGCGCAGCTCGTCGAGGACGGCGGCGAAGCTCCGCGCGGCGAGCAGCACGTCGACCGTAGTCGGCGCCGGTTGCTCGTAGATGTGGACGAGCCGCTCGTCGAGGCGCAGCACCGCAAGCCGGTACTGGCGACGGCGGAAGCGGTAGCGGCGAGTCTGGACGCGCAGGAGCGCGTCGAGCGCGGCGAGCCGCCGGCGGTGGAGCGCGAGGTCCTGCCGGAGCGTGGAGAGGCGCTGCGAGACGTCGCCGACCCGACGCTCGATGCGGCGGATGCTCCGGCTGACCGACGCGACCTGCGCGTTCAGCGCGGCAGCCTGCCGCCGCGACGCTGCGAGCTGCTGCTGGACGCGGGCGAGCCGGGCGTCGACGCTCTGCTTGCGGTGCCCGATGTCGCCGGCCGCCGCCGAGCCCGTGACGAGCAGGGCGAGCGCGACGATCAGCGGCAGCCGCCGGGCCATCGCAGCGGGATTCGGCGCCCCGCCGGCCGTCCCTGCTAGGCGTCGCCCCGGCCGGGCGCGGAGGCTGGCGGCGTCCCCTCGCCGGGCGGCGGATACGGCTCCGGCAGGGGCGCCGGCTGCGCCGGGTCGCCCTCGTCCGGCGGCGGAGACGGCACGCTGGGCCCGCGCGGCGCCACTCGCAGCGTCTCCTGCAGCGGCAGGCGGGCGCGGCGGATCCGTTCCTCGGCGGCCGCGAGCCGTCTCGCGAGCTCGGCTTCCAGGTTCCGCCGCTCCTGCTCGAGCTCGGCAAGCCGGCGCCGCGCCTCGCGCTCGCTGCTCGCGTCTCGCCGCCAGACGGCGTCGCCGAGCGCCCGCAGGGCCGGCCCGCGCTCGAGCTCGAGCGCGTCGAGCCGCGAGCGGATCCGCCAGCGCGTCAGGCGCGAGTCGAGCCGTGCCCGCCAGACCTCGGCCTCGCTCGCCGCCAGGGCGTAGCCCTCGGCGGCTCGCTCGCGGGGCAGCTCGCGGCGTACCGCGTCGGCCAGCGCCGCGAGCACGATCGCCGCGACGACGGCGGCGACGATCCCCCACGCCCACCGTCCCGCGGCGAAGAGGCCGCTCGCGGCACCGAGGGCGGCGAACCCCAGGCAGAGGAGCACGAACCAGGCGGGCGCGGCGAGCCGGCGGGCGCCCTCCCCCTCGGCGACGGGGCCGGAGTCCGGCTCGGAGACCGGCGCCTCCCAGGCCGGCGCGCCGCAGCTCGAGCAGTAGCGCGCCTGCGGCCCGAGCACCGCCCCGCACCTACGGCACGCGCTCTCCCCGACCGGCGAGACGCTCATGCGGCGCTCGTTCCCCCCGCTCCAGCGCCCGTAACGCCTCCGCCGCCCGCCGGCGCAACGGCCCGACCTGCGCCCGGTAGTCGTCGTCCGAGACCTTCCCGGTGCGGTGGTCGAACTCGAGCTCCTTCAGGGCCGCGAGCGCCCGGTCGCGCTCCTCGGCGAGCTCGAGCCGCCGGCGAGCCTCCGGGGAGAGCTCGTCGAGCCGGTCGCTCGCCGGGGCCGGCTCGCGCAGGAACGGGCGGGCGACGAAGACGACGGCGACGACCGCGAGGATCGCCGCGAGCGCGAGCGCCCACGCCACGCGTCAGATCCCGGCCGGCGCCGCGCCTGCTGCGTAGCGGGCCGCGAGCCGGCGCTGTTCGGCGGCGTCGGGCCACATGGCGACCAGCGAGCCCGCCACGAACACGAAGCCCGCCGCCCAGATCAGATTCACCAGCGGCTTGACGAACACCTTCAGGTCGATCCGGTCGCCCTTGCCGGCGGGCTGCGCGGTCGTGAACACGTCGCCGAGCGTGCGCGGATCGTGGTAGATCGAGGCCTCGTTGGCCGGCCCCTCGATCGCGTAGTCGTTCATTCCCGGCTCGAGCGCGAAGCGCTCACCGTGCCCGGAGCCGCTGACCAGGGCCCGGAATCCCGTGTAGTTCGGGCCGCGGGTCGCGACGAGCCCGCTGTAGGAGAGCGTGTAGCCGGCCGCCTCGAGCGACTGCCCGGGACGGAGCACCTCCTCGCGCACCGTCTGGTAGGCGCTCGAGCCGGCGATCCCGATCGCGAGCAGGACGACGGCCGCGTGGACGAGGTAGCCGCCGTAGCGGCGCCGGTTGCGCGAGACGAGCCGGAAGACGCCTCCCGCCGCCCGGCTGCCGCGGACGAACTCGAACAGGATCGAGGCGGCGACGAAGGCGGAGAACGTGTAGGCGAGCAGCCCCGGCCAGGAGCTTCCGAAGCCCAGGAGCAGCAGGGCGACCCCGGTGGCGACGGCGGCGGCGAAGGGGACGAGGAACGTCCGCCCGAGCGAGCGCAGAGACGCTCGCCGCCAGGCGACGAGCGGCCCGAGCCCCATCAGGAGCAGCAGGGGGAGCCCGAAGGTGTGGAGGAAGAAGTCGTAGTAGGGCTTGGAGACCGAGCGGGTCTGGCCGCGCAGCGCCTCGGAGAGGATCGGGTAGAGGACGCCCCAGAGGATGGTCAGGCAGAAGGCGACGAGCAGCAGGTTGTTGTAGAGGAAGGTCGCCTCGCGCGAGACGAGCGACTCGAGGCGCGTCGTCGTCCGCAGCAGCGGCAGGCGCCAGCGGATCAGGGCGACCGAGACGGCGACCATCAGCGCGAGGAAAGCGAGGAACCAGCCACCGATCGGACTGCGGGCGAAGGAGTGGATCGAGTCGATCACCCCGGAGCGGGTGAGGAACGTGCCGAAGAGGGAGAGGTTGAAGGCGAGCGCGACCAGCACCATGTTCCAGACCTTGAGCATCCCGCGCTTCTCCTGGATCATCACCGAGTGGAGGAAGGCGGTCGAGGCGAGCCAGGGCATCAGCGCCGCGTTCTCGACCGGGTCCCAGGCGTAGTAGCCGCCCCAGCCGATCTCGACGTACGCCCAGTGCGCGCCGACGAGCTGGCCGACGCCGAGGAACGTCCAGGCCGCGAGCGTCCAGCGGCGGGTGGCGATGATCCAGCGCTCGTCGGTGCGTCCGGAGAGGAGCGCGCCCATCGCGAAGGCGAACGGGACGGTGAGCCCGACGTAGCCGAGGTACAAGAGCGGCGGGTGGGCGAGCATGTACGGGTTCTGCAGGCTCGGCACCATCCCCTGCCCGTCCGCGGGCGGCGGCTGGAGGCGGAAGGGGCTCGAGACGAAGGCGAGCATGAAGCTGAAGAACACGGCGACGAGCCCGAACACCGGCACCGTCCAGGCGACGAGCTCGCGGGAACGCCGGTTCAGCCAGACGGCGAGCCCCGCGTAGCCGGTGAGGACGAGCAGCCAGAGCAGCAGCGACCCCTCTTGCCCGCCCCAGAAGGCGGAGAGCGCGTAGGCGAGCGGCAGCTTGTGGCTCGTGTGCTGCCAGACGTAGACGAAGCGCATGTCCCGCCGTCCCAGCGCGACGAGCAGGACGACGGCGGCGACGAGCGTCACCGGGAAGGCGGCGAGCAGCGCGTTCTGGGCCGAGAGCGCGAGGCGCCGGCGGCGCCGCCAGGCGGCGTACGAGCCGGCGGCGAGGGCGTAGACGGCGAGGGCGAAGGCGAGGAGGAGCGCGGCGCGCCCGAGCGCGGCCATCAGGTCTTGGCCGAGGGCTTCGCCGGCGTGTACTTCGAGGGGCACTTCGTCACGAGCGAGCCCGGCTTGGCGACGAACACGCCGTGGCGGAGCGTCCCTTCGACCACCACGTGGCGACCGACCTTGAACAGGTCGGGGACGCTGCCACGGTAGGCGACGAGCACCCGCGCCGTGCTCGGGTGTCCGATGTCCGCCAGCCGGAAGCGGAGGCCTCCCTGGGTGTAGGCGTCGCCGGTCACCGGCCCGACGACGGTGCCGACCAGCGTCACGTCTCCGTGGTGGCCGGCGAGGGTGCTCGGGGTCAGCTGGGCGACGCCGCTGCCGGCGAGCGCGGTGTAGACGACGAACACGGCGAGCGCGGCCGCCACCGACAGCGCGATCACGAGCCGCGCAGGACTGGATGCCACGCGGGCATCGTAGCCCTCGCGCTCGGTCGCGAGCGGCAGACCGTGCGGTGGCGCTAGCGCTTCGGCGCCCGCGCCCGCGGGGGCGTGGGAACGCGGTAGCCGTGCTCCTGGCAGAGCGAGCCGGGGGCGTCCTCGGTCAGGGCGTCGCAGTAGCCCTTGCCATACGCGGCGCGCAGGAAGGCGGCGACCACCTCGAGGTTCCAGTCGCTGACGTCCAGGGCCTCGCGCCAGAGGTCGGCGAGGCGGAGATCGATGTCGAGCTCGAGAAGGTCGAGCCGGGAGGGGCGCTTGGACATGGGCGCAACCGTAGAGCCCTGGTCGGACGGCATACGCTGCCGCCGTGGGCGAGATCCGCTACGGGCCGGCGAGCCTGCCGGAGGCGCCGACGTTCGAGGAGGCGTTCGCCACCCTGGCCGCCGCCGGCTACCGGGCCTGCGAGTTCGGGTTCGCCTCCGGCTTCTGGCTCGACTACGAGGCGGCGCCGGCTCTGGGGCGGGCGGCCGCGGCGGCCGACGTCGCGCTTTCGGTGCACGCGCCGCTTGCCGCCTTCCTCGGCCACGTCGAGCGGGGCCGGAAGTTCAAGATGGCGCTCGGCATGCTCGACCACACGGCCGGACTGGCGCGGGCGTGCGGTGCGCAGCTCGTGGTCGTCCACCCCGGATTCCTGCTCGGCCGGGCCCGCGAGCAGGCGATCGCGGACGTGGTCGCCCAGCTCGGCGACCTGCGCGAGCGGCTGGCGGCGAAGGGCAGGCTCCTCCCCTTCGGGGTCGAGGTGATGGGGCGCGCGCGCGAGCTCGGGAGCGTCGAGGACGTGCTGACGATCGCGGCCCGGGTCGACTTCGTGCGGCCGGTCCTCGACTTCGCGCACCTGCACGCGACGAGCGACGGAGGCTTCCTGCACGCGGACGTGTTCGCGCGCGCCCTCGCCGGCGCGGACGCGGTGCTCGAGCCCGGCGCGCCGTTCCACATCCACTTCAGCGACATCCAGTTCGCGAACCGCAACGAGACGAAGCACCTCCCCTACGGCGAGGGCACGCTGCGAGCCGAGCCGCTGCGCGAGGCGCTCGCCCGCTTCGAGCGGCCGGCGACGGTGATCAGCGAGGCCCCGGACGCCGCCTCGACGCAGGCGATCGGGGCCGTGCTGCTCGGCGGAGGCTCGGCCGCCCCCGGCCCGTAGGCGGGCGCCTGCTCCAGCCTGCCCCAACCGAGACGAGCGGCCCGGTGGCGGCAGGCGGCTGCCGGCGCTCGCCGCCCGGCTAGGATCGCGCGCGGCGTGCTCGACCCGAGGGTGTTCAAGGCCTACGACGTGCGGGGCATCTACCCCGAGGAGCTCGACGAGGCGGGCGCGGAGGAGATCGGACGGGCGTACGTGGAGGAGTTCGAGCCGCGGCGGCTCGCGGTCGGGCGCGATATGCGCCTGTCGTCGCCGGCGATGCAGGAGGCGCTGATGCGCGGCGCGGCCGCCGCCGGCGCCGACGTCGTCGACCTCGGCCTGGTCGGCACGGAGATGCTCTACTTCGCGGTCGGCTCGCTCGAGCTCGAGGGCGGGGCGATGGTCACCGCCTCCCACAACCCGAAGGAGTACACGGGCTTCAAGCTCGTGCGGCGGGGGGCGTTGCCCGTCGGCAGCGAATCGGGGCTCCTCGCCGTCCGAGACCGCGCCCTCGCCGCCTCGCCAGCCTCCGGCGAGCGGCGGCCCGTCCGCGACCGGCGGGGACGAGTCGAGCCGTACGACGTCTGGCCCGCCTACGTCGAGCGTGTCCTCTCCTTCGTCGACCTGCCGGCGATCGCGCCGCTGCGGGTCGTGATCGACGCCGCGAACGGGATGGCGGGGGCGATGCTGCCGCCCGTGCTCGACCGCCTGCCGGTCGAGACGGTCCGCTGCTACTTCGAGCCGGACGGCGCCTTCCCCAACCACGAGCCGAACCCGCTGCTGCCCGAGAACCGGGAGTTCGTCGTCCAGCGGACGCTCGAGGAGGGCGCCGACCTCGGCGTCGCCTTCGACGGCGACGCCGACCGCTGCTTCTTCGTCGACGAGCGGGGCGACTTCGTCCCCGGCGACTTCGCGACTGCGCTCTTCGCCGAGAGCGTGCTCGAGAAGGAGCCCGGCGCGAGGATCGTCTACGACGTGCGGGCGAGCCGTGCGGTCCCCGAGACGATCGAGCGCGCCGGCGGCGTCGCCCTGGTGGAGCGCGTCGGCCACGCGTTCATCAAGGCGAGGATGCGCGCCGAGGGGGCGGCCTTCGCGGGCGAGGTGTCCGGCCACTACTACTTCCGCGACTTCAGCCAGGCCGACTCCGGCGTGATCCCCTTCCTGCTGATGCTCGAGCTGATCTCGAAGCGCGGCCGCCGCCTCTCGGAGATCCTCGCCCCGCTGCGGCAGCGCTACTTCATCACGGGCGAGATCAACACGCCGGTCGCCGACGTGCCGCTCAAGCTGCAGGAGCTGAAGGAGCGCTTCGGCCGCGGCGGACGCGTCTCGCACCTCGACGGGCTCTCCGTCGACTTCGAGGACTGGCGCTTCAACGTCCGCCCCTCGAACACGGAGCCGCTGCTGCGACTGAACCTCGAGGCGACCTCGCAGGAGCTGATGGAGCGCAAGCGCGACGAGGTGCTCGCGCTGATCCGCTCCTGACTCAGCGGCGCGCCCGCATCAGCTCCTCGAAGCGGTCGGCCGGCAGCGCGTACGCCACCCGGCCCTCGCGGCCGCTCGTCGTCTCGGCGGCCAGGAGCGCGTGCACGATCGCCGCCTCCGTCGCCTCGATCGTCGCGTAGAAGAGCTCGTCGAGCGCGTCGTTCGGGAGCATCTCGAGCGCGACGCGCCCCTCCGTCGTTCCGAGGCCGCGGTTGCCGGTCGCGAAGCAGAGCATCAGGTCGCCGCTCGAGTTCTCGCCGGCGCCGCCGGTGCGGGCGACCCCGAGCGCCGCGCGCTGAGCGAGCTTCTCGCACTGGTGCGGCAGGAGCGGGGCGTCGGTGGCGACGACGACGATGATCGAGCCGTGGCCGGCGTCGCGCCCCGCGAGCGGCACGACCTCGGGCCCGAGCTCGCGGCCGATGGGCACGCCGTCGACGACGAGGCGGGAGCGCCGGCCGTGGTTCGCCTGTACGAGCACGCCGACGAGGAGGTCGCCGGCCCGGCGCGAGGCGGAGCCGATGCCGCCCTTGAAGCCGTGGCAGATCGTCCCGGTGCCGGCGCCGACGCAGCCTTGCTCGACCGGGCCGGCCGTCGCCGCTGCGAGCGCCGCGGCGACGTGCTCGCGGGTGACGTGCATCCCGTCGATGTCGTTGAGGAAGCCGTCCCACGTCTCGCCGACCACGGGCAGCGCCCACGCGTCCGTCCCGTCCTCGCGCCTCGCCAGCTCGACGAGCGCGTCACGGACGACGCCGACCGAGTGCGTGTTCGTGAGGGCGACGGGCGTGGTCAAAAGGCCCGACTCCCGCAGCCACTCGAGCCCGGTCAGCTCGCCGTTCCCGTTCAGCCGGTGAGCTCCGGCGAACAGCGGCAGCTCCGGCGGCACGACGACCGTGACGCCGGTGCGCACGTCGGGGTCCCGTCGCACGGTGCAGTGGCCGACGCGGACCCCGGGGACGTCGGTGATCGCGTCGTTCGTCATCGGCCAACTCTACGATGACGCCTCCGATGAGGCGGCCGCCGTTCAAGTTCTCGGCCCGCACGCGGGTCGGCTTCTCCGACACCGACGCCCAGGGCATCGTCTACTACGGCCGCTACAACCCCTACTTCGACCTGGCGCGCGTCGAGTACCTGCGGATGCTCGGGCTGCTGCAGCGGCGCGGCCAGGCGCGGGACTTCGTGATGCGCGCGAACGACGTCGAGTACTTCGCCCCCGCCGTCTTCGACGACGAGATCGAGGTCTACGTGCGGGTCTCCCGCCTGGGCAGGACGAGCGTGACCTTCACGTTCGCCGCCTACCGCCTTCCCGACGACGTCCTGATGGTGACGGCACATCAGACGCTCGTCTACGTCGACCTCGCCGAGCGCAAGGCGTACCGCGTGCCCGACGCGTTCCGCGAGCCGGTGCTCGCGTTCGAAGGCAGCGATGTCGACGCCTGATCCGGACGAGCTGCTGCGGCAGGTGGTGCGCGACCTGGCCGCCCGGGAGGGCTGCGCCTGGGCGGGGATCTCGTTCGTCGAGGGAGGCTCGCTCGTCCTCGGCCCGCAGGCCGGCGCGCCCCGGCCCGAGAGCCGTACTCGGGTGCCCGTCCTCTGGCGCGGCGTCCGCGTCGCCGAGCTGGCCGCCGACGGGCTCGTCGACCGGGCCGAGCTCGAGGCGACCGCCGCGCGGATCGCCGACCTCTGCCTCGTCGGCTGGGACACCGGCGGGGAGGCCTGGGAGCGCTGACGAGCGTCCCCCAGGCGGGGGAGGCGGGCCGCGCCGCCAGGCGCCTGTCCCTCGAACGGGGTACCCCTGCCCCGCCGTGGCTACATCCCTCGAACGAGGGTCTCAGGAGGGCGTCACGCGGCGCGCGTCGAACACGGCGTCGACGTTCCGCAGCGCCGTCAGGAGCGCCCGCAGGCCCTGCACGTCGCCGACCTCGACGACGTACCAGTTGCGGGCCATCTGGTCCTCGACGGTGCCGCCGTAGGAGACGATGTTCGCGCCGTGCTCGGCGAACGTGCGCGCCACGTCCTCGAGCAGGCGGGGCCGGTCCCAGGAGTCGACGGCGATCTGGACGCGGAAGCTCTGGCTGCCTCCGCCGTCCCACTCCACCGGCGTGAACCGCTCGGGGTTGCGACGCAGCGCGCGGACGTTCGGGCAGTCGCTGCGGTGGATGGTGATCCCCTTGCCGAGGGAGATGTAGCCGACGATGTCGTCGCCCGGCACTGGGGTGCAGCACTTCGCGAGCCGCACGAGGACGTCCTCGACGCCGAGCACCTTGATCCCGTACGTGTCGCTGCCGGCCGTCTCACGTGCCCGCGGCTTCTTGAGCGGCACCCGCTCCTCGGCGACCTCGCCCACCTTCAGCTGCTGCAGGACCTTGTCGACGATCTTCGCCGCCGTCAGCTTCCCCGAGCCGAGCGCGAGGTAGAAGTCCTCGGCCTTCTTGTAGCCCGACTCGCGGATCACCCCGGCGAGGACGGCTGAGCCGGCGAGCTTGCGGTAGGGCAGGTTCTGGGCCTTCAGCGCGTGCTCGAGCGCCTCGCGCCCCTTCGCCTCGAGGTCTTCGCGCTGCTCGCGGGAGAAGAACTGCCGGATCTTGTTGCGGGCCCGGGAGGAGGCGACGAGCGAGAGCCAGTCGCGGGACGGCCCGCGGGAGGTCGACTTGCCGGTCAGGATCTCGACCCGGTCGCCGTTGCGGAGGCGGTAGTGGAGCGGCACGATCCGGCCGTTGACCTTCGCGCCGACCGTGCGGTGGCCGACGTCGGTGTGCACCGCGTACGCGAAGTCGATCGGGGTCGCGCCGGCCGGCAGGGTCTTGACCTCCCCCTTCGGGGTGAAGACGAACACCTCCTCGTCGAACAGGTCGGTGCGGAAGCTCTTCACGAACTCGCGCGCGTCCGTCTCGGCGGCGTTGATGTCGAGGAGCTGGCGGACCCAGGCGTTCCACTCCTCGTCGGCCGCCTTCGAGCGGCGGCCGTCCCCCTTGTACGCCCAGTGCGCGGCCACGCCGAGCTCGGCGGTCTCGTGCATCTCGCGTGTCCGCACCTGGATCTCGAGCGGCCGCCCCTCGGGGCCGATCACCGTCGTGTGCAGCGAGCGGTAGCCGTTGAACTTCGGCATCGCGATGTAGTCCTTGAAACGGCCGGGCATCGGCTTCCAGAGCGAGTGGATGAGGCCGAGCGCGCCGTAGCAGTCGCGGGTTCCCGCCTCCCCCCCGCGCTCGGCGATCACCCGCATCGCGGTCAGGTCGTAGATCTCGTTGAACTCGCGGCCCTTGCGCGCCATCTTGTCGTAGATCGAGTAGAAGTGCTTGGCGCGGCCCGAGATCTCGGCCGGGATGTCGACCTTCTCGAGCTCCTGCCGCAACACGTCCGCCGCCTCGGCGACGTGCCGTTCGCGGTCGGCGCGCCGCTCGGCGACCATCGTCTTGATCTCCGCGTACTTGCGCGGATGGAGGGTCTGGAAGGCAAGGTCCTCGAGCTCCCACTTCAGGGCATGGATGCCGAGACGGTGGGCGAGCGGCGCGTAGACCTCGAGCGCCTCCTTCGCCTTCGAGATCTGCTTCTGCTTGCCGAGGTACTCGATCGTGCGCAGGTTGTGCAGCCGGTCGGCGAGCTTGACGAGGATGACCCGCACGTCCTCGGCCATCGCCACCACCATCTTGCGGTAGTTCTCCGCTTCGGCTTGCTCGCGGGTCTGGAACTGGACGCGGGTCAGCTTGGTGACGCCGTCGACGAGGCCGGCGATCTCGTCGCCGAACTCCTGGCGGACCGCGTCGAGCTCGACGTCCGTGTCCTCGACGACGTCGTGGAGGAGGGCGGCGGCGATCGTCTCCTCGTCGAGCCGCAGCCCGGCGCAGATGGAGGCCACGCCGACCGGATGGGTGATGAACGGCTCGCCGGAGCGCCGCTGTTGCCCCTCGTGGGCGGCGGCGGCGAAGGCGAAGGCGCGTGCAACGAGGTCGACGTCGACGTCGACGCGCTGCTCGGCGAGCTCCGCGAGCAGCCCCTCGAGGAGCTCCTGGTGCTTCTCTCCTGCAAGGGCCGTCATCGTCCCAGTGTACTGCGGCGTCTCCGCCAGGCTGCCCGGGGGAGGAGGCCACGGCCGGGCCGCGAACTCGGCCGCCTGCGATGCCGACGTTCCGCCGTCTGACCAGGCGCCGCGCCGTGCTGCGGCTGGCGCGGCTGCTCGTCCTCACCCTCCGCCCGCAGCTCGAGCCCCGGCCCTAGGCGGCTCGGGCGAGCGCGGGCTCGAGCAGCTGCCGGAAGCGAGGGGACTCGAGGAGGTCGCGGCTGCCGCCGTCGCCGAGGCCGAGCTCGGCGAAGATCGCGGCTGCGTCGGGGTCGCGGGCCTCGTCCGGCTTGCGCCACTCGGCCGCCAGCCAGGTGCGCAGCTCGAGGTAGCGCGGCGAGGTCGGGAAAAGGCTGCGCACCACGAGCTGCGGCGCGACCGTGCCGTTCCAGCGATGTTCCTCGAGCCGGCAGGCGACGTCGTAGGCGAGGTCGGGCCGGAGGGTGGCCAGCCGCGCGCCCTGCCCGAAGGCGATCGCCGACCCGGCGTCGCGGCCGTGCCGGCGAATGCGAAAGCGCAGGTGCTTTCCCTCGCCGACCGTGGTCAGCTCGGCCAGCCGGCAGCCCGGGACGAGGAGCGTGGGCGCTGGGTTGCCCAGGCCGTAGGGGGCGAGCCTGGCCAGCTCCGCGCAGAGCGCGAGCGAGAGCTCGGCGTCACGGGCGACGACGGCGTCGACGGCGGTGACCGGCGCCAGGTCCTGCTCGCCGAGCCGCTCCGCCGCGCAGGCGGCGAACGCGCTGGCGAACGCCTCGACGTTCTCGGGCGCGATCGACAGGCCGGCCGCGGCCCGGTGCCCTCCCCAGCGGCCGAGCAGCGGCGAGCAGGCGGCGAGGGCGGCGTGCAGGTCGAAGGCGGGGATCGACCGGCCCGACCCCTTCCAGTCGCCGTCCGTGCCGGCGATCAGCACGACCGGCCGGTGGTAGCGCTCGACCAGCCGGGACGCGACGATGCCGATCACTCCCTCGTGCCAGTCCGCTCCGGCGAGCACGTAGGCGCGTCGAGCCCGCTGCTCGGGCGACCAGGCGTCCACCCGGGCCACGGCCTCGCGCAGGATGCGCGCCTCGACCGCCTGCCGCTCGCGGTTCAGCTCCTCGAGCGAGTCGGCCAGCCGGCGGGCCTCGCTCTCGTCGTCGGTCAGGAGCAGCTCGAGCGCCTCCCGCGGATGGCCGAGGCGGCCGGCGGCGTTGAGCCGCGGGCCGAGCCGGTAGCCGACCGCGCCCGCGTCGACCGCGGCGGGGTCGACCGCGGCGACTCGCATCAGCGCCCGCAGCCCGGGCTTGGCGGTGCGGGCAAGGGCTCGCAGGCCGGCGATCACGAGCGACCGGTTCTCGTCGACGAGCGGGACGACGTCGGCGACCGTCGCCAGGGCGACGAGATCGAGGTGGCGCCGCGGCACGTCCGAGTCGGCGCCGAACAGCGCCTGCCCGAGCTTGTAGACGACAGCGGTGCCGCAGAGCTCGGGGAACGGGTAGCCGGAGGGGCGCGGCGCGACGACGGGACAGTCGGGAAGGCCCGCGCCCGGCTGGTGGTGGTCGCTGACGACGACGTCGAGCCCGCGCGCGTTCGCCTCGGCGACCTCTCGCACGGCCGTGATGCCGCAGTCGACCGTCAGGACGAGGCCGTAGCCCTCGTCGCCGAGGCGGGCGAGCGTCTCGCTTCGGATGCCGTAGCCTTCGTCGAACCGGCTCGGCAGGTGCCAGCCGACCTCGGCGCCGAGCGCGCGCAGCAGGAGCACCGCCAGGGCGGTGGCCGCGATCCCGTCGACGTCGTAGTCGCCGTGCACGCAGATTCGCCGTCCCTCGGCGACCGCAGCCCGGATCCGCGAGCAGGCGGCCTCCATGTCGCCGAGCAGGAAGGGGTCGTGGAGCGCCTGCTCGCCCTCGAGGAAGCGACGGGCAGCGTCCGGCTCCGCGTAGCCGCGCCGGACGAGGATCGAAGCGGTGATCTCGGAGATGCCGAGCGCCCGCACGAGACCCGACCGCGCCTCGGCGGGACAGTCAGGGAGCATCCAGGTGCCGCCGTCCATCGCAGGCCACGCTACGGGTGGCGGCGGACGGAGCAGGCGGGGCGGCCCGTCCGAACCAGGCGCCTGTGGACGAGTTGGCAGGGATGTGCGAGGAAGGCGGCGCACATCGGTCACGATCGACGAGGCACGCTGCTCCTACCCCGGGTGGGTGGGGGTTTGGGATGGCACGGAGCGCGAGCGCCGCGCACGGCGCAGGGCCACCGCCGGACGGCCGCCGCCGCATGGCCGCCGCTCGCAGCCGCAGCGCCGTACCCGGCCTACCCGGCCCCGGCGCCCGGCCCCGCTCAGCCGGCGCGGGGCAGCTTGACGCCGAGGACGGTGAGCAGCACGAGCAGGCCGAGCCCGAGCAGCCAGAAGGCCAGGACGCGGCGGGGGTGTGGCGACTCGCGCAGCGCGTGGACGGCGATCTTGCCCCAGAGGAGGACGAGCCCCACGGCGGCGGCGCCACCGACGACGATCACCGGCGCGAGGTAGATCGCCTTCTCGAGCGGCCACGAGAGAATCCGCGCCGTGACCGCCACCAGGCCGAACACGGCCGCGAGCGCCGCCGGGTAGCGGAGTAGCCGCACGGGCCCAGGGTACGCTCTCGCCCGTGGAAGGAGCCGGCAACTACGACTCGGGCGACGACTACGTCGTCGAGTTCCTCGGGTATCGCTTCTCGTTCAGCAGCGCCGACTTCGAGGAACGGGTGACGGCCGCCGCCGTCCGGCTCGGGCTGGTGGCCGGGCCGGAGCTCGATGCCGACGAGACGGCCGACCTGGTCGAGCTCGTCGAGCACGACGCGATCGACCTTCCCCGCAGCGCGCTGGGCGAGTACCTCGTCCGCCACTGGGACGCGCTGGCGCTCGTCCGCGGCGAGTCGCTCGTCTACTGGCTCAAGAAGCTCGTCTTTCGCGGCGCCTGGCTCGACCAGCGTGTGAAGCAGGGCCTGCTCGAGGTGGGCTGGGACGACGAGCGGCAGGACTTCACGTATGCCGACACCCATGGGGGGCGGGCCCTCCTCGAGCTCCTGCCCACCCCGAGCTGGCACGACCTGCAGTACCGCCGGTGACGGTTCCGCGCGGGTACGCGGTCCTGCTGCCGGCCTACCTGACGGCGCTGCTGGCGGCCGACAGCCAGGTGGGACGAGGCGGACAGCTCGTCCTGGGCGCACTGACCTTCATGGCGCTCGCCGTCGCCCTCCGCCCGCTGCCGCCGCTCGCGCGCGCCCAGACCGCCGGCGTCGTGCTCTTTGCCACCGTCGGCGAGGTGACGGGATCCCTCGTCTGGGGCGTGTACCACTACCGGCTGCACGACCTGCCCCTCTTCATCCCGCCCGCCCATGGGCTCGTCTACCTGTCCGGGGCCGCGCTCGGCCGCAGCCTGCCGTCCCGGACGGTGGTCGCGGCCGCCGCCCTCGGCGCCGCCGGCTGGGGGCTCGCCGGGCTGACCGTGCTGCCCCGCCTCGACGTGGCCGGCGCGCTCGGCGTGCCGCTTCTGCTCGTCTTCCTCTGGCGGTCCCGCTGGCGTGCGACCTACGCCGGCGTCTTCCTGGTGGTCGCGGCGCTCGAGCTGTACGGGACGTCGCTCGGCACCTGGCGCTGGGCGCATGCGCTGCCCGGCCTGGGGGTGCCCGACGGCAATCCGCCGAGCGGGGTGGCGAGCGGCTACGTCTGGTTCGACGTGATGGCCTTGCTCGCGGCGCCGTGGCTCGTGCGGCTCGTGCGGGCCCGGCGGAGCCTCGCCGTCCGGCGACGCGAGCGGAGCGCCCCGCTCGCGGCCGTCAGCCCGGCGGCGGGACGCTGAACCCGAACCGCCGCACGCGCTCCTCGGGCGACTTGCTCAGCTCGATGCGCCGCAGCGAGCCGATCGGGACGATCAGCGCGTCGGGCGCGTCGTCGCGCGCGTCCCGCACGTAGAGCGTGACCATGCCGAAGCCCGGCTCCGGCTCGATCCGCTCGAGCACGAACCGGGAGGTGTCGGCGAGCTCGACCTCGACGAGCGGTTGGGCGACCCCGGTCTCCTCCCCGAAGCGGGCGATGACGCGGAGCAGGCGCTCGACGAACGCCTCGTGCGGCAGCTCGACGACCGGCGTCCACAGCTCGGGCATCAGAACAGCCGCTCCTCCGCCCCCGCCTCCCGTCCGCCGCCGAGGTGGGCGCGCCCGAGCGCCGTGATCGTCCGCCCTCGCGGCGTCCGCTGGATGAAGCCCAGCTGGAGGAGGAACGGCTCGTAGACGTACTCGACCGTGTCGGGCTCCTCTCCCAGGGCCGCGGCGAGGGTGCTGAGCCCGACCGGCCCGCCCTCGTACTTCTCGGCGATCGCGCGCAGCAGCTCCCGGTCGAGGCGTTCCAGGCCGGCCTCGTCGACCTCCAGCAGCTCGAGCGCCTCGCGCGCGATCGGGGTCGTGATCGCGCCCTGGTGGCGAACCTCCGCGACGTCGCGGACCCGGCGCAGGATGCGGTTCGCGACCCGGGGCGTCCCGCGCGCCCGCCCTGCGATCTCGGCAGCGGCGTCGGCGGCGATCTCGACGCCGAGGATCCGCGCCGAGCGGCTGACGATCGCCGCCAGCTCGTCCGGCTCGTAGTAGTCGAGCCGGAAGGTCATGCCGAAGCGGTCGCGGAGTGGCGAGGTGAGCAGGCCGGTTCGCGTCGTCGCGCCGACGAGCGTGAACGGGGGCAGGTCGAGCGTGAGCGTACGGGCGGCGGCACCCTGACCGAGCACGATGTCGAGCCGGAAGTCCTCGAGCGCCGGGTAGAGGATCTCCTCGGCCGCCCGGCTGAGACGGTGGATCTCGTCGACGAACACGATGTCGCGCGCTTCGACGGCGGTCAGGATGGCCGCGACGTCCTTGCGCTCGAGAGCCGGGCCGGCGACCGAGCGGATCCCGACGCCGAGCTCCTCCCGCAGGATGTGGGCGAGGCTCGTCTTCCCGAGGCCGGGCGGCCCGACCAGCAGGACGTGGTCGAGCGCGTCGCCGCGCCCCTTCGCCGCCTCGAGCGCGATCGCGAGCTGCTCCTTGACTCGCGCCTGGCCGACGAACTCGTCGAGCCGGCGCGGCCGCAGGCTGCGCTCGAGGTCTTCCTCGTCGTCGCGCAGCGCGGGCGCGAGGAACGGCGGCGCCGAGCTCATGCCGCCTTCTTCAACGCCAGCCGGACGCGTTCCTGCGGCGGCAGGGCGGGGTCGACGTCGGCGAGGGCGCGCTCGGCGTCGAGGACGCTGTAGCCGAGCTCGACCAGCGCGTCCCGAGCCACGAGGTGCGCGTCGGCCGCGCTGGACGGCGCCGCCTCGCCGACGGAGCCGAGCTTCTCCTTCAGCTCGAGCACGATCCGCTCGGCGGTCTTGCGGCCCACGCCCGGGATGGCCTGGAAGCGGGCGGCGTCGCCGCGGGCGATCGCCCGCCGCAGCTCGGCTGCCGGCGAGCCCGAGACGATCGCCAGCGCGACCTTCGGTCCCACGCCGCCGACCGCGAGCAGCTGGACGAACAGCTCGCGCTCCTCCCGGTCGGCAAAGCCGTAGAGCTGGAGCGCGTCGTCGCGGACGTGGAGGTACGTCTCGAGGGTGACCTCGCGGGCCGAGGCGGCCGCCCGGGCCGCCGCCGGCGTCGCGTGCACGAGGTAGCCGACGCCTCCGACGTCGAGCACGAGCCCGTCCGCCGTGTCGGCGACCGGTCTACCCCGTAGCCGGGCGATCATCCCGCGGCAACCTCCAGAAGCGGCGGCGAGAGAGCGTGGCAGATCGCGACCGCGAGCGCGTCCGCCGCGTGGTTCGGCGTCGGCAGCGCGGGAAGCCCGAGCAGCCGCTGGACCATGCGTTGCATCTGCGCCTTCTCGGCCCGCCCGTAGCCGCAGACGGCCTGCTTCACGCGAGCCGGCGCGTATTCGACGCACGCCACGCCTGCGTTCGCGGCTGCGACGAGGACGGCGCCGCGCGCCTGCCCGACGGAGAGCGCGATGCGGGCGTCGGCGCCGACGTACGACTCCTCGAGCGCGACCGCAGCCGGCGCGTGCTCTGCGATGAGCGCCGCCACGCCGTCGTAGATCGTCTTCAGCCGCAGCGAGGCGACCTGTGCAGCGGGGGTGGACCAGCACCCGTAGCCGGCGGCCCGCAGGCGCCCTCGGTCCGTGTGGACGATGCCGTATCCGCACGCAGCCGTTCCGGGGTCGATGCCGACGACCTTCACGAGGAGAGGGTACGAGCAGCCCCGGACGGGCTAGGAGGCCACGGCTTCGAGCACCCCGTCGGGGATGTCGAAGTTCGCGTAGACCTCCTGCACGTCGTCGAGATCCTCGAGCTGGTCGACCAGGCGGAGGATCTTCTTCGCCTCGTTCTCGTCCTCGACCGAGATCGTGGTCTTCGGGACGAGCGTCAGGCTGGCCGACTCGATCTGGAAGCCGGCGGCTGCGATCGCCTCGCGCACCGCGGCCAGCCGCTCGGCGGCGGTCAGCACCTGGTACGTCGACCCGTCGAGCGAGACGTCGTCCGCCCCGCCCTCCGCCGCAGCCAGCACGAGCTCGTCCTCGTCGGCCCCGTCCGCGGACACGAGCACGACGCCGCGCCGCTCGAACAGCCAGGCGACCGCGCCCGAGGCGCCGAGGTTGCCGTCGTTGCGGGCGAAGACGTGCCGCACCTCTCCCGCGGTGCGGTTGCGGTTGTCGGTGAGGGCCTCGACGATCAGCGCGACCCCCGACGGGCCGTAGCCCTCGTACAGCACCGGCTCGTACGTTCCGGCGTCGTCGTCGGTGCCGGCGCCCTTGGCGATCGCCCGGTCGATCGTCTCCTTCGGCATCGAGAAGGAGCGGGCCTTCTCGATCGCGTTCTGGAGGGCCAGGTTCGCGGCCGGGTCGGGCCCGCCGTCCCTGGCCGCGACGATGATCGCGCGGGTCAGCTTGGAGAAGAGCTTGCCGCGCTTCGCGTCGGCGGCTCCCTTGCGGTGCTTGATCGTCGACCACTTGCTATGACCGGACACCCGCCTCCTCCCTGACCAGGTCCAGGAACCGC
>Ga0070737_10002692_pt1 | contig 20638 bp, 14 predicted proteins | sample Coa_R1_10_FD_66438 | JGI IMG/M metagenome (GOLD analysis project Ga0070737, IMG submission 66438) | Surface soil microbial communities from Centralia Pennsylvania, which are recovering from an underground coalmine fire - Coalmine... | ecosystem: Environmental > Terrestrial > Soil > Unclassified...
GGCGGGGGAACGGCCGGGCGCGCTGTGCGGCGCGCCCGGCGCTATCGATGAGGTCGCGGCCGGGGTCGCCCTGAAGGGCCGGGTCAAGGGCACCGCGCGGCGGGCGGTGACGGGCGCGATGGTGATCCGGCTGGTGCTGCTTACGACCGTGATGCCGGCTCGTGCTACGCCGAGGCGGTCACCGCGCTGGTGGGCGACCCGCCGCTGGTGCCGTGGCACCGCCGGCGGGTCCTCTCCCTGCCCGCAGGTCCGGGAGGTGCGCTGCCAGGTGCCTCCACCCGCGCCACCGTGGGCGTGATCTCCGGGCCGGCCGGCGCCGGCGGCGGCCGGGATAAGGGCGAGGCCGAGCAGAAGCTGCCGGACAGCGCCCTGCAAAGATACCCGGCCATCTTCACCGCGGACCGGCTCTGGGTCATGGGCCGGAGCTTCCCCGGCCTCCCCCGCAGCAAGAAGATGCCGGCCCACCGGGACTCATGTGCTGGCCCGGGTCACGGACGGCATCACGCTGGCCCGCACCGGCCAGATCAGCGCCTGCGGCGCCGCAGCCGCCTGATCGCAAGGCTCGAAGCCCTCGGCCGCACCGTCACCCTGGAAGCAGCCGCCTGACGGCCACCCGCCAGCCCCGCCCTAAGCCGACGGCTCCGCCGCCGGCTGCTGCCGCCTGCCCGGCTGGGGACCATTCACGTATCAGGAGACCACCCCGGCCCCGTGGAGGCCGGTGCCGCCCCGGGCACGCCGGGCAGCACCCCACGCCACCGCCGGAACACAACCAGACATGAAGGCGAAAAACAGACTCAACTACGAAACGTAAGGAGAGGCCAGCGAGCCTGACTCATTGAGGCTCATGCCCCGCTCATACGCCGACAGCCAGTCGGCGTCATCACCCGATCCCTGCGAGTTCAACCTGAGTAGTCATACCCCGACGCTAAATCTCCGCTGTCGCCGCGATCCTGGGCCACTTCGCGGCAGCCAGCGACCTGTGTGAATGATCAGGGCTAAGCTTGGATTCCGGACCGCGGTTCTTCTTTGTCCTGAGAGCATCGGCCCGTGTGACCGGTATTTTCTGCCACTCAAAAATAGAGGACCTTGAGACTTCGAGGACCTTAGCTACCTCATCGGGCGAGACACCTTTCTCCAGTGCCTCGCATGCAGACAAGCACTCCCCGCAAGTTGCCCGCCGGTCCTTGATCGCCATGCCGCTATAATAGCATAGCCGCATAAATAAGAGTCTGGAAACCCGCTTACTGATTAGATCCTCAGCATCCGGCATCGTGCCAATCTAATCTAAAACGCCCCAGGCGGGCCAGGCCGCCCTAACGATAAATCCACAGATTCTTATGCTGGCACCTGTGGATATGCGGACAGCCGCAAAGAGATTTCTTAATTCAACGGCATTGATATTTATGCCTATCGAAAAGATGGGCCCCTGCCTGGGTGCGGCCGGACAGTCCTCGTGTGTGCCTTCGTGCGCGCGACGCCATGTCGAGCATGTGAGGCCAATCACACCCCAGCGATCATCTTCGCGGTGGCCTGACCGACCGTAGTTGCGTTAACAATAGGGAACGTAGCGTTACCCCAGGTAGATGCTTTTACCGTCTGGCAATGCTAACTCACTGTACATGCAATTGCGGATGCACAGCCCGCTTTCGGATGTGAACGTTCGGGGCGCCAACTCGCCTTATTGACAGCAGTCCTGCGGTGGCAGTTACTCTGTAGCCGCCACCGAAAAGGATGTGAGGCGAATAATGGATATCTTGCCCGTCGGTTACCATCCATCGGCAGCCCGACTGCCGAGTCATTCGGCATCGAGAGCTGAATGCACTGTCTACCTGATAGAAGAGCCGTTACTATTCAGCGATAACATGCATTTCCTTAGCCTCCTGCTCCAGCCGCCTGCCCGCGGCTAGCGGGAGCCCGTCGCCCTTGCCGCCCCGGGTTTCGCAGGCCAGCGCCAGCTTGAGCCTGGGAATCATGCCTTTCCGCCGCGGAGAGCGACCAGAATGCCATCTATTAGTCACGCTTGTCCTGCCAGATTCCGAATCAGCGAGCGGCCCCAACGAGGACGTGAACGATCATGCGCCCTTCATGGCCCGTCCCACCGGCACCGTCGGTAGTCGGCCCGGCGGTCCGGAACCCCTGATGGCAGCGCACGCTCAGCCGGGCGGGCCGCGAGCTGCTCCGGCTGCGGGAGATCCCGGGGGCGGCGTGGTGTGGTCCGCCCGCGCCGGGATCGTGCCGCCGCTCGCCGGCGCTTTCACGGTCCGGGCGGACAGCGTGCCCGGTATCGAGGCCATGCTGGTCCCCGGCGCCGCAGTAGCGCTCGTCCCCGGCGAGGAAAGCGGCGGTCACCTAGACGGCTGGGCGGGATCGTGCGGGAAGACCCAGCTCGCGTCCTACCTGGCCGGGGTCCTGTGGCAGTCGGGGAGGATCGACTTTCTCGCCTGGGTGAACGCGGCGAGCCGCGCGTCGGTGCTGTCCGGCTATGCTGAAGCCGCCGCGCGGCTGGGGCTGGATGACGGCGGCGACGCTGAGCCGGTGGCCGCCCGGTTTGCCGGGTGGCTGGCCGGAACGGCGCGGCGGTGGCTGCTGGTCCTGGATGACCTGCGCGACGCGGCGGACCTGGACGGCTTGTGGCCGGGCGGTCCCGCTGGCCGGGTGGTGATCACCGCAGCGGACGCCGCAGTGATCCCGGGTGAGCAGGGCGCGGTTACGGTGCCCGTTCCCGCCTTCAGCATGCGCGAGGCGATGGCCCACCTGTTCGGCCGGCTGAGCGCCGATCAGGATCAGCGCAGCGGGGCCTATGACCTGGCCGGGCACCTGGGCGGCGAGCCGGCCGCGCTCGCCCAGGCCGGTGCGGTGATGGCCGACTCGGGCACCGGCTGCCGTGACTATCAGCACCGCTTCACCCAGCTGCGGGCACGGCTGCGGGCCGCGGGAGCCGGCGAGCCGCCCGCCGCGGCGGTCACCTGGCTGCTGTCGGCGGACTACGCCGAGAACCTGCTGCCCGGGAGCGGCACCTGGCCCCTGCTCCTGCTCACCGCGCTCCTGGACAGCCACGGGATTCCCGCTGCCGTGCTTACCGCCCCCGCCACCTGCAAGTACCTGGCCGACACAGGCGCAGGGTACCCGCCAGGCCCCCAGCAGGCGTGGAAGGCCGTGCTGGCCCTGGAGCGCGCCGGGCTCATCTCCGTCGGCCCAGCCGGCGAGCCGGCCGTGTGGACCGGCACGCCGTTGCAGGCGTCGGCCCGCGCCGCAGCATCCCCGGAACTGCTCAGCCTGGCGGTACAGGCGGCAGCCGACGCGCTCCTTGAGGCATGGCCGAAGGACCAGCCCCGCTCCGGCCGGGCCGCCCAGATGCGGGCGTGCGCGGCGAGCCTGCTGCGCTGCGCCGGCGATGACCTGTGGGCCGACGGCAGCTGCCACCGGGTGCTGCTGGCGGCCGGGCAGAGCCTGGCTGCCGCGCGGCTGGCCGGGCCGGCGGCCGGCTGGTGGCGGGAGGTCGAGGCCCGGTGCGAGCGGCTGCTCGGCCCCGGCCACCCCGACACGCTGATCGTGGCCGGGCAGCTCGCCGACGCACTGCTGGCGGCCGGGCAATACGCCGACGCGGTGCAGTGCGCGCGGCGGGTGCTCGACGGCCGGGACCGCGTGCTCGGTCCCGGCCACCCGGCCGCCATCGCCGCCAGGGTCAGCCTCGGCCGGGCGCTGGCGGCCTGCGGCGAAACAAGGGAAGCACTCACGGTTCTGCGTGATGCGGCGGGGCGCAGCCAGCGGGCGCACGGCCCCGGCGACCCGGGCGCGCTCGCCGACCTCGATGAGTACGCTGCCGCGTTCCTGGCAGCCGGGGATCCCGCTGCGGCGGTCCGGTTCTGCGAGCAGGCGCTGACCGGCCGCGAGCGTCTGCTCGGCCCGGCAGATCCCGCGACGCTGTCCGCCGCGCTGCGCCTGGCCGGCGCGTTCCTGGCCGGCGGCAAGGTCAAGGCCGCCATCGGCCAGTACAAGCGCGTCCTCGCCGCCCGCGAGCGCGTTCTCGGCCCGGACCACCCTGACACGCTGGCAGTACGGGTCAGCCTGGCGGCCAGCTACGACACCGCCGGGCAGATCGGCGACGCGCTGCGCGAGCACCAGCAAGCCTGCGCGGGCTACGAACGTGTCCTCGGCCCGGACCACCCTGACACGCTTGCCTGTCGCGCGGACCTGGCCGACGCCTACCACGCCGCCGGCCAGCTCGGCGACGCCATCACCCTGCTGAACGACAGCATCCCCCGCGCCGAGCAGGCCCTGTCCCCGGGCGACCCGGTGACCCGCAGGCTGCGGCAGGTACTCGACGGCATCACCGCCGACACGTCCGCCGGATGAGCGGCGCAGAAGGGAGCCTTGTGACGGACTGTGACTACATCGTCGTCGGCGGCGGAACGGCCGGCTGCGTGCTGGCCGCGCGGCTGAGCGAGGACCCCGGCACCCGGGTCCTGCTGCTGGAGGCCGGCAGTGTCGAGATGGTCCCGGCCATGATGGTGCCGGACGCCTGGCCCGGCCTGGTCGGATCGGCGGCGGACTGGGGCGGAACCACGACCGCCCAGGCCGATGCCGGGCCGCTGCCCTACCCCCGCGGCCGGGGACTGGGCGGGTCCGGCGCGATCAACGCCATGGCCCACGTCCGCGGCCACCGGGCGGTGTACGACGCCTGGGCGGCCGGCGGCGCGGCGGGGTGGGGGTACGCGGACCTGCTGCCGTACTTCAAGCGCAGCGAGCACACCGAGGGCCGTGACCCGGCGCTGCGCGGGACCGGCGGGCCGGTCCGGGTCGCGCCGGTCCCCGAAACCAGCCGCCACCCCGCCGCCGTCGCCCTCGCCGGGGCGCTGTGCGCGCTCGGCTGCCCGGCCACCGGTGACCTCAGCGGCAGGCGGCAAGAGGGAGTGGCCTGGCCCGACCTCGCCATCTGGGACGGGCGCCGGGTCAGCCCCGCCGACGCCTACCTCCTGCCCGCCATGCACCGCCCGAACCTCACCGTCCTCGGCGGCTGCCTGGTCGCCCGCCTGCTCATTCAAGGCGGCCGGTGCACCGGCGCCGCCTACCTCCGCGACGGCGTCCCGCAGCAGGTGCACGCCTCCGCCGAGGTGATCGTGTGCGCCGGCGCCATCGGCTCGCCGCAGCTGCTGATGCTGTCCGGCATCGGCCCGGCCGGGCACCTGCGCGATGTGGGCATCGGCCCGGTGGCCGACCTGCCCGGGGCCGGCGCGAACCTCCAGGACCACCCGCTCGCCATGGCCTGCTACGCCTCCGCCGTGCCGCTGCCCCGCAGCCGGTACAACCACGGGGAAACCTACTCCACCCTGCCCAGCCCGCTGGCAGGGGCCTGGCCTGACCTGCAAGTCTTCCCGATCCTGCTGCCCGTCGCCCCGCCCGGCCTCCAAGCCCCCGGCGGGGGCTTCGCCCTGGTGGCCTCCGCCGTCGCGCCGGACAGCCGTGGGCAGGTGCGGCTGGCGTCGGCCAGCCCGCTGGACGCGCCGCTGACCGACCCCGGCCTCCTGCGCGAGCCGGGCGACGCCGAGCGGCTGGAGGCGGGCCTGGCCATGATCCGCCAGGCTGCGGCGGGCGTCGCCTTCGCGCGGCTCGGCGTGACCGAGATCCACCCCGGCCCCGGGGTCGACGGCGGCGGGCTGCGGGCGTGGATCAGGAGAACGGTGAGCAGCTACTACCACCCGGCCGGCACCTGCCGGATCGGCCCGGGCACGGACCCGGGCGCGGTCGTCGACCCCGAACTGCGCGTCCACGGGGTCACCGGGCTGCGGGTCGCCGACGCCTCGGTGATCCCCGTCATCCCCAACGCCCACCCGAACGCGACCGTGCTCGCCATCGCCGAGCGCGCCGCCGACCTCATCGCCGGCCAGCGTTCCCGGTCCGCGCACCCGCCCAGGCCGCGGCACGCGGCCACTGACAAGTAGAGAAGGATGAGCAGGCAATGACCACAGAGACGGCACGCAACCAGCAGGTGCGCCGGTACGTCGAGAACCGCCACATCGACCACATCCCCGCCGCCGCGCGGCACGGCAAGCCCTGGCACCAGTTCGCGTTCTGGTTCGGCGGCAACGTGAACGTCTTCAACGTCGTCCTCGGCGGCATCGTGATCGAGACCGGCCTGACATTCTGGTGGGCAATCACCGCGATCGCCGCCGGCACCCTGATCGGCGCGCTATTGATCGCCTTGCACGCCACCCAGGGGCCGCGGCTCGGGGTACCGCAGAGCATCCAGAGCCGCGGCCAGTTCGGCTTCTACGGGGCCGCGTTCATGTTCCCCGCCGTCCTGCTGCTGAACGTCGGGTTCATCGCCGCCGAGCTGGTGATCCAGGCCCAGGCCATGACCGGGGTGACCGCCGCGCTGTCCATGCCGACCTGGATCATCATCCTGGCCGTCCCGTCGGTGGTGATCGGCGTCTTCGGCTACCGGTGGATCCACCGGGTCATGCAGGCCACCGCCGTGGTCGTCGGGGTGTCGCTCGTCGTGATGTTCATCCAGGGACTGCGGCACGCCTTGCTCCCGGGCAGCGAGACCACCCTGGCCCGCCCGCCGGCCGGGCTGTTCCTCGCCGGCGTCGCCCTGCTGGTCATCGACATGCTGTCGTTCGGGCCGTTCGTCTCGGACTACACCCGGTACCTGCCAGCCAAGACCAGCAGCGGCCGACTGTTCTGGGCCATCTACACCGGGAACGTCCTGGCCACCTTCGGCTCGTGCGTGATCGGCGCCTACCTCGCCGCGCTGCTGCCGTCGCTGGGCGCGGTCGCGGCCGTCGGGAAGATCTCCGGCAAGTGGGCGCTGATCATCATGGCCCTGAGCCTGGTGAACGCCAACACCTTCAACGCCTACACCGGGTCGTTCCAGGTCCTGGCCTTCGGCAGCATGTGGCGCCGGTTCAAGGCCGAATCCGTCACCGTCCGGCTGATCCCGTTCCTGTGTGTCATGGCCGTCGGCGTCGTCGTCGCCTGCCTCGGCTACCAGCAGTTCGTGGACAACCTCAGCAACTTCCTCGACGTGATCCTGGTCTTGTTCATCCCGTGGAGCGCCGTCAACCTCGCAGACTACTTCCTGGTCCGCCATGGCAGCTACGACGTCCCGTCGTTCTTCACCGCCAGCGGCACGTACGGCAGATTCGCCTGGCGCGGGCTGCTGGCCTACGCGATCGGCCTGGGCATCGAATGGCCCTTCGTGTCCCAGCCGGACTACACCGGGCCGCTCGTGAAACCGCTCGGCGGCGCCGATATCTCCTGGCTCGTCGGATGGTTCGCCGCCGCCGCCGTCTATCTCCTCCTGGTCACCGGCCAGGCTAGCGCCGCGCACCGTGGCCAGAAGGTCGCTGCGGCCCGCTTGTGAAGCGCAAGGACATGCCCGCCTCGGCGCGACTGCACCGGGCCTCGTTATGGACCTGCGGCGCCTCCCTGCGGTGCGGTGCCCGCCTGGGGTCCTGCCGGGCGGAAACGATGACCCGGCCTCCGCGGGAGCCAGGTCATCTAGTGCCGTAGCAGGCTACCTGCTGCGGCGCTGCGGTGAGCGCGGGAAGGCCGGTGGCGGGAGCCAGGTCATCTAGTGTCGTAGCAGGCTACGTTTGCCCGGCGACGATCCGGCGTAGTCGTTGGTCCTAGAGCGCCGGTCAGGTAGTCGTCATGCGGCTCGCTCGTAGCTCGTGGCCGTGTCCTGGCGGGCGATGGCATGGAGGTTATGGACGACGGCGGCCCGACGGAGGTCGGAAAGGTTCTTGCGGGTACCGGTGTAGCGGGCGCGGCGTCCTTGCCAGCGGCCGATATGGGCGAGGGCGTGCTCGACTGCGACGCGCTCGCGGAGCTGGGCGCGTCCCTCGGTGGTCTTCTGCCGCTGGCGCAGCCCGGCGAGGAGTTCCTCGCCGGGGTGGATGCTCACGCTGCGCCCGCTGGTGCTGGCGGTGCACTGCTCCCGCAGCGGGCAGGCTGCGCAGGCCTCCTTGGGGAAGCGCACGGTCCTGCCCAGCTGGAACGGCATGGCCACCCCGGCGGGGCAGGCCAGCCGCCCGGTGGCGAAGCCGGTGCTGAACTGGTCCCTGGCGAGCCGGCCTGAGGAGTTGCGGATCCCTGGTCCGAAAATCGGACTTTAGCCGGGCACGGGTTTTGAGCCGGCGGCGGTTCGTGCCGTCGGCTTCCGGGCGGTTGCGGGTTAGCCGGCCCGGGCGGTGAGCTCGCCGGTGTCGGGGCCGAGGGGTCCGAGGGTCACTTCCCAGCCGAGGCGTCCGAGGCTGTGGACGTGGCCGCGGGCCTGGCGGCTGGCGCCGGCACGCTGTTCGCAGGAGCCGGGGCCGAGCTCGCGGTACTCGGCTTCGGGGCCGGGCGGGAGGGCGTGCGCGATGACGAGCCGGGTTCTAGCGACGGCGCCCCGGGCCTTTTTCCTTCGGCATGCGCCGGCACAGGCGCCGGTACCTGGCGCCGGGGCAGGCCTGGGTCCGGCCGGCGGCGGCAGCGGCCTCGCCGGGGGCCGCTGCCGATGCAGGGGTTGCCGGACCCGGTCATGGCCTTGCCCTTGGGTCTGCCGCGGACTCGCGGGCCCGGGAGCACAGGTGCCCGGCGGCCGGGAAGACGCTCATGTCGGCGCCGGTCTCCGCGATCAGGTCCTGGGCGCTGGTGACGCCGAAGCCGGGGATGGCCGCCCAGCCGGGCGATCTGCCGCTCGCAGGGCTCGCAGAGGGCCGCGATCCGCGCGTCCAGCACGGCGATCTGGCCGGCCAGGCGGCCGGCGTTGCGGACCATCACCGACAGGACGAAGGCGTGCCCGGGGTGAAGAAGGAGCAGTCCAGGGCCTCGGCCAGCCGGGCGGCCCCGGCGCGCATCCGGCCGCGGGCCAGTTCCGCCAGGACCGCGGGGTTCGGCTCGCCGGCGATGATGGCCTTGAGCATGGCGCGGCCGGAGACGCCGCGGACGTCGCTGATGCCCGGCGAGAGCTTCAGGCGGCCATCCTCCGGCAGCTTCGCGCGGCGCCCCATCTCCGCAGCGCGGGCCCGGAGCCGCCGATGTCCTCCGGCGGCACGAACGACCCGGTCACCGGCCCCTGCCCGGTGACCCCCGCCAGCCAGGCCGGGTCCAGCCGGCCGGCCTTAAACCAGGCAGAATCCCAGCTCACAGCGCTGCAGAAGTACCCAAGGCCATCTATCGCTGAATCGCGGGGGCTGGGGCGGCGGGGGCCCCGGGCGGGGCGGTCCGGGAGATAACAGGCCGCAGGAGGAGGCGACCGCCTCGGCAGAGGCTTCGCGGGTGCTGGCCGCCGGGATGCCGGCCCGCTCGAAGTCGGTCACGTAGATGTCGGCGGCCTGCGCGGGAGTGGCCGCGGCGTTCAGCGCCGGCAGGTAGGAGGCCCAGATCTGGTTGTAGCTGAGGATCGCCTGGAGCTGCCTTTGCAGGTCCGCCGCCGGGTTGCCGGTGACGTATCCGGCGGGCAGCGGGGTGAAGCCGATCAGGCCGCCGCCGCCCATGCCGACCGACTCGGGATCGCCCTTGGACTCCTGGTAGATGTTCCCGGCGATGCCGGCCGCCGCGTTGCGGCTGTAGCCGTGCTGGATCAGGAAGTTGACGATCGCCGCGGCGTTCTGGGGCAGCATGCCGCCGCTGGCCGTGCATGCGAAGGTCGTGACGGCGGCCTCGCGCGCGCTGGCGGTCGCCTGCCGGGCAGGCTGCGCGGCCGGCGCCGGAGCCGCCTGCGCCGTGACGGGCCTGGCGGCCGCCGTCGCCTGGGCCGTCGCCCCCTGGGCCGGCCGCGCGGACGGGCTGGCGGACGCGTGCGGGGACGCGGGGCGCGCGGGGCGCGCGGGGCGGATGGCCGCCAGGCGGCCGGCGACGACCACGCTGGGAGCGCCGGGGGCGGCCTGGGCGGCCCCGGCGTGCCCGGCGTTGCTCAGGCGGACCGGGGCGGACAACGCGTCGGCGACCGTGCCCGGGCCGGAGTGGCCGGCGCCGGCGGCCCCGTAGGCGGCCGTCCCGGCCGCGAGCGTTGCGACCACCGCCGCGGCCGGGACGGCCTTCCCGGCCCAGCGGGCCCTCTTCTGCCGGGCGTGGTGACCGCCGTGGCCGGCGGTGGGGGTGTCGTTTCGCTTACTGCCTGCGCTCAAGAAATTCCTAACGCCGTGCTTCGCCCGGCTACGCGGTCGTCGTGCGGCCTCTCGCCGGGCCCTGCCAAATTGCTCGCCACACAGCGTTACAGCCCAGAAGCACCAAGAACGACGTTTCAGGACATATAGCCCAGTAGGACTATCGAGCGCCCAAAAGGCTCGGCGGTTCTCTCAGATCACGGAAAGGTCACGCCGCACGAGCTTTCCGCCCGGAGATGGCGTGTTAGCTGCGGGGATTACGGAAAGCAGCGAACCACCCGAAAGGACTAGCCGGCGTAGAGTAGCGGATCTGTCGCTCATAGCGAGATCAGCGGCTACTGAGGGTAGTGAGCGCGGACGGCAGGATGGTGCGGCGGGAGGGGCGGAGTTCAGCGTCCGTTCGGGAAGGGGAGGAGGGAAAGCGCGCGTGCGGTGAGATCTCCCTCAGCCGCGGAGAGCCAGGTGACGCGGGGATCGCGCCGGAACCACGACTCCTGGCGGCGGGCGAAACGGCGCGTGGCGCGCACCGTCTCCGCGCGTGCCTGCTCCAGCGTCCACTCGCCGTCGAGATAGCGCAGCATCTGCTGGTAGCCGAGGGCGCGGCTCGCGGTCTTGCCGGCGCGCAGGTTCCGTTGTTCGAGAGCGCGCACCTCGGCCTCGAATCCCTGCCGCCACATGCGGTCGACGCGGGCCTCGATACGGCGGTCGAGTTCCGGGCGCGGCAGGTGCAGGCCGATCTGGACGGCGGGGCGGCCGGAGTCGTAACCCGGCAGGGTGGCGCTGAACGGGCGGCCGGACAGCTCGATCACCTCAAGCGCGCGCACGATCCGCCGGCCGTTGGAAGGCAGGATCGCGGCCGCGGCCGCCGGGTCCCGCGCGGCGAGCCGCGCATGCAGGGGGGCGGGCCCGGCCGCGGCGAGCTCCTCCTCAAGGCGCCGCCTGACCTTCTCATCGGTGCCCGGGAAGCTGAGGTCGCCGAGCGCGGCCCTGACGTAGAGGCCGGAGCCGCCGGCCAGCACCGGGACCTTGCCCCGGGCCTCGATGTCGTCAATGACGCCGACGGCGAGGGCCTGGTATTCGGCGACGCTCGCGGTCTTGGTAACGTCCCAGATGTCCAGCAGGTGGTGCGGGATGCCCTGGCGCCCGGCGGCGGGCAGCTTGGCGGTGCCGATGTCCATGCCGCGGTACAGCTGCATCGAGTCGGCGTTGACCACCTCGCCGCCGAGGGCGCGTGCCAGGCTGACCGCCAGGTCGGACTTGCCCGTGGCGGTGGCGCCGACGACAGCGACGAGCATGGGTACCGGGGGAGGCCGCCGTCAGCGGCGGCCCGGCATGCCGAGCATGACCGGCACGGGCCGGGGGCCTGCGGGGGCCGGGGAGGACGGGGGCCGGGAGCCCCCCGTGCCCGAGGGCGGGGCCGCGGGGGCGCGCAGGGCTTCCCAGGCGTCGCCGGCCCGGGTGCGGCGCACCTGGAGCGGCTCGCCGTCCGCGATCAGGTAGTGCGGCGCGGTGCCGGTCACCGTGGTCAGGACGATGTCGCCGGGCCGGGGGCGGGTGGCGTGCGGCGCGAAGTGCACGAGGCGGTTGTCCCGTGCGCGGCCGGACATGCGGTGCGTCGCGGCGTCCTTGCGGCCCTCCCCCTCGGCGACCAGCACCTCGACGGCCGCGCCGCCGAATTTCGCGTTCTCCGCCGTGGCGACCTCCTCGACGGCCGCGACCAGGCGGTCGTAGCGGTCCTGCACGACGTCCGCGGGCACCTGGCCGTCCATCGTCGCGGCGGGTGTGCCGGGGCGGATCGAGTAGCGGAACGTGAAGGCGCTGGCGAACCTCGCCTCGCGGACGACGGCGAGCGTGTCCTGGAAGTCGGATTCGGTCTCCCCGGGGAAGCCGACGATGATGTCGGTGGTGATCGCCGCGTGCGGGATCGCCCTGCGCACGTTGCGCAGGATCGACAGGTAGCGGTCCCGGCGGTACGCGCGGCGCATGGCCTTCAGCACCGCGTCGGAGCCGGACTGCAGGGGCATGTGGAGGCTGGGCATGACGTTCGGGGTCTCCGCCATGGCCTCGATCACGTCATCGGTGAAGTCCCTGGGGTGCGGGGAGGTGAACCGCACCCGCTCCAGGCCGTCGGCCTCGAGCTTGCCGCAGGCGCGGAGCAGCTTGCTGAAGGCCCGCCTGTCGCCGAACTCGACGCCGTAGGAGTTCACGTTCTGGCCGAGCAGGGTGACCTCGAGGACGCCCTCGCCGACCAGCGCCTTGATCTCGTCGAGGATGTCGCCGGGGCGGCGGTCCCTCTCCCGGCCGCGCAGCGACGGGACGATGCAGAACGTGCAGGTGTTGTTGCAGCCGACCGAGATCGACACCCACGCCGAGTACGGGGACTCGCGGCGGGCCGGCAGCAGGCTGGGGAACGTGGTGAGGGTCTCCTCGAACTCGGCCTGCGCCTCGCGCCGCTCCCGCGCGCGCTCCAGCAGGCGCGGGAGCGCGCCGATGTTGTGCGTGCCGTAGACCACGTCCACCCAGGGCGCGCGCTGCATGATCCGGGTGCGCTCCATCTGCGCCAGGCAGCCGCCGACCGCGATCTGCATGCCTTCGCGGGCCTTCTTGACCGGGAGCAGGTGGCCCAGGTTGCCGTACAGCCGGTCGGCCGCGTTCTCCCGCACCGCGCACGTGTTGAACACGATGAGGTCCGGGATCTGGCCCTGCCCGGCCGGCACGTACCCGGCGTCTTCGAGCAGCCCGGCGACGCGCTCGGAGTCGTGCGCGTTCATCTGGCACCCGTAGGTGCGGATCTCATAGGTCCGTCCGTCTCCCACCTGACCAGGATAGGGGCGGACGCGCGCGGCGCGGGCCACCCGTGATATTGGGTAGGTGCATGACCGAGATCGCGCCGTACGGAACCTGGAAGTCGCCGATCAGCGCAGCGGACGTGGCACGGGGGAAGGCGCAGGTCTCGTTCCCGGCCATCGCCGGCGACGAGGTGTGGTGGCAGGAGAGCCGTCCGTCCGAGGGCGGCCGGGTGACGATCATGGCAGCGGGCGGGGGGACCGGCGGCGAACCGCGGGAACTGCTGCCCGCGCCGTGGTACGCGCGGACGCGCGTGCACGAGTACGGCGGGAAGGCGTACCTGCCGGTGCCGTCCGCGACGGGCGGCTTCGACCTGGTCTTCGCGAACTTCGCGGACCAGCGGCTGTACCGGATGGCCGCCGGCGGCCAGCCGCGGCCGCTGACGCCGGCCGGCGCCGGGCTGCGGTTCGCGGACATGGTGCTCTCCCCCGACGGCCGGGAGGTGTGGTGCGTGCGGGAGCGGGCCTGCGCCGGGGGCGGAGTGCGCCGCGCGATCGTCGCCGTCCCGCTGGACGGCTCGGCCGCCGCCGCGGCCGACGCGGTGCGCGTCCTGGTCAGCGGCGCGGACTTCTTCGCGTTCCCGACCCCGTCGCCGGACGGCACGCGGCTGGCGTGGATCAGCTGGAACCACCCGCGCATGCCCTGGGACGGGACCGAACTGCGCGTCGGCCCCGCCTCCGGCGTCACGGCGGCGGCCGAGGCCGCGCTGGTCATGGGCGGGCCGGAGGAATCGGTGCTCGCGCCGGCCTGGCGCGACGACGACAGCCTGTACGCGGTCTCCGACGCCTCCGGCTGGTGGAACCTGTACCTGGCGCCGCTGTCCGGCGGCGGGGCGCCGCGCCCGGTCTGCCCGCGGCCGGAAGAGTTCGCCGAGCCGCTGTGGCAGCTCGGCGGGCGGCCGTTCGCGGTGCTCGGCGACGGCAGGCTGGCGGTGCTGCACGGCGTCGGCGGACTGCGCCTCGGCGTGCTCGATCCGTCGTCGGGCGAGCTGGCCGACGTCGACCTGGGATTCCGGGTCGTCGAGGCGTCGCTGGCCGCCTCCGGCGCGACGGTAGCGGCCGTGGCCGGCGGCCCGCGGACCCCGCAGAGCGTGGTCCGCACCGTGTTCGGCGGCGCCACCGAGGTGCTCCGGGAGCAGGCGGTCGCCGCCCCCGACCCCGCCTACCTGCCCGAACCGCGCCAGGTGCGGCTTCCAGCCGGCCCGGACGGTGCCGTGGTGCACGCCCTGGTCTACCCGCCGGCCAACCCGGAGGTGACGGCGCCGGCCGGGGAACTCCCGCCGTACCTGGTGCACGTGCACGGCGGGCCGACCTCGCAGTCCCTGCCGGTGCTCAACCTGGAGAAGGCCTATTTCACCAGCCGCGGCATCGGAGTGATCGACGTGAACTACGGCGGCTCGGCCGGCTACGGCCGGGCCTACCGGGAGCGGCTGCGCGGCCAGTGGGGAGTGACCGACGTGGCCGACGTGATGCACGCGGCCCTGGCGCTGGCGGACGCCGGCGAGGCTGACCGGCGCCGGCTGGGCATCAGGGGCGGTTCGGCCGGCGGCTGGACGGCGCTGGCCGCCGTGACCAGCGGGCTGACCGGCGCCGGCCCGGGCACCGGGCACGCGCCGGTGTTCGCCGCCGCGGTGTCCTACTACGGGGTCGCCGACCTGCGGCCGTTCGCGGCGGCCACGCACGACTTCGAGTCCAGGTACCTGGACGGGCTGGTCGGGCCGCTGCCCGGCGCCTCGGACTTGTACGAGGCGCGCTCGCCGATCGGCCACGTGTCCCGGCTGACCTGCCCCGTGCTGCTGCTGCAGGGGCTTGACGACCCGGTCGTGCCGCCCGCGCAGTCCGAGGCGATCGCCGCCGAACTGGCCGCGCGGGGGATCCCGCACGCCTACATCGCGTTCGAGGGCGAGTCGCACGGGTTCCGCAAGGCGGAGACGATCATCGCCTGCCTGGAGGCGGAACTGGCGTTCTACGGCCAGGTCATGGGGTTCACCCCGCCCGGGGTGCCGCCGATCACGCTGTCCTAGCGTCGCCCGGCACCATTGCTTGCACTGCCGGGCCTACCCCGCCAAACCCCAGCCTGCCGGCGGCCGCACAGAGCAGCCGGGCACCATGACCGCGACAAGAAAGCGCGGGTATGGTGCGGGCTTTTCTGAGGGCAAGCGGGTGCGCCGCACCCGCACCGAGACACGCGGGGCGACGCGGGTCACCACGCGTACGTTCGGGATGATGATTTTGATCTTCAGCGGGCGAACTCGGTGGCGCGGGACTCGCGGACGACCGTCACGCGGATCTGGCCCGGGTAGGTGAGCTCCTCTTCCACCTGCTTGGCGATGTCGCGGGCGATCACCTGGGCCTGGATGTCGTCGATCTTGTCGGGCTTGACCATGACCCGGATCTCGCGGCCCGCCTGCATGGCGAAGACCTTCTCCACGCCCTCGCGCTGCGAGGCGATCTGCTCCAGCCGCTCCAGCCGCTTGACGTACATCTCAAGCGACTCACGCCGGGCACCGGGGCGGCCGCCGCTGATCGCGTCCGCCGCCTGGGTGAGCACGGCCTCGACGGTGCGGACCTCGACCTCGTTGTGGTGCGCCTCGATGGCATGCACCACGTCGTCCGGCTCGCCGTACTTGCGGGCGATCTCCGCGCCGATGAGCGCGTGGCTGCCCTCGACCTCGTGGGTCAGCGCCTTGCCGATGTCGTGCAGGACCGTGCACCGCTTGAGCAGCACCGGGTCCATCCGCAGCTCACTGGCCATCATGCCGGCGATGTGCGCGCTCTCGATCAGGTGCTGGAGCACGTTCTGGCCGTAGGAGGTGCGGTACCGCAGCCGCCCGAGGAGGGCGACGAGCTCGGGGTGCATGTCGGTGATGCCGAGCTCGGTCATCGCGTCCTCGCCGGACCGCTGGCAGAGCAGTTCGATCTCCGCGCGGCCCCGCTCGTAGGCCTCCTCGATCCGCTGCGGGTGGATGCGGCCGTCCTGGATGAGGCGCTCGAGGGTGAGGCGGGCGATTTCGCGCCGCACCGGGTCGAAGCAGGAGAGCAGCACGGCCTCGGGCGTGTCGTCGATGATCAGGTTGACGCCGGTGATCGACTCGAAGGCCCGTATGTTGCGGCCCTCGCGGCCGATGATCCGGCCCTTCATCTCGTCCCCCGGCAGGTGCATGACCGAGACGACGGACTCGCTGGTCTGTTCCACGGCCACCCGCTGGATGGCGAGGGTGACGATCTTGCGGGCGCGCTTGTCGGCCTCCGCCCTCGCCTCGTTCTCGATGCTCCGTATCGTGACCGCGGCCTCGCGCTTGGCCTGGTTCTCCAGGTTCGCGACGAGCTCTGCCTTGGCCTCTTCGGCGGTCAGCCCGGCGACGCGCTCGAGCTCTTGCCGGGTCCTGGCGCCGGCGTCGCGGAGCGCACTGGCCCGTTCGTCGAGTTCCTGCCTGCGCCGCTCCAGCGCCTGCCCGCGTTCCTCCAGCCGGCGGCTCTCCTCGTCCAGGCGCTGCTCACGCTCGCCGATCCGCAGCTCGCGCCGTTCCAGGTCGCTCCGGAGCTGGCGCATCTCCTCCTTGACCGCGCGGATCTCCTCCTCGACCTCACGGCGGCCCTGGGCGGCCTGCTCGGCCGCCTCGGCGGCGCGCCTGAGGATGTCCTCGGCCTCGGCCTGGGCCCGGGTCCTGACCTGCTCGGCGTCGGCCTGGGCGCGGATCCGGAGCTGGCGGGCGTCCCGTTCGGCTTTCTCAAGGGCGACGCCGGCGAGCGCGGCGGCGTCAGCGGCCTGGCGGGCGGCTTCCGCGGACCCCGGCTGGCTCGCGGCGGCCGCGTCCGCGCCGGCGGCCACCGGGGGTCTGGGCGCGGAGCGGCGCAGCACGACGATGAACGTGCTGAACGCGAGAGCCAAGGTGACCAGCCCGATCACCATGAACGCGACTCCGCTGCTCACGGCCACCCCTTTCGTCCGTCGCTCCAGGAGCCCCTGGCACTCAAGGCGTACCTAGGCTCATGCCCTGGCACAGGTTCATGCCCTGGCGCGAGGGGTCATGCCCTGGCGCGAAGGGTCCCGCACGCCGTCCGGCCGCCGCGGCTAGCCGTCGTCTTCGGGTTGTCCGAGCCGATCACCCATCCAGCGCTAGATAACGCCCCACTGCCGTGAGGTTAAGCGTTGATAACGGTTTGAGCAAGCAAACTATGGCTGGGGGAACCACAGTTTACTTTGCGTAACCGTACGAGCTGCCAAAATGCCGCATGAGGCACTTCCGGTCACAAAAATGCATAACGGCAACAGGGGTGGCCGCATCGCCGCCGGGCCCGGTCAAATCCCGTCGCCGCGCCGGCCGCCGCCGCGCCGGCCGCGCCCCCGGGCTCGCCAGGCACTCACCCCGGATAAGCTCGCCAGGCACTCACCCCGGATAAGAATCCGGGTCCGCCAGGGGCGGATCTTCCCCTAGTGCCTCCCCCAGCTCCCCTAGCGCCTCCCCCAGCGCCGCGTCCGCGCCTTCCGCCTCCAGGGCCTCGCGGATGACACGGAACGCCAGCCCTGGCGGGTACCCCTTGCGCGCCAGCATCCCGGCCAGCCGCCGTGCCCGTGCCCCGGGCGGCAGGCCAGCGGTGCTCGCGAGCTTCTGCCGCACCAGCCGCCGTGCGGTAGCTACCTCGGCGTCCGGGCCGAGCCCGGCGACCGCCTCGCGGATCTCCTCCTCGTCCACGCCGCGGCGCTTCAGCTCAAGGCTCAGCACGCGGCCGGCGAGCCCGCGGCTGTAATGCCGCGACTCGACCCAGGCCCTGGCGAACGCGGTGTCGTCGATGAGCCCCGCGTCGGTGAACCTGCCGAGGACTTCGTCCGCGGCGGCATCCGGGACGCCGCGGCTGCGCAGCGCATCGGCGAGCTGGGCCCGCGTCCTGGGCGCGAGCGTGAGCAGCCGCAGGCAGATCTGCCGCGCTCGCGCCCGCGGGTCGGCGCCCTCCCCCTCCCCCGTAACCGCGCGCCCCGCGGCTTCCCCCGTGGCCGCGCGCCCCGCGGCCGCGCGGCGGCCGGGCGTGTAGTCACCGGCCATGACCTTACCCGGCGCCGCCCGCACCCGTTCCCTTCGCCGCGGGACCGGCCGGCACCGCGGCGAGTACGGGGCCGGGGCCGGCCGCGGGCGCGGGCTCGGCGGCGTCCGCGTCAAGGCGCGGGCCGACGCCGAGCTTCTCCTTGATCTTCTTCTCGATCTCGTCGGCCAGGTCGGGGTTGTCCCGGAGGAAGTTCCGCGCGTTCTCCTTGCCCTGGCCGAGCTGGTCGCCCTCGTAGGTGTACCAGGCGCCGGCCTTCCGCACGATCCCCTGTTCCACGCCGAGGTCGATAAGCCCGCCTTCCCGGCTTATCCCGACGCCGTAGAGGATGTCGAACTCCGCCACCTTGAAGGGCGGGCTGACCTTGTTCTTCACGACCTTCACGCGGGTCCGGTTACCGACCGCCTCGGTGCCGTCCTTGAGCGTCTCGATCCGCCGCACGTCCAGCCGGACCGACGCGTAGAACTTCAGCGCCTTCCCGCCGGTGGTCGTTTCGGGGCTGTTGTGGACCATCACGCCATCGACGAGGTAGCTGTGTGAACCTTCGACCTCGATGTCGAAGCGCTTCATCGAGCGAGTCCGCGGCTTTATGTGAATATCGAGGATCCGTGCCGGGACTAGGCGCTGGGTCGCGGGCGCGAACTGCGGCTCGACAGCGAACTGACCGCGGAAACGCGGCGGCAACTTGTACTCCATCGACGGGTGGACGTACGGCGCGACGAGCCTTTGGAACTTCTCCGATGCCGCGGTGCTGAACTGGAGCACGCTTGCCCGCCGGGCGCCTCGCGAGCTGAGCTCGACGTCCAGCTTGTGGGTGTCCCGCAGATACTGGACGAGGCGATCCCGCGACCCGGGGCTCATCGCCTCAACGCAGATCTCGATTCGGCCCGCGCCGCCGGCGGCCCGCTCCTGCACGCCTTCCGACCGGACGGCGAAGCCGCCGTCGTCCATGTACCAGATCGCCAGCGCCAGCGGCGTAAGGCTCTTGAGGTACTCCCAGGTGATGTGCTTCTTGCCGTCTCCGAAGTAGACGGTGTCGTAAAGTTCGGCCAGTTCCGGTAGCGGCGCGAAGTCGGCGAAGACCGCGCCCCTCGCGTTGACCCGCCGGGAGTGCTGGATATTGCCGAGGAGGGACGCCTTCCAGTCCAGGTATTCAGCCTGCTGTGCGCCATGCCCCATACGGAATCGCGTCCCGGGCCTGCCGCGCCGGTTCGGTGAAAGGTTTCCGCCGCCCATGAGCGATCCGAGGACCACCTGAATCTGCTGGTCGCCGAGGGATTGCTTTTCAGCGACCAGGACACGGTCACCGGGGAGCAGTTCCCCGGCCTCACGCCAGCCGCCCGGCGTGCTTATGAGGTGGTTCTCGGTCGCGGCGAACTGTGCTACGCCGTTCTTTCCCGACTTCGCGACGCTGAACTGGAGGAAGCGCTCGGCATTGCCGTTGTCGAACCAGTTCACGATCCTGCGCGGGACCATACGGTCCGTTTTCGCGTCGTAGGAAAGGACCTCCACGTCCATCCGCCGGCTGACGATCTTGCCGATTTTCTCTTGCGTGCCGTCAGCCAGGGTTACCCGGGTGCTGTAATGCATGCACCCGAACATCACGCCGACCTTCTCGCGGAGCTGGTTGATGAAGATGGCGGTGGTCTTGGTCTGGCTGAGCGCGCCGGTGATCTTGCGGAGGGCCTGGGACATCAGCCGCGCCTGAAGGCCGACGTGGCTGTCGCCCATCTCGCCCTCGATCTCCGCCTTGGGCACGAGCGCGGCGACCGAGTCGATGACCACCACGTCGATGGCGCCCGAGCGGATCAGCATGTCCGCGATCTCCAGTGCCTGCTCCCCGGTGTCCGGCTGGGAGACCAGGAGCGCCTCGGTGTCCACGCCCAGCTTCTGGGCGTAGTCGGGGTCGAGCGCGTGCTCGGCGTCGATGAACGCGGCGATCCCGCCCGCCTTCTGGGCGTTGGCCACGGCGTGGAGCGCGAGGGAAGTCTTCCCGCTGCTCTCCGGGCCGTATATCTCGACGATCCGGCCGCGCGGCAGGCCGCCGATGCCCAGCGCCACGTCCAGCGCGATCGAGCCGGTGGGAATCACCTCGACGGGAACGCGGGCTTCCTCACCGAGCCGCATGACCGTGCCCTTGCCGAACTGCCGCTCGATCTGGAGAAGCGCGGCCTCCAGAGCCTTTTCCCTGTCGCCAGCCCTGTCGGGGGCCGGCTTGCCGCCTGCTGCCATGAGGACTCCCTGTCGGGTTGTAGAAGTATTCAGGATGCCGCCCGGGCTCCCCTTGCCCGATGCCATCACCGCACACGCTACGCGCTGCCACTGACATTTCCGGGCCGCACCGCACGGACCAGGGAGAACGGCGCCCTGGAAGCACGCGCAACGGGCCGATAGTCCCACTATAGGGGAACGATTGTTCGATCGCGACCGGGACACGCCGGTTCGTTCGATCGATGTGGGCTACGCCCCGCCGCCCGGCGGAACCCCGTCCCGTGATCGCGCGGGCCACGCGCACAGGTTACGGCGGCCCGTGGGAGGAACGCCGGATTCGCCTGGACGGCGCAGCGGCTGGGCGTGCGCATGGTCAGGCCGGCTTGCGCGCCACCCCGCCGAACTCGATCCACAGGGTGGCTTGTTCCTCTTCCCGCCCGT
>Ga0070737_10002695_pt1 | contig 20633 bp, 18 predicted proteins | sample Coa_R1_10_FD_66438 | JGI IMG/M metagenome (GOLD analysis project Ga0070737, IMG submission 66438) | Surface soil microbial communities from Centralia Pennsylvania, which are recovering from an underground coalmine fire - Coalmine... | ecosystem: Environmental > Terrestrial > Soil > Unclassified...
AAAGTAAGCCACTATCACCACCTTATATGGTTTTCGGCAGTCTTGGCAGTGAGCAGGTGTGCAGATGTGTTTTCATGTGATGCTATCTTTGCCGCCTGGAAACGAGCCGATCACGGTATCACCGATCTCCCGGCCCCATCTCGAATCTATGCTTTGCCGCTACGCTTTGTATGGCTTTTAATGGGCATTATATATTTCTTTCCCGGATTCTGGAAACTCGGGTGGTCCGGACTTGATTGGGGTTTAGGTGAAAATCTAAAATTCAGGCTCTACAAAACATGGATTGAACGTGGTGATTGGGATTGGACGCCCTTTTTCAGAATAGATCGGCATCCTCTCTTGTATAAGATGGCAGGTACAGGAACCATCATTTTCGAAATGTCTTTTATTTTTCTTATCTTCCTCCCAAGACTCCGTATCTTGGCCGCCTTAGGAGGGCTTGCTTTTCATAATCTAACCAACATATTTATGCGCATCCCATTCTGGTGGCTTCAGACATGCTATGTTGCACTCTTTGATTGGAACGCCATATTCAGTCGTATTGGACATTGGCTTTACAGAAAAGAGATGTACGTTATCTACGACGGAAACTGTAAGGTTTGCCGTAGAACCATTGCATCTTTAAGGGTGTTTGATGTCCTTGGTCGGGTAACTTACGTAAATGCATTCGATAATGAGGCAATGATAGACCACGGATTACATTGGTTGGATTCTACCACCCTTATGACCGGTATACATGCAATCGTGGGAAAAGAGAGTTGGACTGGCTTCTCAGCCTACCGACTTCTGGCAACTCGCATTCCCATTCTGTGGCCAATATTGCCATTTCTATACGCATGGCCAATATCTAAGATAGCAAACCGCTTATACCGGCATGTGGCGGATTCGCGGACGTGCAGTATCGCTGACACGCCATTTCGAAAGGCCAAGGAGAAAGAATACAACCATCAAGTACATGCGCGTGTGGTTGTTGCTGTTGGCGTCTTCTTAACCTTCGTGAATATATTATGTGGTATTTGCCATGTGGATTCCTCTTGGCCCTTTGCATGCTATCCGACATTCGCACAAATAATAGGCCCTAAAACTGAAATAGGATCTCTTGAAATGTCTATGCTGAGTTCAAGGGGCAAAGCCATCCATCTTGACAAACAAACTCTAAAACAAAAATTTCATTCCAACAGGTGGGTAGGACTAATCCAGCACATTCTTTCAACCGATAATCCTGAACAGATGCGGGTTCGCCTAAAGGCCCTCTGGGAACTCTGGGTGCAGAATGACCCTAGTCTCCGTCGGGCAGGTTCCGTCCGATTCTACAGGGTTGTTCTTTTGCCCACTCCCCCTGAGCAGCGAGGGATAAACCCGGTTCGCCGAGAGTTGCTGTCTGAGTTGAAATTTAAATGATAGTGAAATTAATACGCCAATCGAAGATTATTCAGTTAGGCTTAGAATGGAGGTTAAACTGAAATGAAAAACAATATAGTAGTAATTGGATTAGATGCCGCTGATCCCGATTTAGTCGAGAACTGGTCTAGGGAGGGATACCTCCCAACCATGACTTCACTTATGACTCAGGGCTGCTGGGGGAGATTAACTTCTCCAGCGGAAGTATCAACAGGCCCTGCATGGCCATCCTTTTTTGCTGGTATTTCTCCCGCCAGGCAAGGGAGATTTTTCTACAGGCAATTAAAAACAGGAACCTACCGGATTCATAAAAAATATGCAAATGAAATTGATGTGACTCCATTTTGGCTTCGGTTAAGCCAGGCCGGGAAGAGGATAGCTATAATTGATGTCCCTAAGACTTATCCCGTTGAAGGCATTAATGGCATTCAAATTGTAGGCTGGGGAGTGCATAGCCCAAATTGGAAAATGTCATCGTATCCATCCAACCTCATAAAAGAGGTTTTGTCGCGCTTTGGCACATATGCAGTTCCTAATTGCGATGAATTCCATCTTGAGGATACCAGCCAGTACAAAAACTTCTATGAAAGGCTAACATCCGGGGCTAAGCAGAAGGGCTTACTATCGGAACACTTCCTCGTTCAACAGGACTGGGATCTTTTCCTAACAGTGTTCGGGGAACCGCACTGCGCCGGACACCACCTCTGGCACATTATTGATATGCACCATCCCGACTATAAGCCTGAGATAGGTAATGTTCTTGGCAATGTAATCCGTGATATATACTCAACAATTGATTCATCTATATCCAAGCTTGTCAATGCCGCTCCCGATTCTACATTCATAATTATTTCGCCCCATGGAATGGGACCCAACTACAGCGGAACGCATCTACTACCGGAGATCCTTAGGAGATTAGAGATGGTAAGGAATTCCAAAAGCCCATTTACCAATTTCAGCAACTACATTTGGTCCAGATGGCTATCCAAAATACGTGATAAGTCAATTGAGATAGTACCATTAGGGATGATAAAAATAATAAGGCAAATGCTTCCTCAAAAGGTATGGGATAATTTGACGTGCCGCCTATTGGATGCGGGAAATGAATGGATGTGGAGTCGTGCCTTCTGTATTCCAGGTGACTTTCCAGGAGCAATAAGAATAAATCTAAAGGGACGCGAACCAAATGGGTTAGTAGAACCGGGCAGAGAGTATGACGCTGTGTGCGATGAGATTATCAGAGAGCTTGAGAGCCTTCAGAATCCAGATACAGGAAGAAAGGCTGTAAGTGAGGTAGTAAGAATAGATAGGATTTATCATGGAGAACATATATGGGAATTTCCCGACCTCATAGTGAAGTGGACTGGAGATGCCCCTATTAGAGCACTCTACTCCCCTCGTATTGGTACTGTTACTGGGGATAATCCTGATAAGCGGTCCGGAGAGGACAGATCTCATGGCTTCCTTATAGCCTATGGGAAACACATTGACAGAGGCAAATTCGTTAAGGATGCAGATATAATGGATATAGCCCCTACCATTCTATATCTTCTTGGTCAACCCATTCCACAGGATATGGATGGTAAGGTTCTATTGGATATGATTGATGAGGATTTTAAATCTAATAATCCCGTGCATTATTTAAAGCCCATGGTTGATGGACACTAGAAGAAGTCCCGATATTAAGGAATTAATAAAAGATAAACATGATTCAAGACCCTGAACTCGTAGTAATCATTATACTTAACCTGAATAAAAAAGATGATACTCTTAAGTGTTTGGAAAGTGTCTTTAGACTGGACTACTCTCATTATGAGGTTGTCGTGGTTGATAATGGTTCAACAGACGGCTCAGCCGATGCTATTTCTAGGGCCTTTTCAAGAGTCCACTTAATTAAGAGCACCAATAACTTGGGTGTTTCTGGGGGGCGTAATCTAGGAATCGAGTACGCTAACAATAACTTTCGGTATGAGTATCTTTTCTTTTTGGATAATGATACTCTGGTTGAAGATTCGTCCCTTGCTAAGCTTACCGAAGCTCTGAAGAACGATAGAGAAGCTGGGCTTGCTTTTCCAAAGGCATATAGAGAGTTCCCATCTAAGATTGTTATGTCGGTTGGGATATATATCAACCTTTATACGGGTTCGATTTACGATATTGGTGCCGGAGAAATTGATCGGGGACAATACAGCCTGCCCAGATATGTGTCCGCATGTGGGGCCTTTGGGTTCATAGCTAAGAAAGGGGTTTTTTCTCAAATTGGATGGTTTGATGAGATTTTTAACCCGTATGGATGGGAAGATGTAGACCTCTCTCTACGGGCTAGAAAGGGAGGATTTAAAATTCTATACGTACCCGAAGCCCTAATGTATCACAAAGGTGGTAAAGCGGGTAGAGGACCCTTACCAGAATATGAGAAGTACAAAATTAGAAACTTCTTTATACTGATGAGGCGACATACAAATTTATTGCAGTGGATATGCTTTGTTACCTTAATACCATTAAAGACCATTTTTCGTATAATGGGAGAACTATATCGTGGAAATTCTAAAGTGGTATTGGCACAATTTAGAGGATTTTTAGACGGATTTATAAAAGGTTAAGATACATTTCAGAGATAAAAGCGGGTGAAAATAATAGTATGAAGAAAAGCAAACCAATCATCGCAGTTGGAATAGACGTTGCCAGTCCTGAGTTCATCGAGAAGTGGATCAGAGAGGGTCATCTGCCAACAATATCTTCTCTCTTAAATCGCGGTTCTTGGGGTAGGATTCATTCCGTATCGGATATATCGAGCGGCTCTATATGGCCAACCTTTTTCACAGGGGTTTCTCCTGCCAAGCATGGACAGTTTTTTACCCATATGCAATTCACTAACGGAACATATCAAATTGATAAGAAGTACGCAGACCAGGTTAAAAGAGACCCTTTTTGGTTTCAGCTGAACCGAGCAGGAAAGCGAATTGCTATTCTTGATGTACCTCAAACCTATCCTCTAAAGGGATTAAATGGTGTCCAGATTGCAGGTTGGGGTGCAGAGTACCCAGCGTGGAAGAGGTCATCGTGGCCTCCTAAGCTCATCGATGACATTATATCGCGTTTTGGAAAGCACCCCCTTGCTGACGAGTACCGACTATCAATAAAACCCGAGACGGAGCGAGAATACAATGTTTTATACAATAAGTTAATCTCTGGAGCTGAGAAGAAAGGGGCAATTTCAACACATCTACTAAAACAGCAACCTTGGGATTTTTTCTTAACCATATTTCCAGAAACACATTGGGCTATGCATTTACTGTGGCAGATTTTGGATGAAAACCATCCTGATTACGACCGCGAGATAACAAGAACTTTGGACAACGCTTTTCTTGAGATTTATTCAACCATTGACTCATGGATTTCAAAGTTTATGCAAGTTATGCCTGAAGCAACTTTTTTAGTCTTCTCCCTCTCAGGGATGGGACCCAACTACAGTGGATGGCATTTATTATCCCAAGTCCTTCAAAGAATGGGTATGGCAACAGATGTCCCTCATGACGCTAGTTATGGTCCCTGGTCAAATATTTTTAATAACCTTGAGCGACTCATGCCCATAAGGAGATGGGATTCTTACAAGATTAGGAAGTTAGAGGATTCCGTATCTTTAAAAGCAATTCAGGCGGCAAAGCAAATCGTTCCTAAAAGGGTGTGGGATAAGTGGACGCGACGTCTACTTTATGCTGGCAATAATTGGAAGCATAGCCGTGCTTTCTGTATTCCAAATGACTATAACGGAGCAGTAAGGATAAACCTAAAAGGCAGAGAGCCAAACGGGGTAGTAGAACTGGGCAAAGAATACGATGCCCTGTGTAATGAGCTTATTAGAGAACTCAGTGAATTGGTAAATACAGATACGGGCAAAAAGGCAGTAAGTGAAGTGCTGAGAATAAATGAGCTTTGTCAGGGAGAAAACATATGGGACCTTCCAGACCTGATTGTAAAATGGGCAGGAGATGCCCCTATTAAAGCACTTTACTCCCCTCGTATTGGTACTGTTACCGGAGAAAATCCTGAGAGGCGAACAGGGGCGCACAGACCCTATGGTTTTCTTGTGGCCTCTGGGAAAAATATCATCCAGGGGAAAACAGTTGAAGGGACAAGTATAATGGATATAGCTCCTACCATTCTGTATCTTCTTGGTCAACCCATTCCACAGGATATGGATGGTAAGGTTCTATTGGATATGATTGATGGGGATTTTAAATCTAATAATCCCGTGAGTTACATACAACAATGAACTACCGCCCTTTTGGCAGTACAGACTTACTAGTTTCAGAAATAGGTCTAGGATGTTCAGAAATTGGAAGTGGTGTATTTTATAGAAATGAATGGGAATCCCTTCGCGTACTAAACAGGGCCTTTGAGCTTGGAATAAACTTTTATGATACTGCTGAGCTTTATGGATACGGCCATAGTGAAGAACTAATTGGACGTGCTTTTAAAGGCCGACGTAGCCGGGTAATAATCGCAACCAAAGTGGGAATGCTGAGTTCATCGCTCGGACGGATTGGTAAGACCTTACTTCCCATTCTTCAACCCGTTCGGCAAGTGATTCAACCCTGGAAAGATGCCCTTAGGAGGGTATCAAAACAAAGACAAGATTTTTCTTCCGCTCATATAAGAAAGGCCATAGAACAAAGCTTGAGGCGGCTGCATACAGATTATTTAGATTTATACCAGCTTCACAACCCTCCAACGCGTGTCATTGAGGAAGGTGAAGTATTTGAAACCCTGGATTACCTTAAAGATCAGGGAAAGATTCGATTCTATGGAGTGTCCGCTGAAACAATAAGCGATGCCCTCTTATGTTTAAGATACCCAAATATCTCATCCCTTCAGGTGGTATTTAACCTTTTAGAGCCAGAGGCGGCTAAAGAACTTCTTCCTCTATCTCACCAAAAAGGGATTGCTATTATTGCTCGTGTTCCGTTAGCACGGGGGCTACTTACCAAAAAGATGACCGCCCAGACAGGTCCACCCCTCAATAGAAACCAAATGCAAATAGCAAGAGCTAAGGTAGAAAAACTTTTATCTCTGGTAAATGAGAAAGTACGGAGCCTTCCCCAGACAGCTATCCAGTTTATCTTACACCACCCTCAGGTCTCCGTAGTAATTCCAGGGACTAGGACGGTAAAACATCTAGAAGAAAATATTGCGACACTAAATGTTCCACCTCTTACAGAAGAAGAGCTAGAGGGAATCGCTTTACTATCCTCCTCTTAAATAGTTGTGGTCAGGTTTAGGGGTTATATTCTGGAAGTCATAGTAAAAACAGATAATATATTAGGGGATTCCAGCAAGGAAAATATCAATGTCACGATCTGAAGCTATAAGCCTTTTTACCCAGATGATGAGTCGAAAGGAAGAAGATATTGAGCTTGCCAGGGCGGCGATTCTTCTTGCAAAGGAAGAATATCCCGACCTTGATATTGACGAGTATATGAGAAGAATTGAGTTGATGGCTCAAGAGATTAAAAGACGTGCCGGGCATAATACTAATCCACATTTCCTGATAGGTAAAATTAACAGGTTTCTTTTCACCGAGAGAGGATTCAAGGGAAATGAAGATAATTATTACGATCCGAGGAATAGCTTTTTAAACGATGTCCTTGATAGGAAAACCGGCATTCCCATTACACTCTCCGTTCTGTATATGGAGATTGCAGAAAGAGCAGGTTTGCACGTATCAGGTGTAGGATTTCCGGGTCACTTCATTGTTATGTATTCGGGGGCAGAGAAACAGATTCTAATTGACCCATTCAATAAAGGAAGGATTCTTTCAGAGAGGGATTGTCAGGAGATATTGAATAGAATCTATGGCGGCAAGATAACGCTTCAATCTGAATTTCTACAGACCGTTACAAAGAAGCAGATTCTGACAAGGATGCTTCACAACCTAAAAGGTATTTACCTTAACTCGAAGAGCTTCATTAAGGCTCTTTCGGTTGTTGATATGATTCTCATTATAGACCCTTATGAAATACACGAATTGAGAGACCGGGGATTGCTCTACTATCATCTTGAGTGTTTCGCCCAGGCCCTCTCCGACCTCGAGGCATATCTCAGATATGCTCCAGAGGCTGAAGATACTGAGTTAATCAGAAATTACATTCCGGTGCTGAAGGAGCTTTCTAAAAAAATAAGCTGATAAATTAGCCGGATCAACACGGTTGAACCCTAAACCCAGGTTTATGATGATCTGCAAAGCATGGGTAAAATTTCACCCGACTTTCCAATGATGCTTAAATCGTAGAGCGGGGAGTTAATGGTAGGTTCCAGATTTACTTCGATTACAGTCTTGCCCGTCTGCTTTGCCACAAGCCCCATTGATGCCGCAGGCTCTACAACACCCGATGTGCCGACAATAAGCATTACCTGGCATTTTTCTATGGCTACAAGGGTTTTATCTATTACAGACATTGGTACTATTTCTCCAAACCAGACGACATTGGGCCTTCCAAGCGATCCGCAACCCTTACATCTGGGAGGCAGCTCTTTGAGCGGCACATCATGGCTTTGCTCTATGACTCCACAGCTCATGCACCTTATCTGCCATAAGTTTCCATGCATCTCAACGAGGTTCCTGATTCCTGACAGCTGATGAAGACCATCTATATTCTGCGTTATAAGGGTGAAGTCGGATTTCTCGTTTTCTAGTTCAACAAGCGCGTAGTGCCCTGGGTTTGGTTTCGCCTCCTTTATTATTTTCCTCCTCCACTCATACCATTCCCAAACAAGCTTAGGGTCTCTTGCAAACGCCTCTGGTGTTGCAAGGTCCTCCGAACGGTACTCCCTCCAAAGACCTTTTTCCCCCCTAAATGTCGGAACCCCGCTCTCTGCCGAAATCCCCGCCCCTGTGAGAACGGCGATGTTCGAGGCACTCCCTATTATTTCTCTGGCTTCTTTAATCTTATCTTCCATTCCAATCTGATTGCCTATCAAAGGGTTGCACACTAAATTTAATCCCGTTGGTTTTTTTTAGCAATAGCACTTGCGTGGGAGGCAGGCCACCCTGCCCTTTCAGGTTGTACCATCGAAAGGTCATTCAAACCCGCTTTTCTATTCCCAATGAAATCACGTTAATCATCTCATTGTGAATTAATCCATTCGTCGCAAGGGTTTCCTTACCATATATGTCAAATTCCCCACCTGAAAAGTCAGTTACTTTTCCCCCCGATTCTCTAAGAATCAGAGCGCCAGCTGCAGTATCCCAGGGATGAAGCCCAAGTTCCCAGAAGCCGTCGAATCTCCCGCACGATACGTAGCAGAGGTTGAGTGCTGCAGAGCCGTCTCGTCTTACGGCCTGGGACCTCCTTATAAAGTTCTCAAAGTGCCTTAGATTTTCGTCTACCATCCACTCATTTTCGTGAGTAAACCCCGTGCATAGAAGACTTTCCTCCACAGCCTTTGCTCTTGATACCCCTATTCTCTCCCCGTTCATATAGGCCCCTTTTCCAAGCTCCGCACTGAAGAGCTCTTCTCTTGTGGGATCATAAACTACCCCTAATCTTATAATCCCTTCAACCTCAAGTGCAATTGATATTGAAAAAACTGGATATGTATGGGCATAGTTAGTAGTGCCGTCTAAAGGATCAATTATCCAAACATAATCTGACGCGCTTCTGCTCCTTCCCCTCTCCTCAGCCAGAATGCCGTGCGAAGGAAAACTCGACTTTATGATTTTGATTATGAGGCTCTCAGAGAGCCTGTCTACTTCGGTAACAAGGCTGTTCTTGGCTTTATATTCAACCTCTTTTATCTTCCCCAGGTTGTCCCTAAGGATCTTTCCCGCTTCTCTGGCTGACTCTTCAGCAACACTGAGATAATTCAAACCTACTCTCCCTCGGCTGATTTCACAGTATGAGGAATGACAAAATCATCAAGAACGGATTTTATCTTTTCTAAATCCTCGTGCCGAAAGTCTGGCCCTGACTCAGAAAGACCTGCACCCCTTCTCGTAATCTGAAGAACCGCGACCACCTTGTCAGCCAATATGACCGGGTATGTAATCACTTTTTGGATTGGGGTGCCTCCTCTATTCATAAGCCAATCCAAGAGGACGAAGCCCTTTTCTTGCGGAACGTTATTGGATATGTAAGAGCGCCTGGCAACAACTGTGCGCCCCACCATACTTTTGCCATCAATAGGAAAGACGTTTCCTTTGAACTCAGGCGGATAGACAAATTCCAGCGATTTTCCATCACGATGGACACTGAGGACAAAAACACATCCTTGAGTTAGGTTAAGGATTCCTGAAATTTTTCTATCAAGCTCTATGTAATCTATCTCTTTATCTCCCTAAACCGAGCATGCATAAAGAGTAAACGTTATGATTATACTCAAATTGCCACATATAAAAAGAGGCAATGACGGTCAGACGTTTCTTTTCTCATTTTTGATTAATACTTTAATCTCATATCAAGTATAATTTTACCACGAGGTTTATTAGAAAGATGGTAGGTTCCGTTCAAATAAATCAGCCTATGTAATTTGCCAGACCCATCCCAAGGGCTCTACTAAGTAAAATATGACGGCTCAATAGAAATCATGAGATTTAAATCAGAGATTTGTAGATATAAAATATACCGCCCGCTGGATTATTGACCCTTTCTCTTTTAATGAGGCCCATTTTGTGGAGTGTGGAAAGACGGTTATTGCAATTGGTAAGACTAATTTTCAGTTTCTCCGCTAAATCGTTTGCAGTGACCTTTTTATTTCTTATAACTTCATCGAGGGTTTCTTTTAAATGTTTTTTTAATCCCCCAATGACATACCAGCCCGGCCCTCCATCTACAACAAGCATAGAGAGCTTCCTTCTCTCAAGTTTCGCTTCTATATCGCCCAAGACCTCTCTATTGTCACAATCAAGAACCATGTACTTTTCACCATATTCGCCACCAACCAGCCTCTGGTAAGGAGTCACCACCGCCTCATCAGCAAACGAACCACTAAATACCTTCACCCCATCAAGGCTAAGGGTTAAATTCTCTCCCTCTGACATCTTCTCGATAGCCCGGATTATCTCCTTTTGGGCATCCCTGCCCTCCTCTCTCGTGCCAACTATTTTTCCATATTTCACCATATTAATCTTAGTGGGCATAATTTATTTTCACCGTTTTCAATGAAGATAATAATTCCATCGAAAAAATTTGTCAATAGGGAGGAATTCAGCACGGTCTAGAGATTTAGTAATGGACTAATGACTAGCTAACCCCTTCCCTTACTTCTGTCTTCCCCCCTTCCTCGTTCCCCTTAATCTGTTAATCTCCAGGTACTATTATCTTGACAAGAGGTTATTTACGGTAAGATATTGGCGCTGAGAGAGATTGTTGAATGCGTGGAGATAGGGCAAAGAGGTCATATATCAGATCTGCCATTCGGAGAATAGGTATTATGAGTATCCTTAAAACAGGGGTATCAGTTTTGATGGCGTTGCTTTTAACTGCTGGTTTTTCGAACAGGGTAATTAGCGAAGAAACAGCCGGTTACTACTTCAACCAGGGGAACACTCATTACAAACAAAGGCTCTATGACCAAGCTATATCCGATTACAGCAAGGCCATAGAAATAGAGCCGAATTTGGCTGGTGCTTACAATAATCGGGGATACGCCTATTATAGTAAAGGCCTCTATGACCAGGCTATCTCAGATTATAACAAAGCTATTGGGATAAACCCAGTCTACGCAGGTGCCTACAACAATCGTGGCAATGCATATGCCGGCAAAGGCCTTCAAGACCAGGCCATATCAGATTACAATAAAGCCATAGAGATAAATCCAAGTTACGCCGAGGCATACTGTAATCGTGGGGCTGTCTATTATAATAAAGGACTCTATGATAAAGCCATATCTGATTATGACAAGGCTATAGAAATAAATCCCAAGTTAGCTGAGGCATACTACTATAGAGGCTATGCCCATTATAACAAAGGTGAATATACCAAAGCCGCTGAGGATGAGCAAAAGGCGCAAGACTTAGGGTTTCAGATAGACCCAGGATTTCTTGACAGCCTGCACAAAAACCTTAAAAAAGGAGAGTAGAGCTACGTTTAGGGGAATCATTAGTAGAATAAGACTAAAGAAAAGTTTTTGTGATCTGACACTTACTATAGATGGGTGAGGAAAGGAATAGTGTTAATCTCCAGACAAATTACCCTTGACATTTTTTTTGATTTAATCTAGCTTGTATTCCATGCTGGGTGATGCAGCAGAGATTAAACTTCCCGATAAAATCTATTTTAGGATTGGAGAGGTGAGTGAATACACAGGGGTAAAACCCTATGTGCTGAGATATTGGGAAAGCGAGTTTCAGGAGATTCAACCAATAAGGAGAAAATCACAAAGGCTCTATGATAGGGAAACAATAATGCTGGTTATGAAAATTAAACATATGCTCTATGACCAAAATTTTACAATAGCGGGGGCAAAAAAAAAGCTTCGGGAAGAGATGAATCAAAAGCGTGTGAGTACAAGGGTAAACGAATTATTGCGTGAAATTCTAAATGAATTAAAATCTATTAAAAAGCAAATGGACTAGATTTCCAAATTCAGAGGTACATTTTCCCCTTTAAATTAGATGGAGAAAAACGGGGTGTGGCGCAGTTGGTAGCGCACCGGCATGGGGGGCCGGGGGTCACCGGTTCGAATCCGGTCACCCCGACCATTTTTGAATCTGATCGAATTTAGCCACGAGTTAATAGGGGTGAGAATAATCAGGATACAAGATGCAGGATAAGATAGATCATGTATCTTGCATCTTGTATCGTTTTATTCGTAGCTAATTGACAGTAATATGCCAATACGGATTCTCATATCAAATGATGACGGTGTAAATTCAGAAGGGATTCGTGCACTCGCTGGGGTTCTACAAACGCTGGGTGAGGTGTTTATTGTCGCTCCGGATCGGGATCAGAGTGCGGCAAGTCATGCGCTTAGCCTTTATCGTCCTCTTCGCATGGAAGAAATCGCACAAAACACATATAGCGTAGATGGTACGCCTACGGATTGCGTAAACCTTGCAGTAAATGGAATTCTTAAAGATAAAAAGCCGGACCTTATAGTATCCGGAATAAATAAGGGCGAAAATCTAGGAGACGATATTACGTATTCGGGCACGGTGAGCGCGGCGATGGAAGGAACGCTCCTTGAGATCCCCTCTATTGCAGTTTCGGTTGTAAATAAAAATGGACTTCGGTTCGACGCGGCTTCCTTCTATGCCCTCATGATCGCAAAATACGTTTTAAGGAGAGGTCTCCCTAAAGGAACTTTCATCAATTTAAACATCCCGAGCCTCTCAAAAGAGGAAATTAGGGGAATTAAAGTGACAAGACAGGGAAAGCGTGTATACGGGGAGCCTATAGTAGAAAACGTTGATCCAAGAGGAAGAAAATACTATTGGATAGGCGGAAATGAACTTGGCTTTTTAGACATTGAAAATTCGGATATAATCGCCGTCAATCAGGGATATGTATCTGTAACTCCAATAAAACTCGACCTTACGGATTACGATTTTCTTGAGAGATTAAATTGGGATTTAAAAGCATAGAAGCATTGGAATAATTATTCAGCCATCCCCAATAAACATATTCCATCAAAAAGAAAACAGGTGTAAAATAGAAACCGATCACAATAATAAGCCACAGAGAACAAAAGGGAATAACTATCTCCGTGTACTCTGTGACTGAGGGATACCAGTAGAAGGTTCGATGAATACTATGATCGGCGTTATAGGCGCGGCTGAGGCTACTGCCCAAGAGTCTAAGACCGCAGAAGAGGTAGGAAGAGAGATTGCAAAGCAAAATGGCGTGCTTGTCTGCGGTGGACTCGGAGGAGTGATGGAAGCTGCCTGCCGGGGAGCAAAATCAGAGGGTGGACTTACAATAGGAATAATCCCCGGCTTTAGCGCATCGGATGCCAATTCTTATGTTGACATCCCCATAGTTACCGGAATGAGCTATGCAAGGAATGTTATAGTCGTTCGCTCAAGCAGTGCTGTAATTGCAATAGGCGGCAGTTACGGAACTCTAACGGAGATTGCACTTGCCCTGAAGCTAGGAACCCCAGTTATCGGAATAAACACATGGGAGGTATCCTCGGATATTAAGAAGGTTACAAACCCCAAAGAGGCCGTGGATCTGGCTTTTAGCCTCGCTCGCCATCGTAGCTAGCGAAGCCTGCGTAGAACACCAGCCCCCTGTTTTCAAGAGTGTAGAGGATTGCACTCGCAAAGGCAGTTTATTTGCAGAAAATGAAACCTCTCATATAGTAGAACGAGGAGAAACCCTTTACGCAATATCAAAAACCTACGGTATTAGCCTAGAGGAGATCGAAAGGGCAAACAGAATCGAAAACCCATCGCAAATCTCTCCCGGTCAGAAAATAATTATTCCAGGGAGCACAGCTTCAGGTTTATTCTGGCCCGTTGATGGGAGAATCTCCTCCCCATTTGGAAGAAGAGGCCTATTAGGCTTTCACTCAGGAATAGATATATCCGCTCCTAAAGGAACTCCAATCAGAGCCGCAGCCAACGGTTTGGTAGTCGTGAGCGGAAGGAGCCTTGACGGATATTCACGTTATGGGAAGATTGTAATTATAGAGCATGGAGGCGGAGTAAAAACCATTTATGCACATAACAAGAAGAATCTTGTAAGAGCAGGAGAATGTGTCAAAACAGGAGAGATTATCGCAGAGGTAGGCTCAAGCGGGGATGCAACCGGCCCGCATCTCCACTTCGAAATCAGAAAGAACGGGAAACCAGTAGATCCATTAAGATATTTGCCCAACAACCTATACACTGGTAATTTAAGAAACGCGAATGAACAGATTACAAAATAACCATTTATCCGATATAAGGAGAGATTGATGGAAGACCTCAGGAAATACATAAGAGACATACCGAATTTCCCAAAAGAGGGAATAATATTTCATGACGTAACACCCCTTCTTCAGAATGCAAAAGCCTTTGGGCAAGCAATAGATATGATGGCCGAGACACTTATGGGAAAGGGAGTAGAATATACGATTGGCATTGAGGCAAGGGGTTTTATATTCGCTTCAGCCCTTGCATACAAACTCGGCACCGGACTTGTGATTGTAAGAAAATTGGGGAAACTCCCCTTTGAAAAGATAAACGCCTCCTATAATCTTGAATACGGGAAAGACGCACTTGAAGTCCATAGAGACGCGATCTCCGGCGGCAGCAGAGTCGTCCTTGTTGACGACCTTCTTGCAACAGGGGGAACCGCGTCGGCAGTTGGCAATCTGGTGAAGGAGCTCGGCGGGGAGATCGTGGGGTATTCCTTTCTCATCGAACTCACGGAACTCAAAGGCAGAGAGAGGTTAAAGCCATATCCCGTCTGGTCTGTGTTAGAATTTTTAGTATGAAACCCATTGGTGTCATATTCAATCCATTTGCCCAAACAAACAGAAAGAGAGTGCCAGATCAGCTCAATGCCATAAAGGAAACCCTCGGCTCAAATGCGCTTGTCCGTGCCACAAGCAGCGTGGGAGAGGTACCAACGGTTCTAAAAGAATTTCACAAAGGAGGAATAAAGATTCTCTGTATTAGCGGTGGAGACGGAACGATAAGCTATGCGGTCTCTTCTTATTTAAACCTTTTCGGAGGCGAGGAGTTGCCCGTAATCGTTCCCCTAAGGGGCGGGACGATGAATATGCTCTCAGCCGATGTAGGACTTTCGGGAGACCAGATAACTATCTGCCGCAAACTAGTTCAATCGTTAGAGAAAGACAAATTTCGTACAACTGAACGTGGACTCATTCGGGTAATTGACCCAAGGTTCAAACACCATAATTATGGATTTTGCTGGCTCGACGGATTTCCCTATAAGTTTATCAAACGGTACTATAAAGAGGGAGCAACCGTAGGTGCTGCGCTAAAACTCATCTTTAAAACGGGCATAATATCGTTGATGAATATGAATCACGACCTTTTCAAAGAGGTCGAATCAAGGGTTTACGTTGAGGACAGAGAGCTTCCATTCAAAAGCCATCTCCTTCTAGTCGCATCAACTGTCAAGAGACTCGTCTTTGGATTCAGAATTTTTTTCGAGGATGCGCAGGCAGGAGAAAAGTTCAGTATTGTTTATGTGACTCTCCCGTACTTCAAAAAGGTACGCTATCAAATTCCAAGGGCTCTATACAGAGGGCTTAAGCCTGACGAATCCGGAAATTTCCTGAATCAATCAACAGAGAGTTTGAGAGTAGAGGGAAACAGGGGATATATAATTGATGGAGAGATTTATGAACCCGAAGAGCCGGTGGATATAAGGCTTGGAGCGGGACCCAAGGTGAAAATATTCTCTCCAAAATCTATCAATTAGCCCCGGAGAACACAGCCTGGATAAAATGGAAAAGGTAAGAGTAAATATAAAAAAGACAGAGGACAGGTCTTATGAAATATTAATTGGAGAGGAAATCCTTGAAAGAATCTCATTAGATTTAGGAGAAGAAAAGCTCGCTCACTCTTACGCGATAATAACGGACTCGACTGTTTCCCCCCTTTATGGAAGGAGACTTCTTGGGGAGTTTGAAACCGCAGGGCTAAATGCACATCTCATCACCTTTCCCGCAGGAGAGGAGCACAAAAGCAGAGAAACTAAATCTAAGATCGAGGATGAAATGTCAAAACTCAAAATTGGAAGGGATTCCGCTGTGATTGCGCTTGGTGGTGGGGTCGTAGGAGACGTTGCGGGGTTTGTCGCCGCAACTTACAATCGCGGGATACCCTACGTTCAGATTCCGACTACCCTTGTCGCCTCAGTTGACAGTTCCATTGGAGGAAAAACCGGAGTTGATACGCAATTTGGGAAAAATCTAATTGGCGCTTTCTATCAACCCCGGAGGGTTTATATAGACGTCAAAACTCTAAGAACTCTTTCGGCAAAGGAAGTAAGGGGAGGGCTTGCAGAAATCATAAAATACGGCGTGATTGAGGATAAAGTGTTTTTCGAGTTTCTTGAAGAGAATGTCGAGTGCGTATTTTCGTTTGCTACAGATGTTCTCATCCACATAATAAAAAGGAGTTGCGAAATAAAAGGCAGGGTTGTAGAACTCGATGAGAAGGAGTCAAATCTAAGAAAGATTCTAAATTTCGGCCATACAATCGGACACGCGATTGAAAATCTCTATGATTATAAAATCTCCCACGGTGAGGCCATATCAATGGGGATGGTAGCTGAAGGGGAAATAGCCGTGGAACTTGGATTCTGGAAGAGGGATGATATAGAGAGGTTAATCTCTCTACTTAGTCGAGCGGGGCTTCCTACAAAACTCCCCAACATGCTCAATTTAGATCGAATGGTTGACACAATGAAGTTAGACAAAAAGGCAAGGAGAGGAAAGATAGAAATGGCTCTCCCGAGAAAAATCGGAGAGATGGCAGAAATTGACGGAAGCTACGGGATAAAAATTGAAGAGGAATTAATACTCCGCATTCTTGGATCGGGTTAATAACTTCTACACTGAGATATAGTTGGCATTAAAATCCACTTTTACAGATGATTCTTTCAAACAGTCTTGGTTATGTGGACAGGGTTAGAGAAATGTTATAAAATAGAGTAGATCAAATATGAAATTTTTAGACCTCAATTAAACTGAAAACAACAGTGAGTAAAAGGAGAATAAAGGGAGAACAATATGAATAAAAAGCAGGCTGCCCTGGAGTACCACAGCAGGGAACGCAGGGGAAAAATCGAGATAACGCCGACCAAACCCTGTATAACTCAAAGGGACCTTTCTCTAGCTTACACGCCCGGCGTAGCTGAGCCATGTTGGGAGATAGAGAGAAATCCAGACCTGGCTTATAAGTACACGGCTAAGGGAAATCTGGTCGCCGTTGTGACAAACGGAACGGCGGTTCTAGGACTAGGCGATATAGGGCCGCTCGCGGGAAAGCCCGTTATGGAGGGCAAGAGCGTTCTCTTTAAGCGGTTTGCGGATATTGACGCCTTTGATATCGAACTCAATACACATGATCCGGATGAGGTAATCAAGGCTGTAAAGCTCCTTGAGCCTACTTTCGGCGGAATAAACCTTGAAGATATAAAGGCTCCTGAGTGTTTCTATATTGAGGAGGAGTTAAAAAGGCAACTAGATATCCCCGTGTTTCATGATGACCAGCATGGAACGGCCATCATTTCGGGGGCTGGACTGCTCAATGCCTGTGAGCTTGTAGGCAAGGATATAAGCAAAGTAAGGATAGTTTTTAACGGCGCGGGCGCTTCCGGGATTGCGTGTGCCGAATTCTACATACTTCTTGGTGCAAAGAGAGAAAATATAATTATGTGCGATAGCATTGGTGTCATATACAGGGGAAGGGGAAAAGGAATGAATCCTCAAAAGGAGATGTTTGCAGTTGATACAAATATGAGAACCCTTACCGATGCTATGAAAGGGGCGGATGTTTTCGTTGGACTATCCGTAGGTGGAGCGGTAACGAAAGAGATGATAAAGCTAATGGCGGATAAGCCTATTGTATTTGCAATGGCAAATCCCGACCCTGAGATTACTTATGAGGATGCAAAGGCGGCAAGAAGCGATGTTATTATGGCCACAGGAAGGTCCGATTATCCAAACCAGGTAAACAACGTTCTGGGTTTTCCATTTATATTCAGGGGAGCGCTTGATGTAAGGGCAAGGGCGATCAACAAGGATATGAAGATTGCCGCCGCTCGTGCGTTAGCCGACCTTGCCAAGTTAGGCGCTGGCGATTCGGTAGCCAAGGCCTATGGACAAACCTATTTTAAGTTTGGCCCCGAATACATTATTCCTAAACCCTTTGACCCCAGGGTGCTCGTTTGGGAGTCCGCCGCCGTAGCAGAGGCAGCTATGAACACTGGGGACGCCAGGATAAAGATAGACATTGAGGAGTATAAGGAAAAGCTTGAAAGCCGCCTTGGAAAATCCCGTGAGATTATACGAATAATGGTCAGCAGGGCAAAAAGACAGCCAAAAAGGGTTGTCTTTCCAGAAGGAGCAAATGAAAAGATACTGATGGCGAGCCAGATCCTCGTTGAAGAGAAGATCGCCTCCCCTATTCTCCTCGGAAGAGAGGACGTAATAAGGGATACGGCGCGGAGCATTGATGTAAACTTACAGGGGATTGAAATTATATACCCCAGGTCCTCGCCAAAACGTGAAGAGTATGCGACTGAACTTTTTAATCTCAGAAATCGTAAGGGTATTACACTTGTCGAGGCACGGGAATACATGAGGGATAATACTATTTACGGTTGCATGATGGTGCACAAGGGCGACGCAGATGCAATCATCGCTGGCGCCACTCAGAACTATCCCGATACCATAAGACCGGCACTCCAGATCTTTGGCACAAAGGAGGGGGTTTCCAAGGTTGCAGGCGTTTATATTCTCACGATTAAGAATCAGGTCTATTTCTTCGCCGACACGACGGTTAACATTGAACCTACTGAAGAAGACCTCGCTGAGATCGCCATAAATACGGCGGAGATGGCCAGAAGGTTCGGTGTTGAACCAAGGGTCGCAATGCTTTCGTTTTCAAACTTTGGAAGTGCAAAGCATCCGCTCTCGGAAAAGGTTCGACGTGCCACGGAGATTGTTAAGAAAAAAGCGCCTGATCTAATAATAGATGGCGAGATGCAGGCAGACACCGCCGTTGTTCCAGAGATCATATCCGAAATTTACCCGTTTAGCACCCTGAAAGGTGGGGCAAACATTCTTATATTTCCCGACCTCCAGTCCGGCAATATAGCATATAAGCTCATGCAGAGATTGGGCAATGCCGAAGCCATAGGGCCAATACTCATGGGTATGAAGAAACCCGTGCATGTTCTTCAAAGGGGGTGCGAAGTAAGAGACATTGTGAATATATCTTCAATCGCTGTGGTGGAATCCCAGGAAACGAGTTCTTTAGGAAGAAACCTAGAGAATAAAATGGCCATCACATCGGTTTAGATTAGACCGAAAGAAACGTTATCCTGACGTTACGGTGCACGTTGCCCCCATACCTCCCCTGATTACTCCTGACTGCTTATATCCCTAACCCCTTTCACCAAAGAGGTCGTTCCATTTGATTGTACAATCATTCATCCCACTCCTAGCGCATATTACCGGTGTGACCGAGGGAGTAGCGTCCCGGCTGTGGCCAGACCGTAAGCCCATGCGGCTCCTTGCCTACAGGTATACTCTTCACGCCTCCGGTCGCGGTATTAATATCATAGACAACATCATCGTAGCGCCCTGAGAGCCAGAGATGCTTCCCATCGGCACTCACGTTGCCCATATCGGGGCTGCCTCCGCCCGGAATAGTCCAGGTCGCCTCGACCTTGTGCGTGGCGAAGTCTATGACGGACACGCTACCCTTCCCATGCGGCCGCCCGTGGATCCTATGGGAGCCACGGTTGGCAACGTATAGCCTCTTTCCGTCCCGACTCGGGTAGAGCCCGTGCGTTCCGACGCCGGTCGGAATGAAGCCGATTTCAGAAAACATGTCGCCATCTACCATGAACACGCCGTCGGCCTTCATGTCGGCCACGTAGAAAACCTTTCCGTCAGGCGAGATGCGTATGTCCTGGGGCATGCTCCTTTTCGAGAGCTTCAGGTAGCCGAGCACACTGCGCTTTACGAGGTCAATCTTCACTAGGCCGCCCCCGAATTCACAAGTGAAGATCGCGTACCGTCCATCAATCGAGAAGTCAGCGTGGTTGATACCCGCGCACCGCGGGGTTGCAAGGGATGACTGAAGAGCCATCGTGTGGGGATTGCGAAAGTCGAGACGCCTGAGCGTCTCGGCCACCACAATCGCCGATTGGCCGTCCGGCGTGAAATACATGTTGTATGGGTCGTCCACCGCAATGGGGAAACCCGGCCTGCCAGTTTTGGGGTCAATTGGGGTAAGGCTTCCGTCAGTGCGGCCCTCTGCGTTGTTCGCCACCCAGAGGGTCTTCAAATCCCAGGATGGCACCACGTGCTGCGGGTTCACGCCAACCTTGAAGCGATCAACAACCTTGAGTGTGGCAGGATCAATCACATAGACGTCGTTCGACCGCACGTTGGGAACATAGACTCGCTGGAGGGCACCGGCGACCGCAGGGCTGAACTTGCCAGCCGATGCCTCGCTGTAGAGATTGGTCGGATCCACCACCGGTGGCATCCCCTGCACCGTTGCCACCGCCGGCGTTGAGCCGGGGTCGGGCTGT
>Ga0070737_10002698_pt1 | contig 20581 bp, 19 predicted proteins | sample Coa_R1_10_FD_66438 | JGI IMG/M metagenome (GOLD analysis project Ga0070737, IMG submission 66438) | Surface soil microbial communities from Centralia Pennsylvania, which are recovering from an underground coalmine fire - Coalmine... | ecosystem: Environmental > Terrestrial > Soil > Unclassified...
CGCGGGCGGCGACCAGTCCTCGCGGAGATAAGTCGGCCCGTCCAGATCCACCACCTTGCAGCGCTGACCCAGCACGAAGGCGGGCGCCATCGCGAGCGACGAGCCCGACATGTTGCCGACCATCAGGTCGAAGCCGAGTTCGATCGCCTGTTCGGCGGTGGCGAGCGCCTCGGTCAATCCCCCGGACTTGTCGAGCTTGATGTTGATGGTGTCGGCGCGGCCGACCACCTTTTGCAGGTCCCGGTGGTCCTGCACGCTTTCGTCCACGGCGATGCGGATCGGGCAGTCCAATCCGTCCAGCCAGTCTTCCCGCCCGACGGGGAAAGGTTGCTCGATCAGCGCGACCCGCGTTTGTTCCAGCGCCGGCAGCAGGCGCGCGAACGATTCGCGCGTCAGGCCCTGATTGGCATCCACCATCAACCAGACGTCGGGGCGTACCGCGCGGACGGCGCGCACGCGCTCGGCATTGAACTCGTCATCGGTGAGCTTGAGCTTCAGCGCACGCGCCTCGCCGAATCCGCGCGCGTGGTCGGCCATCACGGCGGGATCGTCGGCACCGATGGTGATGGTCGTCATCAGGGGTTTGGGCGGGTCGAGACCCGCGAGCTTCCAGACCGGCTGGCCGGTGCACTTGGATTCGAGGTCCCACAACGCACAGTCGAGCGCGTTGCGCGCGCCTCCCGCGGGCAGGCAGTCGAGCAGTTCCGAACGCGATATTCCCCGCTCGATGCGTTCGCGCAGCAACTCGACCTGCGTCAGCATCGTGCCCGCGGTTTCCTGGTGGTAGTAGACCCCCTGCGCCTCGCCGTGGCCGGTCTTGCGGTCCTTCCGGAGGCTCACCACCAGCGCATCGAACTCGGTGAAGGTGTAGCCGGTGATGTGGAATGCCGTAGTCATGGGCCGCTTTTCGATGGCGGCGTGCATGCGCAATCCGCGATGCTCCATGTTGTTCATGTTGTCTCCCTTGCTCACGGTGGTGCTTCGAATGACACGTTGCCGCGGAACTTGAACCCGCCGACGATCAGGCCCGCCACGAGCCAGGCACCCCCGAACAGGAACGTGATGCGGTCGAATCCGGACCATACGAACGCGACGATGGCGAGTCCCAGCGCCGGGAACACCGCGTAGCGGAAGGGCTTGTCGTGCTCCCCGCGCTTCACGAAGAAGAACGCGAACACGGTGATGTTCAGAAGCATGAAGGCGGTCAGCGCGCCGAAATTGACCAGCTTCAACAATGCCTCGCCCGGCACCAGCAGGGCCAGCACGAGCGACAACACCGCGACCAGCAGCGTTGCGTTGATGGGCGTCTTCATCCGCGGGTGGATGTGGGACAGGAACCCCGAACCGGGCAGCACGCGATCGCGGCCCATCGAGAACAGGATGCGCGAGATGGCTGCCTGCGCCGCCACCGCGTTGGCGATCCCGGCGGCTATCACGTTGACGATGATCAGTGAGAGATACAGCCATGGGCCGCCGACATCGCGTGCGATCTCAAAGAAGCCCAGTTGCGGATCGAGCGATGCGTAGTCCGGATGCGCCAGCGCCGCGACGTACGTTTCAAAAATGAAAATGCCGCCGAGCAACAGCAAGGTCAGCACCGTGGCATTGCCGATGGCGGTGCGAGGATTGCGGGTTTCTTCGGCGAGTGTGCTGATCGCGTCGAATCCGAGAAAGCTCAGGACCGCGATCGAAGTGGCCGTGGCGATGAAGCGCCCGTTCCAGTGTTGCGGCTGCCAGAAGGGCGCAATCGACCAGCCGCCGGCGCCGTGATGCCCGACGAACACGAAGTCGATCGCCAGCACCAGGAACACGATCAGCGCGATGATCTCGATGGCGAGCAGCGAAAGGTGCGTCCTCGCCTGCAGCCGGATGCCGAGCATGTTGATCGACGTGTTGATCACGACGAACGCCACCACCCAGGCCCAGAGCGGCACGGCCGGCAGCAGCCCCCGCAACCACGAGGCACTGAACGCATAAATCAGGGCAGGGATCAGAAGGTAGTCGGCCAGGATCATCCAGCCCGCAATGAAACCCGCGTACGGGTGCAAGCCGCGCTGCACGTAGGAATACACCGAGCCCGCGTACGGGAAGGCGCCGCTCATCTGCTTGTAGCTGAGCGCCGTGAACAGCATCGCGACGATGCCGACCGCGTAGACGAAGGGCACCATCCCGAAGCTTTCGCGCGCGACGAATCCGTACACGGCCATCGGCGCGATTGGCACGACGAAAAGCATGCCGTACACCACCAGGTGGCGCAGGCGCAGTCGGCGGTCGAGCTGCTCGCGGTAGTGACCGGCAACGGGTTCGGCGTTGCCGGTCACGGGTGGATCCAGCGGCTCCATGGCGCGGCATGCGTTGTGCACGGCCGGGGACGGTACGTCAGTAATGGAAATTGAAGTTGACCAGGCCGTAGGCGAAGATCGCCCAGATGCCGTAGAGCGCACACAGGCCAAGCACCGCTTCGCTGACGCGCGCCAGCAGGCCGCCCGGGCCGCGTGCGATCCGCCACAGCGCGTCGAGGATGATCGCAATGCCGCCGAGAACCCCGAGCGCCCCCAGTACGTACAGTCCCGTCAACCATCCGTCGAAATTGGAATGGAACAGCGCAAGCGGCTGCGAGAACTTGACCAGGAACAGCATCCACACCGCCACGACCGCGAGCATCAGGATCACGCCGATCCGCGCCGCGAGCCGCAATTCGAACTGGTGCGGTCCCAATACGAGCGTGCGACGGAAATGTCGCCGCGCGATCGCGCCACCAATCCAGACCAGCAAGGTCAGCACGAACACGGCGATGGCGATATCGGTCAGCAGGACGAACAAGCCATGCTGCTCGAGGCCGTGCACCGGCTGGAACAGTTCGACCGGAGGAAAGTCGTCGGTCGCCCACCAGCGGATCGAACCGTCCGGATTGGCAACGAAACTCAGGTGTGACTGTCCGTTCACCTGCTGGTAGAGCAGCGGCCCCACTTCGCGCCAATGTTTCACCGCACCGCTCGGATCCTTCAGCATGTTGACCGTGATCTCGCCGTCCGGCAATGCCGACACGCGGGCCTGGCCGAGCATGAACAACAGGCGCAGCCCGCTGTCCTCGCGACGGCTCGCCCAGTACCAGCCTGCGACCCGGGCCGCATCGCGCCTGGCGGAGGCTTCCGTGGGCGGTGCGGGCGGCGTGTAGGGGAAATAGTGATCGAGGAACGCGTGAAAGAGCGAGGTGCGCACGCTCTCCGAAGTGCCGTTGGGTGGTTTGCCTGCGCTGTTGAAGGACATGAAGATCCCGACGTCCTTGTCCAGCAGGAGGTGCAGGTCGGTATGGAAGGCGCTCGTGTCACCCGCGTGCCCGATGATCCGCAGGCCGTTCCGGTTTTCCCGGTAGAAGCCGAAGTCGTATCCGTTGATGCCCGGCGCCGCGTTGTAATGAGGCGAGTGCATCAGTTGCGCGGTCGCGGCCGGCAGGATGGACGTGCCATTGAACTGGCCCTGCTGCAACTGCATGATCATGAACCTGGCCATGTCCGTGGCGGTGGATGTAAACGAACCTGCCGGATACGGCACGATGGGTTCGAACGGAATGATGACCTTGCCGGTGGCGGTGGCGTAGCCCGTGGCGAGATCGGGCGCGAGCGCTGGCGGCAACGGCTGCGCGAAGGTCGAATGCGTCATCCCCATCGGCTTCAGGATGTGGTCGTCGACATAGGTGTCGAACGGCTCGCCCGAGACGCGCTGCACGATGTATCCGGCCAGCGCGGCGCCGTAGTTGGAATAGGCAACCACCTCACCGGGCGGAAAGATCCGTGGCGGGATGTGCTGTTTCAGGTAACGGCCCAGGGGATAAAGATCCTTCGAGTTCGGCACGAACAGGTCCTTGACGGTCTCGGCGAAGCCGGGCGTCATCGTCATCAGGTCGCGCATGGTGATCGGTTTGCCGTACTTCTCCGGGATCCTGAAATCCAGGTACTTGTTCACGTCGGCGTCGAGGTCGATCTTGCCCGCCGCGACGAGTTGCATCACCGCGGTCCAGGTGACCAGCTTGGACACCGAGCCGATCCGGAACAGCGTCTGGTCGGCAATGACGGGCGAGCGCTTCGCGACGTTGGCGTAACCGTAGCCCTGCGCAAAGATCGGCTTTCCGTCCTTCACCACCGAGATCACCGCGCCGGCGATATCGTTGCGTTTCAGCATGTACGGGACCAGGCCATCGAAGAACGTCTGCAGATTCTGCGCATCGAGTGGCGGCGCCGAGGTCGGCGCGGCAGTCGTTGCAGGTGCCGCGGCGGCTGACGGCGGCGCAGACGATGCGGGCGCAGGCGGTGCGGACGGCACCTGTGCCACGGTGCAGAACGGCAGGCAGACGCTTGCTGCAAACAGCATCCACATGAGACGCTTCAACATGGCTTTGTCCCCGCAAGAGAGTTGGTTCGAAATCCGCCGTTCATCCCGGATCGCGAAATGCTGCTTCGGCGAGTGTGCCGACGTACGCGGCAGGTGCGATCCGCTGATGCCCAATGCGATCCGCTCAGAAGTCCCTGCTCACCGAGATCCCGAACAAACGCGGCGTAATGATCGTCACGTTGTCTTCCACCTTCCCGGTGACCGGGTTGAGCGTTCCGGCGACCGGCATGTAATTCGCGAAGGTGCTCCCCAGCACGATCCCGCGCTGGTTCGTGAGGTTCTTGACGTAGGCATTGATGCTCCACTGGTCGCGGTTCACGCCTGCGCGCAGATTGATGGTGTTGTAGCCCGGAATGGTGGGGCTCGACGGGAGTGGCGGCAGCACACCCGGGATCGGATAGCTGAACGCGAAGTCGGTCGAGCGCTCGTCAATGTACTGATAGCTGGCGCCCACGTAACCATGCCAGCCGCCGCCGAGCGCGAAGTCGTAATCGCCGTTGAGGCCGAGGGTGAATTGCGGCGCATAAGGCAGCGGGTCGCCGCGTTTGCCGTTGGATGGATACGGTGCGTCCTTGGTCAGGGTGGCATCGTTGTAGGAAGCGTTGACCGAAAGCTTCAGGCCCGTGGCTGGAATCCATGCGACGGTTGCTTCCAGCCCCTTGCTCTGGGCCTGGCCGCCACTGGTCAGGAAGGTGAAATTGTCCTCGAACGTGGTCAGCGGAATCTTGGTCCAGTCGATGTAGTACGCGGACAAATCCAGCATCAGCCGGTCGTCCGCCGATGTCGATTTCAGGCCCACCTCGTAATCGGTCAGCTTGGTCGGGCTGAAGGTTGGCGGCACATTGGGAACACCGACCGGGACGACGTTGGGACCGCCGGGCAGGAAGCCCGATGCGATCCGCGCGTACAGCATGTTGTTGTCGTTGATGTGGAACGTCGGCGTCAACGAAAACGTGGTGCTGCTGTCGGAGGAATGCTTGTCGAGCAACACGGTCGGCGGAACGCCCCCGAACAGCAGCCCGTATCCGATTTCGGTGTAATGCTGCTTGTCATGGCTGTAGCGCAAGCCTGCTTCCACGTCGAAACGGTCCGTGATGTGCCAGGTAATGCTTCCGTACGCGGCCCAGGCGTCATAGGTGCTCGGCTGCGAATCGCCGCCGATGGTGCCGACCGGCGAAGGCACCGGGGTTCCGCTGTAGTAGTCGCTCGCGTAGATGTTCTGTTCGTTGTTGCCGGTCTCGCGGGTCCAGAACACGCCGCCCAGCCATTCCACGGTTTGCGACGTCGGCGACGACAGACGGAATTCCTGGGTGGCCTTGGTCTGGGGTATCGTCGCCTGCTCGAGCGTGCCATACGGCTGCCCGTTGGCCTGGGGCCCCAGGTACAAGAGTGGCGTCGCGTCGACATTGGTCACCGCGTCGAGGGTGCTGTAGCTGCTCGAGGACATCAGCTTCGCCCAGCCCAAATCGGTGTCGAAGGTGATGTTGTAGAGCCGATAGCGTGCGTCGATTGCATCCCCGCCCAGGGCGGCGCTGCGCTGCTGCAAGTCGCCATAAAGCGGGAGCAGCGTATTGGGATCCAGCGCTTCGGTCGGGCCATTCTCGGTGTTGAGGTTTTGCGCCAGCGCGGTCACGCGCACCGAGGTCCTGTCGGTGGGCGTCCACAGCAGCGACACGCGTCCGCCCTTGATCTTGCTTTCGTTCACATCGGTCTTGTTCAATCCGGCATCGCTGATGAAACCGGGATCGGTCTCGTCGTACACGTTGGCACGGATTGCCAACTTGTCCTTGACCAGCGGCAGGTTGGCCATGCCGTGCACGCTGAAACCGTTGCCGCCGCCATCCACGCTGGTTCCGCCGACTTGCACGCGCCCCGAGTAGTTTCCGGTATCGGGCGGAATGGTGATGAACCGGATCACGCCGCCCAGCGCACCCGCCCCGTACAGCGTGCCCTGTGGGCCACGCAGAACCTCGATGCGTTCCAGGTCGGCGGGATCGATGTCCGGGGTCAGCTCCGAACCCACCGCAAACACGCTGCTTGATCCGAACGGGGTATCGTCGATGTAGACGCCGACCGAGGCGCTCGGCTGCTGGGAACCGGAAGCGATACCGCGGATGCTGAGTTCGGTGAGCCCCGGTTGGGCAGACACGACATTGAGTCCCGGAACCGCAGCGGTGTAGTCCATGAAGTCCTGCAGGTGCTCACGCTGGATGTCGTGATAAGTCATGACCGACACCGGCATGGGAACTTTCTGCAGTTCCTCGCTGCGTTTGGTCGCAGTGACCACGATGGTCCCGAGCGTGGTCTCGTGCCCGGCGGACTGGTTGGACTGCGCAGCGGTTTGGGTGGGTTTTTGGTCAGGTGGCGCGGTTTGCGCATCCACCCGCGGCGCAGCCAGAAGTGCCGCAGCAATCGCGGCCGAAAGGCACACCGACAACCCGTTCTGCTTGCTGTTCATGCCCCACCTCCGACGAGATAGCAACCGAACCGGTGCGGCGATTGTTATGGCGCAAACATCGAAATGTCAACGATAGTGAAATATCAGACGAACGCCGGGTGGGCGGCACGGGCCTCAGTCAGCGGGGAAAACGATGTACTGCTCCAGCTTGCCGTCGGGCAGGGTATATGTGATCGCCACGAGCTTCGTGTTTGGAAAGGCGATGGTGTACGCACGCATCTGCATGCCGCCACGCTTTTCCGCACCGCGAATCGTGAATGAACGTGGCTTGCCGAGCGGTGCAAGGCTGGTCTGGTAGTCGTGCAGCGCAGTGGCATCGAAATAGCTGTTGGCATCCGGACTGAACAGGCTGCGGTCGAACCGCCCGTGCTGCAGTCCCGCGAAAATCGCCTTCGCCTGGGCCAGCGCCTTCGCGCCGCCGGGCTCGTGCACCTCGAACAGCGCCTGCGCGATCGCCTGTCCCATCACGTTGGAAGCCGTGACGGCGTCCTGGTTGGTCAGCACGACGACCGCGGTGCGGTCATCCGGGAAGACGTAATTCGCCGCGGTGAAACCGAGCGCTTCACCATCGTGCGAAATCATGCGGTGGCCGTCGAAGCGCCCGACGAACACGCCCAGGCCGTAGCTCGAGGCGAGACCGTCACTCAGCAGCGTGTCGGTTTCCATCGCCTTCCACGACGCGGGCTGGAGCACGGTGTTGTCGATCATTGCGATGTCCCACTTGGCAAGATCGCTTGCCGTCATCGCAAGTTCACCCGCGCCGAACATCCAGTTCGCGCCTGCGTCCTTCGAAGGGCGCAGCGGACCCAATGCGTAACGGTGATAGCCGCCGGCGTCGCCGGCCGGGAGGGCATGCAGGTTGGCGTCGTATGCGTCGGTGATCCCCAGCGGCGCAAACACGTTCTTTTCGAGAAACGCGAATGGCGTTTGTCCGGTTATCTTTTCGATGACCGCGCCGGCGATCACATAATTGGTATTGCTGTATTGCCATTGCGTCCCAGGTGCGAAGTTGAGCGGCTCCTTCGCCCAGTGGTCCATGATCTGCGTCGGCGTCGTCGGGAGCTTCCGGTCCGGCATCAGGTAGTCCTGTGGCCAGTAGTCCGGATAGCCCGAGGTGTGCGAAAGCAGTTGCCGCAAGGTGATCCGGTCGGCCTCCGTGAGATCGGGGAAATACTTCGCCACCTTGTCGTCGAGGCTCAACTTGCCCTGCTGCTGCAGCATCAGGATCGCCGCCGCGGTGAACTGCTTGCTGATCGAACCGACGTCGTAGCGCATCGCGGGCGCGGCAGGCGTTTTAAGATCGAGGCGCGCTTCGCCGTAGGCGTGTACGTAAACGAGTTCACCGTTGCGCACCACCGCGATTGAAGCACTCGGTACACCGGATTTGGCCAGCGCTTCGTTGACGACGTGGTCGATCTTCGCGGCGAGGTCCGGAGGCAACGCAGCCTTTGCAAGAGCCGGAGCGCTGGCCAACGCGAGCGAGCATGGAACCGCGAGCACCAACAGAAGCGATCGAACGATATGCGACGGTTCCCGGCGGGATGCGCATACGCGCAGCGCGCACAGCGCTGTTCGGGCAACCGCCACGGGATTCGGGATCGACTGAAGGACTCGTCTGCTGTGCATGACCGGCTTCCCCACGCGGCGAACGAAGCGCGAGTGGTACTGCGATCACAACACGTTGTCAACGATATGCAAATATCAAACCGCGGGCGAAGTGCCGTTTGGACGGGTTTGCATCGCACTTGATGCATGCCATCTGTAGTGACGTCAGTCCGGTGCGGCGAGGAGTTCCTCGACGCGCGGCCGCGCTGCGACGGCTGCGGCGGCATCGAGAAAGGCCAGACGCGTCCGGCGGGCAAGCACATCATCCGCGGTAATCGCCATTTCGTGGCGTCGTGCCCAGCCCACCTCGGCCTCGATGTACGGATGATTTCCGGCCAGGCGGCGGGTGCCGTTGCCGCCGGACTCGGCCAGAAGATTTTCGGCGAGGGCGCCGTAGGCCTGGGCAAGGTGATCGGCGATGTCGCCATCGAGATGGTGTCGCGCCGCCAGTGCCTCCGCCCATTGCTCGTGAAATCCCTCGGCACCCGCGAGGACGAGATCGCGGGTGCGGCAAGGATCGTGCGCTGTCAGTGCTGCCGTTTGGATCGCGCGATCCACGGTTTCTTCGGCCATCAGGCGATAAGTCGTCCACTTCCCGCCGGCGATGGTCACGAGGCCCTTGGGTCCCACTTCGACGTGATGCTCGCGCACCACGTCGGCGGTGCGGACAGCATTCGCAGCGATCAGCGGCCGCAATCCTGCCCAGGTCGCCCGCACTGCCGCCCGGTCGGGCGCCTGCTCCAGCCATTCACCCAATTGTCCGAGCAGGTAATCGATCTCGCCGTTGCTCGGTTCGGGTGAAGGCGAGGGTTCGGTGGCAATGTCCGTCGTCCCTGCGATGCTGCAGCCCTGCCAGGGCAACAGGAACAGCACCCGGCCGTCGGACGTCTTCGGAATCAGGAGACCGTCGCCTCGAGGCGCCCAGGTGCGATCGAACGCGAGATGGGTGCCGCGGCTCGGGGCCAGCAGCGGCGCAGCGTCGGGGTTCTCCATCCTGCGCAGTGCATCGCTGCCGGGACCGGTCGCATTGACCACCGCGCGTGCGCGCACTTCGAATGTCCGGCCGCTCAGCCGGTCGTATACGCATCCGCCCGCAATCCGGCCGGCGTTCTGCAGCAGCGATGTGATCTCGGCACGATTCACGATCGCCGCCCCTGCGCGCGCGGCCGTGACCAGCAGGGCAATCGCCATGCGTGCATCATCGAATTGGCCGTCGTAGTAGGCGACGCCGCCGACCAAGCCGCGGCGACGCAGGCGCGGAAAGGATGCAAGCATCTTCTTCCGCGAAAGGAAATGGCTGCGCCCGATTGCAGCTTTGCCTGCGGCGCGGTCATACAGCCATAGCCCGACGCGATAAAAGATCGCCTGCACGGGTGAATACGCCGGCACCACGGTACGCAGCGGGTGCACCAGATGCGGCGCGATTCTGAGCAGGATGGCGCGTTCGGCCAGGGCCTCGCGCACGAGATGGAATTGCGCGCGATCGAACTGCGTCAGCGCGGCTTCGAGATAGCGTACGCCGCCATGCACCAGCTTGGTCGAGCGGCTCGAGGTCCCGCTGGCAAAATCATCGCGCTCGACCAATGCCACGGAAAGACCGCGGGTGGCGGCATCCAGCGCCACACCGGCCCCGGTTGCACCGCCGCCGATGACCAGCAGGTCGAATTGTTTCCGCTGCAACCGCACCAGGTTCTCGGCGCGATCCATGCCGCTCACCGGCCGGAATCCGTCGCCCAGTTCCGGGCCCGCATGCACGCGCGCTGCCACGTACGGTAACGCCGGTCGCGCGTTTCCTGGTCCAGCGTTGGTACGAAACGTTCGCCAGCCCGCCACCAGCCTTGGAGCTCATCCGGATTGATAGCGCAGGACCCAACCACAGCCAGCATGGCGGCCCCCAACGCCGTGGTCTCGGTTATCCGCGGCCTCAGGATCGGCATTCCCAGAAGATCGGCCTGGATCTGCAACAGCAGATCGTCCGTGGTGGCCCCGCCGTCGACACGAAGCGCTTCGATGGGCGTTGCCTGTGCGGCCCGCATGGCCTCGATCACGTCGCGTGTTCTGAAGGCGATCGCTTCCAGGCTGGCGCGTGCCAGATGCGCCGCCGAGGTACCGCGGGTCAAGCCGAGGATCGTGCCGCGCGCCGCCGGATCCCAAAATGGTGCGCCAAGTCCCGCGAGCGCGGGCACGATGGTCACGCCGCCGCTGTCGCTCACTTGCGCGGCCAGCGCCTCGACGTCCGCGGATCGCTCGATCAAGCCAAGGCCGTCGCGCAACCATTGCACCAGCGCACCGGCGACGAAGATCGAGCCTTCCAGGCCGTACGCCTGCGCCTCGCCCGGCATGCTGCATACCGGCCCGGTGATGAGCCCTTCCGCCTCGAGCCGTTCGGCGCCGGTATGCATCAGCACGAATGCACCGGTCCCGTAGGTGTTCTTGACCTGTCCGGCGCTGCGGCAGTTCTGGCCAAGCAGTGCAGCCGGCTGGTCGCCCGCCGCGCCGGTGATCGAGATATCGCCTCCCCAAATCGCGGTTGATCCGAAGCGGCCGACCGACGGATGCACTTCCGGCAACAGTGCACGCGGAATATCGAACAGCTCCAGCAATGCCGCGTCCCAATCGAGCGTGTTGATGTTGAAGAGCAGGGTGCGTGCTGCGTTCGTGACGTCGGTCGCGTGCACGCGGCCTTCGGTGAGTTTCCAGATGAGCCAGCTATCCACCGTTCCGAAAGCAAGCTCGCCGCGCTCGGCGCGCCCGCGCGATCCTTCGACTTGGTCGAGGATCCATGCGATCTTGGTGGCGGAGAAATACGGATCGAGCGGCAAGCCGGTTCTGGCGCGCACCTCCGCCGCCGCGCCCTGACCGTTCAAGATCTCGCAAGCGGCGGCGGTTCGCCGGTCCTGCCACACGATGGCGGGTGCGATGGGAACGCCGGTTGCACGATCCCAGACGACGGTCGTCTCCCGCTGGTTCGCGATGCCTATGGCGGCGACTTGTGATGCGCCGATCCCCGCCATGGCGAGCGCTTCCGCGGCCGCGTCCCGCTGTGACGCCCACAATTCCACGGCGTCCTGCTCGACCCACCCCGGTTTCGGACAGGCAACGCGGAGCTCGCGCCGCGCCGTGGCAACGATGTTTCCCTGCCCGTCGAAAACCATGGCGCGGCTGCTGCTCGTGCCTTGGTCGAGTGCCAGAACGTACATGACGTGTGCGGCGGCAACGCGGATGCTGCAGCGTAATCACGGACTTGCCCTTCGGACAAGCCTCTCCACGCCAAGCGAGTGAGGAATCTGTCCGGCCGGTGCCCCGGCTATTGGTGACCGGCGCATCGATGATTGATCTCATCAACCAGCGCGTCGGCGACAACAATGGGGCAGGAGCCGGCCCGAAGCGGAAGTTCGTGCGTGTCGTCAGATCGCCCGGAAGCAGCCAGTCAGACCTGCACGCTTCGCGCATCTGGGCCTCTTGATGACGGTGGGTGCGCCGTTCAAGGTGCAACCGGGTGATCCATCAATGATGGCGTGCGCTGGCATCTATGGGTGCCGTTGTCATCTTGACCTCGACAAGCTCCTTCAAATACGAAAGTACGTCTGGCCCTTCACTTCCACCCGATGCTTCATTGGGCGGGGATGGCCTAGGGTCTTCCTGACGCACGCGCAGTGAAGTGAATTTGTCACCTTCGGTCAGCTCATAAGTCATGAAGAAGTAGTTTTCTGGAAGGTCTTTAAGATCAGACCGAGGGAAGAACAGTGAGTACTTCAAACGTGATTCCGGCACAAATTCAAGGACGATGCCCTTCTGCTCGAATACTCTCCCGTTCCATTCGTTACGGAAAACAATGGGCGTCCCAACTTGCCATGTCGTGAGTAGATCGGAGCCGTACTGCCATCGCTTGACTAGGTCAGGGGTGGTCAGAGCCAACCACACTTCTGATGCGGGAGCGAGAATATCTACGGTAGATTCGGATATTTTCACGGGTTCTACCCCTTTTCCGTCGTTCTATGGGGTGGCCGGACGGTTGCTTGCATCCGGTGACAGCGGTATACCCTTGCGCAGTGTAACCGCGCGCGCCGCCAGCCACTCCGCAAAGATCCATGCGGAAGCCACGGCCGCGAGGTTGAACGTGTTGCTGCCCCACGCCGCCTGCGCGTGCGGATATTGGAATACCTGCGGGCCGACGGTGAGCAGGCTGAATATGAGGAACATCAGTGCCAGCAGGCGTGCCGCGAGCACGTCCCATCGCCGGACCAGGAACGCGACGCCGGCGCACAACATCGCAACGCCTGTGAAGGCTACCCAGAACTTCTGCCCGAGCGGCATCCACGCCGGTACGAATGGTGAATCGGCGGCGAGCTGCAGAACATGCGCAAGCCCGAAATCGACGCAGGCGATCCCGAAAAGCCAGCGCATTGTGTGATCCGTCCGGCGCGTGAGCGCGGCGCGATCTGCGACGACGGCGTACAGCATTGCCGCCGCGCCGACCAGGATCAGTTGCTGGAACACACCATCCAGCACGCCCACGAAGACGGTGAGGTGAATCCCCAGATAGCGCGGCGCCGAAATAAGACGCGGCACGTTGAAGATCGCGAACAGCAGATAACACACGCCAGCGGCGAGCGCCCCCGCCCGCACGAACTTCCGGGTCAGCAACGCCAGCCCGCCCAGCATGAGCACCACCGCGACGACGTAAGCAAAAATCGTTTGACCCCAAACGTGGTCACCAAAGGCCTGGATGGGTTCGTGGGCGGGTTCGAAAGCACCCCACAGGACGTCGACCAGACCGGTGGCGAACGCCATGACGGCAAACAAGATGCGCGAGGATTTCATTGCAGTTTCCATCCGATTCTGCTTGCTTTGTTCACCCGCTAGCGGTCACTGAAGCAGCAGGCCACGCTATTTGTCGAAGCTGCTCAGAGATGCGGGGGATTGGCAAATTGTTTGGCGCGGCGGTCTCACCGAGGTCTATGCTGCGTGTCCTTTCCAGGCGTCAGAAAAAGCATTCGCGTCTGGATTTCAGTGTCTGCAGTGTGCCAAGCGCCCCGGGGGACGAGGACGTACTCACCAGGAAGTTCCAGCCGGTATGAATGTACCTTTGACTCAACCTCGCAGAACAACGTCGCCCTGCCGGCGAGCAAGAGCACCAGCTCCTCACCATGAGGATGCATTTCCCAAACCTTCCACGGCTCGCCAAATGCAAATTCGACCATGAGACGACCTGAATCAAGCTCCGGGAAGGCGCCGTGAGAAAGCTGGTCCCAAAATGATGCATCACCTGTTTCAATCGTCCGCGCGCCCCGTCCGGGCATGAAATGAATGGAATGCTTTTGCAACGAGGATTTCATCTGAGAAGCTCCTTCCGCACAGCCTTGGGGGCTGTGTTGCACCAAGCTGTGTGCACGATCTGGCGAATCTGTCCTTCGTAGAGATTTTCGATACGCGCGAGCGTCCAATCATATTTTCTGAAGTGATCGTTCACAAAGAAAACCTTCGGGTACATTTCAATAAGCTCTTCACGTTGTTCCCATGTTGTGCGGAAGGCGATGGTGCCGTCTTCGCGGAGTCTAAGCATGAGCTTGCCTCTGACCTTCAGGGCAGGGGTGCCATAGGAAGTAGCCTCCTGCACCTCGGGAAGCTCAAGTGCCGTCGATTTCAAGCGATCGTAAGGAGTCTCATTCATATTTTGGTGCGTACACCGGACCGAATGCAGCACTGATGTCTGATGATCAGGTCGCCGGGGCAGCGTGATCAGTTGGCCATGTGTACGTTCTGTGAAATGGCGAGAATCGGCCCCCTTGCAGATAATCGAAGCCGTCCGTTTTGGGAAGACATACTGGATCCATCTTGGTGCGGCGTCCGATGAAGAGGATAGGTTCGCCGTTTGGGGACAGGATGGTTTCGTCGCCTCGTACTGTGTCGAAGTAGCCACCCGGGTCTGCGACTCATGCCTGGTTCCGTCTTCAGCGATCACCATCGCCGATGGGTGGTTGGTCGGCCACTTGTCGTACTGTTCAAATCTTGGGGGCCCGCTCAGGACTCATCCTTGCGCGTGAGGCAAGCCACGCACCGAGCGCCGCCAAGGGCGCCAGTGTGATCAAAAACGTCAAGTGGTACCAGACAGGGAACCTGGTCCAAACATGGATGTGGTCCGGGATAAACAGCGCGAGCAAGACCAGCCCGAGAGCCCATGCCGCCCACCGACACGCTGGCGCGATGATGCGCACCATTGCGCCAGCGGTCAGCGATGCGAGTGCTCCGATGCAGAGACGCGCGATCTTCATGCCGAGCGTGAACAGCATGGCGGGCTCCGCTAGTGCGTAGCCGGGTATCCAAGCCCGCAAACCCCAGTTCAGGATCGTGGCGACCAGCCACCAAGCCACGAAACCACTGATGATTCCTGCGATCGTCCGCCACATGTCCTTTCTCCCGTTGCCTTAGTTTGATTAAACTAATACAATTCTACTATGAAAGCAAAGCTGCTCATCCTCGGCGTGTTGCACCGCGGAAACTTTCATCCTTACGAGATCAAGCGCCGTCTTCAGAACGCGATGGTCGAGTGCTACACCGACGTTGATGTCGGGACGCTCTACTACGCAATCAGGCAACTGGAAAAGGAAGGCTTGATATCGGCCGTATCCCGGGAACGCGTGGTTCGCGGGGGCATGCGTACGGTGTACAAGATCACTTCAAAGGGGAAGAGCGAGTTCCGCGATCTGCTCCACCGGCAGTTCGAGGAAGAGGGGCCGGTTTCGCAGACGTTGTATGGATCGCTTCTGTTTTTGCACTTGAGCGATCCGGCTGTCGTCGAAGACCTCGTCCGAAAGCGGATCGCGCGTCTCGATGAGCTCATCGCCAAGCTTGACTCGATCGGGGGAAAATTTCGTCCGGTCCTCTCGACGGGAGGGGAACACCTGCTGCGCCATATCGACAAGCAGAGGCGCCTCGATCGCGATTGGCTGAAGGGACTGCTCGCCGACGTTAAAGCACGTCGTGTACGAGACGTCCCGGATCCGAAGCGCCTTGCGGCCAATAAAGATGAGATACGCAAAACCGCAAGAAAATAGAGATGCCAACGGACTTCGCCACTGGTTGCTCGATGAAATATAAGACGCTTCGCGCGAGGCTCAAACATTCATGAATATCGCCATCACTTGAATGCTATCGTGTTCAATCCTATCCATGGGATTGGTCTCGCCGTTTTGCTCGATGCATTTTGCGGGCTGACGCGTCGCCGCTCTGCTACCGGCAGGCTGACAACGACGTGATTCGATGGCGAGGCCCCCGCACTGCCCTGAAGCGGACATTCGCGGCGGGCAGGAAAGGGTCGATTCTGTTGAAAAACTCGGTTCTGGAAGCGCGCGCACCTGAGGCGCTCGCGCGTCGAACGTTGATCGGTGCTTAAGAAGTAAGGGTGCGTGTGCCCCTGCGCGTCAAGCGGGCAGCGGATTCCCCATTTCCGGTCCCTTCGGCACCAACCACATCGCCATTCTTCGTAGGTTTTGCGCTGTGGCCGCCATCAGGAACTCGTCGTGCGCGCCACACAGACCGCGGAGCCGTAATCGCCGCAATCGCAGGATGCGCTTGAGATGGGCGAACAGCACTTCCACCTTCTTACGCTGCCGCCGAGATCGGAGGTAGCCTGGAGTTTTGGCAACTTGTCTGGCCACATCGCGTGCCGATTCGTTGACCTGTCGCCTGATCTTGCGCATCGGAGTGTTCGGACAACACCGCGCCTTCAATGGACAAGCCCTGCAGTCATGTTCGGACGCGTGGTAAATAATGGTGTTCTCTTTGGTGATGCCAGTACGCGGCACAGTGAACTTGCGCCAACCATGTCGGAGCGCTTTGCCACCAGGGCAGCGATACTCGTTGCCCTCATCGTGCCACTCGAAGTCGGAGTGGGAGAACGTGCCATCGTTGCGCTCGGTCTTGTCCCACACCGGCACATGCGGTTCGATGGCCTTCTCATCGACCATCCAGCCCAGCATCTCGGCGGTACCGTACGCCGTGTCACCGATCAGGCGCTTCGGTTTTTGATCGAAGCGTTGCTCAACGCGATCCATCATCGTCCGAGTGGAGTTGACCTCATCCGACCGCAGCGCAGGCGTTGCCTCGACGTCAACGATGACACCCGCTTTCACGTCAATCAGGTAGTTGGTCGAGTAGGCAAAGAACGCCGGCCCGCCCGGTGCAGCGGTCCACCGCGCCGCGGGATCCGTGAGCGACACGTTCTTGGGTGGCGTCTCCGGTTCCTCGGCGGCGTCCAGCGCTTCCAGATACTCGCGTACTGGCCATGCCAGCGATGCCGTTCGATCGAATGCGACCTCACTGCCCGGAACGCCACGCTGACGACTGGCATCCGCCCGCACCACGCTCGCATCGACCGCGAAGCCTTCGCCACCGACCAGACCTTCTTCCAGACAGCGCGCCAAAACCTTCTCAAACACGAACCGCAACGTGTCGTTGTCGCGGAACCGACCATGCCGGTTCTTCGAGAAGGTCGAGTGGTCCGGTACCTTGTCTTCCAGATCCAACCGGCAGAACCAACGGTACGCCAGGTTCAAGTGCACCTCACCACAGAGCTGGCGCTCCGAGCGGATGCCAAAGCAGTAACCCACCACCAGCATCCGGATCAGTAACGCAGGGTCGATCGAAGGACGACCCGTGTTGCTGTAGTGCGGCGCGAGGTGCTGGTGCAGCTCGCTCAGATCCAAGAAGCGGTCGATGCCGCGGAGCAGATGGTTCGAGGGAACGTGGGTGTCGAGATTGAACGCGTAGAACAGAGGCGCTTGCGCAGCTTCCTGGCGTCCCATCATCTCGGTGCCCTCGAATTGCGTTGAAGCATTCGACAGCCCACCGCGCGCCACGTTCCGCAAACTTGGAGTTTTTCAACAGAATCGGTCGACTTCGCCCGTTCGCTGAAGCCAGCATCGCGCTTTGCTACGCTGCTGCCAGTTCGACCTTCACGCGGTAACCCAGTGCTTGAGCTGCCCGGCTCAACGTCTCGATCGTCAGGCCGGTATCGGTTTCGTCGAGCAGCCGATCAAGCATCGAGCGGCTGGTGTGCATCCGCTCCGCCATCGCGGTTTTGGTCACCCCTTGGGTCTTCATTGCTTCTGCCAGTTGCCACGCGATGACGCGCTTGATCGCGCGCGCCGATACTTCTCCAAGCACGCCCTCTTGGGACAAAAAATCGTCTAAGGTGCTTCCAATGTGGGAGATATTGCGCTTAGCCATGGTGTACCTCCTTCATGCGGCGCAGAGCCAGCTTTAGATCGTCTGTCGGCGTCTTGCCGGTCTTCTTGATGAAGCCATGCAACAGCACCATGACTGGCCCGACCGTGGTGAACAGAACGCGGGCAATACCTGCGTCGATCGTGCTGCGCACTTCCCAGAGCCCCGGTTCCATTTTCCGCACCAGGGGCATACCCAGCGGCCAGCCGAACTGAACAGTCTTGAGATCCTCGCCGATCACTTTGCGCGCATCAGGCGGTAGGGATTTCAACCAGTCCCGGACGGGCTCGCGGCCTTGATCCGTAGCGTAGAAGCGGACTTCCAGGACGGGAGGGAGTGGCGGCACGGTTCTAGTGTACCTATTTAGGTACATCTCCGCAAGACGTTCGGCCCCAAACAGTCCATCGACCCTTTAGGGGATCACTATCGAAGTCCCGACTGGAGACCGCGATGGAAAGCGAATCCCGCCAACAACCCTGGAACAAAGGTGCGACATCAGCGGAATACGCACAAAGGCAAGCTCGTCGGCCAGAAAGCACCCCTGAAACTGCGCGATATCTGGCTATCCGCATTCGCCTGCAACTGCGGCACCGCATCCGCGATCTTGCGCTGTTCAACACTGCGATCGACTCAAAGCTCCGTGCCTGCGATTTGGTCAAGCTTCGCGTGCTCGATGTTGCGCACGGCGGCCAAGTTGCTGCCCGAGCCATGGTTATGCAACAAAAGACCCACCATCCGGTCCAATTCGAGATTACTGAACTGACGCGGCAGTCGCTTCGCGACTGGATCGAAACCGCGCACCTGCGCCCGGAAGCTTTCCTCTTTCCGAGCCGAGTCAGCATTTCCCCGCATCTCTCCACGCGCCGATACGCGCGAATCGTGCATCGCTGGGTTGCCGAGATTGGTTTGGATGGCGCTGCGTATGGTACGCACACGATGCGCCGTACGAAGGCCTCCCTGATCTACCGGCGCACCAAGAATCTGCGGGCAGTGCAGCTGCTGCTTGGACACACCAAGCTTGAGAGCACCGTCCGATACTTGGGCATCGAGGTCGATGATGCCCTGGAGATGGCGGAACAGACGGAGTTTGAAGAATGAATGTCGCCGCGACAGAATTCGGCACGGGTGGAAACGAAGCGAAATGGACGCGGCGGTTGTGGCGCCCGGAATTTCTGTGTAATCACGGGGCGTGCTGACTCCAACGCAATCAGTGCACCGTTCGAGCGGCGCCACAACACTTCTTGAATTTCCGGCCGCTACCGCATGGGCAAGGCTCGTTGCGCCCGGTTTTTTGGCTCCGGCGTGCACTTGCCCCGGCGACACGATCCGCATCGGATACCGCGCGGCGCGACCGCCAGAACCTGTAAATTTCGGCCACTCCCTTGGGGATGGCTTCCGTGATCTTCTCCCGTTGCGCCGGCGTCAGGGTCAAGGCCTCCTCTTCACCGGTCACGTCGTCCGAGCCGAGCAGGTGGATGGGTTGCAGCGCCTCGACCGTCGCTTGGTCATCAAATAGCGGCTGCCAATCCTCGCGGGTAAGTGCAACGCCTTGCATGAACCCATACGCCCCAACGTTCGCCGTCGAGATATTCGTGCTCGTCGTCGGGATACGTGAAGAAATCGAACATTGGATCGAAGGAGTCCGGATCATGCTGAAGACTCCAGACGATGCCGTTCATGTGCCGCATGATCAGCGTCAGGATGTGCTGGGCCTGCTCGGCCGATTCAAATTCGGGAGCGTCGTCCAATGTGGATCCCCAGACTTGCGGCAGCCATAGGCTGGGCATCACCGTCTTGGGCCCGATAACGATGGCCGTGAGGTATCCATCGAGGCCGCTCATGACCATGGTCTCGTCCGAAGTGGCGTCCGAGAGCAGGAACTTGTCCAGCTCATCGATTTCTTCGTCCAGGAGCGGCGCCATGAGGCGAAGAGAGTCGGGCGATTGGTGCGGCATGCCAGCTCTGCAGAAATGAATGAGGACACGCGATTGTACGTGGGACCAGCCGACGGAACGGGCAAATTCCGGCCCGTTTCGGTCACTCAGGTCTCTCCCGCAAGCGTCCGCTTTTGCAGGGGATGGCGATGGACGCTTCTCTGCTTGCCGGCGGCGCCTATCGCAAGAGCCGCCAGAAGGCGAGGGTGGCGTTTGCTTAGTTAGCCTGCATTTGCGCGAGGAGCTAGCTTCGTACGAACTTGTTCCGCAAACTGGCGGAGCCTGCTCGCCTTTGTAACGCGCCCAATTCCTAAGAAGACAGGTGGAACGTCCTTCTCCGTTCGGAGAATTGCCTCGGTAAGAACACCCATGAAAAGCAAGCGGCTGCCGAGGGTTAACCCCCCTCTCGTAGCGTATGCCCCTTGGTTGAAGATGAAGACTAGGCTCCCACTCGAACCAGGGAATACACCAGCGTCGATGAGGAACGCCGGTTGGCCCTGAAAGTCGTTCCATGGAGGTGTTGCAGTGATACCCTTTCGCGTAATCGGAGTAACGTTGTGTTCGTCGTATAGGCCGCTTGGATAGCCAATAAACGTCACCTCCTCTAGCGCGGCCAGATCGGCTACAACGGCTCCGGCCACCACGGAAGGAGTTCTCTCGTCGGAAGTCCTCATGCACCGAGAGGGGCGGTGGTTCGAATAAACCGATGTCACGAGAGCGCTCTGAATCAACATAGGAGTTCCGCCGTCTTTGCCGGGGGATAATTACTGCCGGTGCCGTACGGTCAGATCAGTTTCAGCCCCTGCGTAGCGGACGTTCAACATGTTTCGACGAATGTCGCCATCGGGTCGGACCTCGCCTGTTCAGCGCGAACACCGGTATAGAGCTGCGCTGCCGGTTAGCTTTTCGAGGACTGTTTGCGCGGACGCCCGCCCAGCCGGCCGTTTGCTCGGGCGGCTCGGGT
>Ga0070737_10002699_pt1 | contig 20581 bp, 15 predicted proteins | sample Coa_R1_10_FD_66438 | JGI IMG/M metagenome (GOLD analysis project Ga0070737, IMG submission 66438) | Surface soil microbial communities from Centralia Pennsylvania, which are recovering from an underground coalmine fire - Coalmine... | ecosystem: Environmental > Terrestrial > Soil > Unclassified...
CCCCGGCCTGAGCCCTGTCCCGGCCTGAGCCCTGTCCCGGCCTGAGCCCTGTCCCGGCCTGAGCCCTGTCCCGGCCTGAGCCCTGTCCCGGTCCGAGCCCTACCGCGCGGGAGCGAGCGGAGTGCGTAAGCCGCTCACCGTGCCGGTGAGCCGCTCACCGTGCCGGCATTCCCGTGCCGGGGCAGGCTACTGCCCTGAACCGGCCCTTGAGCGATCCAGGCGCCAGGGACGTGCGGGGGCCAGGGCATAGCCTGATGCCCGTTTTGCGCTAATTGCCGGAACCTTGACTTGACAGTCTGGCGCGCCAGTTCATGATCCCGAAAGATTTCCATACCTATAAGCGATTTTTCTTTCTTGAGGAAGTATTTTTCGGTTCATGCGGCTGACGACGGCGTACCGGTGGCTGCCCGGCCGGGGCGCTGGTGACACATGCGGCTCACGCGGCGCCAGGGACCGGAGCGGACTCATCCGGGAACACGGGATCCGGCGCGCCGCGCCCGCAGGGACACCCGGCGCCCCGTGGCACCCGCCCCGGCGGCCGCACCCGTCCCGGCGGCCGCACCCGTCCCGGCGGCCGCACCCGTCCCGGCGGCCGCACCCGTCCCGCGGCCGCTCCCGTCCCGGCGGCCCCGTAGCCTCTGTCCCGGCGGCCGCTCCCGTCCCGGCGGCCCCGTAGCCTCCGTCCCGGCGGCCGCTCCGTGCGCCAGCGCGCCCGGCGGCGAGCCTGGCCCGGCCTGGCGGCCGCTGCCCGTGCGCCGTGACCGGGCGCTACTCATACACCGTGATCTGCGAGGACGGGTAGCCGCTCGCCCCGTTGGGGGCCACTGGCGCCTGGACCGCGGTCTGGGTGTAGCCCGTCTTGTCGGTCGCCCGGGCCTCGATCAGGTGCGGGCCGGCCGAAGCGTCCCACTCCCAGACCCACTGCCGCCAGGTGTCGATGTTCGGCACCGCCGCCAGCCTCGCCTCGTGCCACTGCCCGCCGTCGACCCGGACCTCGACCGCCTCGATGCCCTTGTGCTGCGCCCAGGCCACGCCGGCCACGGCCACCCGTCCCGCGCGGACCCGCGACCCGGGCGCCGGGACGTCGATCCGCGACTCGGTCTTGACCGGCGCCTGCTGCGACCAGCCGCGCTGCGCCCAGTACGGGATGGCCGCCTCGAACGTGGTGACCTCGATATCCACCACCCACTTGCACGCCGAGACGTAGCCGTACAGCCCGGGAACCACCAGCCGCGCGGGGAACCCGTGCTCGACCGGCAGCGCGGCCCCGTTCATCGCCACCGCGACCAGCGCGTCTCGTCCGTCGAGGACCACCGACAGCGGCGTGCCCGACGTGAAGCCGTCCACCGACGTGCACAGCAGCTGCGAGGCCCCGCGCCGCACGCCGGCCGAGCGCAGCAGCGACGCCAGGGAGGCGCCCAGCCACTTGGCGTTCCCGATGTACGGGCCGCCGACCGGGTTGGACACGCAGCAGAGGGTCATGTAGTTCTCGATCAGCGGCCGCCGCAGCAGCTCGTCGAACGTGACCACCATCTCCCGCGCCACCATGCCGTGGATCCGCAGCCGCCAGCCCGACGGGTCCACCTGGGGGACGAACAGCGCGGTGTCGACACGGTAGAACTGGCCGTTGGGCGTGATGAAGGGGCTGATCCCGGGCACCGGGAGGTTGACGCCGGGCGGCAGCGGCGGCGCCGGGAACGCGGGCCTGGGGAACCGTATCGCCGAGCGGGCCGCGGTCACGTTCCGCCGCGTGGCCAGCTGCCGCCCGGCGAACTCCCCGGCCGCGGCGGCGGCCAGCGTGACGCCCGCCGTGGCGAGGAACGCGCGGCGGGCCGGCGGCTGCCGCGGCGGCCGGCGCAGCGGCGGGACGCCCGCTCCCGGCAGGCCAGGGGCGGGCAGCTCGCCGTCCAGGTCCCCGCCGTGCGGCCCGCCGTCCAGGTCCCCGCCGTGCGGCCCGCCGTCCAGGTCCCCGCCGTGCGGCCCGCCGCCCAGGTCCCCGGCGCGGTCGTGCGCCCCGAACACGATCGGCGGCAGCGGCTCCGCCGCCGAAGCCGCCGCCGCTGACGCCTGCGCCGCCCGGTGCGCCGCCGCCACCAGCCGGTACAGCGCGAACGCCCCGGCCGCCGCGCCGCCCAGCGTCGGCAGCGCGTAGGCCGCGGACGCGCCCGGCCGGGTCAGCGCCGCCGCCGCGCCGAGGGCCGCGAAAACGCACAGCCCGGCCAGCCCCCGCGACAGCCGGCGCACCGCCGCCGCGCCGAGGGCCGCCGCGTACAGGAACACCACGGCGAAGACCCCGGTGAGCAGCACGGCCTTGTCGCTGGTGCCGAACGTGGCCGTCGCCCAGTCCTTGACGGGCAGCGGCGTCAGGTCGATGGCGGCCTGCCCGACGGCGAGGGCCGGCGACGCCTGCGGGACCGACAGGCCGGCCAGCAGCTGCGCGACACCCATCGCCACCGCGGCGGCGAGCACGCCGCACGCCGCGCCCATGGCGCGGCCCGGAAGCGCTCTTCGGCCGGCACGGGCCAGCCGGCTAGCCCTGGCAGTCATGCAGGCGCGGTCCGTCACGCTCAGCCGTCGTCACGTAACCACGCTACCTTCGGGGAGACGCCGCCGGACGTTCAGAATAATTGCGCTGTTATTACCGTTCGTCATCGAACACCCAGCGTGTCGGAGACCCGGTGAAGTCGCTGTGCCGCATGCTGAACACGCGCTGCGGCCGCACGCCGATCGTCGCGTTCGCCGCCGGGTCGAGGAAGTCGACGCCGAGACCGGTGCGGTACTTGGCGTTCATCAGGTCGATGACGCGCTGGAGTACCGCCGGGTCGGTCACGAACCGCGCGACGCCCTCGATGATCACCGGATCCGACGCGTCTTCCGTGGAGACGCAGCACCGCGGATCGGCCCGCAGGTTCCGCGCCTTGCGCGAGCCGGCCGCGGTCGTGAACCACAGCACGGCGTCGTCCCACATGCCCCAGACCGGCATGGTGTGCGGGCGTCCGTCCGGCCAGACGCTGACCACCCAGTAGTTCCTGGCCGCGGTGAGCCGTTCGGCCGCCCAGGACCAGTGCAGGAGCCCGCTTCCCTGTTCAGGCCCGGCGATGCCGTATCCGGGCATATAGGGCCTGCTGACCCGAGGGATCCCCATGGCGAAGTGTCTACCATGCGACAACGCTCACAGGTGCGACTAACGTAGGCCTTCGTGAAGGCATCACCCGAGGCGCAGTTGCGGCTGCTCGAACTGGCCGACCTGGACACCGAGCTCGCACGGCTCGATCACCGGCGGCAGACCTTGCCGGAAACCGCGGAACTGGAGGCGCTCACCGCACGCCTGACCCAGGTCAGGGACACGATCACGCTCGCGGATACCGAGCTGTCCGACCTGGACCGCGAGCAGGCCCGGGCCGAACGAGACGTGGACCAGGTCCGCGTCCGCATCGACAGGGACCGGGAGCGGCTGGACGCGGGCAAGGTGTCGAACGCGCGCGAGCTTGAGTCGCTGCAGTCGGAGGTGGCGTCGCTGCGGCGCCGCCAGTCCGACCTCGAGGAGATCGTGCTCGAGATCATGGAGCGGCGCGAGGCGGCCGCGGCGCGCCGGGACGCGGCCGCCGCCGAGCGGGCCAGCCTTGAGGAACAGCGGGCCGCCGTGGCCGCGCGCCGGGACGCGGCGCTGGCGGAGATCGAGGAAGAGGCGGCCAAGGCGGGTTCGGCGCGCACGTCGGTGGCCGCGGGCGTGCCCGCGGACCTGCTCGCCCTCTACGACAAGCTGCGCGCGCAGCTGCGCGGGGTCGGCGCCGCGATGCTGCGCCGCGGCAGGTGCGAGGGCTGCCACGTCGCGCTGAGCACGGGCGACCTGAACGCGATCCGCGCCGCCGCGCCCGACGAGGTGGTGCGCTGCGAGGAATGCCGCAGGATCCTGGTCCGGACCGGGGAGTCCGGTCTGTGACACCTTGATCCCGAACGGAAGCGGCTGACTCCGGGGGGTAGTTGCATGCGCGGTTTCGCTCAGCCGTCCAATAGACTTCTGCGCCGTGGACGAACGTGGACAGCTGAGCGCCCCGGGGCGCCTGGAGGCAGGCGTCGCCGTGGTGCCGGAAGCGCCCCGGCTGCCCGACCAGCCGCTGGCCGACCTGGCGGCGCAGCACGGGCTGAGGCTGTCGGGTGCCCGCCCGCCGCTGCCGCGCTACCTCGCCGTGCTATGGCAGCGCCGGCACTTCATCTGGGGCTACGCCACCGCGCGCAGCGTGTCGATGTACACCGAGGCGCGGCTCGGCCAGCTCTGGCAGGTGCTCACGCCGCTGCTGAACGCCGGGGTTTACTACCTGATCTTCGGCCTGCTGTTCCAGGCGGCGCGCGGCGTGCACAACTACCCGGCGTTCCTGGTCGCCGGCGTGTTCGTGTTCGCGTTCACCGAGCGGTCGATCGTCACCGGCTCCAACGTCATGCGGGCCAACCTCCAGCTGATCCGCGCCCTGTATTTCCCGCGCGCCTCGCTGCCGCTGGCCTACGTGCTGGTGGAGCTCCAGCAGATGCTGGTCGGCATGATCGTGCTGTTCGCGATCATGCTGGTCAGCGGGGAGCCGCTGACCTGGTACTGGTTCCTGCTGGTCCCCGTCATCGCGCTGCAGACGGCGTTCAACGTCGGGGCGGCGCTGATCGTCGCCCGGCTCGGCGGCGCCATGGCGGACGTCAGTGAGCTGATCCCGTTCATCCTGCGGATCACCCGGTACTTCTGCGGCGTCATGTACATGGTCACCACGCTGCCCGCGAAGGTGCCGGAGTGGGGGATCAAGCTGCTGTCGCTCAACCCCCCGGCGGTGTTCATCTCGCTGGTCCGGGTCGCGCTGATGCGGTCCTACCGGCAGAACGCGCCGGGCAACCAGCCCTACAGCGCGCGGCTGTGCAGCCTCTTCCACCACCCGCCCGCGGGCACGTCCCCCGTGCCCCACTTGCAGGCGTACTGCCAGGCCGTGGTGACCAACAGCGACCTGTGGCTCGCCGCGCTCGGCTGGGGCATCGGCTTCTTCGTCATCGGCATCGTCTTCTTCTGGCAGGCCGAATCCAAGTACGGCCGCGGCTAGCGCCGCCATCGAAGTACGGCCGCGGCTACCGCCGCCATCGAAGTACGGCCGCGGCTACCGCCGCCCGCGCACAGGCCGCCGCCCCGGCCGCACGGGCCGGGGCGTGCGTCCCGCGGGCCAGCCGTCGCGCCCGATTTGCCTGAACCATACGTTCAGGCATTTCCGGCTTCGCACACTTTCCGTGCGGCCATAATGGCATAAAACCGGGCATACCGGCGCGGTTAAGTGGCCGCAGAGTGTGCGAAGTGGGGCTCAGCGGTGCGCGGGCCGGTTCCGGGGGGGCGTAAGCGGGAGGAGGGGCGGCGGTATCGGGCGCCCGGGGCGCCCGATCTCCGTTGGCCACGTTCAGCCAGGCGCCCGGTACCGCGTCGGCGCGACGTTCAGCCGGGCGCCCGGTACCGCGTCGGCGACGTTCAGCGGGGTCAGGTGACGGTTAGCAACGGGGCGGGTTCGCGGGCGTTGCGGTAGTCGGCGGAGAGCAGGCAGGCGAGGGTGGCGAGCGCCCACACCGAGGCGCGGTCGGCGTGCGGCGGGGCGAGCACCTTCTCCGCGGCGGGACGGCTGACCACCTCGAACAGGCCGCCGGCCGTGCCGTGATCGAGGACGTAGTCGCGCAGGAACGAGGCGACCTGCGCGCCGTACTGGCGGCGCCAGTCGAACGGAGCCGGCGCCGTGCCCGCGGGTGCCTTTCCCGCCAGCGGAACGTCCGCCAGGCCCGGGCACAGCATGGCGAGCACGGAACGGGACAGTTCGCCGCTCACCCGCTCGGCCAGGGGAACGGCGCGGGCCGCGCGCACCACGCGGTCGTCGAACAGCGGCTGCACCAGGTTCTCCCGCAGCAGGTAGGCCTGCCGGGCCGCGGCCGACCAGCGGCCCGCCCGGTTCACCAGGTAGAAGTCGTCGAGCGCCGGCAGTGGCGCGCGGGCGAGCGCGGCGGTCCACGGCGCGAGGCTGGCGACGTAGCCGGCCGCGGCGCCGCGGCGGAGCAGGCCGATGTGCCCGGTGGTCAGGCGGCGCAGCAGCTCGGCGGCCCGCAGGGGAGCGGCCCGCCGGCCGGCGGCGGTCTCGGCGTAGCCGCCGCGCAGCAGCTCGCCGCCGTGCCCGCCCGCGGTGACCGCGGCCGGACGCGCCGGGTCGGGGCGGCCCACGTTCTCGAACGCCGACAGCATCCCGTCGGCGACCAGCACCGCGGCCCGCAGCCGGCCCAGGACGTCGGTCTGCTGGCCGGGCGCGGCGGGCGCCGTGACGGCGTGCTCGATCCCGAGCCGCCTGGCGATCTCGGCGGCGATCACGACGTCGGGATGGGCGGCGAACCCGTGCGTCCGGGCGCGCACCGGGACCCCTGCCGCGACGAGCGCGGCCGCGACGAGGCGGCTGTCCTTGCCGCCGGTCAGGCTCAGCTCGACGGGCTGCCCGGCCCCGCGCAGCGGGGCGACCGCCTCGACGAGCGCGGTGGCGACGTCCTGCGCTCGCGCGGCGTCCGCGCGAGCGCCGCCGCGGTCGGCGGCCGTCGCCGAGACTCCGTGCAGGGCGTGCAGGGTGGTGGACGGGGGGAGCGCCGACACGCCCTTGAACGGCGTCACGGCGCCGACCGGGAAGCCGAGGTTGAGCAGGCCGCAGGCCAGCATCGGATCGTGGTCGGACAGGCGCCCGGCGACGGCGGCGGCCCACGTCGCCCGGTCGGAGACGATCACCGCGCCCGGCATCTCCGCCACGTACACCGGGTCCACCCGGGTGAGCGAGGTCCGGGCGTACACCGCCGCGCGGTCGCTGCCGGGCGTCGCCGGGCCGGCCCAGATCGTCCCGGCGCGCGACGTGGCCGGCGCCGCCGGGTCCGCACCGGGAACCGCCGCCCCCGGCACGGTCCCGCCGCCGGTCCCGCCGCCGGGGCCGCCCCAGCGGAGCATCGCCGCGCGGCCGTCCGGTGCCCGCCACACCACCGACGCCGGGCCGGGGAGCGGCATCACCGCGGGATCGGTGATCCGCGCCCGGTCGGCCAGCGCGGCGCATCCCGCTGCCGTGGCGGCGCTGACCGCGAGCGTGAAGTACATCTTCTTCCCGATGGCGGAAAACGGGCGGCCGGTCAGCCGGAGCCCTGGAGCTGGTAGACCGGGCTGGCCGCGCCCGGCGTCAGGCCGGCGGTGAGCAGGCGGTGCCAGGCCCGGCAGACCGCGCCGAGCTCGAAGGCGCGGGCCTGCTCGTGCGCCGCCTGGCCGGCCGCCCGCCACTCCCGCGGCGAAGACAGCGAGGCGATGAGCGCGGCCATCTCGGCCGGCGTCTCCCGGATCCACCGCTTGTCGTAGATCGTCTCGGCGCCCGGCCAGTGCCTGATCACCGGCACCGCGCGGGACGCCATGCCTTCCGCCGGCGCGACGTGGAACGACTCGTCGTCGCTCGTGGACAGCACGAAACCGACCCGGCGCAGCCACGCGGCCACGTCCGGCCCCGCGTCGTCGAACACCACCGCGTCCCGCAGCAGCGGCGACCGCTGCACCCGGCGCAGCGCGGCGGAGTAGTGCTCCCGCTCGGCCGGGTTCTGCCAGACCCACCAGTGCTCCCACGGCATCCCGGACTTCACGTACAGCAGGTACCTGTCATCGTCCCTGCGCAGTTCCTCGATCACGTCCAGGGCCAGGTCCAGCCGCTTGCGCGAGGGCACGATGCCGATCAGGCCGAGGTGGTACTGCGCGCCGTCCAGCTTCGGCCGGTCCAGCTGGGACACGTCCAGCGGGTTCGGCACGGACCTCACCTTGGCGGCCGGCCAGCCGGTGTGCTCGCGGGTCAGCCGCGCGTAGTGGTCGGACACGCAGATCACCTGGTCGACGTTGCCGGCCTTCACCTGGCCCGGGTAGTGCGAGTACAGCTCGAACCGGTGCAGGTGCACCAGCAGCCGGGAGCCGCGCCGCTTGTGACGGCTGTACCAGACGGCGTTCGGGCCGCACCATTCGCAGATCACCACGTCCGCCCATTCGGCGAGCTCGCGGGAGACCGCCTCGTCGTGCTCGCCGAGCGCCGCCCACTGGTCCACCCGGACCTCCAGGTCCGGCTGGAGCCGGAAGTACTCGATCAGCGGCGTGAAGAACTTCAGGTCGTGCCCGGCCACCACCACGCGCAGCGCCGGCCGCGAGGAGTCCCCGGCGCCCGCCGGCTGGTCCGCGCCGGCGGGCAGGAGGGGCGCGACGGCCCGGGACAGGCACTCCCGCAGCCGCCCGGCGGCGCGCTCCAGCGAGAACGACGCGGCCGCGGCCGCGGTCCGCCCGGCCGCGAGCGCGAACACCGCCGGGTCGGCGGCCGCGGCCGCCGCGACGTCGGCCACGTCGTCCAGGCTGGCGGCGAACAGCGGGTAGTCGGCGCCGAGCAGCGCCTCGTGCATCGGCGTCCGGTTCAAGATCACCGGCAGTCCCAGCTGGCCGAACTCCAGGACCTTCGTCGACAGCTCAAGCGAGGCGTCGAGCTCGGGATGCCGCCAGGACAGGCCGATGTCGCCGGCCGCGGCCAGCCGCATCGCCTCGGCCCGCGGCTGGCCGCCGTGCCAGATGACCCCCGGCACGGAAGGCGCGCCCACCTCGCCGAGCGCCGCCCGCATCCGGCGCCTGTACCCGGGGTCGCGCGGGTCGTCGTGGATCTTGTCGCCGACCATGTGCACCTCGGCGGGCACGCCGCGGGCGGCCAGCAGGGACGGCAGCCGGGTCATCTCCAGCGTGTTCCACCGCGGCGCGAACTTCCCCGTGTAGACGAGTCGCAGGGGCGCTCCGGCAGCCGCCACGGTCCGTTCGGGATCCCGGCGGATGTCTCCGGCAGGAAGCACCGGAGGGAAGAGCACCGACTTGCCGCAGGCCGCCGCCACGCTGCCCTCCAGGAAGCAGCGGAGTTCCTCGGTCTGGCACAGCAGGTAGCGCGAGGCCTTCGCGATCGCCGTGAGGTCCTCGGCCGCCTTCGGGGTCATCGCCGGGACCGTCTGCGGGACGTCGGTCAGGTAGGACCAGAGCCGGCCGTCGAACTTGCCGTCCCGCGCGGCGGCGGAGACCAGCGCCCGGCCGCGCAGCACCACCAGGTCGTGGCGGCGGCCGGCGTCGATGGCCGCGAGCACGGCGACCGCCTGGGAGACCGTCAGGCTGGCCTCGGTCAGGCCGGGCAGCAGCTTCTCCGCGTGCGGGCTGCGGATGGTCACCGGCTCAAGGTCCCGCAGCGGCGCGATCAGCCGGTCGGTGCGGACCGGCGCCTTCAGCACCAGCGTCACCGCGCACCCGGCGGCGACCAGCGCCTGGGTGACCGATTGCAGCCAGACGGCCGACCCGTCGAGCAGGTTGAGGTCGACGTCACCGTAGACCAGCGCGCTAGGTCTGGATCCAGGCACTGCGGTCAGCTCCTTGTCCGTGGATGAGCGGTGACGGTGAAGAGCCGGAGCCCGTGGCCGCCCCAGTCCGCGGCCGGCGGGCCGCCGGGGACGAGCAGGTCACGGCGGGCCAGCGCGGGCTCGTCGAGCCAGCGGGTGAACTCGTACTCGCCGGCGCCGAACCCGACCGCGTCCGCCTGGGCGCACTCCCGGGCGCAGGCGAGGTCGAGCAGGTACTCCTCCGGCTGCGTCCCGTCCGCGGTCCACGGCGCCAGCCACGGCGCGCTGGCCAGCCGGGCCAGCGGGCGCGGCCAGTCGGGGCCGGCGGGCAGTTCGGCGGCCGTCGTCACGACCCGGACCCCGTGGTCAGCCAGCGCGGCGAGCGCGTCCCGCACCGGCCCGGCCTCGCCGTCCGCGCCGGTGGCGACGATCACTTCGGCGGGGCGGAGCCGCTGCCTGAGCAGCGCGGCGGCCAGCCGCCCGGCCTGCGCGGCGCCGGCGGCCCGGGCGAGCACGGCGACCTGCCGCCCCGAGACCAGCCCCGCGGGGAGGCCCGCCGTCCGGGCCAGCGCGGCCAGCCGGGCGGGCGTGGCGTGCTCGGCGAAGATGTCCCGCAGCGCGGCGCGGACCTCGCCGGGGCCGAGCGGCCGGGCCGCGCGGGCCTCCTCGACCCGGGCGCGGACGCCGTCCGCGTCGCTTCCGTCAGCGCCGATCGGGCCGATTACCCGCGCGCCGCAGGCGGCCTGCTCCCGTGCCTGGGCGGCGGAGGCGGTGACGAACACCGCGTGCTCCCGGTACAGGGCGGGCAGCCCGCGCCAGGACCGTGCGCCCGCCAGCCGCACCGGGGCCTGCGGGCCGCTGGTCAGGGAGTCGAGCAGCGCCCGGACGGCGGGCGCCTCCCGCGGGTCGCGGTCGCCGGCGTACAGCGGCCCGGTCGGCCGGGCGGGGGTCACCCCGATCGGGTTGAACCTGGCGAGCTGCACCCCGAGCCCGTCGTCGACGACCGCGTCGCAGCTGGAGGCGAGCCAGCCGATGCCCGGCATGCGCGAGGCCGGGACGTCCCGCACGAGCACCACGGGCTTGCCGAGCGACCGTGCCATCACGATCATCCGGGCCAGTCGGCGGCCGCGGTCGGCGGCCGCCGGGTCGGTGGCGTACGCCCACGGTGCTCCCGGGAGGAGCGCCGAAGCCTCGATGAGCACCAGGTCGGCCCCGGTGCCCTCGAGCACGACGTCGGCGTTGTGCGGGAGCAGCGGGTGGACCACCGCGTCGGGGGCGAGGGTGGCGCAGCCGAGCGCGCTGAGCGCGCCGGTGATCACCAGGCCGTTGCCCGCGGCCAGCGCGCCGGCTCCCGCCCCGGCCAGCGTCAGCGCCGGGTCGGCCAGGCTGAGCACGCCCGGCGCGGTCAGCGCGGAAAGGAACCGCTCCCCGGTCCCGGCCAGGTCGGCGAGCTGCGCGGACGCGAGCGCGGTCGCCGCGTTCTGCGCGCCGCTCTTGGGCGCGCCGCGGTCACGCCACAGCCGGTACAGGTCCCGGGGCAGCAGGGCGCCGCGCGGCCACGGGCGGTGCGCGGCGTTCGCGACCATGCGGCCGAAGCGCATCGTGGCCGACTGCTCGAGCGCGGACAGCCGGGCCTGGGTCATGGCCAGCTGCATCCGGGTGTCGCGGAGCTGGCGGGCGAGCCGCTCCCGTTCGGCGGCCAGCCCGGCGTCCTCCCCCGGGCCGCCGGGCGCGCCGTCGCCGGGGACCGCGTCGCCGTCCGCGCCGTCGCCGGGGACCGCGTCGCCGGGTCTGCCGTTGCCGGGGACCGCGTCGCCGGGCGCGCCGTCGCCGGGTCCGCCGGACCTGCCGGGCCGGCCGGGTCCGCCGGACCCGGCCGGCGTCACCTCGGTCATCGGGACGCCTTCAGCCAGTCGGTGACGATCCGGGCGATCCGCGGCCCGGCGTGGCCGTCCCACAGCGGCGGGAGCTCGCCCGCGTACGGGCCGTCGTCGCACGCCTTGAGCGCGGCGGCCGCCAGCTCTTCGCGGGTGACGAGCCGGTTGCTGCCGCTGGTGATGGTGATCGGCCGTTCGGTGTTCGGCCGCAGCGTCAGGCAGGGCACGCGAAGCAGCGTAGTCTCCTCCTGCACGCCGCCCGAATCGGTGATGATCGCGGCGGCGCCGCGCACCAGCGACATGAACTCGATGTAGCCCAGCGGGTCGACCACCCGGACCCGCGGCGCGCCGAGCAGCCCCGCCGCGGTCAGCGTGGCCCGGCCGCGCGGGTGCAGCGGGATGATGACGTCGAGTTCGGCCGCGACCTCGTGCAGCGCCGCCACGAGCCCGGCGGCCCGGTCCGCGTCGTCGACGTTGGCCGGCCGGTGCAGGGTGGCGACGACGTACTTGCCGTCCAGGCCGTACGCGCGGCGCGCGGCGGCGGCGTCGAACTTGTCCAGGTTCGCAAGCAGCGTGTCGATCATCGGGTTGCCGACGAAGTGCACGCTGTCCGCCGGGCGCCCTTCGCGCGCCAGGTGCCCGACCGCCTCCGGGGAGGTGGCGAACAGCAGGTCGCAGATCTGGTCGGTGAGCCGCCTGTTGATCTCCTCGGGCATCGTGTCGTCGAAGCTGCGCAGCCCCGCCTCGACGTGCGCCAGCTTCACGCCCAGCTTGACCCCGGCCAGCGCTGCCCCGATCGTTGAGTTCACGTCCCCGTAGACGAGCGCGAGGGAAGGCGGATTGTGAGAAAACTCATGTTCCATGCCGACCATGACCTCGGCGGTCTGCCTGGCCTGGGTGCCCGACCCGACCCCCAGGTTGACGTCGGGTTCCGGCAGCCCGAGCTGGACGAAGAAAACGTCGGACATCCGCTCGTCGTAATGCTGGCCGGTGTGCACCACGCGCTGCTCGTGACCGAGCGCCGCCAGCGCCCGGATCACCGGCGCGGCCTTGACGAAGTTCGGCCTGGCCCCGAGCACGTGCGTGACCGTCGCGCCCAAATTACCTCCCTGAAGTCGAGCCCGGAGTCGCTCCGCCGCTAATATCTGCCCGCGTGACTGTACAGCCGACGCCCCGGGCGATCGTCCTCGCCGTTTCCGTGATGATGCGGCACATTGCCGACGATCCGGTGCGCGCGCTGACGCTCGCCTGGCGGGCGCTGCCCCCGCCGCTGCGCGGCTGGATCAGGTTCGCGGGCCCGTACGGCAGGGCCGCCGCGCTGTGGGGGGCGGGGGACCGGCGTGCCGCGCTCACCGCCCTGGAGGCGCGCCCGGCCCGGCTCGCCGCGTTCAGCCTGGCCGTGGACCAGCCGCAGGTGGCGCGGTCCGCTCTCGCGCGGCTGCCGGAAGGCAGCGGCGCGCGCCCGCGGCTCGCGGCCCGGCTCGCCTACCGGGAAGGCCGGCTGTCCGACGCGGTGCGGGCTCTCGAGGGCGCCCGCGGCTGGCGCGCGGCCCGGCTGCGCCGGTCGCTGCGCGGCGAGATCGCGATGCTCGAGCCGGGACACCTGCGCCTCGACGGCCCCGCCGCGGCGCGCGGCCCGGCCGCGGTGCCCGGCCCGGCCGGGGCTCCGGCCCCGGCACCGGCGGGCGGCGTCCCCGGCCGTGTCCTCCATCTCGTCACCGACGCGCTGCCGTCCACCAGCGCCGGCTACACGGTCCGCACCCAGCAGATCGCGGTCGCCCAGCGCGCCGCGGGAATCGACCCGCACGTCGTGACGCGGATCGGCTTCCCCGTCACCGCCGGCGTGATCGACGGCAGGCGCCTGGCGACCGTGGACGGCGTGCCGTATCACCGGCTGCTGCCGTGGGTGATGCCGGGCCGGATGGACGCGATCGCCGAACAGGGCCTCAAGCGGGCGGCGCGCCTGGTGCGCCGCCTGGAGCCGGCGGTGCTGCACGCGGCCAGCAACTACTCCAACGCGCTCATCGCCCTCGCGCTGCGCGACGCCACCCGGCTCCCCGTGGTCTACGAGGTGCGCGGCTTCTGGGAGGACACCTGGCTGTCCCGGCACCCGGCGACGCCCGGCCTGCACGACAGCGACCGCTACCGGCGCAGCCGCGCGCTCGAGACGCACTGCATGCGGGCCGCCGACCTGGTGGTCACGCTCGGCGAGGCGATGCGCGAGGAGATCATCGAGCGCGGCGTCGCCGAAGACAAGATCGTCATCGTCCCCAACGGGGTCGGCGCCGAGTTCCTCGAACCGCTGCCGGATGCCGCGCAGCTCAGGAGGGACCTCGGCATCGGTCCGGGCGAGCACGTCGTCGGCCTGGTCTCCAGCCTGGTCGCGCACGAAGGCATCGGCACGCTGCTCGAAGCGGTCAAGGTTCTCGGCGACCGCGGTACCCGCGTGCGGGCGCTCATCGTCGGCGACGGCCCCGAACGCGGCGCGCTCCAGCGTCAGGCCGCAGCGCTCGGCCTGGACGCCATATTCACCGGCAGGGTGCCGATGGCCAAAGTCCGTGAGTATCACGCCGTCCTCGATGTCTTCGTCGTCCCCCGCACCCGGGACCGAGTATGCCAGCTTGTCACGCCGCTGAAGCCCGTCGAGGCGATGGCCAGCGGCCTTCCCGTCGTGGTCAGCGCGGTGAGGGCACTGGGGGAGATAGTCAAAGATAAGGTAACGGGGATGCAGGTGCCCCCGCAGGACGCCGCGGCCCTGGCGGACTGCCTGGAGGAGCTGCTCGCCAGCCCGCAGTTCCGTAAGATGCTCGGCGACAACGCCAGGGAATGGGCTGCCCGCGACCGCACCTGGGAGCACAACGCGGCACGCTACCGTGACGCCTACGCCCGCCTTGCGGCGCTCTGACCCGTGCGATCGCTCTGACCCGTACGATGGAGGGTCATCGCAGGAGACGGCCGGCCTGCGCCAGCGGGGCGGCCGGCCCGCGCCAGCGGGAAAGCGCCAGCAGGGCCAGAAGCGCCAGCAGGGCCCAACGGGAAAGCAAAGTGGGGCGGTTACGTGAACGTCGTGATCATCGGCCTCGGCTACGTGGGCCTGCCGCTGGCCGCCGAGGCCGTCCGGGCCGGCCTGAACGTCACCGGCCTCGACGTCAGGCAGGCGACGGTCGACGGGCTCAACGGCGGCCGCTCGCACATCGACGACCTGACCGACGCCGACATCGCGGCCATGGTGGCGGGCGGATTCCGCGCGACGACCGACGTCGCCGAGTGCGGCGATCCCGACGTGATCGTCATCTGCGTGCCCACCCCGCTGTCGGAGTCCGACGGCCCCGACCTCACCGCCGTCCGCGCGGCCACCGAGAGCGCCGGGAAGCTGCTCAGGGCGGGCACGCTCGTCGTCCTCGAGTCCACCACCTACCCGGGGACGACCGGCGAGGTGGTCCGCCCGATGCTGGAGAAGGCGTCCGGGCTGACCGCGGGACTGGACTTCCACCTCGCGTTCTCCCCGGAGCGGATCGACCCGGGCAACCAGGTGTACGGCATCCGCAACACCCCGAAGGTCGTCGGCGGCATCAGCCCGCGGTGCACCGATGCCGCGGCGCGGTTCTACGGCCAGGTCTGCGACACGGTCGTGCGGGCGAAGTCCGCGCGCGAGGCGGAGATGGCCAAGCTGCTGGAGAACACCTACCGGCACGTCAACATCGCGCTGGTCAACGAGATGGCCATCTTCTGCCACGAGCTGGGCGTCGACCTGTGGGACGCCATCAGGTGCGCGGCGACCAAGCCGTTCGGCTTCCAGGCGTTCTACCCCGGCCCCGGTGTCGGGGGGCACTGCATCCCCATCGACCCCAACTACCTGTCCTACAAGGTGCGGACCGAGCTGAGCTACCCCTTCCGGTTCGTCGAGCTGGCGCAGGAGATCAACAGCCGGATGCCCGGCTACATAGTGGACCGCGCCGCGGAGATCCTCAACTCCGACGCCAAGCCGCTCAACGGCGCCCGCGTGCTGCTGCTCGGCGTGACCTACAAGAAGGACATCGCCGACCAGCGCGAGTCCCCGGCCCGGCCGATCGCCCGCAAGCTGTTGCAGCGCGGCGCGGCGCTCAGCTACCACGACCCGTTCGTGGAACGCTGGCAGGTCGACGGCCGCGACATCCCGCGTGCCGCGTCGCCCACCGAGGACGCCGACCTGACGATCCTGCTTCAGGCGCACAGCGCCTACGACCTCGCCGACATCGCGGCCAGGGCGCACCTGCTGTTCGACACCCGCGGCAGGGCCTCCGGCGACGCCGTGTTCCCGCTGTAGGAGGGCCGGTGCACGTCGTCGTGTGCACCGTGGTGCACCATCCCGCCGACGCCAGGATCTACTTCCGCCAGATCCGGGCCCTCCTGGACGCCGGGCACCGGGTCACCTACATCGCGCCTTTCGGGGAGGCGGGCGCTCCCGGCCTTCCGCCCGAACGAGCGGTGGCGTCTGTGACCGCGGTCACCATCCCCCGGGCGGCCGGCCGGCGCCGGCTCGGCGCGCTGCGCGCCGCCCGCGCGGCGCTCGCCAGGCACGCCCCGGGCGCCGACCTGCTCCTCGTGCACGACCCGGAGCTGCTGCTCGTCCTGCCGCCCCGCAAGAAGCGCCCGCCCACGGTCTGGGACGTCCACGAGGACACCGCGGCGGCGCTGACCACCAAGGCCTGGCTGCCGGGCTTCCTGCGCCCGGCCGCCGCCGGGGGAGTGCGCTTCGCCGAGCGCCTCGCCGAGCGCCGCCTCCACCTCATCCTCGCCGAACACGGCTACCGTGCCCGCTTCCGCCGGCCGCACCCGGTCGTGCCGAACACGACGTACGTCCCCGGGACGGCCGCCCCGCCGTCGGGCCCGCGCCGCGTGGTCTACGTCGGCCACATCTCCCCGGACCGGGGCAGCGCCGAGATGGTGTCGCTGGCCCGGCTGCTCGCCCCGCACGGCATCTCGGTCGAGCTGATCGGCCCCGCCGACGCGGCGGCCCGCGCGCACATCGAGGCCGCGGGCGACCTGGTGAACTGGCACGGCTTCGTCCCCAACGAGCAGGCCCTGCGCCTGGCCGAGGGCGCCCTGGCGGGCCTGTCCCTGCTGCACGACGAGGCCAACTTCGCCCATTCGATGCCCACCAAGGTCGTCGAGTACATGGCCCGCGGCGTCCCGGTGATAACCACGCCCCTCCCGCTGGCCGCCGGCCTGGTGCAGGACGCCGGGTGCGGTTTCGTCGTGGGTTTCGGCGACGTCCGGGCCGCCGCGGACGCGGTCCTGAAACTCGATGGCGACCCCGGCCTGCGCGCCGCGATGGGCGCCCGCGGCCACGAGGCCGCAAGGAAGTCCCTGGGCTGGCCCGCCGACGCCCGCGCCTTCGTGACCCAACTCGAGGCCTGGGCCCGCAAGCCCTCGCGGATCGCCGCCCCATCCCGCCCCGCGCCATGACCGCGACCTACGGCCCCGCGACCACGGACATGGCCATGAGCGGAACCCCCGGGAGGCGTCACGGCCACGGGGAGTGATTCGTCCCGATAGGATCATCCCCGTGAACGCCAGCGGTACAGCGGGGACAGCGATCAGTCAGCGGGCCGCCGCGCGGCCGCGCCGCGTCCTGTCGCGCCTCACAGCACTGGCCCGAGAGCACAGGCTCTTCTCGATAGCGCTCGGTGCCGGCGCGTTCCTGCGGCTGCTCGCCGTGCTCGGGTACCCGGGCGCGCTGTGGTTCGCCGGCGACTCCTACGTCTACCTCGGCGCCGCGCTGCGGCCGCAGCCGGACCTGTCCAAGTCGACCGGCTATTCGCTGTTCCTGCGGGCGCTGCTGCCATTCCACAGCCTGACCCTGGTCACCGTGGTCCAGCACCTGATGGGGCTGGCGGTCGCGGTGATGATCTACGCCCTGCTCCGCCGCAACGGCGTAGCCAAGCTCTGGGCCACCGTGGCGTCCCTGCCGGTGCTCCTCGACGGTTACATGATCGAGGACGAGCACCTGATCATGACCGAGCCGCTGTTCACCTTCCTGCTCATGGCCGCCATGCTGATGCTCCTGTGGCGCAGGGAGGTCAGGTGGTGGGCAGCCCTCATCGCCGGCCTGCTGGTCGGCTACGCGGTGGACGTGCGGACCGAGGGCGCGGTCGTGCTCGCCCTGTTCCCGCTGTACCTGCTCATCCGCGGCTGGCGGAGCCTGCGCGGCTGGGCGGCGGCGGTGCTCTGCGCGGTCGGCTGCCTGCTCCCGGTCGGCGCGTACGCGACCTGGTTCCATGCCCGGACCGGGCACTACGGCACGTCAATGGCCATGGGCTACTACCTGTGGGGCCGGGTGTCGTCGTTCGCCGACTGCGCGGTGATCAAGCCGGCCGGCGCCGAGGCGGCCGTGTGCCCCAGGGAGCCGCTGTCCCAGCGCACCCCGCCGGGCAACTTCATCTGGCACGCCCCGGAGGTCCACACCAGCACGTACATGGCCAGAACCGGCGGACCGGTGTCGCCGGTGAACAACAAGCTGCTCACCGACTTCGCGATCCACGCCGTGGAAGCGCAGCCGCTCGACTACGTGAAGACGGTCGTCAAGAACACCATGCTGTCGTTCGGCTTCCCGCGGATCGCCTACCCGGGCGCCGGCACCGTCTACTACTACAACTTCCACCTGCACTACAAGACCGCGAAATACAACCTGCTCCCGCCCGACAACCCCAACCACGAGTGGATCAGGGGCGGCACCGCCTACCATGACTGGCTTAGCTACGGCCGCCAGGCGCCGGGCCGGGTGATCGAGGTCTTCGCCGTCCCGATCCTGATCTACCAGCGGCTGGTGTTCACCTACGGGCCGCTGCTCGCGCTGATCTTCCTCATCGGCCTCGGCGGCGTGATCCGCCTCCGGCGACGGGGATGGGAACCGCGCTCGTTCCGGCTGGCCTGGGAGCGCCGCGGCACCAGCATGCTGCCGTGGGTCACCGCGGTCGCGCTGCTCATCACGCCGATCGCGGTCGCGGACTTCGACTACCGGTACCTGCTGCCGGTGCTCCCGTTCGCCTGCGCCGCCGCGGGCCTGGCCTTCGCGCCGCCCGTGAAACGGCCCGCCCCCGATCAGAGCCCGGTGCCGGCCCACGAGATCGATTCCGGCGCGACCAGCGGGGTGCCGACCTCGAGCTGAATCTGCGCGTGCGCCGTGAGCGGAACATCCCGCGGGTTCCCCTCGAACACCTTCCCGTTGTAGATCACGGTGACGTGCCCCTTGGCGGGTCCCGCCTGGTCCGGCCCGAGCGGCTGTCCCCATTCGTCGAAGAACTCGCCGAGCGTGTACGTGCGCTGCGCCGGCGACTCGATGTGCACGATCCCGTCGGCGGCATGCGTGTGCAGCCAGTAAAGGCACGAGCCGCCGCTGACGAAGGCGCCGGCCGGGGTGTTCTGCGTGACCGCGCCGGGGATGCCGATCGCCGCCGGGACCTGCCGCGCCTGCCCGTTGACGAAGACCGTCAGGTGCGCGTGGATGTGGAAGGCCGTCTGCTCGCTGGTGTCGCAGCCGATCCCGTCGACGCTCTGCCCGGCCGCGGCGCTCCCGGTGCCGGCCAGCGCGGGGGCGCCGGGAACGGGGACGCTCTCCGGCCCGGGGGAGCCGGGTGACGGCGCCGCCGCGAGCGGGCCGAGCGTGCTCAGCGGCGCGAGCCTCAGCGCCGTGCCGCCGGCCGTGCCGCTTCCCGCCGCCCCGCCCGAGACGCCCAGCGTGACCCCGACGGCGATCGCGGCCGCCGCGATCACGGCCCCGCCGCCGATGCCCAGCCGGACGCGCCGCCTGCGGCGCGCCTCCGCCTTCCTGGCCTCCTCGATCACGCGCTTCCTGCGCTCCCGCGAGTTCTGCGTGGACACCGTCACCTCATTAATCTACGGTCTACGTACGTAGATAGTAGCAAGTAGAATGGACCGCACGGCATGCGCGGCAGGGATCAGGGGAGCACAGGCGAAGGGGCGGGCGTGCGCGGGTTCGGCGAGCTGGAAGCGGTCGTCATGGACCGGGTCTGGGAGCGCGGCGGCCCGGTGACCGTGCGCGAACTTTTCGACGAACTGCGCGCCGAGCGTGCCATCGCCTACACCACGGTCATGTCCACGATGGACAACCTGCACCGCAAGGGCTGGCTCGCCAGGGACAAGGACGGCAAGGCGTACCGGTACACCGCGGTCGCCAGCCGGGAGGAGTACAGCGCCCGGCTGATGCGCGAGGCGATGGCCGGCGCCGGCGACACCGAGGCGGTGCTGAGCCACTTCGTGGCCCAGATGGACGGCTGCCAGGCGCGGACGCTGCGCGCGGTGCTGGACAGGCTCACCCGGGACCGGCCGTCATGAGGCCGGCGCTGGCGCTGGCCGGCTACGCGGCCGCGGTCGCGTGGGGCGCGCCGCCGCCGCTCGCCCTGCTGACCCGCCGCGGCGTCTGCGCCCGGACCGGCCTGGCCGCCTGGCTGGCCGCGATGGCGGGCGTGCTCGCCGCGGCGGTCCTTGCCATTCAATCCTTGTTCCGAACGGTCGCGGCTGACTGGCCCAGCCTCACCAGGGCTCTGTGCCGTTCGGTGGCCGGCGGGGCGTGCAGCCCGGCCGTGTACCGCGGCGCGCTGTACGAGGGAGGCGTCGCGGCGCTGGCCGCGCTGGCCACGGCCGCGGCGGCGGCCGCGCTGTGGCGGTACGGCCGCCGCACGCAGCGTGCCCGGGCGCGCAGCCGGGCACACGCCGAGGCGGCGTTCTTGGCCGGCCGCGCGCTGCCCGGCACCGGCGCGGTCGTCCTCGACGATCCCCGGCCGGCCGCGTACTGCGTCGCCGGCCGCCCGGCGGCGATCGTGCTCACCAGCGGCGCGCTGGCGGTTCTCGACCCGCCGCAGCTGGCCGCCGTGCTGGCGCACGAGCGCGCGCACCTGGCGCACCGCCATCACCTGCTGGCCATGGTTACCCGCGGGCTGGCCGCCGCGTTTCCCGGTGTGCCGCTGTTCACGCGGGGCGCCGCCGAGGTGGCCCGGCTCGCCGAGATGGCCGCCGACGACGCGGCCGCCCGCGTGAGCGGGCGGCCGACCGTGGTGGCGGCGCTGCTCGCGATCGGCACCGGAACCGCCGTCCCGGCCGCCGCGGTGGCGGCGCCCGTCCCGCACGGCGGCCTGGCCGCCGCGGCCTACGCGGTCCCGGCCCGCGTGGAGCGCATGCTCCGCCCGCCCCGGCCGGTCAGCGACACGGCCTTCGGCCTCGCGCTGGCCGCGGTCCTCACCGTCCTGGCCGCTGCGCCCTCCCTGCTGGCCGCGTTCACCGGTTAGCGG
>Ga0070737_10002700_pt1 | contig 20578 bp, 22 predicted proteins | sample Coa_R1_10_FD_66438 | JGI IMG/M metagenome (GOLD analysis project Ga0070737, IMG submission 66438) | Surface soil microbial communities from Centralia Pennsylvania, which are recovering from an underground coalmine fire - Coalmine... | ecosystem: Environmental > Terrestrial > Soil > Unclassified...
CCACTCATAATTCTTTCAGCGGGCCTCCGGCCCGTCAGGATGGGAGGGGAAGCAAGCGGGGACACCCCGCACCCCGGCAGGGGTGAAACCCCTGCACCCCGAGTTATGAGTGGATGTCAGTTAGTATCTCTTGCTTCACCGCTATTCTCTACGATAAACTATTTGATGCTCTTATAGCACATGATCGCCTTAGCAATGAGCAACTGGCTGAATGGGGAACCCAACAGACGGAGTTACTTACCCAAATCCTTGCCCGTCTTCCTGAGAACTCTGGTGCATAGTTTAGACTTCTAGAAATAGGGATGGAATACCCTGACCCGCTTCTAACTTGAAGTGCGGGCCAGGGTATCTCTTTGATTGTGAGTTGCCTCAATTTGCGCTTCTGCTTGTATTAGACTGGCGAACCTTGCAGCTGCCAGGCTGCTTTGGCCATCGGTAATCGGGCTCTAACCCAGCCCTTCGAGCAATAGATCTCCCTCTTCTGGCGAGATGCGCCCTTCGGCGATCATGCGCAGAATGGCCTCGCGTTCCTGCTCCAGATTCGGCTCGTCTGCATCAGATGCGCCTTGGGAGCCGCCGTTGCTCTGCCGAGCAGTTCCTTCGCTCTGGGATTCAAAGCGGTTAGCCTGGCCGGCCATGGGATTCAACGGGGGTACCGGCGGGACTGGCGGCACGTTCAAGCCTGAAGGTGGAGTTGGGGGCTTCGGCGGGTTTGGGATACGCAAATTGCTTACAGCCCGCTCCACAGCCTCTAACGCTCCAGACACGCCCTCGGTCGCGGCTTTGCGGGCCTGCTCTTTGAGGCGCTCCAGGCGTTCCGGGTCGAGCTGCCATTCGCGATCATTGACACGCACGCGCACACGAGCAGCACGCTCATTGGCATGCCGGGCGCGTCTCTCGGCATCGCGCGCTTTTTCCTCGGCTTTGCGCTGCGCGCGGCGAACGCGCTCCTCAACCTTGCGCGAAATCTCGTCGCCCCAGTTGGGACCTTTCGACCAGTGGATGCCACTGAATACGGAAGCTAACTCGCGCCCCAAATCCTGACCGAGCTTTCCCATCTCAAGCCCCAGTTGAGCCATTTCGTTGCCAAAATCGCCCCATGATCCACTCATACTACTGCTGCGTGGATTCCCGGCGCCCCGCAAATCCAGGTCACCCCCAACACTTATCTCAAGCCTGGCCGCGCCTTCCCCATAGACCAGGTTGATCAGGTTACCATGACCACCGGAGGAGATGGATTGGCCCGATACTTCGCCACCGACCGCGGCCTGAATGCTCAAGTTGGGATTGTCCGGCAGCCGGATACTGGCATCACCACCAACATTTAAGCGCGTGTGGCTGCCAGCAGGGAATGCAGCCTCCAGGGATAGGTCGCCTCCGATGCTGCCCACCTCGATAGCCCCCTGTATTCTCTCTAAATCCGCGTCGCCGCCGATATTACCCACATGCAAGTTTCCACCAACTCCGTCAAAGTTGCCATCACCTCCTATGTTACCCACTTCGACAGCACCCTGAACATCTTGCAGTTCGCAGTCGCCACCGAGGCTGCCCAGTTGTATGCTGGCCGCGCCTTCAACCTGCGCGTCGCCACCAACATTGCCAAACGTGAGTTCGGCATCAACGCCCCGTTCAATTTTGCAGTCGCCACCAACATTGCCACAGCTCAAGGCATGCGAGACATCCTCTACATCCAGATCTCCACCAACCGTGCCGATAACGACGGTTTCGGCGTTGGTAAGCGCCAGGTCTGCGCCAATGGCCTCGATTTCGACGATTGCCACATCCTTGAGCACAGCATCAGCGCCAATGCCACCGCGAGAGCGCAGCGCAGGCGCATTCTTTACGCTTACATCGGCGGCAAGATTCGTTAACGCAACCGCCTCGACAGCTAATTGAGCGTTGACCCCGATATCTTCCAGCACCACATCGCCGTTGATATCCTCCAACTCGACGCGGCGCACCTCTGTGATCGAAGTATCTCCACCCAGGCCGGTCACTCGAACTTCTGTATTGAAAGGTACCATCAAGTCAATGTCGCTCTCACAGTCGATGATCACCAGCGTATCGCCTTCCTGGTGCAGGTCGCTGATGCGTCCACCGGTTTCGATCCTGATGGATTGCCCATCCCAGCCGCGCACACTCAAATCGCCTTTTGCCTGCGCAATGATTACCCGTGGTTCATCGCTGGTAGGAAAAGTTTGCTGCATCGTTTTCTCCTTTGTTTATCGCTCGACAAAAATTTCTACACGTTTACCTTCTTCCAGGTCTTGCAAATCCAGCAGGCGACCTGTGGCACCACTCTCGATGGTGCGCAATAAGTCTTCTATAGCGTTGTTATTCAGTTGCGGCACCATGCGCTCCAACAGGTGCAGGCACGCGCCGATCAGATTGATTGGTAGAGTCGCGGTTATATTATACTTTTTGCGCCTGGTCGTCATATCAGATATCCAGATGCGCAGCGTGCGATTCGAGTTGCGTTCCCCAGCTCGTTCGCGTTGTGATTGTAGCGCATCTAGTAGTTGCGCCGCCTCCACTGCCGAAATCTGTCCAGATTCGACCATCATCAGAATGCGATTGCGCTCCGAGGTTGACCCTGACAGGGCGCTACCTGCATACAGATCCAATCTGTAGAATCCTCCCGGTGTATCGCCACGCTCATCGCCAGCAGTGGTCATGGTATTAACCTCTCAGCAGGCGCATGGCTTCCTCTACGCTGATCTCTTTGGAAGCGAGGCGGTCCAGAATCAAGCGGCGGTCAACACGGCCATTGTTCTCCGGCGTTCCACCGAGCGCGGTCACGATCTCATCTAGACGACTGCGCGCGGTATTATAGGCGATATCCAGGTCTGCGGCCAGTTTCTGGATGTTTCCGCGATTCTTCACCAGCAATTCGACAAAATCAAGCTGCTCGCGGCTCAAACGACCGATCCAACCGAGGCTGAATTGTCCCTCGATCACAATGCCACTCTGGGGACATTCCAGGCGCGTCACAATCAATTCGTTGCCACTCACCGGATCGCGTGTAATAATGGGATGCATGCTACATTCCTCCTAAATCCATCTTCATGTTCTTGATTCACTCATCTTCCCAGATCATAAGCTACCGCCTCCCTGTGCCGGTCAAGCTTTTCTAATCTGGTGCCCAGGGTCACGAGTAGAACGCCCAACCGACCGGCCGCTCGACGAGCCACAGCATGATGGGGCAGGCATGCCAGTAAACGCTGCCGTTCACTCTTATGTTGGATGTCTTGACAATGCTCGACCACCAACTTCTCATAATGATCAACATTAAAATTCATTGCCTTACTTACCTCCTGACGAATTATGTCCAAGACCGGCCTTCTTGACGTTTCTCTTCGATTGCCTGGCAATTATTGTCAATTCTATGCAGATATTAACACAGATTGGTGAAATTGTCAATATATTTGGTAATAAAAACCATATGTTTGGCAAGAATTTGCAAATATGTGATGAAGAGCTGGATGGGGAGCATGACACAATTTACTCACAAACAACCTTTTTTCTCGCCTTCATTGTAAGCCATCGTATGTTAGAAAGGCCATTTAAGCAGGAGTTCTTGAGGGTCTGGTACCTGTATGATCTCTTATAGCGATTTGAAACCCTACCAAATCATATGAAATTAGTAGTATATTATGATATAAAGCATATCAGAATGTAAGAGAGAGCCGGGCCGGGATGTTTCTGGCTCATTTTCAGTTAAGGGGTTGTGTTTCATGCAGATACGAGAAGGATCAAAAGACAATCAAGTACATATAGTTGAGGCTGAGCGTTTAGAACATAACGAGGGGGAAGAAAGCGCAGGAGTTGAAAAGCATTGGCTGTACAGGCTGGGGCTTGCTTACGGCCGGCAGGTACATCGCTTTCGCTGGTTCATCCTGGCATTCTGGGTTGTCGCGCTCGCCGCTAGCATTCCATTTGTGACGAGGGTTGGGTCCGTCCTGCAAAGCGGGGGATACTCCTATAGCGACAGTGAAGCGGGACACGTCAGTAGCATTATTTCCAGCAAGTTGCATCCGGCGCCTACGCAGTTACTGGTAGTCTTCCGGTCAGACCATACAAGCGTTAATGCTCTTGATTACCGGCAAGAGGTCAATAATTTCACCAGCAAGGTTCGCGCCTTCCCACATGTCTCCGGCGTTGTCCAGAGCGGGCCGGGCCAGGATGGTCGCACGATGTTTGTCACGATCAGTTTCAGTGTGAATTCAGGCACTGTGAAAGATCAGCTTGATGGTTTCCAGAAGCTGGTCTCCACTAGCGCTTCCGCCGGTCCTGCACATGCCTACATTACTGGTGATCCAGCCATCAGCAAAGATTTTTCAGGCATCACACAATCGGATACCGAGCATGCCGAGTTCTTCGCGCTACCGATTGCCCTGCTGGTGCTGCTCGTGGTTTTCGGCACACTGCTTGCTGCTCTGACGCCGTTAATGCTCGCCATGGTCGCGGTGCCGGTAGCTCTAGCCCTGATCTACGCCATTGCGTTATATACGGATATGAGTATCTTCGTGCTAAACGTGGCATCGATAGTAGGCCTTGGCATCTCCATCGACTACAGTCTTTTCATGACGCGGCGTTTCCGCGATGAGCTAGCTAATGGGCGCACAGTACGCGAGGCAGTGGCATGGTCAATCGCAACCTCGGGAGAAGCGATTCTTTTCAGTGGCCTGATCGTAATGATCGGCTTCTGTGGCCTACTCCTGATCGGTATTCCTTTTATGACTTCTTTCGGCGTAGGGGGCGCAGTTGTTGTGGCAACATCCGTACTGGCGGCCCTCACGTTGTTACCGTCCCTGCTAAGCGTTCTTGGTTATCGCATCAATGCTCTGCGCGTCCCTTTCTTGAGCCGCTTCACGATGGATGCGCGACACAGCACTTCGGCACAGGTCGAGCGGCCGGCAGGGGAAAGTCAGGGGTTCTGGCAAAAGTGGGCGCTGGCCGTCATGCGGCGACCCGTGCTGATTATCCTGGTAGTGGCGGCGATTCTGATCGGCCTCGGCTGGCCCATCTTTTCTCTCAACCTCGGCACTCCAGATGCTACAGCGCTGCCAGCAAATGCGGCTTCACGCCAGGGCCTCGAAATACTGAACGCGGAATTCCCGCAGACGAAGGAGAATATCATCTCGATCATCGCCCAGACGCCCGACGGATCCAGCATCCTCACAAACAGTAACCTGGCGAAGGTCGATGCGCTATCAAATTGGATTGCCGGCCAGCCACACATCACGAACGTCGTCAGCCTGACGCACCTGCCAGCCTCTCCTGGCGCTCCTCCATTAACGGAGCAGCAACTGGTCGCGCTCTATAGTAGCGGAGCCTACAAGGAGAATCCAGCGCTCGCTCAACTTGTTTCATCGACAACCAGCGGGAATACCACACTCATCACAGCCAGCGCCAATACAGTTGTGGATAGCAGCGCGGGCAAGGCGCTGATTGTTAACCTGCGCGCGGGCGATAAAGCCGCCGGGCATGGGCTGACTGTGCTTGTGGGCGGCGACCAGGCGGATAGCCTGGATTTCAACAATTACCTGTATGGTAACTTCCCTCGCGCTATCCTGTTCATCCTGGCCAGTACCTATATCCTGCTGATGTTGATGTTCCGCTCGCTATTGCTGCCGCTCAAGGCCATCTTAATGAACGTGCTGTCTTTGAGTGTTTGCTACGGAGTGCTGGTCTTCATCTTCCAGTGGGGTAATCTCAGCAACGTTTTGAGCTTTACGTCGGAAGGCTCGCTGGACAGCACCATCCCCATCCTGTTGTTCTGCATCCTCTTCGGCCTGTCAATGGACTACGAGGTCTTTTTGCTAAGCCGCGTCTACGAAGAATGGTTGCGCACACATGATAATCGCCAGGCGGTAGTGCGCGGCCTGGAAAAGACCGGGGGGGTGATTACGAATGCCGCGCTGCTCTTCGTGATTGTCGCCGGTGCGTTCATTTTCACCTCTATCCTGCTGATCAAGGAGATGGGTGTGGGTATGACAGTGGCCGTCGTGGTCGATGCGGCCATTATCCGTATGCTGCTCGTTCCGGCCACCATGCGCCTGTTAGGGCGCTGGAACTGGTGGCTGCCGGGCAAAGCTTCGAGATAGCCCTTTTTAAGGTTGCCAGGCAACCTGAGTCGCCAGGCAACTCATTTTCTCCTATACCCCTCCAACTCCCTCTGTAGCTCCTCCAGTCGCCTGCTTAACTCTAGAATCACTTCGGCTCCCGCCAAGTTGACGCCGAGGTCGCGGCGCAGGCGGCGGATGCGGCGCAGGCGCTGCACATCCTCTTCACTGTAGCGGCGCTCGCCTTCGTCCGTCTCGATGCCCTCGATCAAGCCAACAGCGCGCAGGCGATGGATCGCTTGAATCTCCAGATGAGCATACCTGGCAGTCTCCTCTTCTGTGTAGAGAGTTGTGGGTCGAGCGCTCTGTATTACAATACGGGTATATCGCTGTTCGTTCATAGCTATCTCTCTCTCTCCTTACTTTACTCTCTACCTAAACAGTCGCCTGCTCGGTATAGCCGGTCGCGCGGGCAAACGCCTCAAAGAGCCTGCGCTGCTCGGCGTTCAAATGTGTGGGCAGAACTACTGACACTTCGGCATAGAGGTCACCTCGATTATGTGGTTGCCCCAAGTGTGGCATGCCTTTTCCACGGATACGAATCGACTTGCCATTCTGCGTTCCTTCTGGTATACGCAGCATCAATCGCTTGCCATCGGGAAGTTCAACGGGCACCTCACCACCAAGCACTGCCACTGCCAACGGAACCTCGACCCGCGTGCGTAAGGTCGTGCCTTCACGAGAGAAATGAGGGTCGGGCAGCACTTCCATAATCAGGTAGAGGTCGCCTCGTCCGGCTGTGCCTTGAGTTCCCTGGCCGGCGATACGGATGCGCGAACCGGTATCCACGCCCGCCGGAATCTTCACCTCTATGCGCTTGCTCGTGCCATCGGGCTGCGTCAGTTCGAACACGCGCGTCGCCCCGGTGTAGGCTTCTGCCAGTGTCACCTCTACCTGTGACTCCACATCGCGTCCTACCGTTGCGCGCTGCTGAGCGCGTCCTGTAGTGCCTGTGCGACCTCCCATTCCACCTCTAGCAAAACCTCCACCGCCAAAGAGTTGCTCAAAGAAGTCAGAGAAAGGCGATTGCCCGCCGAAAAGATCATTCAGATCCTCTTCGGTCATCGTGCGATACTGATATGGGCCGCCGCTATAACCGCCCTCCGCCCCTGGGAAACCGCCAGCGCCAGGCATACGTCCGTACTGCTGGTAATAATTGCTTATCTCATCATACTTTTTGCGCTTCTCTGGATCGGAAAGGACCTCGTTCGCCTCGTTGATTTCCTTAAATTTCTCTTCTGCCGCTTTATCTCCGGGGTTGACATCAGGATGGTATTTGCGCGCCAGTTTGCGATAGGCCTGCCGAATTTCCTTTTCGGTCGCATCCTTTTTAATGCCCAATATTTTGTAATAATCTTTATAATCAACGGCCATACGCGCTCCTCCCTAAAAATTGGTGCGAATATTTGAGGTAAAAAATAAAACAACGAACTGCGAACGAGGGTTACGGAAGGAGGTTTTACAACTGGCGGGTGCGAGTCCGGCCCTCGCACCCGCCAGTTGTAAAACCTCCAGAACTTAGACCTCGCGGTACTCGCCTTCAACGGTGCCGCTATCGTCAGGGCCTTGCGGTCCCGGATTGGTAGCGGCTCCGGTTCCCGCCTGGCTATAGATGTCTGTGCCGATGCGCTGCATCGTGCGCTCCAGCTCCTCCATTGTGGTGCGAACGCGCGGCATGTCGTTGCTCTTCAGAGCATCGCGCACAGCGTTGATTTTGTCCTGAGCTTCGCTGCGGGCGCTGGGAGAAACTTTGTCACCCAGATCGTTCAATGTGCGCTCAGACTGGTACGCCATACTGTCGGCACGGTTGCGCAGTTCGATCTCTTCCTTGCGCTGGCGATCTTCCTGGGCATGCATTTCAGCGTCACGCACCATGCGATCAATTTCCTCTTTAGAGAGACCGCTGGAAGCAGTGATGGTGATCTTCTGCTCGCGTCCGGTCGCCTTATCGCGCGCTGTGACATTGAGGATCCCATTGGCATCGATATCGAATGTTACCTCAATCTGAGGAACACCTCGCGGCGCAGGCGCAATACCCTCCAGGCGGAAATGACCAAGGCTCTTGTTGTCGCGTGCCAGTTCGCGCTCGCCCTGCAAGACATGTATCTCCACCGCCGGCTGGTTGTCTTCCGCCGTGCTGAAGACCTCGCTCTTACGGGTTGGGATGGTCGTGTTGCGCTCGATCAGTCTGGTCATTACACCACCGAGGGTCTCAACACCCAGGGACAGCGGAGTGACATCGAGCAGGAGTACGTCTTTGACCTCGCCTTTCAGCACACCTGCCTGGATAGCGGCGCCGATAGCCACGACCTCATCGGGATTGACACCCTTGTGCGGCTCCTTACCGAAGATTTTGCGCACCAGGTCTACGACGGCGGGCATGCGGGTCTGTCCACCCACCAGCACCACTTCGTTGACATCGGATGCGCGAATGCCTGCATCCTCCAGGGCCTTCATGACCGGGCCACGGGTGCGCTCGATCAGGTCACCCACCAGCTGCTCCAGCTTCGAACGAGTCAGGGTCAGCAGCAGGTGCTTAGGACCGCTGGCATCAGCCGTAATGAACGGCAAGTTGATCTCTGTTTGCATTGAAGAAGAAAGCTCGATCTTGGCCCTTTCAGCAGCTTCCTTCAAACGCTGCAACGCCATACGGTCGTTGCGCAGATCAATCCCCTGTTCTTTGCGGAACTCGTCGGCCATCCAGTCGATAATACGCTGGTCGAAATCATCGCCACCCAGGTGCGTATCGCCATTGGTCGCCTTGACTTCAAAGACGCCTTCGCCTAACTGCAAGATGGAGATGTCGAACGTACCACCTCCAAGGTCATAGACGGCGATGGTCTCATCCTTTTTCTTATCCAGACCATATGCCAGGGAAGCGGCCGTCGGCTCGTTGATGATACGCAACACTTCCAATCCGGCAATCTTTCCTGCATCTTTGGTCGCCTGGCGCTGCGTATCATTAAAGTAGGCAGGAACGGTAATTACTGCCTGGGTAATGCGCTCGCCCAGTTTGGCTTCCGCGTCGGTCTTCAGCTTTTGCAGGATCATCGCTGAAATCTCCGGCGGGCTATACTCGCGCCCTCCCATAATTACCCGCGCATCGCCATTCGAGGCACGAGTGATCTTGTACGGCACGCTTTTCATCGTGCGTTGTACCTCGGGATCATCGAATTTTCGACCCATCAGGCGCTTGATCGAGTAGATGGTGTTCTCAGGGTTGGTAACAGCCTGTCGCTTCGCTACCTGCCCTACCAGTCGCTCACCGCCTTTAGTCATGGCTACGACAGAAGGAGTCAAACGCGACCCCTCGCTATTCTCGAGGACGGTAGGTTCGCCGGCCTCCATGACCGCCACGACGGAGTTCGTTGTTCCCAGGTCTATGCCAATTACTTTGGCCATATATACTTCGCCTCCTTATACAAGAGTTGCTGGGAACCACCGGTGAACGAACGCTTTTCTCTTCCGCATCCTTCTCACCCTGGCCCCAGATCGAAACCCCTATATGTCTTTAATTTACGTTTTATGTTAGGTGAACTAACACTCTCTGTTAAAGATAACTAGTGGGTTCTCTAGAATATTCCCGCAGGGGATGATCTTGAACAGATTAAACGGAACCCGCTACAGCGACCTGTGCCGGGCGAATAACGCGATCTCCCAGTACATAACCCGGTCGGAATACTTGCAGAATGGTTCCTTCCGGCATATCTGGCCGTGCCTCTCGCGATACTGCTTCATGCCAGCGCGGATCGAATTTCTCTCCGGGTTGGCCAATTTGCCTTACGCCCATTTGCTCAAGCACGCTCATTAACCGCTTGGCAATGAGCAGAATCCCCTGCACCCAGGAATCATCCCGTAGTTCCGGCGGAGCCGCCTGCAACGCCCTTCCAAGATCATCCAATATGGGGAGAATTTGAGACAGGACAGCCGCCTGAGCCACGACGCGCGATTCATTTTGTTCCTGGCCGGTGCGCCGCTTATAGTTAATGAAATCCGCCTGCGTGCGCCGCAGCATATCCAGGTATTCTTCTGATTTGGCTTGCTCTGCCACAAGCGCCGTCTTCAACTCAGCAGCCATTTCCGCATCACTTTGATGCGGTTGTTCGTCTTGTTCGCCCCCCATTGCTTGCTGAGAAGCAACGGTCGCCTGATCTTTCTGGTCAAACTGCATACTCTATTTCCTTTCACATGACTTCATAGCTCTGTTTGCTATGAAAACCTCTGCCACATCCAACTCCCATCTTTTTCCTTACATCTTCATCGTACATCATTTAACGTATTTCGTCAAGTAAAATAACAAATTCTAACACATCTTTAACAATTCGGAAGATTGAGGGGAGTTGCCATCGGAAATCGCCGCTCAGGAGAAGTCGCCCATCAAGGAAAGGGCGTTCGTCCAGATTTCTGCCGCGCCGGAGGGAAGGCGTAGTAACCAGGGAGTAAGAGTAAAAAGTTCTCACTCCCTGCTCCGAGCATCTATCTCGACATCCTGACGGCTCATTTCGATGCGCAGCCTCTCCTCATACCGGTGCAAGGTTTCTCGCATCTCGTTGATCTCTTGTTGCAGAATAGTGACATCTTTGCGAATCTGGATGATATGGCGGATACCTATCGCATTCACGCCTTGTTCAGAAAGCGCGGCGATCTCTTCAAGGATTGCTATATCCTGGTCTGAATACAGACGGTTCTTGCCCGCCTGGCGAGCGGGTTCTAGCAATCCAGCTTCCTCGTAGCGCCGTAGCACCTGGGGGGGCAATCCTAGAAGTTGGGAGACCACACCAATCGTATATTTGGGCATGGTTGTGCTATTCCCATTCGCCCCTGACATGTTAGGCCTTGAACGCCTTCTCATGCTGAACTTCCTTTCTTACCCCTACCTTATATGTAACCCCAGCCAACGCTGAAGATACCTCTACTGATAGGTTTGTCTATAAGATACAACATCTTACAATTTTTGTCAAGTAATAAGATGATAAATGGTAAGTTTATATGAAAATTTTCTGGTAGATCAAAGCGCCGTTGTACAACTACTCTATTTTGCTATCCATCGGTTATAATGGGGGACAATGGGAATTGCTATCCCACGTTAGAGTCAGAAAGAGAAGAGAGATGCCCTTTCTTGCGCTCCCGTCAGAGAGCTACAAAGAAAGCTATATCCAGGCCCTGCTTGAATTTCAGGCAGAGGGCAGAAACCTCAATATAGATGCGGAAAACTTGAACGAGAACTTCGGCAGTTTCGTCCAGGCTGTCCTGTCGCGTACTGACCGCTCCAAATTATCACCCGGATGGGTTCCATCCTCCGATTTCTGGCTCATTGAGAATGACGAGTATATCGGGCGGCTATCAGTCCGGCATGAGCTGAACGAGCGCCTGATGAAGGTGGGGGGTCATATCGGTTATGAGATACGACCATCCAAAAGGAGACAGGGTTACGGTAGTCAGATATTGAAACTTGGACTTCAGAAAGGGAAAGAACTTGGACTACGCAGAGTACTGCTGACGTGCGACGAGGATAACACTGGATCAAAGAAGATCATCGAAAAGAACGGCGGCCAGTTCGAGAATGCCATCGAAAGCGACGGGTCGCCGGTAAAGAAGCTAAGATACTGGATTGACATCCCTTAGATGAGCCGTATCATTACAATATTTAAGTATCGCGAGCTGATCACCGAGCTTGAGCTCAGTGATTGAAGCATTCGCAAACCGAAACTGGTTGCGGCGTCTCAGTTCCATTCCCAACAGGTGACAGAGCAGCACCCCTATTGTTCCACCATGCGTCACCCATAGCACAGTTCCTTTTGGGTATTGCGCTTGCCAGCGTTCGAGCGCCTGTATTACACGGTCGCGCACCTGAGCGCCGGTCTCTCCTCCTGGCGGAGCGGTATGTTCCGGGTCGTTCCGCCAGCGATCTAATAGGGCCGCGTCACGGGCTTTGACCTCGGCGTAAGGCATCTCTTCCCAGGCGCCGAGGGAAAATTCGCGCAGGTCGGCATCCTCCCATACAGGAAGCCCATGGTACCCGGCAACGGCTTCCGCCGTAGCTCGTGCACGGCATAGATCAGAAGAAACAATGGCATCAAAAGTCTCTGTGGCCAGGCGCGCGCCAAGCAACCTTGCCTGCCGCGCGCCTGACGCGCTCAGTTCAACGTCGGATTGTCCGGTATAGCGAGCCTCTATATTATTAAGCGTCGCTCCATGTCGGACTAACAGCAGCCGCAATTTCGTACTCTCCGGTTTCTACTTCGTCGAACAGCCTGTATCCATCCACAAACTCCTCGTTACCCATCAGGTTCAGGCTATCTAAAGACGGATAGACCAGAGGACAGGCCACATCGAGACAGAGCTCATCGATCAGGCGATTTATGTGATCCTCGACACTTTGGGGGAGATAGTGGCGGAACACGAAGAAACTACCCAGGCTCACGGCAATCATTTTGCGAATATGCTCGTCCTCTTTTTTGGTGTGAAAATGAGGGCTCTTGGATTGGTACTGCTGGTAAATTGCGCTTCCAGGCAGGTCTTTGAGGGTCGCGGCCTTGAGTAAGAAATCAAGCAACTGAAATGTTTCTACCGAAAAGCCGGACGAGAAGCGTAAAGCTCTGGCCGTGGTCATCGTCATACCTTGCTCGCCAGCATTCGATGAACTGACCAGGTAGTTGCGCACTCCAAGCCAATGTTCTAATACATCGTGAAAGATAGGAGAAATCACTCGCGTACAGCGACCTAACACATTCTGCTCCAGCTTCCCACCGGTAAGAGAGGGCTTGGATGACCAGCAGACGCGCACATTATGTAAAAAGGCTGGCATACTGCTTTCAAATGAGGAATACGATGGACGCGCCGCGAGGAATAATCTTCCCATGGCCAGCGTATATTCAAGCAGGGCACATGGCACGATATTATCCGCATCGTAAAACACGATCCACTCAGGATATCCCAGGAACGTCGCAAAAAGTGTACCGATATACATGCCTTCACCCTTGCCATCAAGCACTTTCCCATCATAGCCAAGAATATGTGTCACCCCAGAGAGCTCCAATACACGTGCCACGTGTTCATCTTTTTGATGCACCAGGAAGATATTTTTGTGACCGACTAAATTATCCTGAATGCCAGATTTGATGCTCGCCAGTTGTTCTCCAGGGCAGTTCGTCACCACAATGACCGGACTATCACCCGGCAAATACCACAGGACTCCTAATAACGTCTCCAGACTTTCCGTCTTGTGTGAAACAACAAAAGCTGTATGGGACAAAAAATAAGCTACATCATGCAGCTTACCTTTTTCCAGAATATGTGAAAACCTGACCGTGTCAAAATGCATGGCCTTTTCCCTTTCCCAAGAGAAAAAATAACTTGTAGAGGCAACCATCATAGTCGCCTGTAGTTGCCTGGCTTGCCAGTCCGATCCCCCAGGAACATAAACGCCACAAATAAACGAAAAATCTCGCTGTGTTCCAGGCCCATACAGAGCTATTTACCACGAACAACTGCCATTTCATTTGTAGCATACGCCGCGCGCCTTTAAGCATATAGAGGTTAAGCGTTAGTTGAAAGTACTAGTTCTTAGTTATGATTTCTTAACCGGATGTGTTCCTGGCATAGTATAAACGTCCTACATTGACCGGTAGACGCAATGATCCCGGTCATTCTTCGCTGCGCTCAGAATGGCCGGCCCGACGAGAAATCTCCGAGGGGACGAGGTATTGTAGTGTTCTAGTAAATCGGCAGGATCATTGTAAATAGCAAGTGCGCCTTTGAGGTCGCGATCAGATAGGAAATCTCGTCCCTAACGTCACGATTCCTCCTGGCTGTTCGCTTCACCCCCGGCATCTGGCGCCAGCGGCAATGTGAACCAGAAGGTAGAGCCTTCTCCGGGAACGCTGTCAACGCCTACCTGTCCGTAGTGCTGTTCGATAATGGTCTTGCTGATGTAGAGGCCCAGGCCAAGACCTGAATTTGCGTGATGGGAGCTACTCTGTATCTCCATTTCGGGTACGCGGCGGAAGCGTTCCCAGATGTATTCCTGCTGCTCAGCAGAGAGGCCGGGTCCATAATCTCGCACACTGACCTTGACCTGATTTCCCTTTTCTTGCAAATATACCTGGACTGGTCGCTCTTCGCTTGAGTACTTCAAAGCGTTGGTCAAATAGTTCATGATGACTTGTGCGATGCGATCGGCATCCACATTGACAGACGCCGACTGAACATCACCGGATTCTAACGTTATCGTGCGATCAGACCACGCCTGCTGTTGTTCTTGAATCGATTGGCGCACAATTAACAACAGATCATGAGGAGCAAGATGCAGGTCCAGATACCCGGCTTGCACGCGCGAGACATCCAGCAGATCGTCCACCAGGCGATTCAAGCGCCGACTCTGTTGTTCAGCGCTTTCGTACAATCCCAAAATTTTCTCGAGCGACTGCAAACTATTTTTCAGCTGGCGTACCGCCAGCTGCGTATTGCCCTTAATGCTTGTCAGAGGTGTCTTGAGCTCGTGGCTGATCATGCCAAGAAACTCTTCCATCTGGCGGTTCGCCTGGCGAAGCGCCAGTTCGTTTGCGCGAGCCTCAGCCCGTTCGCGCAGCAATCGTTCGCGCTCGAACACCAGCGTTACCAGCCTGGCTACTGCACTAGCGAACGCTATCTCTTCCTGTGTGTACTGGTGATCTTTATCGGAGTAATCTAAGGAGATCAGGCCGATGAGTTGATCGTCTATCGACATCGGCACAAGCAGCATGCGATGGATATCAAAAGGATTGGGATAGTGCGAAAGTGGCGGCTGCGTCATATCCAGAATGATGGGCTCGCCCTTAAGGAGTTGCTGCTGGTAGGTTTCATCCAAGAGCATATCGCTGAGATGAAAACCTGGGCGCCTGGTCCGCCATAACAGTTCCTGCTCGCCAGGAAGCCCCACGACTGCGCCCGAACGAACATTTTGCGTTTGTGGGTCTACGACTGTGATCCCAACACGCTCGCATCCCATGACATCGCGGGTCAGCTCTACCAGTTTCTGCGCTATCCTGTCGGACGCATCCTGGGACAGTTGCCCGGTAGTTTTCATGTTTTCGGGTAAAGAGACAAGCGATTCAGCCATGGCGAGCAAGGCATTGAGGGCATCATGAGTGCGGCGTTCCAGCCTGCGCCGCTCCGTCACGTCGCGGCAGATACAAAGCGCGGCGCTAGGCTCGCCGTCGGCGTTACGCACTGGAGCGCCGCTAACATTGACATGTAAGATACGCCCATCAAAGGTGGGAAATATTACATCGGCAGTATTTGCTTCTGTGAGTACCTCACCGCGCAAAATACGCGACTGTGGCCACCGTTCAAAAGGCAGCGGCTGACCGAATTCATCGGCCATTGCTAGCTGCGCGCGTCTCTCATCGAGCGTCTGGGAGAAAAAACTTCTTTCGTTCTCGGCGTTGAGACCAACCATCTTTCGAAATGCAGCATTCATACGCAGCATAGAGCCTTCGCGGCTGTAGACAAAGACGCCATCGGTCATTGATTCAAAAATGGCTTCAAATTCCCCTGTTTGATTGGCCGCCTCATGCTCACCTCGACCGGCTGCGAGGCTGATGACACATCCGGTGACCAGGAAGAGCAAGACCTCGACTACGTTTTTCGCCCCCAAAAAGCTCTCGCCATTGTGAGGCAACAAGACGAAAGAATCAAGCAAAGCCGTATCCACCAGGGTCGCCAGTAAGCCGGGGCCGATACCCCAATTCCGGGCTACGAGTACGACAGCCAGCGCTCCCAGTATCCCGGTAAACTCGAAAGTAGGAAATAGATAGACTAGCAGCCATGTGATGATAAACGCGAATGCTTGTAGCAATACCGCCGCAATATAGCCAGATATGAAATGACGCCAACTTCCTGGCAACCAATCCGAGGTGAACGTATTTTTTCGCACCCAATCGCGTATAAATTGCCACAGGTGGATTGCCAGACGTCGTTTGCGGAATTTTTGCTTCTCCCCATCAGGAGCTTCCGGTGACGCAGAGACATTCAAATCATACACCTCTGTTCTTCCTCAATCCGGCCTCATACTTGAGAAACCACACGCGTTAGCCTCTCGCATACCAACGTCCTTGAAACCTCATATAGTAGCACCCGGGAAAATCCATTCAAAATTGAATGAGCACGCGGTTCCTCAAAACAGCTATGGATATTAGTAATCCCTACAGTTCTTTCTAAGCCAACCTTAATGTTTTACACGAATGAGCCGGAAAAATAGTTGCAGAGGTTCTACGCGGCGGATAACAGGCAAGGTAAGCTCTCCAATCCTGCCTGGTTTGCCTGTAAACCAGGCAGGATTGGAGATTGAAAGTAATCTACCCAATCACAGTTGCGTTCACTGAATAGATTGCCGGCAAGAAGTCGGCGATCAGCTGCCAGCTATCACCGCCATCGCGTGTGGCAAAGATCTGCCCGGTGTTGGTACCAACATAGACTCCACAGGGGTCGGAAGTATCAGTACACATTCCATGACGTAAGACACCAAGCCGGACTCCCGGCCCTGCCGGTAAACCCTCAGTAAGCGGCTCCCAGCTTTCGCCGCCGTTCTGGCTGCGATAAACGCTAAAGTGCTCGCCGACATTCTGACGACCATATGGGTCCTCGACAATTACAAACACGGTATCAGGATGATGCTGGTCGACGGCTATAGGAAAACCAAACTCTGAAGGCAAGTTATGTTGAATGTCTATCCAGTCATCACCCGCGTTCAAGGTTTTGTAGATGCCGCAATGGTTCTGCTGGTAGAGGACATCCGGCTGATTGGGATGCTGGACAAAACGGTGGATGCACTGGCCATACTCTGGATATTTATCGGGCAAGAAACTGGCGCGCGTATTTTTGTTAGCAAAGACCCAGCTCTTACCACCGTCATCTGTGCGCATGCAGCCCACGGCTGAGATGCCTATCCACATACGTGATGCATTGGTGGGGTCAGGAACGATGGTGTGCAGGCAGAGGCCACCGGCGCCCGGCTGCCAGCGTTCTCGCGTAGGATGATTCGCCAGTCCTGCATTGAGTTCCCAGTGCGCGCCGTTATCTTCGCTGACCCAGAGGCTGGCCGGATCAACACCCGCGTAAACCACACCCGCTTCATTCGGACGGCCAGGCTCGATTAGCCAGATGTTGGTAAGTTTCTGGCCGCTATCTTTGGGGAATTGGATACCCCGCTCCGGTTCCTGCCACGTCTGGCCGAAGTCATTACTGTAGCGCAAAAACGTGCCGAAGAAGTCGCCGTTATCGGTAGCAAACAAACGTTGACCGTCGCGTTGATCAAGAATAGCATTGAAAACACGGGTGCCTTTCAATGTGGTAGCCTCGACCTCCCACCTTTCGCGATCCTTCGAGCTTAAGAGAAATAGTCCACGTTTGGTGCCAACTGTTAATAAGGTAGTGCCTGGAGCGTACCTGCTTTGCTGATTCATGTTTCTTATCCTCCTGGAAGAAATGTTTTTGGCTCATTACAGTAGTTATTCTATTTCTGGCCTCCTGCAACGGATTGCAAGATATGAATGGTTGCTCCAGGAGCTACCGGGGTATCAAGGTCCTGGAGATAGCGAATGCTTTCGCGGTTCAAAAAGATGTTGACGTAGGGACGCAGTTCGCCCGTTTCGTGACAAATGTTAAATTCGAGGCCGGGATAATCGCGGTCGAGCGCGTGGATAACTTCACGAATGGTACTGCCGTGAACCGTGACCGATTTGCGATTGCCTATTTTCGAACGTAGAACATGAGGAAGAACGACTGTGACACCTGGAACGACAGATTGTGTATCCATGACCACCTCAAAAAGGTCTGTACTAACTAAAAGGAAAGAACGGAAAACCTGAATAAATTCTCGATTTAGAACAAGTATACCAGGATTAGGAATTGATTACAAGTGATTGTGATCTGGTGCTTCCCCAGAAAGTGCTCACGATGCTTCGCGGCGCGAAGCATGTCGGGCCTCCTTATCTGAGCGTACCGCCTTCTGGGGAATTACCAGCTTGTGACTTATGGATGAGGAACAGTCTCAGCAACAACGTACTCTACGACTTCTCTCAATTGTCCGGTACGCCGAAAGATTTCTCGTTGCCTCGCCGCGCCATTGCCATGCTGCACCAGTTCATCCACCTGCGATGAGACAAGCTCCCAATCGCCTTGGGCTTCGAGCGCCGGGCGCAGGAATGCCATGAACTGTTCGACGAGTTGCGATGCTGGAACAAGTCGTTCGGCATACACGTCGATTAAATCGCTATCCAGGCCGTAGCGAGCAGCACGCCAGTTGGCCGCGCTCAGCAATTCGGTATGCGCTAATGGAAAAGGGTCGTTGCGCAACGCCTGTTCATAGCAGGTGCGCACCAATGCACGCACGAGTCCGGCAGCCATTACAGCCTCGTTTACAGTCATGCACACATCCATCACACGAAATTCGATGGTGGGAAAACGCTCCGGCAGGCGTATGTCCCAATAGATTCTGGTAACATCCTCCAGGCTTTTCGTCGCAACCAGCACCCGCACCAGTTCGTCATAATCATCTTTCGATTCAAAGGTTGGCGGAGGTCCAGACAAGGGGGTAGCCCACCATAACGCCGTACGGTAACTGGAATACTGGGTGTCCTCGCTCCCCCAGAACGGGGAATTGGCGGTCAGCGCGAGCAGTGGTGAGAGCCAGAGCCGGGTGCGGTTCACCAGTGGAATACCCAACTCGCGGTTTTTCAGGCCAATATGCACGTGACAGCCAAAAATGACCTGCTGGCGAACCATGCGCTGCTGCTCGCGGGCAAGCTGTTGATAACGTTCTCTTGGCGTGATGAGCTGTTCTTGCCAGGCCGAAAAAGGATGCGTGCCCGCGGCGGCGATTTGCCTTCCCATACGCGCTGCTACATCTATCACGCCCTGGCGCATACGTGTCAGTTCCGTCCGCACTTCATCGAGCGTGCGGCACACGGGCGTAGCCACCTCTATCTGGGAGAGTATGAGTTCATTTTGCACACCTGCTCCCAATAATTTCTGCGCTTCAGGAACCAGTTGATCCGCATCCGGGCTTAATTGGTATGTGTCAGGATCGATGATCTGAAATTCTTCTTCGACGCCAAGAGTAAACGTTTCCTCTTGCAGAGACATGGTTGCAGCCTCCTTCATTTCTTTGCTGTTGGCTTATCCTATCTCATGCGGTAGAATAGTGCAACTTTTTTCGATGGTAGTTCTCAGTATGGTTTTGAAGAATTGAGTATCGGGCCAGCAGGCCAGTTGCGAGAATATGCTACTATATCTTCTGGAAATTCAGGAATATGAAAAGGAGTTCTGAAGGCAAATGGAAGAACAAGACAACCGCGACAATCAAGAGCAAGACGATTTTCGACTAAAACCCGTTGTGTATGCCATTCCTGGGATGGAAGAGACTGTCGTGCAAAAAGATATCGTTTACAAAACCAGGCGACATTAGCATTTTTGAAGATACACCTGCTTGAAATAGAGCCGCACGGGGGCCAAACAAATGGACGAGGCAACATTCAACGAGTTAGCCAGTAAGCGATTAGTGTATGCTGTTCCTGGCATGGAACAGGTTCCAGTCAGGAAAGACATTACATTCAAGCAGATTGGCGAACTTGCTCTAAAAATGGACGTGTACTATCCGAGGGAAATGGAACCGGGTACAACGCGTCCCGCTGTCATACTTGTTTCGGGTGGCGATTTACCGCCAGAGTTGCTAGTACGAGGCAAGGATATTGGACTCTACATTTCTTACGGACAATTGATAGCGGCATCAGGTTTTGTGGCTGTTACATTTAACCATCGCTCTATTGAAGGATATACAAAGTTGCATGAGGTTGGCAGCGATATCGATGGCCTGGTATCCTATGTCCGTGAAAATGCTTCGTCACTGAAAATAGATGCGCATGCTCTCTGTATATGGGCTTTCTCAAGTGGCGCTTTATATGGCCTGCGAACTGCAATGTGTGGCGCGCCTCCATATATTCGCTGCATTGTCTCTTACTACGGGGGAATGAGTATTTTGAACAAGGAGTATTTTCACTATTCGCCAGAAGAGGAGCCAACGTTTCAGGAATTTTCACCGGTATACTATCTACGTACAGAGCCTGGCAATATACCCCCACTGTTTATTGCGAAAGCCGGGCTTGATCAGCCTGCCCTTAACAAATCTATCGACGAGTTTGTGCAGGAGGCAAGCACACGCAATATCCCGTTTACCTTCGTAAATCATCCAGCAGGTCGGCATGGTTTCGATATTTTTAATGACGACGCGCGATCTCGCGAGATTATTCGCATGACAGTCGAGTTTTTGAAAGAGCATTTGATATGATGTAGGATTTCTTAAACGTTTGGTGTGAATTGAGATGACGACTTTACCAGTCGAGCAAATCGGCAAAGGCCAACGGATCGCGCCCAAGCCGCAGGTTGAGCCAGATACAAAAGTTATGCAAGGCCAC
>Ga0070737_10002701_pt1 | contig 20574 bp, 16 predicted proteins | sample Coa_R1_10_FD_66438 | JGI IMG/M metagenome (GOLD analysis project Ga0070737, IMG submission 66438) | Surface soil microbial communities from Centralia Pennsylvania, which are recovering from an underground coalmine fire - Coalmine... | ecosystem: Environmental > Terrestrial > Soil > Unclassified...
GGGGGCTCTGGAAGATCTCGACCCGGTCCATTCGATGGAGGGATCGCGCCTCGGGCGCCCCCTCGACCTCCATCCGGCGGAGGGCGGCGCGGTGCTCCTCGCGCTCGTCGAACGGCCCGTAGAGGCGCTCCTCCCACTCCTGCTCCTGCCGTTCCAACAGCCGGCGCCACGCCGGCCGCAGGTGGCGGAACGTCTCCAGCCCCCGCTGGCTCGGCTCCGTCCTGAGGAGCGGCGACAGGTAGCGAGCGATGAACTCCTCGCGCTCCATCCACTGGCGCTCACGGAGCCGCTCCTCGAGCCCGGCCAAGGTGGCCAACCCCAGCGCCTGGAGCCGGCGGCCGGCGTCGGCGTGGCGAAGGTACGCCTCGCGGACCGCCCCCTCCAGCCCCTCCGCGGTCCCCTCGTCCGATCCCTCCCCGGCCCGGGAGCGCAGCTCGGCGTCCACCGCCGCCGGGGCGGTCGCCTCCAGCTCCCGTAGGCCCAGGCCGAGGTCCAGGGCGAGGAGCTCCACCGTTCTCGCCACCGCGCGGACGCCCTCGATGGCCTCGTCCAGCTCCCCATGCGCCAGGGCCGCGGCCTCCATCAGCGCATCCGTCTCCGCCTCCAAAGCCCCGGTGGCCATCGCCGCCTCGACCATCCGCACCGCCGCCTCGAGCCCCGCGGCTTTCGCCTGAAGGCGAGCGACCTGCTCCTCCAGCCGAGCCCGGCCCTCGGCCCCCGGCTCGGTCCACCAATCCCGCTGCGCCAGCGTGCGCAAGAGGCGATGCAGCGCCCGGTCGGCCTCCAGGGAGGGGGCTGGCGGCCAGCCGCGCAGCTCGCGGAGGGCGTCCGGGACCTCGTAGCGGACCACGTCCTGGCCCGGCTCGACCAGGTAGGCGAAGCGCTGGCCAGGGCTGCGGGCCAGCGTCTCCAGGTCCTCGTGGCTGGGACCGCCAGGGCTCATCGAGCTGGGGAGGGTGCGCATCCACACCCGCCGGATGCGGAGGTCGGGATCCGGCAGCATCCCGTACTGGCCTCCGGCCACGATCGCGAGCCTCCCTCCCTCGAGCTCGACCACGGAGAGCTCGAGCCCGGTCTCCCCCGAGCGCCGGCGGAGCTCCCGGACCAGGCGCCAGAAGCCCGGCGAGCCCTCGTCGAGCACGTCGGCCGGATCCACCCCGGGCACGGCCAGCACCCGAGGCCGGTCGAGGTCCGGCCGGGGGCTCGCCGGGTCGAGGAGGTCGGGATCCCCCGCTGGCGGGTGGCCCGGCCCGTGCTCGGGCACCTGCTCCGGGGAGAGAGGACGGGTCACCCGAGGCGGCACCAGCCGTTGGATCCAGGGAACCTCCCCCGTCCCAGAGGAGCTGGGCCCATCTGGTCCCGACTCGGGACCTGGCCCTGGCCTTGGGTCGAGCTCCGGCGTCGACACCGGCGGACGGGCAACCTCGCCCGTCGCCTCCCCGGCCCCCGGGATCGTCCTCGTGGCCGGCTGGCCGGCGCCCCCCACCGGCATCCCGGGGACGATGGCCTCCGCCAGCACACGTCGCGGCCCCGCCTCCGGCGCGGCCTCAACCCCTCCACCCCTCATCGTCGGCCACGAGCCGGCCCGGTCGTGAGCCTCCACGGCTGGGCTCGGCCCCATCGGGGCCGCCTCCGGCGCGGGCGAGGGCACCCAGCTCCGGGGCGTGGCCATCTCCGAGCGCGACCCCGTTGACAGCTCTGCCGGCGGCGAGGACAACCAGGTCGTGGGGCCGGGTACCTCCGAGGGGCCCGCCGGGGATCCCTCCGATCCTTGCCACTGCGGGTCGGCTCTCCGGCCCGGGAGGATGGGCCCAGGTCGTCCGCCCGGGGGCGCCGGGGCCGGCCGGAGGGGGAGCGGGGCGGGGGGAGGTGCCACCGGCGCCGGCTCGACCGGCACCGGCTCGGCCGGGAGGACAGGGGGCTGGCCCGGGGCCGGCCGGAGGGGGAGCGGGGCGGGAGGAGGCGCCACCGGCGCCGGCTCGACCGGCACCGGCTCGACCGGGAGGACGTGGGGCTGGCCCGGAGCCGGCCGGAGGGGGAGCGGGGCGGGAGGAGGCGCCACCGGCACCGGCTCGCCCGGCACCGGCTCGACCGGGAGGACGTGGGGCTGGCCCGGGGCCGGCCGGAGGGGGAGCGGGGCGGGAGGAGGCGCCACCGGCACCGGCTCGCCCGGCACCGGCTCGGCCGGGAGGACGTGGGGCTGGCCCGGAGCCGGACGACTCGGCGAGAGGGGGGAGGGCCGCCATGGGACGGGGAGCGGCGTCGGGGCACTGGTGGGCGCACCGGGGAAGGGCCCGGGGACCTCGACCGGTGGCGCCGGGAGCGACGCCACCGGCGAGGGGATCTCCCCTCCCCCCACGGCGGGCGGCACCTCGGGGACGTTCGGTCGTGGCACCTCCAGCGGCGGCCGAGGCCAGGTCACGAGGGGGCTCGGGACCTCGCTGAGCGACCCGGGGGCGACCGGTGACGGTGATGGCTCCGGCCAGGCCGGCGTCACCCCTGGCACGGGCAACCGAGAGGGCGGCGCCCCAGGGATCGCGTCAGGCACCCCGCCCGGCGGCGCTGGGGAGGAAGGCGGCATTGGCCTCCCCGGCACCACCCCCGACCAGAGGGACGATGCCACCGGGGCGAGGGCGGGGCCCAGGGTCCCGGCCGGGCTCACCCCCTCCGGCGCCAAGGCCGTGGGCGGAACCCGGGGATCGGCGACGGCCGAGTCGATGGCCGGGGGCACGGTGCCCCCCTGGCCTCCGCCCTCGGGCGGCGGCGTCTCGGCAGCGGCGCCTCCCACCTCGGGCCGGTCCAGGACCACCACCGGGGCGCTCGGAGGCGACGCCCGGCCCTGGTCGGAGGGGGGAGGGGCCAGCGGCCCAAGACCATCGCCGCCCCCAGCCCCACCCGGCAGCTCTCCATGGGGCCCCACCGAGGCCGGGTCGCCCCCGGGCGCGGTCCCGGGCGGCCCGACCGTCGAGGAGGCGGGCCCGTCCTCGGGGGGCGACCACTGCGACCACCTCGCCGCCGCCACCCGCTCCGCCTCCTGGAGCCAGGAGGGGCTGCGGCCCGCTGCGACGCCACCGGTGGGGGCAGGATCGGTGCGGAGGGTCACCGCCGGCCCGTCGGCCCCTGGCTGGGCCCCGACCAGGAACCTGAGCCGGCCCTCGGAGTCGGCGCTGAAGACCGCGGCCGTCCCCTCGGGCGACCGCACCCCCACCGTCCCGGCGCTGAGGTCGGCCTCGATCCGCCATCCCCGTGGCACCACCAGCTGGCCGTCGGGCCCGGCCTCCAGCCCCAAGCTGGCCGGGACCTGCCGCGGGTCCACGGGGAGGGTGGCACGACCATCGCTCACCGCCCAGCTCAGGACCCGAGGCGGCCCCTGCTCCGGGAGGACGAGGAGCCTCCCCCCCTCGGCGGTGGCGACCCGGATCTCCGTCCCCGGCGGCAGGGAGAAGGTCCGCCCTTCCAGGCTCAGGGTGCGGTCAAGGATCGAGAGCTCGGCCGTGCCGAGAGGGTTGCCCTGGGGATCGAGCAGCTTGATGGTGAGGCTTCCCTCGCCGTCCTGGATGACGCGGCCGGTGAGCCCGCCCTCCGGCCCCGTGCCAGGGAGCCGGATCTCGACCAGGGGCTGGCCCGACCCCGGCTCAAGGCCCGGGGAGGGACGGGGACCGATCCCCAGCGCCTCGAAGCCCCCGCCCAGGGCGGCCGAGATCAGCCCGTCCCTGAGGACGTCGCCCACGTTCACCTGCCTCTCCACCACCAGCTCCCCGACCACGTCCCCAATCGCCGCCCCCCCGCCCCCGGCGGCAGCGCCAAGGGCGACCCGGGCCAGCGCGGGCAGGGAGCCGAACTCGGGCACCAGGCTCAGCAGGCCCACCCCGACCAGGGTCCCGAGACCGGAGATGATCCCCCCCTCCAGGGCGGCCCCGCCCACCTCTTGCCAGTTGAGATGGCTCCAGGCGGCGCCGAAGCTCATCCCGTCCCCCACCGTGTCCTGGACGATCTGGTTGACGATCGAGGTCGTCCCCGCCGTCACCAGGCCGATCCAGGCCGCGGCCCCGGTCATGAGCCCAAGCGTGGCCAGGTCGATGGCAGCGCCCGCCGGGGCCAGCGCCCCGAAGGTGGCGACGGTGGCCACAGTGGCGATCACGGCCAGGCTCAGGTCCAGCACCAGCTCGGTCGACTGCGCCTCCTGCTGGTCGACCGCATGGGCCGCCTGCTCCAGGGCGGCGGCGAGCTGGTTGCAGCCGTCGATCACCGCCTGGAATTGGGAGAGCGGCGAGCCGGCGTCAGGGCTGATCCCGTAGGTCGCCTCGTAGAGACGGGTCGCCCGTGGCCCCAGGCTGGTGATGAGGCGCGCGTAGGCGGCACGGTCGAGCGAGAAGTGGTTGAGCCAGAGGGATAGGAAGTCCTGCTTCCAAGGCCCCTGCCAGCCGCTCGTGTACTGCCGGACCTGGGCATCGGCGGTCTGCCCGATCCCCTCCAGCTGGCTGGCGGCCTGGCGCAGGAAGGCGGCGTGCTGCCGCAACGCCCCCGCGTCGGTGGGAGAGGTCGGGTGCGCGGCGATGCCCATCCCGCCGGCCACGGTCGCCCCTCCGCCTCAAAGGGGAGTGAACCCGCGCCGACTCCCCACCGGGGCGCGCGGGTCCCGCACGGTGATCCCAAAGCCCCTCAGGTTGGCCTGCTCGGCCTGGAAGACGGTGTCGGCGGCATGGCTCAGGCCGTCTCCGACCGTGCTCAGGTTCTTGGCCAGCGTCCCGAGCGCCTGGCTGAGCTGCGTCCAGGCCCGGCCCCAGCTGCCCTTCAAGGCCGTGCCCACCTGGTCGGTCCCGAACGCAGACTCGAGGTCCGCGAGCTGGCTCTGAAGCCGGGAGAGCACCCCGTTGACCTCCCCGGACTGCGACCAGAGCTCGTCCGCCAGCCCCTGCAGGGAGAGGATCGAGGTCGACATGGTGGTCTCCACCTGGCCGACGTAGCTCCGGACCACCTGGTCCACCTCCTGCTGGTACTGGGCGACGGTCATGGTCGTGACCTGCCCGTTCCGCTCCACGGTCACGAGCTCATCCGAGGGCAGGCTGTGGACGTACTGCTGGTACTGGCTCAAGGTCATCGTCCGCCCGTCCGGGAGGGTGACGGTTGGCTCCCCCGATCCGTCTGAACCGGTCCCCATGCTGCCTATGGCCTCCTTCCCCTGTCGCTCGACGAAGACCTCGGGCGATCCCTACCACGGGTCACGCCCCAGCGCGGCCCAGGCTAGGGCGACGGCTGTAAAGGGATGGTGAAGGGATCCGTAAAGGAGCTGGAGCGAGCCCCCGCCCCGGCCCCTCGCCCAGGCCTCAGGCCAGGCGCCCCCCCACCAGCCGCAGCTCCCGGTCGCAGGTGGCGGCCACGAAGCGGCGATCGTGGCTGACCACGATCAGGGTCCGGCCCTGGGCGCGGAGGCGCGCCGCGACCTCGAGCAACCGGCCCACGCCGGCCCGGTCCTGGCCCGTGGTCGGCTCGTCCAGGACCACCACCGGGGTGCGCATGGCCAGGACCGCCGCGATCGCCACCAGCTTGCGCCGGGAGTAGCCGAGGTCGTAGGGGTGGACCTCTTGGAGTCGGGCGAGGCCGAGCAGGTCCAGGGCCTCGTCCACCGCCGCCGCCTCCCGCCCCCCGAAGGCCACCTCGGCCCGCACGCTCCGGCAGAAGAGCTGGCGGTCAGGCTCTTGGAGGGCGAGCCCGACCAGCCTGGCCAGCTCGGCCACGCGCAGCCCGGCGGCGTCGCGATCGCCGACCAGGACCCGCCCCCGGGTGGGCCGGAGCAGGCCGTTGAGGTGGCGAACCAGGGTCGACTTGCCCGAGCCGGTGGGGCCGGTGAGGGCCACCGCCTCGCCCGGCGGCACCTGGAGCGAGACCCGGTCCAGGGCCAGGGTCCCGTCCGGGTAGCGATGGCTGACCTCCTCCAGCCGGATCCAGGGGACCTCCCCCCCTCCCACCTCAGCCACCCCCGCCCAGGTCGAGGACCAGGTCGCAGACCCGGGCCAGGAGCTCCTCGTCGTGCTCGGTCACCAGCACCCCGACCCCGGCCGCCGCCAGGCGCTCGATGGCCGTGGCCACCTGGGCGCTTCGCTCCGGGTCCAGACGCGAGACCGGCTCGTCCAGGGCCAGGTAGGGAGGACGGAGCGCCACCAGGCCGGCCAGGGCCACCAGCTGGGTCTCGCCGCCGGAGAGGCGGGCAGGGTCGCGATGGGCCAAGTGCTCGATGCCCAGGAGCCGCAACGCCGCCTCCGTGCGCTCCACCACCGTCCCAGGGGGAAGGCCCAGGTTGCAGGGCCCGAAGGCCACCTCCTCCGCCACCGTGCGGTGGAGGCCGGTGAGCTGGGCCGACGGGTTGTCGAAGAGCAGGCCGCAGCGCTGGGCGAGCTCGTGCGTGCGCAGCTCCAGGGTCGACCGGCCGTCGATCAGCGCCCGCCCCTTGAGCTCGCCGCCGATCGCCACCGGGGCCAGGCCGGAGGCGACCAGGCAGAGGGTGGTCTTGCCCGACTCGTTGGGGCCGCGGACGCCCACCACCTGGCCGGCCCTCACCTCGAGCGAGGTCGGGGGCAGGGCCCAGCGACCGCTTCCCGGGTACCGGTAGGTGACCCGATCCAGGACGAGCACCGCTCACCAGGGTCGCAGCCAGGCCGGGGGGGCGAGCCCGGCCAGCCGCAGCGCCACCCGGGCCGCCACCCCCGCCGTCAGCAGGCCGGCCAGCGCCCACCGGGCGGGCCGCTGCAGGGGGCCCTCGGGGAAGCGTCGGAGCGGGGTCCGGCGCCCGGGGGCGGCGAAGGCGCGAACCTCCAGGGCCAGCGCCCGCTCCTCGATCTCGATCAGGCTCCCGATCACCAGCGGCCCGACCAGGGGCAGCAGGCCCCGCAGGCGCCGCGGCCACGTCCCCTCCGTGTCCAGGCCCCGGGCCCGCTGGGCCTCGACCACCTCCCGGGCCCGCTCCTGGGCCCGGGGGACGGCGGCCAGCGCCGCCCCCAGCACGAAGACCGCGCGCCGGTCGAGCCCCCGGGCCTCCAGGTCCGCGAGCAGGTCGGCCAGGGGGGTGGCCGCGAACAGGAGGGTCATCGGGAGCGTCACCGCCAGCAGCCGGGCGAGCGCGTCCAGGGCCGTCCCCACCCCCTCCGCGCCGGCGGGGAGGAGCGCGTTCAGGGCCAGGCTCGAGAGGGCCACCGGCAGCAGCCCCAGCCCCGCCAGCGCCAGCCGGCGCCCCCTCCCGGCGACCAGGGCCAAGATCGCCCCCCCAAGCGCCACGGCGATGGCCACCCAGCCGCCCCAGGCCAGCCCCAGCCCCGCCCCGCTCACCGCCAGGGCCAGGCGGGTGGCCGGGCTCGGCCACCGGGCCACGACGCCCCCGAGGGGACGGCCCGGGGCCTCCGCAGCGGGCACGCCGTCCTCCCTCCGGGTCGCGCCCACGGCTCAGCGGGAGCCGATCAGGCGCTCCCCGTTGGGGAACCGTGCCACCACCCGGCGAGGCAGGCTGGACAGCACCAGGAAGGCGAGCAGGCAGACGATCATCTTGTCCAGGGGGTCGGACAGCAGCCCCTGCTCGAGGGTGGCCTGGTAGAGGCTGGCCCCGGCTGCCCGAAAGGCGGCGATGACCAGGTCCCCGCCGAACCCGGTCACCCCCCCGAAGACGAAGGCGGCGATGGGGGCCGAGACCAGCGCCGCCACCAGCCCGGTGGCCAGCCCCGCGACCAGGGCCAGCATCGCCCCGGCGTCCCGGCGGACGAAGAGCGCCCAGGCGGCCAGGGCGACGAAGGCCGTGACCACGATCGCGAAGGCCACCTCGGAGCTGGCGAAGGCGCGGACGTCGAAGCCGGTGGTGGTGGCGAAGGCGCGCGGGCTCGCGTAGGCTCGGCTGAAGGTGTAGGCCACCACCACCCCGACCGCCACCGCCGCCCCCAGGGCCGCCCCCAGGGAGCGCAGGTCGCGCACCGGCCGGGACCGGAAGAGCCCCAGGCGCCCCCACCCCCCGGCCAGCAGGCCGATCACCGCGGCCGTGACCGCGAAGGGGCCGGCGGTGGGCGCGGCCAGGGGAGCGGGCAGCACGTAGGCCCAGATCAGGTTGGTGAGGGCACCGGTCACCATCCCGGCCACCGGGCCGGCCAGCACCCCGGTCAGCACCGTCCCCAGGGAGTCCATGTAGATGGGCAGCCGAAGCGCCTGCTGGACCGTAGTCCCCAGCGCGATGTTGAGCGCCACGGCCACGGGCATGAGCGCCACCGTCCGATTGAGCGAAGGCGACATCCCGCCGTCGAGCCTACCGGAATCCGCGGCCGAGACCTGCCTCCCGCTCGCCTGGCGACCGATGATCCGTCCCCCCGGGCCCCGCGTACCGGGAGGTAGGTCGGCGTCGACGGCCGCCGGCATCCCCCACCTGGACAGGCATCCCACCCCTTGGCAGCACCCCCCCACCGTCCACGACCACGGCCTCGAGGTCGCCGGAGGCCCCTGAGGTGAAGCGCCGGGGTCGCCGCGGGCCCGGCGTCCCGATCATCCCCGGCCGGGTCCGCCAGGCCCGCCTCGAGCGCGGCCTGAGCCTGGCCGAGCTGGCCGGCGACGACGTCTCTCGGGCTTTCATCCACCAGCTGGAGCAGGGGCTGGCCCGCCCCTCGCGGCCCGTCCTGGAGATGATCGCGGAGCGGACCGGGAAGCCGATCGACTTCTTCACCAGCGGCCCCGAGGCGGAGAGGGCGGGCACCGCCCCCGACCTGGCCAACGAGCTGATGTCGCTGTCCCGGCGGCTGGAGCGACTGGCGGCCACCCTGGAACTCTCCGAGGCCAGCCGGGAGGGGGTGCGCATCGTGATCAGCGCGCTTCGCCATGGCGCCCGCCTGCTGACCGCCGCCCTCCACGAGCGCGAGCGAGCCAGGGGCTCGATCCCCCCCGACCATCCCTGAACTCGGCTCGCCCCCGAGCGGCGACGACGATCGCCATCTCGAACCGGGCCTCCGCCGGCCCGGCTAGGCATGATGGGCTCGACGTCACTATACAGCGTTCGCTCGACAGGAGGCTGCCCATGAAGCCCTCACGCCTGCGTGTCCTGCGCGTCCTGCTGGTGCTCGCCCTGCTCGTCACCCTGGGCGGGAGCTGGAGCGCCTTCCCCCCCTGCTGCTGAGCGGGTCGCGGCCCGTCGGGGCGATCGGGGGGCCGGGAGGCTATATAGTGATCACCTGATGTCCGGCCCTTCCTACGCCAGGCGAGGACGCCGCAAGGGGATCAAGGTGCGGCCGGAGCTGGTTCGGAAGGCGCGCCAGGAGGCGGGCCTGAGCCTGGCCCAGGTCGCGGCCGGCGAGGTCACCCGGGCGGCCATCCACCTGGTCGAGGCCGGCAAGATGCAGCCCTCCCTGCGGACCCTGGAGCTGATCGCCCGCCGGACGGGCCGCCCCGTCTCCTACTTCTTGGCCACCGACCCGGTCGAGGAGGAGGTCCGTGCCCGACGGGAGGAGCTGGAGCGGCTGGTGGCGACCGAGGACTTCCCGGCCGCGATCGACCTGGGCGAGCGCCTCCTGGAGCGCGACCTGCCACCGGCGCTGGAGGCGGAGGTGCACCTCCTGGTGGGCAGCGCCTACGTGCGCCGGCACGAGGGTCGCCCCGCCCTCCCCCACGTGCGTGCCGCCCGGCAGCGGTTCGAGGAGATCGGCGACCCGCTCCTGCTCACCGAGGCCCTCGACCAGGAGGCCACGGCGCTCTTCCTTCTCGACGACCCCCGGGCGCTGCCTCGGGCCGTGGAGGCGCTTGAGCGCTGCGAGCGGCTGCGCCCCCCCGTCCCCGCCCTCCAGGTCCGCATCCTCCTCCACCTGGGGTCGATCCACTACCAGCAGGGCGACTGGCGGAGGGCGGCCAGGTGCTACGAGGAGGGGCTGGAGCTCTCGGCGGCGGCGCCCAACCCCCGCCACATCGCCATGATGCACGACGGCCTCAGCGTCGCCTACCAGCAGATGGGGGACTTCCCGGCGGCCCTGGCGCAGGCGCGACGGGCCTTCGCCCTGTACGCCATGGACCGGGACGAGCGCAGCCTGGTGCGGATCGAGGCCAACCTGGGCTACCTCCTCCTTCGCCAGGGGGAGCTCGAGGCCGCGGAGGCCCACCTGCGACGCTCGCTGGAGCTGTGCGAGCAGCGGGGCCTCGACCACTGGGGACGGGCGATCGTGCTCTGCCCGCTGGCCGAGGTCCACATCGCTCGGGGGGAGCTGGACCAGGCCGAGGCCCTGCTCAAGGAGGCGCACGCGATCGCGGCCGCGGGCGGGGAGCGCCAGGTGGAGGCCATGGCCCGGCGGCTGCAGGGACGGGTGCATCTGCGACGGGGCGCCCTCGAGGCCGCCGATCGGTCGTTCCAGCAGGCGATCGCGATCCTCGGCGAGCTCGAGCGACCGGAGTGGCAGCGCGAATGCCTCATGGAGTACGCGCAGGCGCTCCAGGAGCGCGGGGAGCTGGAGCGCTCGATCGTCTACTGGCGGGCCGCGGCCGAGATCGGCCAGCAGCGGGGCGCACGCTCGAGCGAGGCGGTGATCAGCCTCCACGGAGCCTGAGGCCCCGTCCGACCCCCGGGGTCGGGGAGGGGCCGCTGGGGATGGCCCCCGGCCTCGGCACACGGCCAGCCACAACGTAAGGGAGCCCGCCCCCTGCGGGGACGGGCCCCTCATCCCCCACCACGCGGACGATGTCGTGGTCAGCTCAGGAGAGCACCTCCATCTTGCGCGTCCCCAAGCTCTCGGACCGATCCAGCTCCTCCAGCTGGAAGACGCTCTCGATGGAGTGCCCGAAGAGGCGCGCCAGGCGATACGCGACCACCAGCCGCGGCTGGCACTTCCCGTTCTCGATCGCGTTCACCGACTGACGGGAGAGCCCCACGCTCCGCGCGACCTCGGCCTGCGACATCCGCCGCTCTTTGCGGAGATGACGCAACAGGTTCGGCCCGATGGGCTCGTCGCACGATTGCGCGTAGAGTTGTGCCACTCCCGATTTACCCCCACCACGCATAGCTCACATCCACTTCCGTTCCCGGCACCGACGCGTCGACCGAGACACCGCCAGGGCCGGAGCCGGCCATCCCCTCGCCCCCACGGGCGGCCGCTGACAAGTATATGTCAACTTCCCCTGTCGGTCGCTCCCCCCACGCGGAGCCTGCCCTCTCCTCGCGCACCGTCAGGCTCGGGCTGCGACCCGGCACGACCCCACGCCCTGCGACCCGCAGCAAGACACCTCGCTGAGGACGTCCTCCCCAGCTTCCCTGTGGTACCAGCTTCCCGAAATCCCCCGTATCTCAGTACGACCTGGTCAATCATCCTAAGACGTCGGGCGTCGCTGTCAAGGGCCAGTGGCAAGTCAAACGCCGAGCCTGCCACCTCCCGGTCTCTCCCTCCCCTCGTGGAGCGACCGTCGCGCCGGCGCCCCCACCGCTATGGAGGTTTGGTTCTACAATGCGGTGCGCGACGTTGCCGGCCATGGCGCTTCGCGTGGGGGCGCGTGCGCGTTCGACGTGGGGGGGCGCCTCACTCTGGAGCACCGAGGAGACGAAGCGGCTGAGCCGGCGGAGCATGACGGCGGACGTCGGGGCCCCGAGAGGGCGCCCTGGGGTGAGGAGGTGGAGGTCCGTGGCGCCGGCGAGGGGTGAGGCGCGGGGTGCTGGCACGCAGAGCGGCCGGCGTCGGGGGCTGACCAGCGCCGAGGTGGCCGCCCGTCGCCCCCCCGGCGGGAACCGCGTCGCCCGGCCGGTGGCCTGGCGGCTGCGCAAGTTCCTGCGCACCTCCCTGTCCGAGCGGCTGACGGTCCTGCTCCTTTTGGTCAGCGCCGTCTACCTCGCCCTGGGCGAGTTCCGTGACGCCGCCGTGATGCTGGCCGTGGTCACCGCCGTGATGGCGGCCGAGGCCTGGGTCCAGCTCCGCGCCGACCGCGCCATCGCCTCCCTCTCCCGGCTCTCGGCCCCCCGGGCGCTGGTCTGGCGGGATGGCCGGTTGCAGGAGGTCCCGCCCGACGAGCTGGTCCGCGACGACGTCATCCTGCTCACGGCCGGCTCCCGTGTGCCCGCCGACGCCCGCCTGGTCGAGGCCGAGGAGCTGCTGGTCGACGAGTCGCTGGTCACGGGCGAGTCACAGCCGGTCGAGTACGACCTCCGGGCCGGGGGGCTGGCCGAGCTGCGGGCCGGCACCCACGTCCTCCGCGGCCACGCCGTGGCGATGGTGACCGCGGTCGGCCAGGACTCGACCCTCGGTCGGGTCGCCTCCCTGGTCGGCGAGGCCGAGGCGCAGAAGACGCCGCTGCAGCGTCAGATGTCGGAGCTGGCCCGACGGCTGCTGGTGGTGGCCGCCCTCGCCAGCCTGGTGATCCCGGCGCTGGGATGGCTCACGGGGGCGCAGCCGCTCCGCGACCTCCTGCTCACCGGGCTCACCCTGGCCTTCGCCAGCGTGCCCGCCGAGCTGCCGGTGCTGGTGGTGGCGGTCTTGGGGCTGGGGTCGCTCCGGCTCGCCGCCCAGGGGGCGATCGTGCGTCGGCTCAGCGCCACCGAGACGCTGGGGGCCACCACCCTCATCTGCACCGACAAGACCGGGACCCTGACCGAGAACCGGATCAGCCTGACCCAGGTGGTCACCGCCTCGCAGACCCTGGAGGGGCTCGACGCCAGCGAGGCCGAGCTCGACCGGGTGCGGCAGCTGGCCAGGCTGGCGAGCGAGGCGCAGACCGGGCAGGACACCCGGCTGGCCGACCCGATCGACATGGCGGTGTGCCGGGCGGCCAGGCCGGGCTGGCCCGAGCCGGCCGTCCGCTTCAGCTTCGACAGCGCCCGCCGGCTCGCCTCCGGCATGGCCGAGGTCGAGGGCCAGCTGGTCCTGGGCGTCAAGGGGGCGCCGGAGGCGGTCATGGTCCGAGCCGCCTACTGGCGCTCCGCCGACGGCATCCGCCCCCTCGACGGCCAGCTCAAGGACGAGGTGATCGCCGCCGCCACCGAGCTCACCGCGGGCGGGGCGAGGGTGCTGGCGGTGGCCTCCCGGGTGATCGTGGGCCGCCCCTCGGGGGGGCCCTCCCGGCTCGAGCGCGAGCTGGTCTTCGAGGGCCTCCTGGCCTTCAGCGACCCGCTCCGGCCCGAGGTGCCCCGCGCCGTGCGCGACCTGCAAGGGGCGGGGGTGGCGATCACGATGGTGACCGGGGACCAGCCAGCGACCGCGGCCGCGATCGCGCGCGCCGCCGGCCTGGGCGGCTCCACCTTCATCGCCGCCCAGACCAAGGGCTGGGGCGACGAGGAGCTGGCGGCCCGGGCCCTGCAGGGATGCGTGGTGGCCCGAGCCCGACCCGACGACAAGCTTCGGATCGTCCGGGCGGCGGTGGCGGCCGGCCAGGTCGTGGCCGTGACCGGGGACGGGGTCAACGACGCCCCCGCCCTGGAGGCGGCGGCGATCGGGGTGGCGATGGGCCGGAGCGGCAGCGACGTGGCCCGGGAGTCGGCCGACCTGGTCCTCAGCGACGACAGCTTCGCCACCCTGGCCCGGGCCACGGCCGAGGGGCGTCGCCTGTACGAGAACCTGCGCAAGGCCATCCGCTACTACCTGGCGGTGAAGCTGGCCCTGGTCACGGTCTCGGCCCTGGCCGCGGTCATCGGCCGTCCCCTTCCCTTCCTGCCCGTGGAGCTGGTGCTGCTGGAGCTCTTCGTCGACCTCGGGGCCTCCTTCGCCTTCGTCCACCAGCCGGCGGAGTCGGACGAGATGCGCCGGCGGCCCCGCGACCCCAAGGCCCCCCTCCTCGACCTGCCCATGATCGCCGGCACCCTGAGCGGGGGCCTGGCCCTGGCCGCGGCCACGGCCACGACCTACCTGGCGGCCCTGCCCCACCTCGGCCTGGGGAGCGCCAGGATGCTGGCCCTGGCCTGCTGGCTGGTGGGACACTCCCTCCTGGGCCTGGTCATGGGCTGGGAGCGGCGGCCGCTCTCGGTGGGCGACCTCGCGGTCAACCCCGCCATGCCGATCTGGGCGGCCTGTGCCCTCGCCCTGACCCTGCTGCTCCAGCTCGTCGGCCCCGTGGCCGGCCTCCTGCACCTGGTCCCAGCCCCCGCCCCGGCGGCGCTGGGCGCGGTCGCCGCCGGCCTCGCCGCGCCGGCGCTGATGGAGCTGCTGAAACGGGCGCGTGGGCGGCTCCAGGAGCGCGACCCGGACCCGCACCAGGCGCCGCGGAGGACGGCGCTCCTTCCCTGAGGGGAGAGGGGGGCGCGTCGGGGGAGCCGGCCGGCTCCCCCGACACGGGTCAGTTGGCGGCCCGGAGCGGCTCCGGCGGCGCCACCAGGCGGCGCGCCAGCTCCATCACCTTGCGGCGAGCCTCGATCAGCTCGGGCGTGTCGGCCCGGGCACGGTTCAGCCGCTCCCGAGCCTCGTCGATCGCGCCCAGGAGGGCGGGATCGGCCTCGACCCGGGCCAGCTCGGCCTCGGCGGCCTCGATCGGGGAGCGATCCCGGGTGATCGCCTCCAGCTCCTGCTCCGCCCGCTTGGCCTTGGCGTCGCGGTCGTCCTTGACCCGTTGCGCATCGCGGGCGTGCTCGGTGACCACGGTCGCGAAGCGCTGCGCCGCCTTCTCCTGGCCCGGCGGGCAGGGCCACAGGGCGGTGCCGGTGGGCCCCACGACGAGCAGGAAGAGGGCGCTGCTGCCCTCGGTCAGCGCGTCAAGGAAGGTCTCCGACTCGGGGGCCTCGAGCAGGACGAGGTCGGCCAGCGCGTCCCGGTGCTCCGACCAGAGCGCGGGCGCGGTGTCGACGAAGGCCGCGGTGCCGGCCGCGGGCAGGCGGCCGGTCGGCGTCTCGAGCACGTTGGCGAACAGGCGCAACGGCCCCAGCCCCGCCTTCAGCTCCCCAGGCCCAGGGGTGAGCACCGTCCGTAGGCGCGCCCGGGCCTCGGCAACCGCCCAGGCATGGGCGGACTCGGCCGCCTCCACCGCCCGTCGGGCCTCCTGCAGAGCGCGCAGCCGGGACTCCTCGGCCGCCGCCAGCTCCCGCTGGGCCGCCGCCGCCGCGTCGGCTCGCATCCGCTCCGCCTCGTCCACCTCCGCGAGCCCCGCGGTCATCATCGCCGCCCGCTCGTCGAGCAGCCGGGCCGCGCCGAGCAGGTCATCGGCCTCCTTGATGCTGGGCTGGGGGGCGATGCGGCCGAGGCGGACCAGAAGGGTGCGGAGCTCGGCGGCCACGGCGTCCCGCTCCTCCTCGAGCTGCCGCCGGTCCTCGCCCGAGACCAGGCGGCGGCGCAGCCCGCGCGCCCCATCCGCCGGGCTCAGGCCGTCCTCGAGGCGCTCCAGCCGGCCCTTGAGCTCCCGGGCGTGCTCAACCAGCTCCCGCGACGGTCCCTCCGGCTGCCACTCCTCCGGCCGCTCCGACAGGATCCGGCCCGCCTCCGCGTACCGGTCCTCGGCAAGCAGGGCCAGGGTGGTGGCGAGGTCCTCGGGGCGCTTCCCCTCGAGGTCGACGGTCGCCCGCCAGCGGCTGCCGTCCCACCTCCACAGGCCATCCTCCGTGGTGGCCGGCACCCACCGACGCCCGTTCCACCACCAGGCACCGTCGCCGGAGAGGAGGCGGCGGCCGCCGTTGCCGCCCCCAGCGGCGACCTCCGTCTCTGCGGTCAACATCATCGAGTCGTCCGGGATCATGTCCACTCCCTCACGGGTCTGCTTGTCGGGGTCCGCGATCACGACGCGGCCGAGATGAAGAGAAGGCTGAGAGCCTGAAGTATGATCGACTTCTCCGCCTCAAGTGGAGGTCGGCCGGCCCGGCGGCAGGTCGTGGCCGGCGCACGGCGCGTCCATCGGTCATCCGGCAGGGGCACGAGCATGGGTGAGTGGCGGTCACCGCACGACCCCTGGGCCCAGCGCCCCGGGGCAGGAGGATGGGGATCCCAGGAGCCGACCGGGCCAGGGTGGGCCAGGGAGGCGCGGCCACCGCGGCCGGGCGCGAGGGCCGTCGCGGGGAGGCTCCCTCGGGTCACCGCCCGCCCCCTGGCGCTGGTGCTCGGGGCCCTGGCCACCTTGGGCCTCCTCGGCGCCACGCTGAGCTTCGCCGTGGACATCCTCGTCGCCCCCTGGCGCCTGCTCACCGCCGACGTCGAGGAGTCGCTCCACCTGCTCGCCAGCCTGATCGGCATCGCCGGCGCCTTCGAGCTCTGGCGGGGGACGCCCCACGCCAAGGCGGTGGTGCTGGCCGGGCTCGGCCTGAACGTGGGGGCGACCCTGGCCTTCAGCGCCGACCGGCTCCTCCACCCCTCGACCTGGATCCCGCTGCTGACCTGGGTGGCCCTGGCCGTGCTCACCGTCCGCGCCCGCCGCGCCGCCTCGGGATCCCCCTCCTGGCGGAGCCCCCGGGAGGGGCCGCCCCTCCCGCCCCCCTGGCCCCGCTGACGCCCACCCGCCTCGGGGGCGAGGGGAGGCGCCTAGCGATGCCGGTGGCCGTGCTCGGCCGGCCGCCCCGGAGGGGAGGCGGAGGCAAGGGCGGGGGTGGCGGCGGCCGCCGAGGGCCGGCACGAGCGTTGCTGGGTGCCGGGCAGGAAGAGGGTGCCGTCCCGCGCCACCAGGCCGGAGGGCCGCGTGTACCAGTCCCGGTAGCCGGCCGGGAGGTGGTTGAGGAACTCGGCGACCACGGTCTGGCCCACGTTCACGCCGAAGGCCGAGATCGTCCCGCCCTGGCCGTTGGGGCCGGTGTTCCCCGCCCAGGCGCCCACCACGATGTCGGGGTTGTAGGCCATCATCCAGGCGTCGCCGTTCACCCCGACCTGGGAGCCCCCGCTGGTGCCGGACTTGCTCGCCATCTGCCGGTTCCAGCCCAGGTCCCACTGGTCCTGGTACCGCTTGAGCGTGTCGGTGATCAGGTAGGCCTCGGCCGGCGTCAGCACCCGTGCCCGGCCCGGCTGCTGCCCCGGCTGGACCTGGTAGAGGGGGTCGCCGTGGAGGTCGTCGATGCTGGTGATGGCCACCAGCGGCACCTTCACCCCCTGGTCGGCGAAGACGGAGTACCCCTGGACCTGCTCCAGCATGGTCACCTCGCTCCCCCCGATCGCGGTGTCCAGCTCGTCCTTCAGGGGCGAGTCGATGCCCATCGCCCTCGCCAGCCGGATGACGTTGGCGATGCCCTCGGCCTGGCCGACCTCCACGGCGGGGACGTTGCGCGAGAGCACCAGCGCCCGAGCCGCCGTCATCGGCCCGAGGAAGCGGCCGTCCCAGTCGACCGGGCGGTAGCCGCCGAAGTCCATGGGGCGGTCCTGGAGCACGGTGCAGAGCGTGATCGTGCGGTCCCGGAGGGCGGCCTCGTAGACGTACGGCTTGAAGGAGGAGCCCGGCTGGCGCTCGGCCCGCACCACGTCCACCTGGCCGCCGATGGCGTCGTCGGTGGGGTCGGCGGAGCCGACCCAGGCCAGCACCTCACCGGTCGAGGGCCGGACCGCGAGCAGGTCCCCGTTGTTGACCCGGTAACGGGCCAGCGCCCGGACGCCGTCGGACACCGAGCGCTCGGCAAGGGCCTGGAGGGAGGGATCGAGGGTGGTGTGGATCTCGAGCCCGCCCTGCTGGAACACGGCCGCCCCCACCAGCTGCTCGGCCTGGCTCAGCACGTACTGGACGAAGTGGGGGGCGATGGTCGGCAGCGACGCCGGGCCCAGCTTGAGCTCGGCCCGGATGTCCTCGCGCTCGGCCTGCTGCTCCTGGGCCGGGCTCAGCACCCCCATCTGCTCCATCCCCTGGAGCACGTAGAGCTCGCGCGCCCGCGCCCCCGCGTAGTTCGTCACCGGGTCGAGGCCGTTGGGCGCCTGCAGGAGGCCGGCCAGGAAGGCCGCCTGGGCGGGGGTGAGGTCGGCCGGCCGCCGATCGCGGCCGAAGTAGGTCTCCACGGCCGCCCCCAGGCCGTAGGCGCCGTGCCCGTAGTAGACCCGGTTCAGGTACATCTCCAGGATCTGGTCCTTGGTGTACCGGCGCTCCATGGCCCAGGCCAAGAAGGCCTCCTTGAGCTTCCGGGAGACGGTCTGCTGGGGGCCGAGCAGCTCCAGCTTGACCAGCTGCTGGGTGATCGTGCTCCCGCCCTCCACGATCCGGCCGTTGACCGCGTCGGTCACCGCCGCCCGCAGGAGGGCCGGGCCATCCACGGGGCCGTGCTGGTAGAAGCCACGGTCCTCGGCGGCCAGGGTGGCCGCGGGCCCGTACCGTCCCATCTGGCTCAGCGGCAGGTAGACGTGGAACTCGCCGTTCGGGTCGCGCTGGGCGAGCAGGGTGCCGTCGCGGGCGTAGACGTCGATCCCCCGGATGAGGGCGGCGGTGTCACCCGGGGCCGGCAGGTCGCGCAGGTTGGCCCAGGCGTAGCCAGCGAGGGCCATCACCCCGGTCAGGGCCACCAGGAGCAGGGCGATCCAGGCCCTCATGGCGCCCTAGCCCGGGGGCAGCGGGGCGCGCGCCAGGCGGCAGGTCGGGGCGAGGGGCAGGCCACGGAGCAGGGCCGCCTCCGCCTCCTCGCTGCAGGCCTGGGTCGCGACCGGCGGCGCGAGCGACGGCTGGTCGGGCGCCTCCCCTCGCTCCAGCGCCTCCAGCTCCGCCGGGGTGGTGAGGCGGAAGGCTCGGGGGTTGAGCATGGCCGGCGGTCAGTGTAGACCACCGGCGGGCCCCGCCTCGAGGCGGCTCACGGCCACGAGGGGGCCGGGCCTCGGCCCCCGCCCGCCCTCAGGCGGAGCGCCACCTGGCGTGCGCTCTCGGCCGCCCCCTCGACCATGATCAGGCCGGGCGGCTTGCAGGCGTCCCCGGCCAGGAAGAAGCCAGGGCCGGCCACGGCGGAGAGCTCCCGGCCCTGGGCCCGCCGGTTGACCGGCCAGGCGGAGCGGTAGATGGCGGCCGACAGCACCCAGGACTCCTCGATCTCGCGGCCGGCGATCGTGGCCAGGTCGGAGAGCGCCTCGCGCCGCTCCAGGGCGGGGTCGGCGTCGGGGGGGCAGGCATGGAAGGTGTTGACCAGATGCCGCCCCGGCGGGGCGAGCGAGGGGTCGGCGTTGGTCAGCTGGGCCAGGCCGGAGAGCCGTCGGGTGCCGATGCAGAACATCACCCCGTCGTGCGGGACCAGGGAGAAGGGGAGCAGGAGCTGCAGCTTGAAGCCGCAGGCGAGCTCCCCCGCCCCCCTCCCCCCCTCCGGCAGCCCCGGCGTGTCCTGGCCGGCCGTCCCCACCACCTGGCCGGCCCGGACCACCGTGATCGTGCCGCGACCACGGTCACGACAGCGGACCAGCCAGCCCGGGGACGAGTCCCCGACCAGGGGCTCGACCGCCTCCACCTCCGTGTGGAGGAGGACGTCGACGCCGGCCGCCCGGACGTGGTCACAGAGCCGATCGGCCAGGGCCCGACAGCCGCCGCGGGGCAGCCCCGGCCCCCCGTGGCGCCAGAAGGAGCCGACGATGGCGCGGAAGTCACGCCAGGCGAGCCGGTCGAGCGGGAGCGAGAGCGCGAAGTCCACGCAGCACCGAACCAGCTCGGCCATCGTCCCCTGGATGCGCCTTCGGCGCAGCCACTCCTCGACGCTTCCCGCCGAGCGGCGATCTCGGAGCAGGTGGAAGAAGAAGCGAAGCGCGGTGGGGACCTCACGGAAGGGGAGGACCCGGGTGAACAGGTGGTACGGCCGGGTGCAGATGACGTGGCCGCGCGGCGACCACACCGAGCAGATGACCGACGAGTCCACGATCGGCTGCTCGATCCCGAGCTCGCGCAGGGCACGGGCCAGCGGGCCACGGCTGCCGTGGGGGATGAGGTGGAGCGCCCCCGTGGACAGCTGCGCCCCCTCCACCAGCTCGCCGCTGAAGCGCCCGCCGGGGATACGCCGCCGCTCCACCACCAGCGTGCGCAGGCCCCGCCGGCGCGCGTAGGCCGCCACCAGCAGGCCAGCGATGCCGGCGCCGACGACCACGACGTCGACCACGGCACCGTCCTTCCCGCTCAGGGGATGCTCCGCACTCGGCATCGGGCCGCCGTCAAGGTGCCCCCGCTCCGGGCCCGGCCACCCCTCGGACCTCTCCGGTGAGGTCCCCAGCCCCTCCGAGCGCGCGCACACGACCGTCGCCGGGGGATGGGGACGAGCGGCGGCCGGTGGCCAGCGTCAGGTCAGGCAGGGGCGAGCTCCGGCTCGGGCGCCTCGACCACCCCCGCGTCGCCGGGGGGTCCCTCGCGCTCGATGCGACGCCTCACGGCCACCATCAGCCAGTCATCCTACCGCCGGGGGGTGGCCAGGGGAGGGCTGGGCATCGTGGCCGGCGCCCGCCCGAGCGAGCCCCATCGCCCCACCGGCGTCGTCCAGCGGATCGGCGATCCGAGCCTGGTCGGGCCCAGGGCAGGGGCGGCAGGCCCGGGCCATGGCCGGTCGGAGAGGCAGCAGCGGCTCGGGCCGCCGAGAAGGCAACCGAGCGCGGCGGCCGCCTGGAGATCAGCCCCCTCAGGCCCTTCCCCCTCATCTCGATGGGGGGGTTAACAACAGCTGACGCTCCCATACACTACAATCCACTTCCATGAACTTGAAGCAGTGGGCGCGCGAGCAAGGCATCCACCCCGTGACCGCCTACCGCTGGTTCC
>Ga0070737_10002702_pt1 | contig 20550 bp, 10 predicted proteins | sample Coa_R1_10_FD_66438 | JGI IMG/M metagenome (GOLD analysis project Ga0070737, IMG submission 66438) | Surface soil microbial communities from Centralia Pennsylvania, which are recovering from an underground coalmine fire - Coalmine... | ecosystem: Environmental > Terrestrial > Soil > Unclassified...
AGCACTGGGCGCCGTGGATCGGCGTGATGACGCTGTGGAACATGGCGGCGCCGGGGTGGACGCGCCAGGATGAGGAGTACTGGTGGTCGATCACCAACCCCGACGGCTCGCCGCGGCCCGGCTACCAGCGCCTCTTGGAGGCGCGCCGCTCGGGCCTGCTGCCCTAGCGCGCCGCGAGGCCCGGCGCCCCGCCTGCCGAAAAACACGGCCGGCGCCGGGCCCCGCGGCGTACACTGTCCAGCGGACATTGCGCTGGAGCAACCGATCTTGCACGCCTATCAGGCTCGACTGCGGCTCGCCCTCGCGGCCGCGCTGCTCATCGCCACCACAGCCTGCAGCCTCAATCCGTTCAAGCGCGACGCCGGCCCGCCCACCGGCGTCGGGGTCATGGTGCATCTCTGGGGGTATCCCGACACGACGGAGCGCGACCTCAAGCTGGCGCGCGAGGCCGGCTTCACCTGGGTGAAGGTGCAGTTTCCCTGGGCCTTCATCGAGGGGGAGCGCCGCGGCGTGTTCGACTGGGGCGAGCCCGACCGCATCGTCGAGGCCGTCCACCGTGCCGGGCTCAAGCTGCTCGCGCGGGTGGATATGCAGCCCGCCTGGGCGCGGGTCGATCGTGTGTTCCCCATCGTCGGGCCGCCGGACCGGCTGGCCGACTGGGGCGACTTCCTGTACGCGCTGAGCCAACGGTACAAGGGGCGCATCCAAGCCTACCAGATCTGGAACGAGCCGAATCTCGCCCGCGAGTGGGGCAACCAGCCGCCCAATGCCGCCGAGTACGTGCAGCTGCTGAAGGTCGCCTACCAGGCGATCAAGCTCGGTGATCCCGACGCGCTGGTGGTCACCGCGGGGCTGTCGCCCACCACCGACACCAGCACGCGCGCGCGCGCCGACGTGCTGTACCTCCAGGAGATGTACGATGCGGGCGCCAAGGCGTGGTTCGATCTGCTGGGGGTGAACGCCGCCGGCTTCAAGGCCCCGCCCGAGCTGGATCCGGCCGCGGTGGCCGGCCAGCCCGACCTTACCAACCACGACCCGAGCCCCGAGGCGCTCAAGCGCGCGTACGCGTTCCGCCACGTCGAGGACTTGCGCCGCATCATGGAGCAGAACGGCGATGCCGCCAAGCGCGTCGCTATCCTGGAAATGGGCTGGACGAGCGACCCGCGCCCGGACTCTCCCTACCACTGGCATAGCGTGACCGAGCAGGAGAAGGCCGACTACCTGGCGCGCGCGGTGACCTATGCGCGCCAGCACTGGCAGTCCTGGCTCGGCCCGATGATCATCTGGACGTTCGCCGACCCGACCTGGACGCCCGCCCAAGAGCAGTACTATTGGGCGATCACCACCCCTGCGGGCGAACCGCGGCCGGCGTACGAAGCGCTGCAGAAAGCCCTCAAGCCCTAGGCGGCTTGGCGGGGCTCATTCCCCCCAGTGCACCGCGAGGTGCCGCGGATTGCCGTGCGCGTAGCGCACCTGCAGCACGCCGGTGGCCGCGTCATAGCGCCAGCCGGGTTCGCTGTCGCCGCGGGCCAGCGGCTGCCCGTCGAGCAACACCGCGGCCGGGGGCGGGCTGCTCAGCCAGGCCACCCCGGGTACCCCGGGCGGGCCGTCGAGGGTGACTGTCAGCCCCTCGGGGGCGGGCGTCTCCTCGAAGCTGCTGGTCGTCCACAGCACGCCCGGCTCCCGACGCAGTACATACAGTCGGAAGCTGCGCGCCGGTAGGGTCACATCGAGGCCCTCGGTCAGCTGCCCGAACTGGCGCTGCTCGACGTCATAGTACGTGTACGGCGTGTCGGTCGCCAGCCCCAGTGTCACTAGGTCCAGCCGCACGGTGCGCGCGGTGTCGTCGCGGTTGATGACGCCGGCGTACACCAGGGGCCCCTGCCGGTGGGCCATGGTGACGGGCGGGATGGCGGTGTCGAAGCGGGTCTCGCCCGCGAAGGGGCGCAGGTGTGTCAGATGGGCGCGGTACTCGGCCAGGCGCTCGGGCGTGAGCTGCTGGAGGTCGAAGCTCAGCGTCGCCTGGACGCCCAGCGCCAGCGCCCCGCGCAGCCAGGTCAGGGCATCCGGGCGATTCGGATCGCCGATGTTGGCGCCCATGTTCGCTCGCTGGCCGAACAGCAGCGTCTGCCAGATGGCGTAGTCGAAGTGGGTCTGGAACCCCCCGAACGGATACGGGTGGACAAACTGCTCCACCTCGTCGCCGTAGCGGAAGGTCGTGGCATAGGGAGCCGCGCACAGCGGGGTCATCCAGCCGCTCTCGATGTAGGCGTCGGGCTGGCGGGCGAACACCTCGCGCGCGAACAGCCGGTAGATCTCGCTGGCCCGCTGGATGGGCGCCGGTCCCTGCCAGGTCTGCCGCACGGGCAGCGGGATGAGCTGGCCCTCGGCGTCGGCCAACCCGTCGAGCGAGATCCCGTCAGCCGCGAAGTCGCCCAACACTTCCTGGAGCAACCGGCCGATATGGCGCTGCACATCGGGCCGCCGGTAGTCGATCAGATAGCGGCCAACCGGGTCCTGGGTGTACAGCGGGATCAGCCATTCCGGCCGTCGCTGGATCAAGACGGGGCGGGCCAGCCACTCCCCGTCGCCGCGCCCATCGTGGATGTAGCCCGTGGAGAGGTACAGCACCACACGGATGCCACGCTCGTGCGCGTAGTCGACCAGCGCGCGGATCCCCTGGGGGAAGCGATCGTAGTCCACCGCGTGGAACTCGCTATCCTCGTCGCCGTAGGAGACGTGCCACCCGGCGTCGAGGACCACGTGCCAGGGCCCGAGGTCGTTCAGGTAGGTGGCGAGGTAGTCGATCTGCTGGCGCAGGCGCGCGTCGTCGACCCCGGAAGCGTAGATATACCAGGTGCCGAGTTGGTGGCGCACCCAGGCCGGTAGTGGCGCCGGCGGGTACAGCGCGGCCATGAGCTGGCGGTAGTGGCGGGTGGCTGTGCGGAGATCCGTCTGGGGCAGCGCCTCGACGTACAGCCGCGGCGCCTCCGTCGGCCGCTGCTGCAGGACGTCGGGGTAGCGTAGGTCGAGCGCGGCGGTGGCGCGCCCGGGATCGCGGCGCACGGCCAGATACGCGGGGGCGTCCACGCAGTCGAGCATGGTCAGCAGTAGGGCGGCGTCGGGCGCGTTCCAGAGGAGCAGCGGCTTGGTCGCCTCGAGGCTGGCGGAGCGGGTGAACCCGTCGTCGAGGAGGGCCCCATCCCATAGGTGCGACCGGTCGGCCAGAAAAGCGCCGTCGTCGCCTACCACGAACCCGCCGTCCGGCGCCTGGACGTAGTGGTAGGTGGCGACCGTGGTCCCCGCTGGCAGCTCGGTGGCCGCCAGCGTGAGCGTGAAAGCCGCCCCGCCGGCCCACAGGGCGAGGCGCAGCGTGAGTGTCCCCGGCCCCGCGTGGGGGTGGAAGCGCGCTGCCAGCTCGACGCCGCGGCCGAGCACCGGATCCGCGACGACGGCCAGCTGGGGCGGCTCGGGCGTCAGCGCCGGTAGCCGCCAGACGGTGCCATCGGAGAGCTGCACGCCGGGCGCGACGCCGTAGAACAGCAGACGCCCGTTGCGGCGGTCGAGTGCGGCGAGCGTGCCGTTCGCCTCGCCCCTGGCGCCCAGGGCCAGCAGCAGCGCGTCGTTGCTCAGCAGGATTTGGGCCTGCTCGGCATCCCACACCGCCCGCGCGTCGCCCGCGCTCACCGCGTCTGGGGCGGCGGCCAGCACGGCACTGGCGGCCTGCCCCTCGGCGGTGGCTAGCTCCTGCAGCGCGCCGCTCTCGCTCGTCACGGCGGCCCGCCGCGCGGCGCGTGCGCGCGCGATGGCGTCAGCCAGCGGACTGTCTTCCAGCGGCTGGCCGGTGCGCAAGATCGCCGGGGCGAGCCAGTCGGCGTAGTCGCCCGTGTTGCCGTCACCCGCATCGTCTACCACGAGCCGGAGGTGGCGCACCCCCGCCACGGCCAGCTCGATCGGGCGCGGGGCCTCGCCGCGGCGCACCACCTCGCTGCGGTACAGCTCGACATCGTCGCCCAGCACGTGGAACACTACGCTGCCGTCCTCGACGGCCGGCACGTCGTTCAGGCCGATCAGCGCCCGGAAGCCCGCGGTGTCGGCCGGCAGATCGTATTCGATCTCGGAAAACGGCAGCGTGCCGAGGCCGTGCTCGTACTGTTGGCCGTTGACCAGCAGCGGCGTGCGGCGGGGAAACGCGGCATCGCGGCGCGGCTCGCTCTGGTCGGCGAGGGCCAGTAGCCCACTCGTGGCGCGGCGCCAGGGCAGCTCGCCCAGTGGCATCCAGCGGCCGGCCGGCGGCGGGGCGGCGGCCAGGGCTTGCGCCTCCGCGGCGGCCGCGGCATCCACGACTTGGAGCGGGGGACGACGGGCCCAGGGCGCAGGCGCGGCCGCTCCGTCGCCATGCACCCAAGGGCGGGCGGGCGAGGCGAGCGGGGTGACCGCGCCCGCGCCCCACACCGCCGCGGCCAACAGGAGGCCGCTGATCCCCCAGCGCCGGATGCGCCTCCTCCCGCGTACGCCCTGTCCAGCCCGCACGGCCCCGTCGCTTGCAATAGTTTAAGACACTTCTTAAGATAGGCGCAGCACGGGCGCGGCGCAACCTAGGCGGGGGAGCGAGGAGCGACGCGCGGGCTGTGGGCGCGCCCCGTGTTGGAGGGGGAGACGCCTTGCACAAGTCGATGTACGCGGACACCTACGCGCTGGAGGAGCACTTCTGGTGGTTCGTGGGGATGCGGGCGATCGGCCACGCGTTCCTCGCGCCGCTGTACCCGCGTGGGGGCCGGCTCGACATCCTGGATGTGGGCTGCGGCACGGGAGCCAACCTGCAGCTGCTGCTGGCGGAGTATGGCGCGCCAGTGGGTATCGACTTCGCGCGCGACGCCGTGGTGCGGGCGCGCCGCCGCTGGCCGGGCGAGGTGCTCCAGGCGTCGGCCGACGCGCTACCGTTCGCCGACGCCTCGTTCGATCTGGTGACCGCCTTTGGGGTGATCTGTCAGCGGGGCGTGCGCTCCGATCTAGCGGTGCTGGAGGAGTGCTACCGCGTGCTGCGGCCGGGCGGGCGGGTGCTGCTGCGCGTGCCGGCGTACCCGTTCCTGTACGCGCAGCACGATCGGGTAGGCGAGACGCGCGAGCGCTACTACCGTGGCCAGCTGCGGGCCGTGCTGGAGCGCGCGGGCTTCGTGGTCGAGAAGTGCACGCATGCCAACATGTGGCTGTTCCCGCTCGCCGCGGCCAAACGCCTGGCCGAGCGCGTCCGCCGGCCGAGCAACCCTACCGCTTCGGACCTCCAGCCGCTGCCACGGCCCCTCGACACGGTGTTCCGGTGGGTGCTGTGCAGCGAGGCTGCGCTGATCCGTCGCTGGGAGCTGCCGGTCGGGCTATCGCTGATGGCGCTGGCGCGGAAGCCGATGGGCGTCGCGCGGTGGGTAGCCCCCGAGCGGCCCGGGGTGACCGCGGCGCCCCAGTCGGTGGCCGCGGCCGCGCCGCCCACCGCGGTGGGAGCGGGTAGGTAGTGCCCTCGCGGCGCCAGCGGCCGGACGTTCCAGTGGCTCCCCCCTCTGCCACCGTGCCGGAGGCGCCGCTGGCCGCGCCGCCCGCGCGCGCCCCGCGCCGGCGGCACCGGCCCGGCGGGCCATGGGCTGCCTCAGCCGGGCGCGCGCTGCAGGTGGCCGCCGTGCTCGCCTGGATGGGGCTGCTGGTCCTGGGCCGGTGGGCGCGGGCGGCGGCGATGGTACTGAGAGGGGCGCTCGCGGCTCGCGGGGTGCTGGCGACTCTGGGCGTGTACGGCCTGTTCACCGCACTGGCCCTGTTCTATGCCGCACCGGAGTGGCGGGAAGGCCTAGTCGCCTGGCAGGATGACACGCGGCTGTTCTACTACCCCGTGATGGCCGCCGTGGGCGCGGCGCTGCGCCAGAACACGCTGCCGCTGTGGAGCCCCGCGCTGTTCGGCGGCTATCCCCTGTTGGCCGATGGGGGGGTGGGCCCGCTATACCCGCCGCACTGGCTGTTGCTGCGCGTGCTGTCGCCCGAGCAAGCGCTAGTATGGCTGCGCGTGGTCCATCTGGTCCTGGCCGCGGCGTTCACCTACCACTACGTGCGCATGCTCGGCCTGCCGCGCTTTCCTGCCGTGCTGAGCGGGCTCAGTTACGCCTATGCTGGGTTCTTCGCTGCCCAGACGGTCCACGCCAACTTGGCCGAGGCGGCGGTATGGCTGCCGCTGGCGCTGTGCGGCGTGGAATGGGCGCGCCGCGGGCGCTACTGGTGGGGGATAGCGCTCGCGGGGCTGGCGTTGGGGGTGCAGGGGCTGGCGGTGCACATCAACATCACCCTGATGAGCGGCCTGCTGGTGGCGCTGTACACGCCGCTGGTATTCGCCCTGCCGGGGCCGCAGGAGGCGGTAAACCGTTGGCGCGCGTGGCTGCCGGGGCGGGTGGCGCGCCGGCTGCTAGCGGGGGGAGTGGCGCTGGCCGCTATCGGGGCGATCGGCTTCGGGCTCAGTGCGGTGCAGCTGCTGCCACTGTACGAGCTGGGCACTGCCTCGTTTCGCAGCCGCGGGCTGCCGCCGGGCTTTGCAGCGGTCAACAGCATCGCGCCGGTGAACCTGCTGACGCTGCTGTTGCCCGACGCGCTGGGTGGCACGGTGACCCGCCCGGGCTGGGGGCTGTGGGTGCCGTGGGAGACGGCGATCTACGTGGGGCTGCTGCCGCTGCTGCTGGCGCTGGTGGCCTGGTTGCGGCCGGGGTTCTACGTCGGGCTGTGGTGGGCCGTGGCGGTCGGCGCGCTGCTGGTGGCGTTCGGTGATCTCGGCCCCTGGCCGCTGTGGGAGCGGCTGCGCGCGCTGCCGCTGTTCAACACGCTCCAGTCGCCGGGCCGCTTCGGCTTGTTCAGCACGCTGGCCGTGGCGGTGCTAGCAGCCCACGGCGCCGCCGCGCTCGCCGCTTGGGCCATGCGGCCGCGCTGGCGCTGGCTGCTGACCGGCCTAGTGGCCGTCGCGCTGCCGGTGGGGGCGGCCTGGCTCGCGCTGCGCTCGCTCGGCGCGTGGGTCGACGCTCACGAGCGCGACATCGGCGCGTGGCTGCAGTGGTATGTGAGCCAGCCGGGCGCACCACGAGGCCTGGACGGCCAGCCGCTGCCGGCCGAGTGGATCCACGCGCAGCTCCGTGCTGCGGTGGACTGGAGCAACCCCGCGGTGGCCGGCCAGGCGCGGCTGTTGGTGGGGGGGCTGGCAGCGCTAGTGGCGTGGGGGCTAGCGTGCCGTGGGGCCGCCCGCGCGGCCGCCAGCGCACCCTGCGCGGGCGCCGGGCGCGTGGGCCGGGTGGTCCGTTGGGGGGAGCGCCATCGGGTCGCCGAGCACGTGCTGCGGGGCACGCAGGCGCTGGTCGTGTTGGCGCTGGCCGCGGACCTACTCCCGTTCGGCCGCGCCTACCATCCGCGGATCGAGGTGGGCGCGCTGCGGCCGAAGCTGCCGCCGCCGCTACAGCAGCCACCGCCGCTGGGCCAGCTGCGCACGTTCACCCGCTCGGATCCCACGCGCCAGTTCGCCGGCGCGCCGAACGTGCTGCTGCCCACTGGCTGGGAGGAGTTCACCGGCTTCTCGTCGCTGGAGTCGGACCGCCACGCGCGCTACGTGGCACAGGTGGAGCAGACCCCCAATCACCTGCTCGATCTGCTGGGCGCCCGCTATTTTCTCGATCGGGGCAAGCCACCCGCGCTGCCAGTGTACCGCGGGGTACCGTTCCACCCCGCGCGGCCGGTGCTGCATGGCGGCGCGGCCAATCCCGGGGGGCACGTGGTGCTCCGCGTCGACCGCGTGCAGGCCCAGGAGCTGGGGATCATCTCCTGGCTGGTCGGCGCCCGCGACGCGCCGCAGGACGCCGAGGTGGGCCAGGTAACCGTCGCGGCGGCCGACGGCGCCACCTTCACGCTCCCGCTGCGGGCCGGGCGCGAGACGGCCGATCGCGACCTGGCCGCCGCCCCGCCGGATCAGCCGCCCCGCCACCGCGCGGCCGAGGTCGCCGAGGCGATTCCGGCTGCCACGGACGATGGGCGCCCCTACCCGCAGCAGCGCTACTATGGCCTGCTGCGCCTGCCGCGGCGGGTGGTGATCGTGCGGCTGGAAGTGCAGTACACCTGGCCATCCGGTATTCTGGAAGTGTTCGGGCTGGCGCCGCTACGGCCGGACGGTGCTATCGAGCCGACCCCGCCGCTGGCGAAGTGGCGCGAGCTGTACAGGGATAGCGAATGGCTGGTCGCGGAGAACACCGCCGCGCTGCCGCGCGCGTTCCTGGTCTCCTCGGCGCGGATGGCGCGCCACGACCAGGATGTGCTGGTCTGGATGACCGACGGGCCGTTCGACCCCCGGCGCGTCGCGCTCGTGGAGCCGGTAGCCTCGCAGGAGGCGCCCTGGCCGGGCTGGGCGCTGCAGCAGGATGTGCCACCCGGCGAGGCCTGGATCGAGCGCTACGCGCCCACCGAGATCGTCGTGCGGACCCGCAGCGCCACCGATGGCTTCCTGGTGTTGACCGATCCCTACTTCCCCGGCTGGCGCGCCACGGTCGATGGGCTGGCCACCAGCATCTACCGGACGGACTACCTGTTCCGCGGCGTGTTCGTGCCGGCGGGCGAGCGGGTGGTGCGCTTCACCTACGAGCCGCTGCCGTTCCGGATCGGCGCCGTGCTGAGCCTGGCCACGCTGGTCTTGTTGACGACGGGGGCGTTGGGGCGCGCCGCTCGGGGCTGGCTCGGGCGCCGCTGGCACCGGCCGCGGCTCGCCTGGGTGCCGCTGGGGGCGGGCTGGCCCAGGAGGTTGGGGCGCCCCCCGGCCGGGTAGGTAGCGGTCCCCAGCCGCCCTGATGCCGGTCGTCGTGGGCTCCGCGCTGTCGCCCTCCGCGCGCCGCCGGCCACGGCGCCTGCTGGTCGGGCTGGCCCTGCTGATGGGCTTGGTCCTCGTGGCGGGCGTGGTCGGCTGGCGGGTGCAGCTGCAGCTCGAGCTCGCCCAGGACCACCTGGTCGTGGGGCAGTGGCAGCCGCTGGACGTGCGCGGCTGGACAGAGGCGACCAGCGGGTTCCGTGCCCCGGGGCAGAGCGACCTACCGCTCGTGGAGGAGGAGGACACCGACCCCGACTTCGTGGCCGCCTATCCCGCGGCGGTCCGTCTCGGTCTGTATCCACCCGCCGAGGTGACCTACGCCCTGGATGGGACCGTGCGGCAGCTGAGCGCAATGGTCCAGGTGCAGCCGCGCCCGTGGTACGAGCAGGGCGTCGCGCGGCTGTTGGTCTATGGCGATGGCGCGCCGCTGTACGACAGCGGCTCCCTGGACAGCCGCCAGGCGCCGCGACCGCTCCAGCTGGGCCTCGACGGGGTGCACGAGCTGCGGCTGGTCGTCACGGCTGTCGAGGGGGCGGAGCCTGGGCTGCTCTACCTGAGCGACCCGCAGGTGCTGCGCGTCTGGGCGGCCGCGGGCGGTGCCCAGCGGGTGGGGAACGCTGGGCGACTCTTGGCGCTGCGCCAGCAGCACCAACGGCACGCGGTCGAGGGCCGACTGCGACAGGAAGGGGCGGAGCTGGCGCGCCAGGTGCGCCGCTGGCGCGCGGGCGCCGGGCCCGCCGAGGCCGTGCTCGCCGGCCGGCTGGCGTCGGGCGCGCTGGTGCTGAGCAACCCGCGGCTGGCCGTACTGCTGGAGCCCGACGGCGCGGCGCGGGGCACCGTGCGCGTGGTGGACCTCGGCCATGGGCGTCTCGTGGCGGACCGCGTGCGGCCGGCCGTCGTGCTGACCGATGGGACCACCCGCCCATTGGCCGAGCTGCGTGCCGGCGCGCCGGTGCAGGCCCCGGCGCAGGACGCCGCGTTGGGCCCGGGCACCACGCTGCGCGTGCCGTTCGCCGCGAGCGACCTGACGGTGACCCTCGAGGTAACGCTGTTCACCGATGGCGGGGCCGCGCTGATCCAGCTCGCGGCGGACCGCCCGGTCGAACACTTCCTGCTGCTCGACGGAACGGGGGAGGGCCTGTTCGTCGGTGACGAACCGCGCTACGTGACCGATTTCAGCCGGCCGCGCGAGGGGGCCGTGCGCGACGACGGTGTGGTGCGCAGCGAGCTCGTGGCGCTGGGCGCACCACTGTTCCTGTGGAGCGAGCGCGCCGACTCCGGGCTGGTGCTGGCCGTGCTCGACCCGACCCGTCTGCCGCCGCGCTACGACCTGCGCCGCGCGCCCGGCGATGTCCGCGTGCAGCTCACCCTCGCCACCGAGCCGCTCCAGGCGACGGGCGCGACCAGTACTCGCTCGCCGCGCCTGTACATCGAGCCAACTGACACCGCCGACCCGCGCCGCGCGCTGGCGGCGTTCCGCGCGCTCAGCCTGGCGCAGCACCCCCCGCCTCCGCTGCCCGCGTGGGTGCGCCAGCAGTGGGGGAGTTGGTACGTCTACGGCACGGCGATCGATGAGGCGAAGATCCGCGAGCAGATCGACTACATCGCCGACTACCTCGGCGACGTCGGCCCCTGGCACATCCTGCTCGATGCCGGCTGGTTCATCGCCGAGGGGCGGCCGGAGGCCGAGCTGGGCCGCGTGGACCCCGAGAAGTTCCCCTCGGGGATCCGCGCCCTGGTCGACTACGCGCATGCCCGCGGGCTGCGGATGATCTTGTACTACTCGGCGCCGTACGTGGACACCAAGCCGACCGTATCCGAGTGGCTGGCCTTGCCGGGGTTCATCGCGCGGCACCCGGACTGGCTGATCCCGCTGGGCGCGGTGGACGACCAGGCGAGCTACGCCTACAACTTCGCGCACCCGGGCTTGCGCCAGTACATGCGCGACCTGCTACGGCGCTACTACGTGGAGTGGAACGCCGACGGCTTGCTCATCGATATGCTCGGCCACACCGAAGGCGCGGCGCTCGACGTGGCCCGCCCCGATCGGTTCGGCGTCGTGGCGCCCGTGCTCGGTCAGACGCTGGAGATTTACCGCTTCTTGTGGGAAGAGACGCAGCGCCTGCGCCCTGACGCCTGGGTGGAGGGCGCCTGGGACACGCCGCTGCTGGCCCGCTCCTATGCGCACACCTGGCGCTTCGCCGACGACGCGCCCGCGTTCCGCAGCTCTTACCCATTCGGCGGCCTGGTCGAGCACATCGACTACGCCGTGCTCCAGTACCTGCTGTTGGCCCAGCGGCCGCACATGGGCGCGGTCGCCGGCTCGCCGGATAACCGCGTGAACCTCTGGTGGCTCGGCGCCGGGCTCGCCTTGGGCGGCCAGGTGGTGCTCAGCCTGCCGCTGACGAGTATCGCCCCGGCGGACCTGGGCGAGTACCGCGCGTACCTGACCCAGCTGCGCCCGTTCGCGGGCGAGACACGGCTTGGCGAGGGGCTGCACCCCGAGACGTTCGCCACCACGCGTGCTGGGACTACCTTCCTGGGCGTGCTCAACCGCGAGCGGACGCCTCGCGAGATCCCGGTCGATCTGGGCGAGCTAGGCCTGGACGCGACCGCGGAGTACCACGTCTACGATGTCGAGCGGGACAAGGCGTTCTCCGCCCATGGCGGCTTCGTGGCGCGCCTGGAGCCGGAGAGTTTCCGGCTGTTCGTCCTGCGGCGCGAGCCGGGCGTGCTGTGGACGACCAGCAACGTAGAGCCCGCCGCCAGACCTGGCTGCCTGCGCGTGCACGTGGAGGGGCCAGCGGCGGTGCCCGGACTGCTGCATGCCTACACGCCAGCCCCGAGCGCCGTGTACCTCGACGGCCGCGCCCTGCCCGAGCTGCCCGTGGGCGTCGAGGGCTGGCAGTACGACGCCGCCAGTGGCCTGCTCACCGTCCGCTACCTGCACCGTGGGGTAGAGGAGCTGCGCGTGGAGTGCTGAGCCCTGGGGGGCTGGAGCCACCTGGCCGACACGGAAATGGTCGCCCTTGCGACGGGCGCAGTAGACGCATAGAATCGGCTGAACCTATGCCCGCGGGGTGCGTGTGAAGCCGGCCCCCTTCGAGTACGTCGACCCGCGCGCGCTGCCGGAAGCGCTCGACCTCTTGGCCACCTACGGTGCGGAGGGCAAGGTGCTCGCGGGCGGCCAGAGCCTTCTGCCCCTACTGTACTTGCGGCTGGCCACCCCGCCGTACCTGATCGATATCAACCGCGTGGCGGGGCTGGACGCGCTGCGCGTGGCGGACGGTGCGCTGTGCATCGGCGCCACGGTGCGCCAGCGGGCGGTGGAACGCGACCCGGCCGTGCGCACCGGCTGGCCGCTGCTGGTGGAGGCGCTGCGCTGGGTAGGGCACGCCGCTATCCGCGCGCGCGGCACCATCTGCGGCTCGCTGGCTCACGCCGACCCTGCGGCCGAGCTGCCGGCCGTGGTGGTGGCGCTAGATGGCATGCTGCGCCTGGCCAGCGCCGCGGGCGAGCGGGTCGTGCCAGCGGCCGAGTTCTTCGTGACCTATCTCACCACCGTGCTGGAGCCAACCGAGCTGCTGGTCGAGGTGCGGCTGCCGCCGCCCCCGCCGTACAGCGGCCACGCCTTCGTGGAGGTGGCGCGCCGCCACGGCGACTTCGCGTTGGCGGGGCTCGCCTGCCTGCTGGCGCTGGAGGCCGACGGCCGGCACATCGCCGCCGCGCGGCTGGTGTTCACGGGCGTGGGCGGTACGCCACTGCGCGCGCACGCCGCCGAAGAGGCGCTGGTGGGCGAGGTGGCCAGCCCGGCGCTGTTCGCCCGCGCGGGCGAGCTGGCACAGGCGGCGGCCGAGCCCGACAGCGACCTGCACGCCTCGGCGGAGTACCGGCGCCACCTGGTGGGCGTGCTGGCGCGGCGGGGGCTGGCGCAGGCTCACGCGCGAGCAGCGGCGCTGCGCGGCGGACACTCGGCGGGCTGAGGGGCGGTGGCGGCAACGAGCAGGGGCGGGCTGCCGCGGCGAGCCGGTCGCGGCGGCCGGAAGGGAGAGTCCGATGACGAGCGAGCAGGGCCAGGGGAACGGGCGCGCGCCCGCGCCGGTCGAGCGCCAGTACACCTACGACGCCTGGATGCGCTCGGTCGGCATCCCCGTGTATACGGGCTTCTACATCGCCGACACGCGCGAGATCGAGCTGGCGTACTGGCCGCTGCGCGGCTGCCCGGCGGCGTTCATCCAGCTCGCCGGCCAGGAGGGGGTGAGCGAGGCGCTGGTCACGGAGATCGCCCCGGGTGCGAGCACGCCGCCGCTGAAGCTGGCCACCGACGAGGTCGTGTACGTGCTCAAGGGCCGCGGGCTGACAGCGGTGTGGGGCCGCGACGGCCAGCGGCGCGTGTTCGAGTGGCACCCGCGCAGCCTGTTCGTGCTGCCGCGGCACACCTACCGCGAGTTCCACAACCTGCAGGGCGACCAGCCGGTGCGGTTGCTGCACTACAACTACCTGCCGCTGGGCATGTCGGTGGTCAATGACCCGGACTTCTTCTTCAACAACCCGTACGACCAGGCCGCCGAACACTTCCTGCGCGACGCCGAGTTCTACTCGCAGGCGCGCATCCAGCGCCAGGAGGGCAGCAACTTCTGGGGCTACCGGCTGGCGCTGTGGTCGGGCAACTTCTTCCCCGACATGGGCGCCTGGGACAAGGTGGAGGCCAACACCGGCCGTGGGGCGGGCGGTGGCACGATCATGATCAAGTTCCCGAACTCGGAGATGTCGTGCCACATGTCGGTGTTCCCGGCCCGCACCTACAAGAAGGCGCATCGCCACGGCCCGGGCCGCGTGATCGTGATCCCCGGCGGCGAGGGCTACTCGGTGATGTGGCAAGAGGGCCAGGAGAAGATCATCATCCCCTGGCACGAGGGCAGCCTGCTGGTGCCGCCGAATCGCTGGTTCCACCAGCACTTCAATCTCGGCGCCGCTCCCGCGCGGTATCTGGCGTTCCACCCGCCGCTGCAGTTCCACGGCTACGCCGAGAAAGTCGAGGACCGGGCCCGCGACCAGATCGAGTACCCCGACGAGGACCCGTGGGTGCGCCAGTACTTCGAGAGCGAGCTGGCCAAGCGCGGGCTCACCTCGCTGATGCCCGAGCGCGCGTACCAGGACCGCGACTTCGAGTGGAAGCCGTCGTTGACCACCGGCGCCTGACGGCGGGCGAGGGGCCCTTGCACGAGCTGGACGAGTTCCCGGAGCACCTCCACCTCGACCTGGCGGCCGACGCCGCCCTGGCCGACGACCTCGAGGGGCTGGAGCGGCTGGCGCTCACCTCCGTGGGGATCGACATCGGGTCGTCGACCTCGCATCTGATGTTCTCGCGGCTGGTGCTGCGGCGCCGCGGCGCCGACCTGTCGGCCCGGTTCGAGGTGACCGAGCGCCAGGTGCGCTACCGCTCGCCGATCCTGCTCACGCCCTACAGCTCGCCCACCCGCATCGACGTGGACCGGCTCGCGGCGTTCGTCGCGGAGCAGTACGGCGCCGCGGGCCTGACGCCCGAGCAGGTGGACACCGGCGTGGTGGTAATCACCGGCGAGGCGCTGAACAAGGAGAACGCGCGGCCGATCGCCGAGCTGTTCGCCCGGCAGTCGGGCCGCTTCATCTGCGCCTCGGCGGGGCCGCACCACGAGGCGCTCCTGGCGGCGCACGGCTGTGGGGCGGTGGCGGCCTCGCGGCTCCAGCAGGCCACGGTGCTCAACGTGGATATCGGCGGCGGCACCACTAAGCTGGCGCTGGTGCGCCGCGGCACGGTGGTCGCCACCGCGGCGATCAGCGTCGGGGCGCGGCTGCTCGCCTTCGACGCCGCGGGGCGCGTGACGCGCATCGAGGCGCCGGCGCGCCGGCTGCTGCGCGCGCTGGGCCGCGAGGGCGCGCTGGGCGCGGTGCTCCCGCCAGGCGAGCGCGAGGCCGTGGCGCAGCTGCTGGTGGACTGCCTGTTCGAGGTGCTGGAGGGCCCGCCGCGCTCGGCCCTGGCCCGCGACCTGATGGTGACCGAGCCACTGGACGACTACCCCGGGCTAAGGGGCGTCGACCTCGTGGTGTTCTCGGGTGGCGTGTCGGAGTACCTGTACGGCCACGAGACGCGCGACCACGGCGACCTCGGCCTGCTGCTCGGCCGGGCGATCCGCCATCGGCTGCACCATGTGGGCGTGCGGGTGCTGGCGCGCGGCCCGGGCGAGGGCATCCGAGCCACTGTGATCGGCGCCGGCGAGTACACGGTGCAGGCCAGCGGCGTGACCAGCTACCTGTCCGACCTGGCGGTGCTGCCGGTGTTCGGGCTGAAGGTCGTGAAGGCCGTGGTGCAGCCGGGGCGGCCGGTCGGCGCGCAGCTCGCCGCCGCGCTGGCCAAGTTCGATCTGGCGCGCTTCGGCCCGGGGCTGGCGATCGCCCTGGCGCTGGAGGCCCCGCCGAGCTACCCGCTGCTGCGGGCGGTGGCCGAGGATGTGGCGGCGCTGGTCCGCCGAGGGGAGCCGCCCGATGCGCCGCTGTTCCTGGTGGTCGACGTCGACATTGCCCACGCGCTCGGTGGCATTCTGAAGGAGGAGCTGCGCCTGCCCAACGCCGTGATCGCGGTGGACGGGATCGAGGTGGGCGACCTGGACTATATCGACATCGGGCGGCCGCTTGGTGCCTCGGAGTCGCTGCCCGTGACGGTGAAGTCGCTGGTGTTCCCCAACGCTGCGCGGGGATGAGGTGCTCGCGGGTGGTAGGGGCCCGCGCGGCAGGCAGCGCGTGCGGAGGTGGACCATGAGGGGCCGGGGGCCTGGCCTTGTCGCGGGGCTGCTGGCCCTGCTGCTGGTGGGCTGCGTTGCCTCCGCCGAGCGTCCGGCGCCGGCTGCTGCGGGGGGAGCGCGTGCGCCGGCGGCAACCTCACCCGCCCCGCGCGTGCTGCGGGTGTCCACCAGCGGCATCACGGGCAACTCGCTGATCCCCTGGGCGCCGTTCGAGGCCGGGTTGTTCGCCAAGTACGGCCTGCAGATCGACGAGCTACCGGACATCGCTTCCAGCACCACGGCGGTGCAGAGCTTGCTATCGCGCGACCTGGACATCATCAGCATCGCGCCCAACGCCGCGATCGAGGCGACGGCGAAGGGCGCGCCGCCGCTGGTCACCATCGCCACCCCGCCGCCGGGCACCGGCTTCTGGTTGTACGCGGCGCCGGGCGTCGCCAGCGTGGAGGACCTGCGCGGCAAACTGATCGGCGCCAACCAGCCGGGCTCGTCGACCTACTTCGCGGTGACCTATGCGCTGCGCGAGCATGGCTTGCAGGTCGGCCGCGACTATCAGGTGCTCTCGGTGGGCAACCAGCAGGCCCAGCTCGCCTCGCTCCAGCAGGGGCAGACCCAGGCAGCCGTGTTCTCGGTGCCGGGCACGGTACTGGCGCGCCGCGCGGGGATGGTGGAGCTGAAGGACCTGAACGATATCCCCTACAACAGCTACGGCGTGGTCGTGCGTCGCGAGATGCTCGACGATCCCGCCGGCCGCGAGCTGCTGCTGCGTTACCTCCGGGCGTGCGTCGAGGGTATCGCACGGCTGCGGCAAGACCGCGCGTTCGCCGATGCGGTGATCCGCAAATACCTCCAGACCGATGACCCTGAGATCGTGGAGGAGGTGTACCGCGCCTTCCTGCCCAAGCGCGTGCCGTACGTGGTGCCCGAGGGCATCGCGCTGGTGCTCCAGGGGATCGCCGAGCGCGACCCGAGTGTATCCACCGACCTTCCCCCGGAGCGGTTCTACGACAACAGTCTCGTCGCCGAGCTGGAGCGCTCGGGCTTCATCGACGCGCTGTACCGCTAGGAGGGCTGCCCCATGCCGCACGCCGCGCGCTGGCGGGTCGCTGTCGATACGGGCGGCACGTTCTCGGACTTCGTCTGCTATGACGAGGAGCGGCGGACGCTGACCATCGCCAAGCTGCCCTCGACGCCGCACAACCCCGCCGACGCGATCGTCGCGGGCATCACGCGCCTGCTGGCCGAGGCGGCCGGGGCGGCGGAGATCGTCGGCTTCCTGCACGGCACGACGGTGGGCACCAACGCCCTGCTCGAAGAGAAGGGCGCGCGCACGGGGCTGCTCATCACGCGCGGCTTCCGCGGTATCTACGAGGTGCAGGAGCAGATGCGCGGTTACGGCCCCGCGCTGTTCGACTTCTACTTCCGCAAGCCACCGCTGCTGGCGCGCCCGCGCGAGACCTACGAGATCACCGAGCGCCTGGACGCCGCGGGCCAGGTGCTGCAGCCGATCGCGCTGGACGAGGTGCGCGCGGCCGCGCGGCGCCTGCGGGCGCAGGGCGTGCAGTCGGTCGCCGTCTGCTTCCTGCACGCCTTCCGTAACCCGACGCACGAGCAGCAGGCGGCGGCGGTGCTGCGCGCCGAGCTGCCGGACGTGCCCGTGTCGCTCAGCTCCGAGGTGCTGCCGCAGATCCGCGAGTACTATCGCCTCTCGACGACGGTGATCAACGCCTACCTGCGCCCCGTGCTCGGGCGCTACCTGGAGCGGCTCGCGGAGCGGCTCGACGCGCTAGGCGTGCACACGCCGCAGCGGTACCTCATGCAGTCCAACGGCGGGGTGACCGCGTTCGCCGCGGGGGCGGCCCGCGCGGTGACCACCATCCTGTCGGGCCCAGCGGGGGGCGTGATGGCCGGCGCGGCGATCGGCGCCGCCGCGGGCTACCGCGACCTGGTGACCTTCGACATGGGCGGCACGAGCTGCGACGTGGCGCTGATCGTGGGGGGGCAGCCGGGTGTGACGGCGCTGTCGGCCATCGGCGGGCGCCACGTGGCGGTGCCCATGCTCGACATCCATACCGTGAGCGCGGGCGGCGGGACCATCGCGCGCGTGGTGGAGCTGGGCGCGCTGCGCCAGCTGCGCGTCGGACCGGACAGCGCGGGGGCCAGCCCCGGGCCGGTCAGTTATCAGCAGGGGGGCACCGAGCCGACCGTCACCGACGCCGACCTTGTGCTCGGCTACCTGAACCCCGAGCGGTTTGCCGGCGGGCTGCGGCTCGACCGGGCAGCGGCCGAGGCGGCGATCCGCGAGCGCATCGCGGCGCCGCTGGGGCTGGATGTGCCGCGGGCGGCGGCGGGCATCGTGCAGGTGATCGACGTGAAGATGCAGGAGGCGGTCAAGGCCATCTCCACCCGCCGGGGCCACGACCTGCGCGCCTTCACGCTGGTGGCGTTCGGCGGGGCGGGGCCGGTGCACGCCGCCCGCGTGGCGCGCGAGCTGGGCCTAGCGCGCGTGCTGGTACCTCCCTACCCGGGCTGCACCTCGGCCCTGGGGCTGCTGCTGGCCGACGTGCGCCACGACTATGTGCGCAGCCGCCTCGACCCGCTGGAGCGCCTCGACTGCGAGGGGGCCAACGCGCTGTTCGCCGCGCTGGAGGCCGAGGCGCGCGCCGACCTGGAGCGGGAGGGCTTCGCCCCAGCGGCCATCCGCCTGGAACGCTACCTGGACCTCCGCTACGCTGGCCAGGGCTACGACGTCACCGTGCCGGCGCCGCACGGGCCGCTGACCCCCGAGACCCTGGCGGCTACCCGTGGGGTGTTCGACCGGCTGCACGAGCAGCAGTTCGGGCACGCCGCGCCCGGCGAGCCGGTGGAGATCGTGAGCTACCGGGTGGTTGGACGGGGGCTCGTGCCGCGCCTGGAGCTGCCGCGGCGGGCGCCGGCCGCGACGGGGGCGGCAGCAGCGCCGATGGGCGCGCGCGTGGCGTACTTCCCGGAGCTCGGCCGCGCGGTGGCGTGCGCCCTGTACGACCGCGAGCGGCTGGAGCCGAGCGCCGTGCTGCGCGGGCCGTGCATCGTCGAGCAGCTCGACTCGACGACCCTCGTGCTGCCGGGCCAGGTGGCGCGCGTGGACGACTACGGCAACCTGATCCTGACTGACGTGGATGCCTGAGGGCGGGAGGAGCGAGCATGGCGGTGGCCTCGACGCTGGACCCCATCACCGCGGAGGTACTGGCGGCGGCGCTGGCCGGCATCGTGCAGGAGCAGCAGGAGTCACTGTTCCGCACCGGCTTCTCCACGGTCATTCGCGAGTCGCAGGATGCCTCCTGCGCGCTGCTGGACGCCCAGGGACGCGTGGTGGCGCAGCACGTGGTGCTCGCCCTGCATATGGGCGCCTTCCCGGCCTGCATCGCGGGCCTGCTCCAGGAGCACCCGGCCGCCAGCCTGCGGCCGGGCGACGCCTTCGTGGTGAACCACCCCTACCGCGGCGGCTCGCCCCACGCGCCCGACATGGCGGTGGTGGCGCCGATCTTCCATGGGGATGAGCTGATCGCCTTCAGCGCCGCGATGGCCCACAAGCCGGACATCGGTGGCCCTGTGCCGGGCTCGTGTCTCGGCTCGGCGCGCGAGATCTACGCCGAGGGCCTGCACCTGCCGCCGGTGCGCTACGCCACCGCCGCGGGCATCGTGGCCGATATCGAGCGCATCATCGCCGCCAATTCGCGCACCCCGGAGCTGGTGCTCGGTGACCTGCGCGGCCAGCTCGGCGCCTGTCGCGTCGGCGAGCGCCGCCTGTTGGCCTTGATCGCCAAGTACGGGCTCTCCACGCTGCTCGCGGCGTTCGAGCACATCCCGCGGCTGACCGAGGCGCGGGTGCGAGCGGCACTGGCGCGCTGGCCCGACGGCGAGGCGGCGGCGGAGCGGTTCCTTGATGACGACGGCGTGCGACTGGGCCAGCCAGTGCGGCTGCACGTGCGCGTCCGCAAGCGCGGCGACCGCATCCAGTTCGACTTCCGCGAGGCCGCCGACCAGACGCTCGGGCCGGCCAACGTGCGCCCGCCGCTGGTGCGCGCCGCTTGCGCCTTCTGCCTGCTGACGCTGATCGACCCCGAGCTGCCGGTGAACGACGGGTTGCTGCGCGTGGTGGAAGCCGAGTTCCGCCCCGGCTCGATCTGCGACCCGCGCTTCCCCGCGCCGGTGAATACCTACAACCCCACCATGCACGCGCTGACCGACGCGCTGTTCGACGCGCTCAGCCGCCTGGTGCCCGACCGCAAGACAGCGGACGGCTGCGGCACGCGCTCGATCATCATCGGCCACGCGCCGGGCGGCGACGGCGCGCGGGCGCGGGTGCAGTACGAGCTATTCGGCGGCGGCTCGGGCGGGCGGCTGGGCCTGGACGGGGTGAACGGCACGACCGTGAACCACTCCAACGGCAAGATCGCGCCCATCGAGATCATCGAGAGCGAGTATCCGGTGCGCGTGGAGCGGTTCGAGCTGATCCCCGACTCGGGCGGCGCCGGCCAGTGGCGTGGCGGGCTGGGCTTCGTGCGCGAGTACGTCAACCTGGGCGGCGAGGCGCGCTTCTCGGTGCGCTCGACCAAGCACCGCATCCCGCCGCGCGGCATGGACGGCGGCGCGGACGGGCGTGGCGGCCGCTGCCTGCTCCAGCCCGGCACGCCCGAGGAGCGCGAGCTGCCCACGCGCTGCAGCGACCTCCCGCTGCCGCCGGGCGCGCGCGTGCGGCTAGAGACACCTGGGGGCGGCGGCTACGGCGACCCGCGGCGCCGCGACCCGCGCGCCGTGCTCGACGACGTGCTCGACGGCTACGTCACCCCCGCGGCGGCGCAGCGGCTCTACGGCGTGGCGCTGCACCACACGGCGCTGGGCTACGAGCTGGCCGACGAGCGG
>Ga0070737_10002703_pt1 | contig 20548 bp, 19 predicted proteins | sample Coa_R1_10_FD_66438 | JGI IMG/M metagenome (GOLD analysis project Ga0070737, IMG submission 66438) | Surface soil microbial communities from Centralia Pennsylvania, which are recovering from an underground coalmine fire - Coalmine... | ecosystem: Environmental > Terrestrial > Soil > Unclassified...
CGCGCGACTTCTGGGAGCGCTACCTAGACGAAGCCGAGCTCACCGCCATGACGCCACGCTCGCCGACGAGCAAGGCAGGCATCACGGCGCTCTTGGAAGAGGTGCTCCACCACGGCTACGCGATCTCCGACGAGGACGTGACGCTCGGGATCGGTTCGGTCGGCGCCCCCATATTCGGCCATAACGGCACCGTCCAGGCGGCGCTGTCGGTCGGTGGCCTGCGTGCCACGGTCCTCGGAGACGGAGGCGAGCGCGCCACCGAGCTCGTCGTCGAGGGCGCCGCGGAGGTATCGAGAGCTCTCGGCTACAGAGAGAGCTGACCAAGGAGACAAACGAATGGCAGGAAAGTACAAAAGCCCGCTCCACGAGATGACCCAGACGACCCCCACGTCGCTTTGGAACGACTCGGCTTCCACCGCCGAACTTGCCTACGCGCTCGAGCACGGGGCGGTGGGGGCAACTTGCAACCCGGTGATAGTGCTGTCGGTCGTGCGCCAGGAGCTCGGGCGCTGGATGCCTCGCCTCGCGGAGATCGCCGCCGAGAACCCTAGCGCGACCGAGGACGAGGTGGGCTGGAAGCTCGTCGAAGAGGTGTCGGCCGCGGCGGCCCGCCTGCTCGAGCCGGTTTTCGAGCAAGCAAAGGGGAAAAGTGGCCGGCTATCCATCCAGACCGACCCCCGCCTATATCGCGACCGAGACGCCATCTTGCGCCAGGCCCTCCACTTCAGCACGCTCGCTCCCAACATGATCGTGAAGATCCCGGCCACCGCCGCCGGCATCCCCGCCATCGAGGAAGCCACTTACGCCGGCATAAGCATCAACGCGACCGTGAGCTTCTCGGTGCCCCAAGCCGTGATGGTCGCCGAAGCCGTCGAGAGAGGTCTGCACCGGCGGGAAGCGGAGGGCAAGCAGACCCTGGACATGGGGCCGGTTTGCACGATCATGGTCGGGCGCCTCGACGACTGGCTAAAGGTCGTCGCTGACAAGAAGGGCATCCTCACCGACCCCGGCCACCTCGAGTGGGCCGGCGTGGCCGTCATGAAGCGTGCCTACCAAATCTACACCGAGCGGCATTACCGCACTCGTCTGCTGGCCGCCGCCTTCCGCAACCACTTCCACTGGAGCGAGCTCGTCGGGGGGGACCTCGTCATCTCCCCTCCGCACGTTTGGCAGGTGCGCATCAATGCGAGCGACATCCCAGTCCGGCCCCGCATAGACGTCCCCGTAGACCGAGCGGTGGTCTCCGACCTCTTGCGGCGCTTCCCCGATTTCGAACGGGCGTACGAGCCCGATGGGCTCTCGGTCTCCGACCTCGACAGCTTCGGGCCGGCCCGGCGAACGCTCCGCCAGTTCATGCAGGCCACAGCCGACCTCGCCGCCTTGGCACGCGACGTGGTCACGCCGGACCCCGACAGCCAACTCTAAGGAGCCCCGCTAGCCGGGCCCGGGCGGCGCACCCGGCCCGTCAGGCACCTTTGGCCCACAGCTGGCTAGGCCCTTCACCTTATTTAACCGGCCAAGGCTTGGTCATTTCGCCGGCACGGCCTCTCGTCGGCCCTTCCCCCACCTTAGGTTCCTCGCCGGGCCGGCGCCTCGTCGGCCTGGCCAGTAGCACACGAACAGGAGGAACCTATGCAGCTAAGAGCACCCAAGAGCCCGTGGGCCAAGGGCGCCACCATGCTCATGGCGGCGGCGACGATCGCCAGCTTGAGCATGGGCAGCGCCTTTGCCCAGGGCCCGCAGAACAACACCGTAAGCGGGATCGGGGTCAGCGCCACGATCGGCAACGGTGGGAGCTCCGACAGCAGTGCCGGAGCGCCAACCATCGAGTGCTCGTGGATCCTGACCGACGACAACATGGCCGGAGGCGGGGAGACCCAGCAGTACTCCTTCGCCACGGGCAAGGACATCGGCCCCACGAACACGAGCGCCACCTACGTGAACTACACGCAGCCGGCGCAAAGCCCGGGGGCGCCGTCCTCGGGGAGCCCGAACGCCCCGTCGTTCGCTGGCTCGCCCAACTCGGCCACCTCGTTTACCTATGGTGACGACGACAACCCGTCTGCTTACCTGACGACGCCGAACTGCACCTCGACGAACACCGCCGGGAGCCAGCCGAGCCAGTTGCCCGGCACGCAGACCAACCCGGTCTCGACGGGGATCCAGGTGCTGCCTAACGCCTTCGACAGCCCGAGCTACCGGCGTTTGGTCGTCTGGGCGGCCGTCGACAACGCTACCGCGGTCAACTTCAACGTCTTCTACCCCAACGGGGCAGAAGACACCGACCTCGGGGGCGTCCAGATCGGTGGCAGCCCCGAAGCTTGCTCGAGCTACTCGTCGAGCGGCAGCCTGCTCAACACCATGTTCAACTGGGCGGGCCCCGGCCACTCCAACCAGCTGAGCGCTTCGGCCATAACCAACACCACTGGCACCGGCATCGTGGACCTGTGCAACGACAACGAAAAGAGCCTGTGGTACCAGACCTTCCTGGTGTCCAAGGACGACCCCAACGGCACCTACACCGTTGAGGTCCAGGCGATCAACAGCGTCGGCACGACCGAGTCGTGGATCAGCTTCTACGTGATCCCCTTCTTCGACCTCGCTGTCGACTTCTCCTCGGTCAACATCCAGTGCAGCCAGACGACCCCGATAGTGTGCTTCGCCAGCGGCGACACGAGCTTCCAGCCGCCCAACTCCACCCTGCCGACGGTCACCAACGGCGGCAACGAGGGCATGGAGCTCGGCGTGACCTTCTCGCCCCTGGTGTACACTCCGCCAACCGGGAGCCCGTACTACATTTCGAACTTCGACGCCAACTTGGGCTACAACGCGAGCGACGTGCTGGCGTCGAACCTGACGACTACGGCTGGCTCGACGCTGTGGATCAGCAACAACGGCAGCGGCCCGGCCACCGGCCCGCAGCTCGTCTGCCCCAACGACACGCCCAAGCTCGACCTTTCCGCCGAGCCCACCAACGCCGACCCGCCCGGCACCTACACCGGCACCTTGTCGCTCACGGGCAAGGCGGACGTCGTGACTGGCTCTGGCAGCGGTGGCTGCGTCACCGACAACGGGGCGCCCTACGTCTTGACCAACGGGAACTACAAGAGCTTGACCGACCTCGACCCCAACCCGATCGTCCGGTCTTGAGCTAGCCAAGAAAACGCCGGCGGCCCTCGGGCCAGCGCCGGCGTGGCCCAAGAAGGAGGAGGGCCAATTGCCCTCCTCCTTCCGCGTCTGGCTCGCGGAGGGCGGACCACTTTCGTGGCGGCCCGCGCTCCCCCGCGGGCCCGCCGCATGACGCCGGCGGCCGCCGCCTCCCAAGACCGGCGGCACGGCCCCAAGATTTTTCATCAATTTTGACGTTGCGGGCCCGCTCCAGGCTGGCCCACGCTGGGTCTAACTATGCTCCCCAAGACCAAGACCGTGGCCAGGCCCTTGGTGGCGGCCCTTTGCACCTTCGTGGCGGCGTCGCTCGGTGGCACCGCCTCGGCGGCCACCCTCGCCCCCAAGCCCCACCACTATGTCCCTCCCCCAGAGGCTGTTGGGATCTACCCGAGCGTGGTCTCGTTCAGCAACGTCCTTCGCGGGGGCAGCTACGTCGAGACCATCGGGGTCCTGAACGGCACTGCCAAGGGCCAGTGGTTCCACTTCAGCCTGAGCGGCCAGGTCGCTCCCTGGCTAACGGTCACGGCCGCGCACGCGAGCAAGCCCATAACCGAGATCTGGGCACGCAACAGCGCCATCGCCACCCAAGCCGTCCTCCACCTCCGGGTGCCCCCCACCCTGGCCGACGGCACGTACCACGGCACGGTCACGGTGTGGATGAAACCTGCCCAGACCAAGAAAAACGGTCCCACCACCGTCGGCCTCGGCGGCCAAGTCGAAGTCACGGTCACGGTGAGCGGCACCGAAGTGGTGTCGGGACGGCTGATCAACGCGTACACCTACCCCAAGATTGAGCAAGGCGAGCCGCTCAAGGTTTTCGCCTTGGTGGACAACTCCGGCAACGTCTCCGCCCTGCCGAGCTTCCACTTCCAGGTCATCAAAAAGGGCGCCGCTCGGCCCGTTTACAACTGGGTGGGCACGACCGGCGAACCGCTCCTGCCGGGTCAGCGCTCCACCTACGAGCTCGTCTGGCCCGCGAGCCTCACCGAAGTAGCCACGCTCGGCCAGTACACGGCCAAGATCGCGTCGGTTACTTTCCCGCAGCGCAAAGACGTGGGGTCCTCCGCCATGGCGTTCCAGCTCTACCCCTTCGGGGCCCTCCACAGGGGAGGCAAGCTCACCAGCTTGAAGCTCGCCAACAAGCCCCGCCTGGGCTACTCGGCCCAAGTAGAGGCGGCAGTGCTAAGCACGGGCGAGGTCCAACAGGAGACCTACTTCGTGGGCCAGCTCTATAGGAACGGGACTTTCTTGGAAGGCATCAAGTCCCCGGTGCCCGTCCTGCTCGCCCCGAAAGGCGAGCCCGGCGACACTGGAGTGATCCAGATCCCCGTACCCCTGTCGAAAACGGGGACCTACCGCTTGACCGGCGTAGCCAACTTCGCCGGCGCCACCAGCAACGCTATGACGCTCAGCTTCAGCATCGGCTCCAAGGGCGCCCCGCTGGCTTACGTCGCCGGCGGTGGCGCCGTAGCCGTCGCCGTCTTGGTGCTGATCGGGTTGCTCGCCGCCCGCAGCCGCCGCCGGCGCGGCCGGCTGCCCGGGTACCGCCAGCGCGACCACGTGCCGCCCAGGTACACGGCGACCCACGCCCGCGCCCTACATATCCCAGAAAAGGTGGGGACAGCACCCGGCCGCTCGCCAAGGGCCCGGGGCAACTGAGGCGCCATGTCCATCGGCCTCAACCACGCCCGCCCGAACCAAGGCGCCTTGGCCTCCCGGAACGGGGCAGCCCTGCTCGACGCGTCCTGGAAGAGCCTCTTCGATGACCTCGTAGAGGGCGTGCTCGTCTTGGACGGGGCGGGGCACCGCGTCTACTCCAACGCAGCGCTCAACGCCCTCGTCGGCACCAACGCATGCTTCCCCCCCGGCACCGTAGAACCACCTCCCTACGTGCCGACCGACCAGCGCCAGCGCTACCTCCAAGCCGCCCAGGGAAGCGCTTCGTTGATCAGCTTGGAGGGAGGCGGGACCACTTCTACTTGGATCGAGCTCAATGCCGCTGGGAAGCCCAAGCTGCGGGCGAGGGTGACGATCGCCGCCTTCTCAGGCGGACGGGGCCGCTTCGCGGTGTGGCTCATCAAGCCTGAGCTGCACGGTCCTATTGGCCAAGCCAACTACGCCGCGTTGTCCGCTCCAGGCGGCCTCGCGGAGCTCAGCGTGCTCACGAGGCGGGAAAAGGACGTGCTCCAACTGCTCTTAGAAGGCCACCGCGTGGCGTCGATAGCCCGCCGGCTCCACCTTTCGCCCCAGACCGTACGCAACCATCTAAAGGCGATATTCCGCAAGCTCGGTGCGCACTCCCAAGTGGAGCTCATCGACTCGCTTCGCCCCACGCTCGTGCCGATGGAGGGCTGACGCCCGTGCAGACCAGCCACCTCTACGACCCCCAAGCGAGCCACAAAGCCACCTACCAAGCGGGCTACGCAACGGCCAATGAGCTCGGCCATGACGACGAGGAGGGCGACCTATTGGAACTCAGCCAACAAAGCCCTGGGCGCCAGCCTCCTGCCCCCGCCCACTTCCAGCGCAACGGCGCCGCGGTATTGGTGATCGAAGCCGACGAGACGATAAGGGAGCGCCTCTGCGGATCCCTGCCGGTGGAACTTGCGCCCCGCTCGTACGCGACCCTGGAAGAAGCTGACGGAGCAACGATTGCCCCGGGGCGGCCGGCCGTTTTGGTGCTCGGCCCCTCCCAGGCCACGGAGACGTGCCTACAGCGAGCTGGAGCGGCTCTCGACGCTACGCCGGGGACCGGCGCGGTGCTCGTCGTGGACGACGCTTCCCTCGAGCTCATGCGCCTCGCCCTGCGGGCGGGAGTCCACGACGCCTTGAGCCTCTCCTCGGCGCCTCAAAGCTTGCCCGCCGCCATCGCGGACGTTCTGCCCCGCCTCGAAGACCAGCTCGCGCAAGCTGGGGGCGGCCACCTGCACGGGGCCAACTACTCCGAAGCCCCAAACGGCTTCGTCACGACCGTGTTCTCGCCCAAAGGCGGCGTCGGCAAATCTGTGGTAGCGGTCAACCTCGCGGCGGGCCTGGCGCAAAGGACCGGAGAACCGGTGGTGATCATGGACCTCGACCTGCAGTTCGGAGACGCAGCCGTCATGCTTGGCTTGCAGCCCCGCCACACCTTTGCCGACGCAGTTTCGGCCGACCTCGTAGACGAGGCTCTCCTGCGCAGCTTCCTCGCCCGGCACGAAAGGAGCGGAGTGTTCGTGCTCGCCGCGCCCACCTCGCCCTCTGAAGCAGACCTCGTCGAACCAGCGGCCATGCTGAGGGTGCTCGAACTTCTCCGCACGGCGTTCTCCCATGTCGTGATCGACACACCCCCCCAGCTGTCCGAGCTCGTCCTGCAAGCGGTGACCCACAGCGAAGCCGTGGTGTTCGTGATCGGCCTCGACGTCCCCGCAGCCAAGAGCGCGCGCCTCGGGCTGCAGGCTTTCGACCTGCTCCAAGTGCCTCGCGAGAGGCTCGTGCTCGTCCTCAACCGCTCAGGGTCGCGAGTCCACCTGACTGCTCGTGACATAGAAAAGGCTTTGGGCGTGAGCCTGGACATGGGCATGCCTTCCGAACTGGCTGTGCCTCGGTCCGTGAACGAGGGCCAGCCCGCCCTCCTCGCCTACCCACGCTCACGCTTTGCCGCTCAAGCGCTCGCCCTCGCAGACCTCCTCCTCCTAAAAGCTGAGCAGGCGAAACCGAAAGCGAGGCTGCCCAAATGACCCCTAACTTGTTCGCGGGGACCGAAGACGGCCGCAACCAGGCGCACCGTGCCCGCAACGAGGCTCAAGCTAGCCAAGGCCTTTACGACAAGCTCCAAGAGGGCCTGAACAAGGCCTCGCCGAGAGCAGCCGCTCTCGAAGCCGTGCGCCAGCGGGCTCACCGGCGCGTCATCGCCGAGCTCGGCCCGGTGTTCTACGACAGCGTCGTCGGCTCCAACGAACTGCGCGCCCGTGTCCGCCAGATCGTGCAGGCAGCCCTCCGGGCAGACAAGACGCCCATGTCTGCGGCAGAAGTGGCCCAGCTCGAGCAAGCCGTGACCGACGACGTGCTCGGTTACGGCCCCATCCAGCCGCTGCTGGCCGACCCCACCGTCTCCGAGATAATGGTAAACGGCCCCGACGAGGTGTACATAGAGCGCAACGGGAAGATCTACGCCACCAAAGTGTCCTTCCTCGACGAGGCCCACCTCTGCCACGTCGTCGACCGCATAGTCGCCGAGGTCGGACGGCACATCGACGAGTCGTCCCCCATGGTGGACGCCCGCCTCCCCGACGGCTCCCGGGTCAACGCCGTCTACCCCCCTCTGGCGGTCGGGGGGCCCTTCCTTACCATCCGGAAGTTTGCTGCCGACCCGTTCAGTTTCGAAGACCTCATAAGTTTTGGCACGTTCACTCCCCAAGTCGGGGAGCTCTTGCGGGCGGCGGTCCTCGGGCGGGCGAACATATTGATCTCGGGCGGCGCGAGCACAGGCAAGACCACGCTCCTCGATGTGCTCTCCTCGTTCATCCCGGCCGACGAGCGGATAATCACCATCGAGGACGCCAAGGAGCTACAGCTCCGCCAGCGCCATGTCCTGTCCCTCGAGTCCCGGCCGCAAAATACAGAGGGCAAAGGCGAGGTAACGGTGAGGGACCTCCTTCGCAACGCCCTGCGCATGCGCCCCGACCGGATCATCATGGGCGAGTGCCGCTCCGGTGAGGCCCTCGACATGCTCCAAGCCATGAACACCGGCCACGACGGCTCGCTCACAACCGTGCACGCCAACAGCCCTCGCGACGCTCTCTCCCGGGTGGAAACCATGACCCTCATGGCCGGCTTCGACCTCCCCGCCCGCGCCATACGCGAGCAGATGTCCTCGGCTCTCGACCTCATCGTCCACTTGGCGAGGATGCGTGACGGCACGAGGCGGGTGATGAAGGTGAGCGAAGTCGGCAGTATGGAGGGCGACGTCGTGCTCTTGCAGGACATCTTCGTCTTCGACCACCGCGCTGCGGTCCCCGGCAAGCCTCCTGGGCAACTGCGGGCGACGGGCTTGCGGCCGCATTTGACCGAGCGCTTAGCCGACCGAGGCGTCCGAGTCGACCCAGCTATTTTCGAGCCCAACATCGACCTGCGGCACATGTCCTTTGCTCCTCAGGGCGCCCCGCAGCGCCTAGGGGCGAACGGCTGGAAACCTTGAGCTCCCTACGGCCAACCTCCGCTACCTTGCTCCCGAGGCCCCGCTTCCGCCGCGCGCAAAGGCTCGCCAGCTTGCTCGAGGACTACCATCTCAGCCCCGGCGCGCCTGCCAGCGCCGAGAGCCGACGGCCGTCGCTGCTAAGCGTCTCCCCCCTGCGGGCCCTGGCGCTGCGCACCGAAGCCGTGGCCGAGCACCTAGGCGTACAGCAGCGCCTCTCCGACGCCTTCGCCCGCATGGGCGTGCGCGTCGAGGTCGGGGAGGCCCTTACAGTCTGGCTTTTGGCGACTGCCGTCCTGACCGGCTTCGGATGGGCTCTTGCAGGACCAGCAGGCAGTGCGATAGTCGTCGTGCTCGCTCTCGCCGCCCCCCTCGCAGCGTTCCAGGTACTGACCGACCGGCGGGCGAGGCTCTTCGCCGAGCAACTTCCTGACGTGCTGAAGCTCACCGCCAGCTCTCTCAGGGCTGGTTTCTCGCTTCTCCAGGGGCTCGAGGCAGTTGCCAAGCAGCTACAAGAGCCCTGTGCCACCGAGCTGCAGCGCGTCCTCACCGAAGCACGCCTCGGCCGGCCCGTGGAGGACGCCCTAGAAGCCGCCGCCGCGAGGATCGCGAACCCCGACTTCACCGAAAGCGTAGCCGCCGTGCGCATCCAACAGGAGGCAGGGGGCAATCTTGCCGCTTTGTTCGACATCCTCGCTGACACCATGCTGCAGAGGTTGCGCCTGCGCCGGGAAATCCGCACCCTCACCGCCGAAGTGCGCCTCTCTGCCTACGTGCTCGGTGCAATGCCGCTATTGCTGGCCGCGTTTCTCTTCGCGGTCGACAAGCCGTACATCTTGGAGCTCTTCCGCACCCAGATAGGCCAAGTGGCCCTTTTCGCAGCAGTCGTCTTGGAACTGCTGGGGTTCTTCTGGATGTACCGCACAGTCAAAATAGGCACCTGAAATGCCTGCCCTCGTCTTCTCCCTCGGCACCGGCGCGGTAGCCGTCCTCGCTTTGTTTGCTGGCGCCCTGTGCTACCGGCGCTCGGCCCGCAGGAAAGCCAAGGCCACCTTGCGCAGCGCGACCCAGTGGGCGGAGCGGGCAGCCGCCCAGCGCGCACCGGCGTCTCCTGCTGGCGCCGAAGCGGCGCCCGGCAGCAGTGCACCCCCCCTGCCCACGCCTGGGCCGGTCCTCGCTGCTCTCGCCGCCCTGGCGCGCCGCTCGAGCCCTCCCGCTTACACCGCCAGCACCGAGCAACGCCTCCAGCTGGCCGGAAAGGGCCGTTCTTTGGACACGGCGAGGTTTTTTGCCCTTAGAGCGCTGACATTGGCCCTCCTGCCGCCTGCTTTCGTAGCTGTTTTCCTCTCCCCGCTCCACGGCCTGTACGCCTTGGTGGCCTTCGTGCTCGTCGTGGCGGTGCTCTGCCTCGGCCCAGAGGCCCTCTTGAACCACCTGGTTTACCTCCGCAAAGAAAGGGTACGCCGGGACCTGCCAGCTCTCGTCGAGCTGCTCATGATCAGCGTCGAGGCGGGGCTCAGCTTCGACCAAGCCCTCCACAGGGCCACCACCTCCCTGCCGGGGCCGCTGTCTGAAGAGTTCTCGCGCTATTTGGGCGAAGTCCGCATCGGCGCGACGCACCGTGAGGCCCTCGAAGCCATCGACCGGCGGACCAGAGTAGACGAACTGCGCTCTTTCCTCATGGCCCTCGCCCAAGCAGAGGGCTTCGGGATCTCGGTGGGCTCCATCTTGCGTTCCCAGGCGAGCGAAGCGCGCCTGGCCCAGCACCAACATGTCCAAGAGCGTGCCCAGAAGGCTCCCGTCAAGATGCTCGTCCCGCTGGTGTTCTGCGTGCTACCCGCCCTGTTCGTCGTCGTGCTCGGCCCAGCCGTGATCGAGATCTACCACACCCTCGTCAAATGAGCTTGACACCTCGCCGGCGGCACAGGCCAAGCTCGCAGCAGGGCGCAGCGCTGGTCGAGTTCGCGCTGGTCTTACCGGTTTTCGCCTTGATGTTGTTCGGGATGGTCCAGTTGGGCATCGTCTTCGCCGGCTGGGCGCAGCTGCGCAACGCGGTGCAAACAGGCGCCCGGGAAGCCTCGCTGGGCGCGCTCGTGACGTCCTCACAGTGCGGGCCGAGCGCCTCGCCGGCGTGCGCCCTCGCCCTGCAGATCGGTTTGCCGCCCGGCCTCAGCCCCAACCTCATGTCGAGCGCGCCCTTGCCCTCTGCCGACGGTTGCACGCCCACCCTCGCAAGCTGTCACGACTGCCCGGAGTTCGACGGCTACAGCTGGCTCGACGGCGCCTTCATCTACCTCTCCGGCTCCTGGCAGCAGATCGTCTCCTCTCCGCCTTGTAGTTCGCAGCCGCTGCTCAAGGGGCAGGTAGGAGACCAGGCCGCGTTCACAGCAGGCGTCGCCGCCGGCTGGTCCTGCAGCGCCACCGACCCGAAGACCGGCAACTGCACCGAAATAACCACCAACGTCAAGGGCGCAGCACAAGGAGCTCTCGGTGCCGCCTCGGTAGCGATGTCCTGCGTCCCGTCCTCTTCGAAGTGCCAAGCGAGCAGTGGCGACCAACTGGTGGTTTGCGCCTCCCTGCCCGCCACGGCTTTTACGGCCTTCCTGCCCGCCATCAACGTGTCGACCGAGAGCTCGTTTTATATGGAGACAGGGACAGCGACCACCTTCAGCGAAGGCAACGTCACCTGTGGGTAGCACTTGTCGCGACCAAAAGGGCGTAGTGCTCGTGCTCTGGGTGCTCTGCCTCGGGGCCCTCTTGGGGAGCTTGGCGCTGGCCGTCAAACTTGGAGACCTCGACCAGCAAGTGGTGAACGTCCAAGACGCCGCCGACGCCGCAGCCCTCGCCGCCGCCGAAAAGCTTGCCCCAGAGCTCCCCCTCGCTATTTACCAGTCGGTACCTGCCTGCGACCCGGTCCCCTCCGGGGCCCGGGCGCAGTGTCCTTGCCCACTGGAAGCCCAGGGGCAGCTCGCTCCGCAGTGCCACGACTACCGGTGGCTCGACGACGGTACCTACTACATCTACTTGCAGGGCCAGGGCTGGGCCCAGATATCCGACGCCCGCCTCGCCGCCAGCGCTTTCCAAGTGGGGCTTGCAGCCGGCTGGTCTTGCTCTAAGGCGGCACCGAGCGGGAAACGCTGCGAGACGATAGCCACCAACGTGCAAACCTCTGCCCCGGGCGCGCTGACCGACTCGACGACCGTGTACGACCTGGCCCAAGCCGCGCAGGCTGCTCAGGATCTCGCCAGCTCCTCCTACTTCGGGGGACAAACGAGCTCCTTGGACTGGGGAGCGTGCGGTCAGGTGCCGGCAGGCTTTGCTCTCGCCACTTTCGCCGACGACTGCGTGGCCTATGAAGCGGGCGCCTCTGCGTACCAACCCAGCGGAGCTGGCTACTTTCCCTCGGACAGCTCCTCTCTCGATTACGTCATCTTCTTTGTCACCGTGCCCGCTTCGCGCACCGGCCCTACACGACAGGCAACCGCCACCTGGGCGGCCGGCCCGCAAGGCGCCGGCGCTCCTTCGAGCCCTTATCCCCCCTTCGGCCCACTAGCCCCGAGCGGCAAGGCCTGGCTCTGCTCGCTGACGGCGGCGACCTGCCCCTGAGCCGGGCCCAGGGTTCGCAACGCCAGCTTCGTCACGGCGCCGGCTCCCTCGCAGCTCTGAACGGCCCCCGCCGCCGTCAAAGACCGCTCAGATGCCGTCAAAGACCGCTCAGATGCGAGCCAGGGTGCCTGCGTCCTCTCCGTCACGGGAGCCCGGAGCTCTCCGGCGAACCACCGAGCGGTGGCCACCAAGAGGACCACGTTGCGCAAAGCGGCCACCGCAGTTGCGCCGTAGAGGCCCGGCCCGAGCAGCCCCGGCTCCGAGTAAAGCACGGGGAAAACCAAGGTCGTGAGAGCTGCCGAGGCTACCCAGCCTCGTCGGAGCGGCCAGTACGCCCAGAAGGGGACGAGCCAGATGAGGTACTGGGGAGCGAAAGCCTTGTCCGTGAGCACCACCACCGACAAAACGGCCAGGCTGGCCGCTTCGACGCTGAGCGCTCCTTGCCGAAGCAGCCCCCAGACGACCAGCAAGCCGGCCACCGCCGCCACGCCGGCGAGCGCCGAGATCACCGGCGCGCCCTGGCCCAGAACCTCGACAGAACCGAAAGCCGTCGCCCAGCGCACGTGCAGCGGGTCAGAAAGCATCGTCAAGCTGCCTGGCAGGCTGGACAGCTCGAAGCCGCGATCGAGCTCGTAACGTAACGGTGCCAGGAGCGAACCAGGGGCGAGCAGTTGCTGGGCGGCCGCCAACGCCGCCAGCGGCGCAAGCGCCCAGAGCCTGCGAAGGGGCCAGCGGCCGGAGCTTGAGCGCTCCGCGATCAAGAAGCCGGGCAGCAACAAAAACGGGAACAGCTTCAACAACCCGCCCGCCACCGCCCACGCCCAAGCCCTCCCCCAGCGCTGCCTCCGGGCTGCCTCCAAGCCGCCGAAGGCGCAAAGCGCCGGGAAGACGTCGTAGCGAGCAAGTAGGACGGCTGATGTGCCGGCGAGCAAGTACGCACACACGCGAGAGCCCCAGCCGGGGTGACGGGGAAGCCCGTCGCTCGAAAGTACGAGCACAACCGTCCCGCCGGCAGCCAACAACCCGAACCCGACCGCGTACGGCAGCGGCACAAGTGCCGGTGGGAGGAACGCTAGGAGCGAAAAGGCGGGGTACTCTACAGGCAAGGAGCGCACAGCGGGCCAAGCGAGGGCCTCTCTTGCGTAGCGCGCATAGATGGCCACGTCCGGGCTCCATTGCCGTAGGCCGAGCAGCGTTGCAGCTACCAGGAGGGCCAGCAGGGCAGGCCCACAACTTCGCAGCCGCCGCCTTGCCACCTCCGAGCTCAGCAAGCGGGCACCTTCACGGAAAAGACCAGTTGCCCCGCTTGGCCGGCCGTGTCGGTAACCAACAAGTCGATGCCGGGGTAAGTACCGGCGTCCGCGCAGGCGGGGTTCACCTCCACCCGCCTGTCAGCGCTGTCAAGGGTCATAAAGCTGGGCGCGCCCAGCAGGTCGTAGGAGTAAGGGGGCGTACCCCCCGACGGGAACAGGTTGATGACGCGCTCCTCCCCGACGTAGACCGTGAGCGAGCAGCCCGTCATAGCACTGGTGCACCACCACCTAGGCGCAGGTCCTCCCGGGCCGGCGTCGCTGCCAGCCCCGAGGCCGACCGCTCTCGCTGCCCTGGCGGCTACGTGGGCGGGGCTCCTCGCTGACTTCCCCAGCAAAACGAGAGCCCCGGTCGCAAATAGGGCGACAAGAGCTACCAGCAGTACGTACTCGAGCAGGCTCGCTCCGGCTTGCGCTCCTCCCCCAGCCCGGGAGCACGACCTCCCCCCCGCGCCAGCCACCACGAACACCCGCAGCCGGCTAGGGGTTATTTATCGCGTTTGCCACGTTGTTGAGGGTCGTGTTCACGGTCTTTCCGAGGAACTGCAAAGCAGCTATCGCCACCACCGCAATAAGTGCCAGCAACAGCGCGTACTCGACGAGAGTCGCTCCCCGCTCCTCGTCTCGGGTGAGCGCCTGCCTCAGCCATGTGACAACCTGGAGCTGCCAGAGCAAGAACCTGTACATTCTCGGACCTTTCTAGGTGAGAGCCGCGGCTCGAGGACCGCCGCCGCTTTGTCGGACGACTCCCAAATTCTGCCAAGCGCGGCGCAGGACCTCCATAGGCCGATAGGCCCATTTCTGGCCTTCCCGCTGGCACAGAGCCCAAAAGACCATTACAATTTGGGCTAATCGTGCTCACCGCCGCTCGCGAGACGAAAACCGGCTTTCCCGGCGCGCACCGCCAAGCTCGTCGCCGGGCGCTTGCGCTCCATCCTGCCTACATAGTGGTGGCCGGCGCCTGCGCCGTGCTCTTGCGCCAAGCGATGCGCTCCGGCCTCTCCGGCGACGTCTTCTACGAACTGGCGGCGGGTCGCTGGATGCTCCGCCATCACGCCATTTTGCGCCATGACACCTTCACCTACAGCGTTGCCGGGCGGGCGTGGCTGGACGAAGAATGGGGGTTCCAAGCCTTGCTCGCGTGGCTCGTGGCCCACGTCGGGCCCGTTTCGTACTGGCTACTGTCGGCAGGAACGTGCGCCGCGGCGCTGGCCGCGTCCGTGGCGCTCTGGCGGCGCAACGGGGCGGGACCGCTCTGGTCGGGCGCCCTCGCGGTGGTCGGCGCGGCAGGGCTCTCCGTGGGGCTCTCGCCGAGGCCTCAGGACCTCTCCTATTTGTTCTTTGCCGTGCTCATGCTCCTGCTGTACGTGGCGCGGAGCAACCCCCGCTGGCTCGCAGCCGTGCCGGTCCTCTTTTTGACCTGGGCTAATGTACACGGCAGCTTCCTCCTCGGCCTAGCCGTCGTCGCCCTCGACCTCGCCTCAGCGCTGGTCAAGGCTGCTGCGGGCCGGCGCGTGCGGCAACTGGCCACCTGCCTGCTGGCGAGCGTCTTGGCCACCTTCGCCAACCCAGCCGGCCCTCGCCTGCTCGCCTACGCCTTTCGCGTGAGCACCTCGCCGACGCTCAGCTCCTTCATCGTCGAATGGCAGAGCCCCAACTTCCACCTGCCTTTGTTGCTCGCAGCTATCGTCGTCCCGCTCCTGCTTTTGGTGGCAGCAATCGCCTTCGGTGGGGGTGCTCTCGACCCGCCGGCGGTCCTCCTAGCCCTCGCGCTATTTGTCTCCACCCTTCATGCCGTGCGCTTCACGCCCTACTTCGACCTCGCCGCTTGCGCTGCCCTGGCCAAGTGGCGCCCGCTCGGGCACGAAACCCTGCGGCCTAGCACCCTCACTGCACCAGGGGCGGTCCTACTCGTCGGCGCCCTGTTGGCCGGCCCGCACGTCGCAGCGGGGACGCCCCAAGTGAAAGGGCCCCTCGGCTGCCCCGTCATCGCCACCAACTTCCTCGCCCACCAAAGCGGGAGGATCTTTACTACCTATTGGTGGGGCGACTACCTCGACTACCGGGGCATCCCCGTCTTCATAGACGGCAGGACGGACCTTTACTTCGGCACCGGGGCCCTCACCACCTATATGAGGGTGGCGGAGCTACGAACTCCGCCTGACCCTTTTCTTTCCCGATGGAAAGTAAAGTGGGTCCTCTGGCAGGACGGTACCGCCCTAGCCACGTACCTTGACCATGACCCGCAATGGAGGAAGGTACTGGTCGCCCAAGGGGCAGTGGTTTTCGAAAGGGACCTGGAGGCGCCCAGAGCCGTCAGGTAATACGCACGAGGCCGCAACGCACAGCCTTGGCCACCGCCTGGGTCCTACTTTCCACGCCCAGTTTCTCGTAGATATGCTCCAAGTGGTTCTTCACTGTCTTGTCGGCTATGTAAAGCGCTTTGGCGATGCGGCTGTTGGAGGCACCGTTGGCGAGCATCTGGAGAACTTCGACTTCCCGGCGGGTAAGCGAGAACATGGGCAAAGACCTTTCTGCCGCTCGCGACGCTTTCAGGTACGAACGGGTGAGCTCGCTGTCCGGGGAGGCCCCTTCAGCCACCGTCTTTACCGTGCTCACGATCTCCGAGGTCGAGCAGTCCTTGGTGAGGTAAGCCGCAGCGCCGGCGCCGAAAGCATCTCTCACCGTGACTTCGTCGGCGAACATCGTCAGCATGACCACGCCGACCTCAGGGTACAACTGGCGCAGTTGCCGGGTCACCTCGATCCCGTCGCGTCCCGGCAGCGAAACGTCGATCACGACGACGTCGGGACGTGCTTCGCCGACTAGGTCTATCGCGCTTTCCCCATCGGCCACGTCGGCGACGACTTCTACCCCGGCGGACTCCAGGCAACGTCTCAGCCCCTCCCGCAGGACCCTGTGGTCGTCTACAAGCATCACGGAACTCATCCTTGCCTCCTCTTCAACGGTGGGCGCCCTCGCCCCAACGAAGCATGACCGCCGTCCCTCCTCCAGCCTCTGAGCGGATTTCTAGCACGCCCCCTATTGTCTCGGCGCGCTCGCGCATCCCCAAAATCCCAAAGGCGTCAGGCCTGAGAGCTGCCTTAGCGGGCAGCCCTCGGCCGTCGTCGGCTACGACCAGCTCGCCTGCACGGCCGTCCCAGTGCAAGCGGACGTCCACCCGGGCTCCCCCGGAGTGGCGCTCGGCGTTGTTAACCGCCTCCTCTGCAATGCGCACGACCTCGCGCGCCGTAGCAGGCTCGAGCGGGGCAAGTTCCCCGAGACAAAGCGTGGCCTTGATTGCAGAACGCGCCTCTGTGCGTTGCAGGATGCCTTCAATGGCAGCGGCTGCTCCGTGGTCACCCACGACCGCGCCGCGCAGGTCCGACAACTTGCTCCTGACCTCGCGCACTGCTCGGCGCGCTTCTGTGGCGAGCTCGCCCAGCTCGGCCGAGAGTTCCTTGGCGGGAGAGGCCTTGGAAGAGGAAACCTCCGCTTGGAGCCGTTCCAAGCTGAGAGCGAGGTAGGCAAGGGACTGGCCGACACGGTCGTGCAGCTCGCGGGCGATACGGTTCCTTTCTTCCTCTGCGCCGAGAGCACGCAGGCGGCGGAACCACCTGGCGTTGTCGATAGCCAGCCCGGCGTGGCGTGACAGTCCTTCCACTACCTCGAGGTCCGGGGCCGCGAAGGGGTTGCCAGGCCGAGCTCTTTCGACGGCGAGCAAACCGACGAGCCTGTCGCGCGCCCACATGGGGACGTACAAACCCGTCCACGACCCTGGGGCCACCCCTTGGCCGGCGCCAAGCTCCGCTCGGCAAACTGGCCCGAGCGAGTTGGCTGCCTCGCGCAGGGCGGGTGGCAGGTCGGCTGCGCCCAGCTCACGGGGCAGTTCCACTCCTTCTGCGAGCGTCACTTCCCAACGCTCGGCACCCTCCTTCTGGGCGGGGCTCGTGAGGAGGAGGACCACGACGTCCGGTTCGAGGAACTGGCGCAGCCTGCTCGTCAGGTTGGACACCGAGGCTTTCAAGCTGAGCGCAGCCGGGAGCGAGGCGGCCCTGGCGTGGAGCTCCAAGAGCAAGTGGTTGACCTCGGCCAGGTCGCGTAGGCGCGCAACTTCGGTGTCGTTCGCCTGCCGAGCTCTGCGCGCTAACCACTCGCTGTAAGAACCCAGCAAGGCGAGGGCAGCGATGACCGTCACTCCCTCGACCGCCCTCGCCGCCACCGGCTTCGGTTCGGCACCCTGCGCCCCGGCTGCGCCCAGAGCAGCCATGACAGCGACAGCAATGGCGCCGAGCAGCCACAGCGGCAGCACCAGGCCAGATATGAAACACGCAGCCGCCAGAGGGACGAGGAACGGCGAACCGACCGTCCCAGTGGCGCCGACCACCCCGGCAGCTACCGCGAGCTCGGCCAACATGCCGGCGGCCCGCCGCCACTGGGCCGAGCCAGCTATATCGCCCGTCGGCTGCAGCGGCCGCAGAGTCCTGACAAGCGCCACGGCCGCCAGCGCAGCGGCGCCGACCAAGTCCCGCAGCCCGAGGCTGGCCAGAGAAACGGCTAAGAACGACACGGCCAAGGCGAGCCATCGCAGGCCGATCACGAGCTCCTTCATCCCCAAGTGACCAAGCCCAAAACGCCTGCCCACCACTTTCAGCGCCTCTACCACCACCGCGCCTGAAGGGTCTTGGAGCCGCGTCCAGCTGCGGCGGTGGGAGCGAACGGCAGGCACGTCGCTGGCGGCTAACGCGTCTTCCTCTTGGTAGACGGCTCGCGAAATGGCCATCTGCTACGGCTCCCCTAAACCTGCGTCGTCACATGCCCACAGCCAGTCGCTCCGGCTCGCTCTCAAAAGGCACGCTCGCCTGACCTGGCCAGCCGCTCCGGTACGCTAGCACGACGGCTCCGAGCTGCGAGCTGACATCGAGCTTGACGAGGATCGAGCGGATCTGGCTGCGAACGGTCGGCAACGACACGAACGACTCGCGCGAGATCTGCTGGGCCGTCTTCCCTCGCATCAACGCCAAGAGCACCTCGCGCTCTTTTGGGGTCAAGCGCTCGAAGCGGCTTTGAGGAGCCTCCCCCATGTCCAGCCTCCTTGTCTTTCGGGAACTGCCAATTGTCCAACTGATATGGAGTAGCCCAGCGCCGTTACGGCTACTAACCGCAGGCGCGGCACTTTGTCGGTTCCTCCAATAAGAGCCCACCGCTCGTTGCGCCGTTCACGGCACCGAGGGGGACCTGACCGAGCTCTTCTCGGCCCACAAAAAAGATAGCTCCGTCTATGGCTCCAGGACATGGGCCCTTTGGCCCATTGTTGGCCTAAAGAGATAGCCCATCGTAGGGATCCGAAGGTCGTCGGCCCTTGGCAGGCAACCGCTCAAACCTGGCGAAACTGAGCTCCATAGGGAGGGCGCCTCAATTTTTGAGACAGAAGGACAATAAACGCTGGAGGTGTCCTCGAAGCCTCTCTGAGCGCGGGCGCGCGCAGTCCGCAGGCCCAAGGCGAGCGAGGTCTCTCGACGCCGCTTCGTTGGCGGCCCCGCGGCGCCGGCGACGGCTCGGGCGCCCGGCGAGAGCTGGCACCTCCCCCCAGCCGGCCGAGCGTCAGCTCAAAATATTGACCGCTCGCGACACTACGAGCGCCACCGTTAGCAGCGAGGCGAGCGACTGCACCATAAACAACAACTTGGCCCACGCGCTGAGAGGCATCGTGTCCGTGGGGCTGAACGCAGTGGCGTTGGTGTAAGACGTGTAAAGGTAGTCGAGGAACCGAGGTGCCCAGCCGGGGGCCGCGCCCGGGGTGACCATTTGGGGGAACAAAAAGTCCGGCGCCCTGTGCTCTCGAGACAGCCGAGCTGCCGGCCCGCCACGGTCGAGCTCCCAGTACCACAGTCCGAAGACGATGACGTTGGTGAGCCAGATCGGCACCGACGCGAAGATGAGGGCCCGGCCCGCCTCGTGGGTGGTCCCGTTCACTAGCGACGCCACGAGCTCCCCTAAAGAGACGAGGTTCGACGCGTTGACGAGCGCTATCAAGACGATCGAGCCCGTACGCGCGTAGCGAGAGTCGTTGCTCGTGTGCCGGGGGTTGGTGACCAGCAGTACCAAGCAGAGGGCCCCTTCCAGCGTGGCCACGAGCCAGCGGGGCCCGAGCCCGGCGGTAACCCGCGCTGGCAGCACGACTTGGAGCGCGATGGCAACTAGCACCGCGAGGGTGGCCGGCCAGCGCGGCTCGTCCGGCGATGCGAGGCCCCAGGCACATGCCTCGTCGCTCGCTTCGGGAGGCGACCACTTGCTCGCTGGCTGGTAGCCAGCGTTACGTGTAGCCCCGGTCGGAGGTTTCCCTGCCATAAGACCAATCTTCGCGCGGGGCCCCGTACTGCTCGACGGCAGCGAGAGTGATGCGGTCGATGCCGGCTGCGCCGCCGTTGCGGCGCACCAGCTCCCACGCCCGCTCCAAGACGTCCCTGCGGTGGACTTTGTCATAGAGCGCGTGGAAACGTCGTCCGGGGCCAGCCTTGGCCGCCCGGTACAGCTTGCGTTGCAGTTCTTTAGATCTTGTCATCGGTGGGGATAGCCGCTCGGGCACTCACCAACCCTTCCCTGTTGCGCACGCACGAACGAAGTAGCGGCCCTTCCCATCACCGGCGGTTGTGCTGTCCGTCCGGCTCGAGCGGTACTACGGCCGCCTCCGACGCCATCCCGGCGCCTCGCCCACTTCCCGGCTCACCACCGGTTATAAGGCGCTGCTGTCCCGGCGGTCTCCGCAGCCGCCGGGCCGGGGAAGGCCTCCCCAGTTCCCGCCGTCACCGTCTGTACGTTCCGCGCCCTCTACGCCGAGGAGCTCTTCGGGGCTGTCATCCAGGCTCTCCACCCCTTCCATGGCCTTCACCCTGATGGACCGGGCTCGGCGCTCCCTTGGCCCCGATCGAGCCGGGCACAATAACGACGCGGCAGGCTTCACTTGATGTTACGGACCGCACAGTTGCTCCCCCTTCACAGGGCTTTCGACGCTGGGCTCCGACCCGGCCCGTTTCCAGGCCGAGCCGCCAGCCTGCTACCGGGCCTCCTGGCAGCTACCCGGACCGGGCTCACACCGGCAGGCGACGACGAGCTTCCGATCAGGTCATGTCACTCGATATAGGTACCTCCTGATCTCTGGGCGCACTCCACGGACGTGGTGTACGGGATCGCCCCCTCCGCCGGCTGGCGGCGGAGGTCCACCAACTGGGGCGGCCACCGCGTGGTCCTTTGAAGAAGGCACTCAACCAGGTCAAAGGAGGGGCACGAT
>Ga0070737_10002705_pt1 | contig 20534 bp, 24 predicted proteins | sample Coa_R1_10_FD_66438 | JGI IMG/M metagenome (GOLD analysis project Ga0070737, IMG submission 66438) | Surface soil microbial communities from Centralia Pennsylvania, which are recovering from an underground coalmine fire - Coalmine... | ecosystem: Environmental > Terrestrial > Soil > Unclassified...
TCCGCCCGACGGTGGGTCCCTCTCGAGCCGCCCACGCCGCGATTCGCGCCACCTGCCGATCCGGGTCGGGGCGCCGATCCGCAGCGGACCCGCGGGCGGGGAGAGCGGTCCTGCCGGCCGGTGGCCGCTGATCCTCCCCCAGGATCCGTCCGCCAACCCGCCGTGCCGGGACGGGGGAGCGTGCCCGACCGGAGCCAGCGGGAAGCGGTCACGGGATGGATCCCTTGCTCTCGTGCCCACTGCTTCAAGCTCACGATAGCCAGCTATCGCGCACGGTTTGGGCAACGGTTAGTCACCCAGCTCCCCCGGCCGGGACCAGGACCACGAGCTCAGCCCCCGGGTCCGTGGCCACGATCTCGACGCCCCTGGCCCGGAGGGCAGGGCTCTCCGTGGTGAGGTCGGCGACGACCAGGTGCTGTCCATCGGCCCCTCCTCCAGCACGCCTCGGCGTCCGAACGCACAGGCCACCGGCTCGAGGCGCCCGCCGCCCGCACCGCGGAGCGGCAAGCATCCCATGGCGACCACCACATCGTGGGCCTTGGGGCAAGTCCGGCTAAACGATCGGTCCATCCTCCCCTCCCCGCCGGAAGGGGGGCGCATCGGACGAGATAGCCCCAGCGCCGCCCCACTGTCGGGGCCGTGGGGGGCCAGCCTGCCCGGCCTCCGCGTCAGGCCCGGTCGCGATCGTTGACACGACCTTGAGCCATCAGCGCGCCTGGGATCTCCGCCACGCCAGCGGCGGCCCGAGGCGCGGCTCCAGCAACCCCGGGATCTCGCCCGGCCACGGCATACGACCGACCGCATGCTTGTCAAAGACCAGCTGCTCGTCCGCCGTGACCCGGAAAACCCCCTTGGTGCCGCTCCTCAGCTCAAGGCCGGTCAGGACCGGCGCCCACCGCTCCAGGATCTCAGCCGCCACCCGGACGGCGTCGTCCATGTGGTCTCAAGGGACGCACCACTCGATGGCGACATGGTGCCGTGGATCGATCATCTCGACGTCTAGAACCGGTGCGGCACGGCCCCGCTTCCCACGGGCGCTCCTGGGCCGACCCAGATCGAGGATGGAAAGCAAAAGCGTCAAGGTGTAGTCTGGAGGTACCAGCGGTGGCTGGGAGATCGTGGGCGGGAAGGTGAGACCTCGGGGGTGAGCATAGAGGAGGCGGGCCAGCACCCGAACGGCCGGCTGCGGCTCCAGCGGCGCCGGCGTGGCTGGTCCCAGGAAGAGGTCGCCGCGGGCCTGCACCGCGTCGCGGCTGCGTTGGGTGAGCCCGAGCCGGGCGTCGACGCGACCATGGTCAGCCGCTGGGAGCGGGGCAGCCGGCGCCCACGCCCGCGCTACGTGCGGCTGCTCTGCCGGCTCTTCGACCTGCCCGCCGAAGAGCTCGGCCTGGTCGATGATGACGCGGAGCTGTTGCCCGCGTCGTGGTCCACGGCCGGCGAGGAGGCGAGGCGCCGAGACCTCCTCCGCGAGCTGGCAGGGCTGCTCCGCCTTGCCCCCCTGCCGCCGGCAGCCAAGCCTTCCGGGTCGGAGCCCTGGGAGCGGCTGGCGCGGGCTCTCCGCCGGCCGGGCCAGGTCGACCCTGCGACCGTCGAGGCCCTGGAGCAGGTGACCGTCGCCCTCCAGAGCCTGGAGCCCACGGTGGTGAGCTCGCATGTCCTGCTCGGCCCGGTGATCGGGCACCTGGAGGCGATCACCAACCTGCTCCAGGGATCGTTGCCCTCGTCGACCCGCAGGCGGCTGTGCTCGCTGGCTGGCCAGACCGCAGGCCTGGCAGGGGCGCTGAGGTGGAACTTGGACGATTGGGACGAGGCCATGGCCTACTTCCGGGTTGGCATGGAGGCGGCACGGGAGGCGGAGGATCGTGCCCTGGGCGCCTACCTCATGGCCCGGGCCGCCTGCCGGCCCCCGCACCGCGAGGACCCGGCCTCCCGTCTCCGGCGCCTGCGGCAGGGCTGGTACGGCTTCACCCCGGCCGACGCCTGGCCCTCGACCCAGGTCTGGCTGGCGGCCAAGGAGGCGGACGCCCACGCCCTGCTGGGGCGAACCGAGGACTGCCTGAGGGCGCTGGATCGCGCCGAGACCCTCCTGGGGCGGTTGGACGAGAGCGGGTCGCGACCGCTACCGCCACTGATCGGCGAGACCTGGCTGGCTGGGGAGCGGGGGGCCAGCCTGGCCAAGCTGGGCCACACCGACGAGGCCCGGGTGCTCCTCCGACAGGTGCTGGCCACGCTGGGCCCCACCTCCGACCGCGACCGGCTCTGGCTGACGGCGGCGCTCGCCTTCACCTTCGCCACCGACAACGAGCCCGAGGAGGCCTGTCGGGTGGCGGGTCCGGCCCTCTCCCACGCCGCCGCCACCCACCTGCGCCCGGTGGTCCACCTGCTGGGGGTGGACTTGCTGCGTGCCCTGGGTCCGCATCGCGACCGCCCAGCCGTCCGGGAACTCGAGGAACAGGCAAGGGGCCTGCTCGCTCGCCCGGGGCTGCAGCCGGCAGGCGCGCAGTCCCTGCCCAGCCGGTCCTGAGCGGCTCCCGCCGAGGCCCCGTCCCCCCGTCCCCCGGTCCTCAGGCCGACACCCGATCGAGGTTGCTCCCATCGCCGTGGCCGAGGTCGCGCCCGATCACGATCAGGAGCTCTCGGCCGTCCTTGACGATGGGCAGGCAATCGAACGAGAAGAACCCGGCCTGACGACGCAGACGCAGGGTCAGCTCCCATCCCCGGCGACGACGGAACGGCGGGCGGAAGGCGGCGACCGCCTTGGCCCGGTCATAGGGCTCGACGAAGTCGACGAATGACCTCCCGGGGAGCCGCTCACGCACCGTCCCGGCACCATGGGCCAGGACCACGTTGGCGTCGACGATCTTGCCCTCGGCGTCGAGGATGGCGATGAGGTAGGGCAGGAAGTCGGCCACCGACCGCCAGGTCAGGTCCACCTGCTGCAGGCGTCCGTCGCCGACCGATGTGGCCGCGGCCTGGGATCGGTGCTCGACCGCGGGCAGCGCCAGCAGCCCCCGGGCCGCCTGCACCGCCACCTTGAGGGTGAGGCCCCTGACCGCGACCCCGTTGACCACCTCTCGGAGCAGCTCGATGTCCTCAACGGTGTAGCGGCGTTGCCCGGAGGCGGTGCGCCGTGGACGGAGGATGTTGTGCCGCCGCTCCCATGCCCGCAGTGTGTGCGGCGAGAACCCGATCATCGCCGCCACCTCGCCGATGGTGTACTCGGCCGCGCTCATGATCGCGCCCACCGGCGGGCCAGGACGGCGCCAACGCGGGCGTCGGCCCCGTGCCCAACCGCGCCCACCCTCTGCCAGAGCTCGGGGTAGCGGTTGAAGGCCCTACCTCCCACCAGCACCGGGATGCCGAGCGTTCGGATCGCGCCCACCACCTGCGCCGCCATGTGGGGGGACGGAAGGTACCCGGCAGAGAGCCCCACCAGCTGAGGCCTCACACGCTCGGCCAGCGCCACCAGGTTGCTCCCGTCGACATCATCGACGTCCACGACCTCCACCTCCCATCCCTCGTCCTCCAGGACAAGGGCGAACATCCGCAGGCCTAGGAGGTGACGGTCGCCCGGCAGGAGGGCCAGGAGGCACCGTGAGCCCCGAGGCACCGGCGTCCCCGCAGGCGTGGGCGGCATGCGCTCGACCAGGCCCTCCACCAGGGTCGCGGCCCGCCGCTCGTCGTCGAGCTTGATCTGGCCCTGGTACCAGATCTCGCCGACCTCGTACAGCGCCGGCTGCAACAGGTCGGCGAAGACCGCCATCCGGGTCCGGACCCGAGCCAGGAACCGGTCGCACAGGTCGATCGCACGATCGCCGTCACGGGCAAGCAATGCCTCCACGAGGCACCGCACCGGAGGTCGACGGCCCCGCCATGGCGCCACCGTGGCGGTGCCGCGGGCGAGGGCGAACTCACCAGGTATCTCCACTTGTCTCTTCCAGGTACTCCCTTGCCGCCTGGAAGCTCCCTGCCAGGCAGGTCACCCCGTCAGCCTGTCACAACAACCCACAGAACAATTGATATCTTAGTCGTCGAGATAACTTCCTGCCATCGGTGCGATCGAGCCGGGGGAGCGCCCTCCATCGATGGCAGGCCCGAAGAGGGGGCCCCACAAGGCGGGGGCGACGGGCTAACGTAACCTCCCATGCGACGTGCGCTGAGGCGCAACCTTCCCGTCCTCGCCCTGCTCCTGCTGGGGATCGTCGCCATCCGGTACTTCGAGGGGCACCGCCCGAGCCTCCAGGTCGCCCAGCACCAGTCCATCGCCTACGGTCTGGCCCTCTTCGGGGGTGGGCTCACCCTGTTCGGTCTGCTGCAGCTCCTCTGGCAGGCCGGCCGGGATCGCGGCACCGTCCGCACGATCGGCACCGTCGTCGAGCACGAGCTGGTCGGCTCGCGCCCCCATCCCGTCATCCGCTTCGAGACCGGGGAAGGCCGAACGGTCACCTTCCGCTCCCCCGCTGGCGGCGACCCTGCCTCCTGCCCGGTCGGCACCCCCGTCCCGGTGACCTACCCTCGCGACGAGCCCGAGCAGGCGCTCGTCTACCGCCCCGGGGCCTCCTGGATCATCCCGGCGGTGGCGCTGGTGGTGGGGCTGGGGCTGCTCGCCGCCCTGCTGGTCGCCCTCCTCGGCCTCTGAGCCCACCGACGGACCGAACGCCCGAGGCGGCGGGCGCGTCTAAAGGGGTGATGGAGACCAAGGGCAACCAGCGTCGGCAGGAGACGCCGGGAGGCGGGATGGGTGATGAGGAGCGATTCCCACTGGGCTGGGGAGATCGGAGGGTGCCGCTGCACACCACGGTCTCCTTCTACTACGCGAACGAGACGACCCTCGACCGCGCCCTCTCCTTCCTCCGCGTCGGCCTCGACGAGCCGGGCACCTTCTGCGTCGCCGTGGCCGGGCCGGGGTACGACCGCACGCTCCTGGAGGAGCTGCAGCGCACCTACCGCGGCGAGCTGCAGGCGGTGGTCGAGGAGGGCAAGCTCGACGTCGTCACCGACCTCTCATCGTTCGAGGCCGTCGCCACGGCCATGGTGGAACGGATGGACCGCGCCCTGGCGCGCGGGTTCCAGCGGATCCGGGCCCTGGGGCTGGTGGCCTGGGGCCAGCCGGACTGGCTGGACCTGGCCGCCCTCAAGCGCTGTGAGGAGGCCGCCAACATGGTGGCGGCCAGCTACCCGGCCTTGATCATGTGCGTGTACAACGTGCCCCAGTTGGTGGGGGAGGCGCTGGGGGAGTCCGTCGAGGAGCCCACCGTCTTCATCAACGAGCACCGAGAGCCACCCCCCACGGCCTGAGCCCGGGCCCTCACACCACCGGTTCAGGCAGGCCGGCGGAGGGCGATGCTGGGACCGCTCGCGGTGTCGTCCCGATCCAGGACGATCCCCTGCAAGGCCCGGCTCACGCGCGGCGAGAGATGGAGGAGGTCGACCTCCTGGTCGGTCAGGACGTCATCGTCCTCCCGGGGACGGTCGAAGACGAGCCGGAAGCGCTGGCCCACGAGTTCCAGGCGAAGCACGCAGCCTTTGGGGCGCTCGAGCGAGCGCAGCAGGTCCCGAGCTCCCTCGGTCAGGTCCATGGGCTGATCCATCCCACCCGGTTGTCACGAGCCATGATAGTAACGACGGCGCCGATATGTTACCTCTGCTGGTGGCATTGCCTCCGGGCACCGGCGCGCCATTGTCGCCCACCTCTCGGTCGCGGCGCCGTCCCGAGCGGGGTCAGGCTCGCCCGCGCAGCCAGCCCAGCAGGCCTTGCACCTCTCGCTCCATGCGGCGCAGGAACGGCTTTCCCCACAGCCCGATCGAGAGCAGGCCGCCGAACACGGCCGCGGCGTCCACGCTCTTGCGACCCTGCTTGGCCCAGTACTCGTCGCGGAGGTCCAGCCAGAGCGCGAACTCGTCCAGGGTCAACGCGGAGGCCAGGCCATACGCGGCCGCGGTCGCCGAGGAGGCCGGCCGTCGCCGCCAGGGATCGACGCCGACCAGGAGCAGCCACAGGTACCCGGTCCCGAGCAGGCCACCGATGCCGAAGACCAGGTGATGGAGGTGGCGGCCGCCAACCGAGAGGTTCCGGAACGGCCCCACACCGGCTCGGATGGCGTGGGTGATGGCCCGGGCACCAGCGAAGCCGGCGAAGAACGCCACCGAGCCGAGGAACATCCGCTCACGCCGTGGGCTGCCCTCGAAGGCGATCCGATAAGCCCGACGGGGCGAGAACGGTCGCCTCGACGACCCGCCCGGCGGGGCCTGCCCGGACACCGCCGGACGGGGCTGGCCCCTCAGCCCAGGGCTCGCCCGCCCCTGCCCGTCCCGGCCGCCGAAGGCTCCACCCACCGGCTCATCGTAAGCGAGAGGGGGCGCCGGCCGTCTAGGGGGAACAGCCCCGGGCCAGCCGTCCGGGCGCTCGATCGGCGGCGTGCTCCACGCCGCCGAGATCGAGCAACCATGCCCGGCAGAGGTGACGAGGCCCTCATGCGTCGGCGTCGAGTCTAGTTGACGACGTGCAAAATCGTCAGCAACAGGGGCACGGCGGCCACCAGCGCGCTCAGGGGCTGCCACCGCCCAGCGGGCCTCGCAGCCCGGCCAGGGCGCGCTCGACGCAGTCGTGACAAGCAGGGTCGTAGAGCCAGTAGAGGGCGCCCGCCGCGACCGTGGCGGTCACCACGTGCTCGAGCCAGCTGCCGGTGCGGAAGGCCAGCACCCCCGCCAGCACCACCCGCCGTCGGGAGAGGGGCCACAGCAGGGGGACGCCCTCCTCCGTCAGCCCATCGGCGAGAAGGTGGGACAGGCTCCCTGCGACCACCACGGCCGCGAACAGCGGACGGCCCGGCGCCTCGCCCAGCGCCCAGGCCTCCACCCCATAGGCGACCATCCCCAGCGCCAAGCACCAGGCCAGGGAATGGGTGAGACCACGGTGCCCGGGGGTCATCCGATGCCACCAGCGGGGCAGCCGTCTCCCCACGATGGAGCCGGGGGTGTCGACGTCGGGGGCCAGCCCTGCCACCCCGCCCACCAGGGCACCGGCAAGGAGGTCGCCGTGAAGGGCCCTCGCCACCGCAACCCCAGCGACGGCCCCGATCACGACGTGGCTGTAGCCAAGCACGGTGCACCCCCTCCCGAGCTGATCCACGGGCCGGCCCCGGCCCCGGGAGGGCAAGGGTACCCGATCCTCGCGGGGGCAGGCCCCCCGGACCCGGGGGTGGGCACCAGGCCCGGGGGCCCCGGCGCTACCCCCACCAGCGGCGGAGCCGGAGCCACTGCCGTTGCAGCGACGCCCCCAGCGGCGGCCGCTCCGGTGATCGCCACGGCTCCCGACGGCGGGGGGGAGGGAAGCGTCGCATCACCTCCTCGTAGGCCGCCACCTCCTCCTCGGGTCGCCCCAGGTCCCCCAGCCGCACGGCTCGGTTGTAGGCGGCGCGGGCGACCAGCTCCTCGATCGTGGGCCGACGGAGGCCACCGAAGCGTCGGATCACCTCCTCGTAGGCGGCCACCTCCTCCTCCCGGCGGCCCATCTCGCCCAGCGCGATCGCCCGGTTGACCCCGGCCCTCGCCGCCCACTCCACGAGGTCGAGGTCGGCCTCGTCCCCGCATCGGTCGGCCACCTCTGCGTAGGCGGCGAGCTCCTCCTCTCGACGTCCGGCCTGGGCCAGGGCGACCCCTCGGTCGTAGAGGGCCGCCGCAACCCATCGTCGCAGGCCGGGGTCGGTGGCATCGCCGAAGCGACGAACCACCTCCTGATAGGACTCGAGCTGGTCCTCGAGCCGGCCGAGCGCGCCCAGCCGGATCCCGCGGTCGAGGAGGGCCATGGCCGCCACCTCCAGCAGCGCCGGCTCGGCGGCCCCGTGGAGACGACGCAGGGCCTCGTCGTAGGCGGCGAGTTCCTCGTGGTGACGGCCCAACCCGCCCAGGGTCAGGCCCTTTCGGACCAGCGCCCTCGCCACCCAGACCAGCACCTGGGGGTCGGTCGTCCCCTGGAAGCGGCTCACGAGCTGGTCGTAGGTCGCGAGCTCCTCCTCGGCACGCCCGAGCTGTCCCAGGGCGAGGGCCCGGTTGTAGAGGGCGGCCGCCACCCAGACGGCCACGGCCGGGCGGGTCGAGGTCCCGAAGCGACCGACCAGGTCGTCGTAGACCGCTATCGCCTCCGGCAGGCGCCCGAGGCCGCCCAGCCGCACGCCCCAGGCATAGTGCGCCTGGGAGACCCAGTCCTCCAGGGCCGGGTCCTCGCCGGTCTCCCACCCCGCCAGCTCTCGGTAGACGATGATCTCCTCGTCGTGGCGGCCCTGGCGTCCCAGGGCGTAGCCCTTGTCGTAGAGGGCGGCGGCGACCCAGCGCAGGAGCGCGCGGTCGGCGGAGCCGGTGAACCGTCGAAGCACCTCGTCGTAGGCACGGATCGCCGCCTCGTGACGGCCCAGCCCGCTCAAGGCCACCCCCTTGTTGCAGAGGGCCATGGCCACCGTCTCCAGCACCTCCGGGTCGGAGGAGGTCACGAACCGGCGGGCCACCTCGTCGTAGGCACGGATCTCGTCCTCGACCCGGCCCAGCCGTCCGAGGGCGACTCCCCGGTTGTAGAGGGACCGGGCCACCCAGGCGTCGGGAGTGAGAGGCCGCCCCGATCCGATCGTGGACCCCTGATCCACGGTCCCCTCGCCGACCATCCCCGCACCACCTTAGCCAAACTGCCGGGCCTCCCGTGCCCGGCCCGGGCGGGGCTCAGCTCGGGCAGGTCTCGCGGAAGAGGTCGATCAGCTGATCGTCGTCGTCGGCGGCCTGGCGAGCCCAGCGATCGTGCTCGGCCTGGGTCTCGCCCGGCGCCGAGGGCGGCTGGCCGATCGCCTGCTCGTGGAGCTGCCTCGCCTCCTCGAGCAAGGCCATGGCCCAGGCGCACCCGTCGGGGGTGAGCGTGCCCGAGGCGCGATCGTAGCTTCCGGGGGGTGGCGTGGCCGGGTCGTCCTGGGCCCCGGCCCGATCCCGACAGACAGTGACCTGCACCAACCGCTCAAGCTGCTGCCAGCGGGCCGGATCGGGGGTTGGCCCGACGCCGTCCGACTCCCCCTCGCGCTCCTTCTCGAGCACGACCACCGCCCACCGACACCGGAGCGGCGTCCATGTCGACGAGGGCTGCGGTGCCGGCGCGCTGGCCGAGGGCGAGGCGGGAGCCGATGGGATGGGGCTGGGGGAGGGGGTGATGGGCACGGTCACCGTGCCTTGGTACTCCGCCGTGCAGCCCAGCAGGGCGAGGCAAACCGCCACCAGGCCACCTCCGCGCCAGCCGGGGAACCGTCGCCAGGGCCACACCATCTCCACCCCTGGATACGAGCCGGGGCCAGGCTCGGAGCAGCGGCAGGGCCAGGGAGGCCCGGGACGGGCTCAGGCGGTGGAGGGTCGATCCTGGGCGAGGCCCAGGCCGATCCGCTCAATGGCCCCCACCACCAGGTCCCAGAAACGATCCACGTCGAGCCAGACGGCCACCCTGGCGTTGAAGGCGCGGTCGGGCGAGGGCCGGAAGTCAGTCACGGTCATGCCCGAGGTCCACCGCCCCTGGGTCTCCACGGCGACGAAGGCCTCCACGCACCCGACGCAGGCTGGCTCGATCACCCGGGCCACGGCGCAGGGATCGTGGAGGGGCGGGTCGCGCTCGAACTCCTCCCACCCGACGCCGAGGCCGAGGCCAGGCGACGGCTGCGGTCGGTGACGCCCACGGTACGCCTCCAGCATCTCGACCACCACCTGGGAGAGGGGGCTCCCCAGGCGGAGGACCCGATCCACGACCGCGGGCGTCACCCGTGCCTGGCGGGTCAGGTCGAGGCCGACCATGGTCAGGGGCCAGCCGGCCTCGAAGACGATCGCCGCCGCCTCCGGGTCGACCAGGAGGTTGAACTCGGCGGCCGGGGTCTGGTTGCCGCGCGTCGCCGAGCCGCCCATCAAGACCACCTCCCGGACCCGGGACACGATCCGCGGCTCGCGCCGGACGGCCAGGGCGATGTTGGTCAAGGGGCCGGTCGGGACCAGCGTGACCTCGCCATCGGAGGCCAACACCAGGTCGATGATCAGGTCCACCGCGTGCACGCCGGCCAGGGGGACGTCAGGCTCGGGCCACGACGGGCCGTCGAGGCCGGACTCGCCGTGGACGTGAGCGGCGGTGATCAGCTCGCGCAGCAACGGCCGATCGCAGCCGGCGGCGACGGGGACGTCCCGGATGCCGGCGACGGTGCAGACCCGACGAGCGTTGAGAGTGGTCCGGTCCAGGGTCTGGTTGCCGGCGACGGTGGTGATGGCCAGCAGCTCGACCGCCGGGTCGCCATGCGCGAGCAGGATCGCGATGGCGTCGTCATGGCCCGGATCGCAGTCCAGGATTACCTTCCTCGGCATGATCCCTCCATCATGGTCGCGGCGGGTCGGGCACGAGCGCCGGGTCGTCCCGGACCCCAGCTGCCGCCTGCAGCTCGCGCAGGAAGCGCTCGCCCGGCAACCGGAGCGCGATCGGGATGGTCGCCGCCACCACCGCCACCTGCAGCATCAGGGCCATCCCCAGGCCAAGACGGTCGGCCAGCGCCCCCGTGACGGGCACGCCGACGGCGCCGGTGACGAAGGCGGGGCCGAGGATCAGGCCGGTGGCCAGCCCGGCGCGCCCCCGCATCAGCTCCTGAGCCATCATCAGGGTCAGGGGCGCGGTCGAGGCCGCCAACCCGCCCACCAGGATCGCCCACAGGAACCCCAGGGGGCCGGGGATGGCCACGAACAGCCACACCGCCGGCACGCTGAGCACGAGCGAGGCCAGGATCACGGCCTTGCGGCCGTGGCGGTCGGCGATCGCCCCGCACCCGACCGTGCCCAAGGCGCTGGCCAGGACCAACGTGGTGGCGAGCGGCCCGTAGAACCAGGGCGGGTAGCCGAGCAGGTGGTACCAGGTCGGGGTGTAGGCCTGGAGGGTCATGACCGTCCAGTTCCGGGAGGCCATCGTCGCCACCGTCGCCGCCAGCGGGAGCAGGGGGATCGAGCGGAGGGGCACGGCGGGGCTGGAGCCATGGGGGAGGCCACGGCCCGGCCGCATGGCCAGCAGCAGGTAGACGGCGATGGCGAGCCCTAGGGGGGCCACAGCCGCGGTCCCGCGGTCACCGAAAGCCCCCAGGACGAGCACGCCGATCAGCGGACCGACGGCGACCCCGACCGTGCCACCGGTGACGTACACCGACATGGCGGTGTTGGCCCCACGGCGGGGCAGCAGCCCGCGGACGGTCATGGCCCCGAAGGGGTGGAAGGCACCCGAGCCCAGGCCGGAGACGGCCGCCATCGCCACCAGCAGCCAGAAGGTGGGCACGAGCCCCACGAGGGCGAAGGTGCTGGCCGTCCAGACCAGGGCCAGGCCGGTGAGTCGGGTGCCGAAGCGATCCGCCAGAACCCCGAAGAAGGGCTGGGAGAGCGAGGCGGTGCCGCCATAGGCCAGGCTGACCAGCCCCACCGTGGCGAGGTCGACGTGGAAGCGATGGATGAGGAAGGGATAGAGGACAGGGATCAGGCCGACGTAGTTGTCCACCGTGAAGTGGCCGAGCATCAGCGTGACCAGGCCACGGTTGCGGAGGGCGAGGAGAACGTCGCTCACCCTCCTTCCCCCCTGGCGGGGAGACCGAGGTCTGCCCGGGCCAGCGGCACGGGCAGGGGAGCGGCGCCGCCGGCCTCAGCGCTCACCCCGGCCTCCCGGGACCGGCCCGCGGGCGCGGAATAGGCCGGTGCGGTCACTGGTTGCCAGTGCAATGATTGCAGGCACAACGACGCGTTCAAGGAGGATGCGCCGGTGAAGAAGACCTTCCAGTTCGACCCGACCCACACTCGCATCGGCTTCGCCGCGCGGCACATGATGGTGGCCACCGTGCGCGGTCAGTTCCGATCCTACTCAGGGACGATCGAGGTGGAGGACGACGACCTCACCTCGGCCAAGGCGGAGGTGACCATCGACGCGGCCAGCATCGACACCGGGGTCGGCGATCGCGACAACCACCTCCGCAGCCCCGACTTCTTCGACGTCGAGCACTATCCGCAGATCCGATTCCGGAGCACGCGGATCGAGCCGCTGGGGGACGGGCAGTACCGCGTGCACGGTGACCTGACCATCCGGGACGTGACCCGGCCGATCGAGCTGACGGCCGAGGTCGAGGGCCCGGTCGCTGACCCTTGGGGCAACGAGCGCGCCGGCATCAACCTTCAGGGTCGGGTCAGCCGCAGCGAGTTCGGCCTGCGGTGGAACGCCCTCCTGGAGAGCGGGGGCGCTGTGGTCGCCGACCAGATCCGGCTGGAGATCGACGCCGAGGTCGTCCGCGCCAAGGAGCCGACCACGGCTGGGTGAGCGAGGGCGGGAGGGCGCCTGGGCTGGGCTCCTCCCGCCACCCCGCCTCACCCGGGCGGGGCCCTTAGGAGCCACTTCGGGCCGCCTCCAGGTCGGTCAGGTGAGCCTCAAGCGAGGCGGCGCTCAGCTGGCCGGCATAGCGTCCTTCGATGGTGCCGTCCGGCCAGACGAAGACTGTGGTGGGAAGGCCGGCGATGGCGTAGGCATCCCCCACCTGCCCGCTGTCGTAGACAACCGGCAGTCGCACCCCGAGGTCGGCCAGAAAGCGGTTGGCGGCGTCGGCCCCATCCCGCTCGTCGACCAAGAGGAACCGTACCCCGGGATGTCGCTCGGAGGCGCGCTGGAGGAGGGGGAGCTCCTGGCGGCAGGGGACGCACCACGAGGCCCAGAAGTTGATCACCAGCGGGTGACCGCGGAAGTCCTGCGGACCCAGGGTGCCCCCCCCGGGCGGGGAGGCTGAAGGTCGGGGCTTCGCCCTCGGATGGGCTTGAGACCGTCGCCATCCGCTGTATGGCCTGGATCGCGTCCACCACCTGGGGCGCTCCCCAGCCATCGCCACCCGAGGCGAGCAGCTGACGTCCCTGTGCATCGAGCTGGTCGGCGAGGGATGGGGGCAGGCTCGCGGCCAGGTGGGGGATGCCCTCCTCACGGGCGCGGACGAAGCCGTGGTCGTCCACCACCAGCAGCAGCCCCGTCGCCATCTCCCCTCTGGTCGGCTGGAGGCCGAGGCGGCCCCAGAAGTCGACGAGCGCGCCGGGGTCCCCGGTGGCCAGGGTCCAGCTCACCCCCACCCGCTGGGCGTAGGCCCGGAGCGCCGCGGGGGTGTCATCCCAGGGGTCCACCGTGACCTCGGCCAGGATCACCGAGCTCGGCAGCTCTCGGCGCAGCTCGAGGAAGAGGCCGGCATAGATGGGACAGGCCTCCCGGCAGGCGGTCAAGAAGGGCGCGAGGACCAGCTCGTGGCCGGCGATGCGGGCGTTGTCGAAGGGATGGCCGTCCTGGTCCACCAGCCGGAAGGTGGGGAGGGCCAGGAACTGACCCGAGAGCTCGTTGAGGCCGAGGCTGAAGGCCTGGTTCCCAGCGTAGACGCCCGCGGTCGCGAGGTGGCCGCCGGAGACCGCCAGGAGCAGCGGCTCCACCTGGCCGGCGACGACCCGGAAGTCGATCGACTCGGCGTCGCCGCCGAGCCGGAGGGCGTCATAGGCGCCGGCCGGGGCCGGGCCTTGGTAGACGGTGAGGAAGCGAGGGGCCGCCGGCACCGTCCCCGAGACCACCCCCAGACGTCGCCACCCACCGGTCGCGGCATGGACCTCCAGCCCCGCCCGGGACAGGTGGTCAGGGACCCGCGCGGCGACCGACACCACCAACGTCCCCGCGGCGCCCCCACCGCTCAGGCCACGCCAGGCGAGACCGATCGCCAGGACGGCGACGAGCACCAGCCCGGCCCCCAGCGCCAGCCGCACTCGCACCAGGGATGAGTCTACGGGCGCCGGTCCCATCCTCGCAGCGGCGACGGGGAGGCCGGTCCCGAGCTCAGGGGCGACTGGCCTCCCCGCCCGCCGGGGCCTTGGCCGTGGTCTCACCGCGGGAGCGGCGTTGGGCTCGCGCCTGCGCCCAGACCTCCAGGATGCGCTGCACCGCGGTCAGGTTGGTGAGGATGGCCAGGAGCGCGATCACGATCCCGAGCAGGGAGGCGTTGCCGATGACCAGCCCGATCACGGTCACCACCACCCGCTCTGGCCGGGCGAAGAGGCCGGAGTCGCACTTGAACCCGAGCGACTGGGCCCGGGCCCGCACGTAGGAGACGAGGAACGAGCCCCCCAAGGCCAGCAGGCAGGCCAGCACCCACCACCGCATGACCGGGCCGGGCTGCCCGAGGAAGTAGGCGCCGATCCCCACGTACACGGCCCCCTCCGAGTAGCGATCGAAGGTGGAGTCGAGGAAGGCTCCGTAGGGGTAGCTGCGCTTCGTCGCCCGGGCCAAGGCGCCGTCCAGGATGTCGAAGGTGCCGCCGATGGCCAGGACGATCCCGGCGGCGAGCAACGCGCCCACGCCGGCCAGGATCGCGGCGGCGACGGCGAGGGCGGTGCCAGCGATGGTCACGTGGTTCGGCGTCACCGGCAGGCGGCCGATGACGAGCGCGAGCCGCTGCGCGTAGCGCCTAACCCACGCCTGAAAGCGGGCCGTGAACACGCCGCACCTCCTTGCTGTCCCTCGATGCCCCATCCATCAGGTGCTCCTCCTGCCAGATCCTCCGCGCCTCCTGGTAGACCTCGAGGATCTGGGAGGCGATCACGCGCCATGCGTACCGTTGCGCCTTGACCAGCCCTCGCGCCGCCAGGCGTTGCCGGAGCAGGGGGTCGCGCGCGAGGACCGTCAGCGCCTCGCCGAGCGCGATCGGGCTCTTGGGTCGCACCGTGAGGCTGTCCACGCCAGGCTCCACCACCGACAGGTATCCCGGGATCTCGGTGGCCACCACCGGCAGCCCCGACGCCATCGCCTCGAGCAGGACGATGCCGAAGCTCTCGCGCCCGGTGGCCGGGGCACAGAAGATGTCGGCGCTGTTGTAGAACCGCGGCAGCACCTGGTCCGGCACGTAGCCGGGGAGGACGACGTTCTCCAGCCGATGCCGGGAGATGAACGACTCGACCATGCCCCGGAGCGGGCCGTCGCCGGCGATGATCAGACGGCTCCGAGGCACCCTGACCCGCAGGTAGCGGTAGGCCTGGAGCAGATCGCGAAGCCCTTTTCGCTTCTCCAGGCGACCGACGAAGAGCACGTTGACGCAATCGTCGCGTAGATGCCGGATGGGCGGTTGCCCGGGCCGGAAGCGTTCGGTGTCAACGCCGTTGGGGATGACGTGAGGGCGCAGCTCAGGGAAGTAATGGCACACAAAATCCCGGGCCGGCTCGCTGACCGCGATGGTGGCCTGCAGGTGCCGGATGTAGCCACGGAGGATGGAGCGCCCGTAGTAGTACCCGATGTTCGAGGTGGCGAAGGCGTGGAACGTGCCCACGTGGGGCGCATGCCGCCAAGGCAGCAAGGTCAGCGGGAGGGCAGGCATCAGCGGCTCGTGGAAGTGGAGGATGTCGAACCGCTCCCGCTCCAGGATCTCGCGGACCCGACGGGCCAGGTGGAAGCTGAGCGTGATCCGCGCCACCGAGTCGTTGACCCGGAGCGGGAACACCCGACCGATCCGATAGAAATCCGGGATCTCGGCCTCGGCCTCGCGACGGCTGGAGGGCGCGAAGGTCCGGACCTCGTGGCCCAGCTGCCGCAGCCAGTACCCGAGGTGCCGGAGGTGCTCCGTCACCCCGCCGGCATGGGTGTAGTCGTACGGCGAGACCAGCCCGACCTTCATCTGCTCAGTCTGAACCGTCTGGAGCCCTCCTGGCACCTCCAGCGGCCACGGGGGGCAGGTTCCAGATTCGATGCGGCATGTGCCACTGATCAGGGTGCGCCCTGATCATCTCCTCGAGACGCCGGACCAGCTGACAGGTCACCCTGCGCACATCCTCGACTCGATGACCGGTGGGCTCGGCGAAGATGGGAGGGTAGCCGATGGCCTGGAAGGTGTCGTCCGGCAACCGGTAGACGGTCACCGGCAGCAGCGGCGTCCCCCGGCGCAAGGCGATGGCCGCCGGCCCATCGGGAATGCGGGCGTGCCGGCCGAAGAAATCGACCACGATCCCAGTGCCCAGGATATCGCGGTCGATCGCGGTCACCACCATTTCCCCCTGCTCCAGCGCCTGGAGCACCTGCTTGAGGCCAGCCCTGGTGAGCGGGAGCACGCTGATCCCTAGCCGGGCGCGGGTACGCCGGTACCACTCGTAGAGCTCCCGCGGTTCTAGCTCCTCGGCGAAGAGGGAGACGGGGGCGACCGTGGCCGACCAGATGGCGGCGGCCACCTCCCACGAGCCCATGTGCGCCGAGACGACCAGCACCCCCCGGCGTCGGGCCAGGGCCTGGTCGAGGTACTCCACCCCCTCGACCTTGAGCAGCGGCCGCAGGTCCTCGATCCGCGCCACCGGGAGGCGCATCAGGTCAGCATAGGCCTTGGAGTGGTTGCGGAAGTTCTGCCGCGCGATCCGCCTCAGCTCCCGCTCGCTGAGGTCCGGCAGGGCAATCCGGAGGTTCTCCATCAGCGCCCCGCGGGCCCGGCGCGCGGACACGAACGCAATCCGGGCCGCCAGGACGGCCAACGCGTAGGCCCAGCGACGGGGCAGTCGCTGCGCCAGCCACTGCATGGTGAGGAAGGCTCGATACTGGATCACCGCACCGGCTCCGCCAGCACCTGCTTGAACGCGTACCACTGCTCCGGGCGCCGGCGAATATAGGTCTCGAAACGCTCCACCACCCGCTGCATCAGCGGCGCGACCGCCTCCTTCCCTCCGTGCTCCGGCGCTGGGATCGGCTCCCCGACCGAGACATGGTAGCGGCCGGGGGCCACTCGGTAGATGCCGGCCGCCACGATCGGGGCCCCCGTGCGGAGGGCGAAGGCCGCCGGGCCCGACGGGACCACGGCGCGACGGCCGAAGAACCGGACCGGGACTCCCCCTCCCCCGGGCGGAGGCAGATCACAGACCATCGCCACCAGCTTGTTCTCGCGCAGGGCACGTGACACCTCCCTGACCGCTGCCCGGCCGAGGGGGATGACCTCAAGGCCGAAGCGGGTGCGCGCCTCCACCACCGCCGCGTCCAAGGAACCGGGGAAGCGCTCCGCCACCGCCACGATGGGATAGCCGACGGCAGCGGCGTAGGAGCCTGCCATGTCCCAGGAGCCCATGTGCGGCAAGGCCATGATGCACCCTCGGCCGGCCTGGAGGCTGGCGGCGATCACCTCGTGCCCGTCGTGGGTCACCCGGGAGACCAACTCGTCCCGGGTCAGGCGGCCGAGGAGGAGGAAGTCGGCCAGCATCTCCCCGTAGCCCTCGAAGGCGCGCCGGGCCGTTTCCCGCACCCTGGGGTCCGACTCCGGCAGGTCGAGCACGGCCGCGTAGTTGCGGAGCGCATGGAGGCGCTGGGGGACGCTGAGCGCGTACCAAGCCCGCCCCCCGAGCTCCGCCAGCGAGTAACGGACGCCCGCCGGGGCTGCCCGGGCGATGCGGGCCGCCCCGGCGTAGCAGAGCGACAGCGGTCGAAGCGGGGCCGCCTACCGAGCCTCCGTGGCCGGCGCCTCCGCCACCCGCTGACGGCCGTACCTGGCGATGAACTCCTCGGTCAGCCGGCGCGCGTCGGGGTCCGTGTACTGATGGGGCGGGGACTTCATGAAGTACGCGCTCGGCCCCTCCAAGGCCCCAGAGAGCCCGTGGTCCAAGGCCAGCTTCGCGCAGCGGACCGCGTCGATCACGACCCCGGCCGAGTTGGGGGAGTCGTGCACCTCGAGCTTCAGCTCGACGTTCACGGGCAGGTCGCCGAAGCCACGGCCCTCCAGGCGGATCGAGGCCCACTTCCGGTCGCGCAGCCAGGGCACGTAGTCGGAGGGACCGATGTGGACGTTGTCCTCCCCGATCTCGTAGTCGAGCTGCGAGGTCACCGACCTGGTCTTCGAGATCTTCTTGGAGACCAGACGCTCTCGCTCGAGCATGTTCAGGAAGTCGGTGTTGCCGCCGAAGTTGAGCTGGTAGGTTCGCTCCAGCCGAACCCCGCGCTCCCGGAAGAGGCGGGCCAGTGTGCGATGCACGATGGTGGCCCCCACCTGGGACTTGATGTCGTCCCCGATCACCGGGAGCCCCCGGCTCTCGAAACGACCCTGCCAGTAGTGCTCCCGAGCGATGAACACCGGCATGCAGTTGACGAAGGCACAGCCGGCGTTCAGCGCCTGCTCCACGTACCACTTCGTGGCCTCCTCGGACCCGACCGGCAGATAGTTGACCACGACGTCGGCCCCGACCTCCTGGAGGATGCCAGCCACGTCGGCCGTCTCGCCGGGGGCCTTGCGGATGACCTCGCCCAGGTACTTCCCGATGCCGTCATGGGTCATGCCCCGCTCGACCCGCACGCCCAGGTGAGGGACCTCGCAGAACTTGACCGTGTTGTTCTGGCCAGCCCAGATCGCCTCCGACAGGTCCTTGCCGACCTTGTCGGCATCCACGTCGAAGGCGGCCACGAACTCGATATCCCGGACGTGATAGCCGCCGAGATCGACGTGCATGAGCCCGGGGACGAAGTCGTCGGGAGAGGCATCGGCGTAGTAGTGCACCCCCTGGATGAAGGAGGAGGCACAGTTGCCCACCCCCACGATCGCCACACGAACCTTGCCGTCACCTCGCGTTCGTCCGTTCATACCCTCACTCCGATTCGTTTCTTCTCGATCAGCATCTCCCAGAAGATGCGCTGGTGGCGTCGGATCGCCTCCTGATCGAGAGAGCAGTAGACCTGGCGACCCTCCCGGCGCTGCCGGACCACCCCGCCTCGCCTGAGCATCGCCAGGTGCCACGACACCCGAGGCTGGCTCATGTGCAGGCGGTCGGCCAAGCCTTTAACGCTCTCCTCCCCGACCTCGGCCAGGTGCTCGAGCATGCGCAGTCGGATGGGGCTGGCCAGGGCTCGGAAGTGGAGCGGCAGCTGCCGGAGCTGCGCCTGATCCATCGTCATTTCTTTATAGCACATATAACGAAAAAATTTTTCTTTATATATAACGTAATCAATAAACCTTTCTTTCTTCATGGATCCTCCCCAATGGATTGGAAGATTTCCACCAGCATCGGTATCCTGTCCAGTGACGTGCGAAGGCCATCGTCGGTCGAGCTGGCCACAGACATCGCGCAGGAGGCGAGGCAGCTCGGCCATCTCCAGCTGGACCTGGCCAAGCAGGAGCTGCGGGAGATCCTGGTCCGCAACGGCGCCGGCCTGGCGCTCGCCGCCATTGGCCTTGGCCTGCTCTCGCTGGCGGTCCTGGTCGCGCTCCCGGTCTTCCTGGTGCTCCACGCAGCCGATCGGGCGGCGGCGGCCCTGATCTGGCTCATCGTCGACGCCGGCCTGGGCACGCTCCTGATCGCGGTGGGGCTGACCCTGGCCCGACGGCTGCTGCGCGGGCCCTCGCCGCGTCGCCTGCTCCCTCGGACCTTCGCCGCCCTCCAGGAGAACCAGGCATGGCTCCTTCGTCAGCTGAGATCGAACGGCAGATAGCGGGACTGCGTGCCTCGATGGAGTCCAGGGTCGTGGAGCTACGTGAGCGAGGCCGGCGCAGCCTCGGGGCGGCGCGGCGAGCGGCGGTGGTCGGGCTCGGCGTCGGTGCGGCGGCTGGCCTGATCGTCGTCGGCGTCCTGGTGACCTACCGGCTGACCAGGCCACCCACCAGGGAGGAGCGCCTCCGGCGCTTGCTGCCACGACGCCCGGCGCTCCCCGTGCGGCACGGGCGTTCGGGCCGCCTGCCGGCCGTCCGCCTCTCCATCGGCGAGCGCCAGGAACCCACCCCGACCGGCATGCACCTGGCCGAGCGGCTCGCCGCCCAGGCGGCCCGGGCCGCCGCCAGCGCGGCGGCCGGCGCCTTCGCCGCCCGGCTGCTCAGAGGCCTCACCGAGCGCGAGCAGCGCTGAGGCGGGCCGCGCGACCGACCGGCGTACGCGAGACGCCCGAGAACGGCCGTCGGTCGGCGGCTTGCCCTCCGTCCGGGCCCCGATGGAGCATGGGGGGATGAGGCTTCTGGGCTGGGGCGAGCTGCTGCTGGCGATCGCCTTCGAGATCGCAGGGACGACCGCGATGAAGCTTTCCAACGGCCTCACCCGGCCCCTGCCCTCGATGGCGATCCTCGGCTGCTACACGGTGAGCCTCGCCCTCGCCACCCTCTCGGTCAGGACCATCCCCGTCGGCACCGCCTACGCCGTCTGGTCCGGGCTCGGGACCGTGGCCATCGTCACCATCGGCGCGCTCTGGTTCCAGGAGCCCCTGGGTGCGCTCAAGCTGGCCTCCCTGGCGCTGGTCATCCTGGGCGTGATCGGCCTCAACCTCACGGTCCTCCGCGGGCAATGACCATGGCGGGCTCCCTCACGGCCGTGGGGATCGAGCCCGCGCGCCGGCCGCCGGAGGCCCCGAGACCCCGTCCCGGCATCCGTGAAGCGTCACCGGAAGGCAGGCTCGAGGCACGGAGGATGACCGCACCCTCGCCGGCCTTGCCACACCGGCCATGGGGGACCTCCCCCACCGTCCCCCGCCATCCGGCGCCCGACCGGGCCGGCCCGGTCGACGG
>Ga0070737_10002708_pt1 | contig 20513 bp, 16 predicted proteins | sample Coa_R1_10_FD_66438 | JGI IMG/M metagenome (GOLD analysis project Ga0070737, IMG submission 66438) | Surface soil microbial communities from Centralia Pennsylvania, which are recovering from an underground coalmine fire - Coalmine... | ecosystem: Environmental > Terrestrial > Soil > Unclassified...
GCTCGGAGTGGGTGAGCTGGGACGGGCGGCCGGGGCCAGGACGGCGACCGAGCAGGTCAGCGAGGGTCACGGAGCGTGCGGCGAGGAGGGGGTCGAGAGGGGGGTCCACCGACCATTGCTCGGCGCCCCCCGCTGACTGGTTGCGGCCTCCCCTTGCCTCATCGCCGATTTGGGATCACCCATCTCAGGGAAGGAAGATCGGGGAAGCCGAGCGGAGGGCCTGTCTGGATGCCTGGAGGCGCGACGGGGCATGGAAGCGATCGCCTTGGCCGTTGCCGCTGAGTGAGCGATAGCACTCACGCGGCACCCCTCACGGGGTTGCCCTCGCGGGCTTCGCGCCTCCTCGCCACGCGCCCGGGAGGCCCGGGCCTCACCGGGGCCCCCACGAGGCCGGCCTTGTGGGGCCCCCTGACCGCGGCTCTGCGCCTCCCGGAGGCTCCAACTGAGCCCACGGGCGGGGCCCCCACCAAGCCTGCTTGGTGGGGTGCCCCAGGCGAGCGATGCCTCACCAGGTTGCTCGCGGCGTGGTCATCGCGCCGATGGCGCGCCCCACCGCCGTCACCCCTCCAGTGCTCGGCCCACCCGAGGTCTTGGACCAAGCCGCAGTGATGACAGGTCCTCGAGCTGGCAAAGCACCGCTCGGCCTCCACCAGCTCCGAGCCGCGCCAGGTGGCCTTGGGGCGGAGCTGCCGGCGGATCTCGGCCAGGGCCGCCTCGGCCAGCCCCCGGCGCCTGCTCCCGCTCGCCGAAGGTTCGTTACCGCTCGGGGCGGCAGACGTCGGGCGGCAACCATCGAGGCCCCTGGAACGCTGGCCTTGAGACAAGGCGTCGGGGGTCAGTGGCCGAACGGTGACATCTCGTACTGACCCAGCTCCGCGAGGAACGTTGGGACGTGAAGCCCGCCGGCGAGCGACCAGACGACGTGCCAGAACACGTTCGCGATCGGCCCCTGCCAGAGCACGAAGAAGACGATTAGCATCCCCAGGTTGCCGAGACGGGCGGCCATCAGCCGCGTCTCGCTGGAGAACAGGGGGACGAGGATCCCGAATCCGTCCAGGGGCGGGATGGGGAGGAGGTTGAGCAGGAGCGCCCCGACCTCAACCACGACCAGGAAGGCGAGCGCTGCCCAGAGCGGGAGGTGGGAGAGGTCGTCTTGTGCGGTGAGCCCGAGCAGGAACGGGATGGCCACCACCACGGTGAAGAGGAGCGTGGCCAGGGGGCCAGCGGCCGATACCAGCGCCTCCCAGCCCTTGCTGCGCAAGGCCGAGCGATCGATGTAGACCGCACCTCCCGGCAGGCCGATGCCACCGAGCAGGACGAACACGATCGGCAGCACGACGCTGACCAGGGGATGGGCGTACTTCAGAGGGTTCAGGCTCAGGTAGCCGGCCTGGATCACCGATCGGTCCCCACCGAGGTAGGCCACGATCGCGTGCCCGAACTCATGCAGGCACAGCGAGGTGATCCACCCGGCGAGCACGAACAACGCCGTCACCCATCCCAGCAGCGCGGCTGGGACGCCGAGGTACAGCGCGGCCCCCGCTCCCACCATCGCAGCCGGCGGGACGATACCGAGGGGGCTGATGCGGACCGCGCCTCGGAGCTGCGGCAGGGGGGCGGACCGGAGTCGCCTCACCTGCCGAGCGACCGTGGGCCTCTGGAGGTGGGTCCGCAGGTCGTACAGGCTGATGCCCTCCCCCCGAAGGAACTCGGAGGCGACCGGGACGTCGGTGTAGAGGAGACCCATGAAGAGGTGGATGAGGTCCACGCGGGCGTGGCCGAGCAGGGCCGCCTCGCGGCAGGCGCAGTTGCGGACATGGTCACAATTGGCCGGCTCGCTCTCGGCCGGGACCCGCTCCCGCAGCGCCAAAGGATCGGCGCCGATGGCCCGCAGGGTCGCCGCCACCGAGCCGTCGGGCGTCAGAAGACGGCGCAGCAGGTCCACCGGGCTCGTTGATGCCCGCAGGACGGCCGCCGCCTGTCCGGTTAGTGGGACCAGCTCGGAAACCACAACCATCCTCCCCTCTGCAGGTGTACCAGCGTCGAGCAATGGTGACGCAAAGAGCCGGCAAGAGGGAAGGCCACCCCGAGGACAAAGCGGCCTCGGCGCCGTCGGGGGATCCTTGCCGAGGGCCGGTTGCCAGGTCGTGGCGTGGGAGGCCGGTCCGGCGTGGCTCCGTGGGAAGCGTCGCGTGCCTCGCCGAGCCCGGGGCTGAGGCGCCGGCGGCCGAGAGGAAGGGCTCGGCCTCGTGCCTTGTGGGGCGCATCCAGGAGATGGGGTGCGACAATCGTCGCAGGAGGAGGGAAGCCATGCACCGGATCTCGATCCCCGATGCCGTGCTCGAGGCCATCAAGCGGCAGCGGGCCAGGCTGTTCCGCTTCGAGCACCTGCTAGGGCCCAGGACCGCTCTGGTCGTGATCGATCTCCAGAACTGCTTCATGCTCCCCGGAATGCCGGTCGAGGTGCCGACGGCGCGTGAGATCGTTCCCAACGTCAATCGGTTGGCGGCGGCGGTCCGGGCGGCGGGCGGCACCGTGGTGTGGGTCAAGATGACCCTTGAGGGCCAGCAGGAGAGTTGGAGCGTCTTCTTCCAGGGGGACGATCGCCGTGTCGTCCTGGACGAGCTGACGCCCGGCTCGCGCGGCCATGACCTCTACGCCGACCTGGACGTGCGTCCGACGGACCTGGTGGTGCAGAAGACCCGCTACAGCGCCTTCATCCAGGGCTCGTCTGACCTCGATCAGCGGCTTCGAGCCCGAGGGGTTGACACGGTGGTCATCGCCGGGACGCTCACCAACGTCTGCTGCGAGTCCTCGGCCCGAGACGCCATGATGCTCAACTACCGCGTGGTCTTCGTCTCCGACGCCACCGCCGCTCTGAGCGACGCTGAGCATAACGCGACCCTCGCCACCGTCTTCCGGGTCTTCGGTGATGTGGAGACCACCGATCAGGTGATCGCACGCCTGGTCTCCGCCGACCGGGCGCCGACGGCGTCTCCGACCACGGCCTGAGGCAGCGCCGGCGCCGTGTCAGGCTGGGCCGCAGGCGTGGGGACGAGGCCAGCGGCCCGGCTGTGGCGACCGTCTCCTGTGCCCGGCGTGATGCCTTCCCGACTGGGCGAGGCGCCGCCAGCGAGGGAGAGCTATTGACCGATCGTTAGGTAGGCGGCTTGCCAGGCCGATGCCCGGGGCTGGGGAGAGCCGAGACGGCCGAGGTGGGCTGAGCGCCAAGGCCGGTGGCCGCCGATCGCGTCGTGGGCTGCGAGGCCGCTCATGGCGGCCCCTAGGAGGGGGCTCGCTTATCGATCGCTCTGGGCCCCCCAGCCGCGCAGCATGGCGACCGCGGCGTCGCCGTACCGTGCCGCGATCCGCTCCAGGTCGCCGCGGTCCCGGGGCTTGAACCACTGGCCGAGGCCGCTGATCATGTCGAGCACGGCCATGGCCGCAAGCTTAGGGTCGGGGACGGAGAAGACCCCCTCCCGGCACCCGCGCTCGATGGTCGCAGCCATCGCGTCTCGGTACTCGCGGCGGAGGGCGTTGATGGGGGCCTGCAGCTCCTTGGGCAGGCTTCGGCGCTCGCGGGAGGCCACCCTCACCTGAGACCAGCGCCGGTTAGAGAACAGGATCTCGGTCCTGATGGCGGCGCGGATGGCGGCCTCGGGGGGCCGGTCGGGCCTCAGCTCGGGCAAGACCTCCAGGTTGAAGTCGCGCTGGAAGCCGTAGCAGATCTCGAACAGGATCCGCTCTTTGCTCGGGAAGTGGTGGTACAGCGAGGAGGGACGCACCGCCACCTCCTCGGCGATGTCCCGCATGCTGGCCGCGTCGTAACCCTTCTCGGCGAAGAGCCGGGCTGCGTGCTCCAGCAAGTCGTTGCGGCTGCGGCCCTCCGAGCGGTCCCGCAGGCTTGAGCTCATCCTGAGGCCTTGTCCCCTGACACCTTGACACTACCCTGGTTCGGCATTATATTCCCGTACGAACGATCGTTAGGTTGGCAGGACGGGGAGGAGAAGTGGTGGCAGTGGCCCACGGAGCCGGTCGGGGTGTGGCCGTGTCGGTCTTGGCCTGCCCGGGGCGAGCCGCCGTCGGCTCGCCGGGTCGCCGGCTCCGGGGTCGGATCCCAGGCTCGGGGCCCGGGGCGCGGATCTGGCCACCGGGACCCCGGGCCGCCCCGGCCTTGACCGCCACCGCCCTGGCCACCGCGGCGGGGGGACCGCCCGTGCCCAGGGGAGCCGCCGAGGAGGCGGCCCGGCGCTTGCAGGTGGCGCCCCGGGCGCCCAAGTCGGGCCTGGCCTTCCTGCAGGCGCACGGCGCCCGGGTCCAGCAGGGGGTCCTGGAGCGTGAGCGTCAGGTGGGGGCGGAGCTGAGGCCGTCCGGGGCGGCGTCCGCCCGTGGCGGGAAACTGTCCTCCGCGCGGGGGCGGGCATGCCATCGCCCGTCCCCCTGCCGCGGGGGGACGGTAGCCCAAGGTGCCCCGGGGCCGACCTTGGTGGGGGCGGGCTGGTCCCTGGCCGTCCTCTTCCGCCGTCGGCTCACGCCGCCGGTGATGGGGCAGGGAGGTCAGCCGTGGTGCTCGGGAGGGGCAGGGGCCCGGCCCGACCTCGGGTAACGGTCGGGGTGCTGTTCGAAGGCGCGGCGGCACCCGGCTGAGCAGAAGGCGTAGGTCACCCCCTGGTGCTCGGTCCGCTCTCGGGCCGTGGTCGGGTCGACGGTCATGCCACAGACCGGGTCGGTCGCCGCCTGCCCTCCTCCCTCCGACGGGGATCCCATCGCCTGCAGCATCTTCGGGCCGCCGGTTCGCAGGAAACGCCACCCGAGGACCGCGGCCAGGAGCAGGGCGGCGAGGTCGAGGTAGGTGGTGAGGTCCCATCCGAGGTGACGCTGCTGAAGGACCTGCACCCGATGGTGGGCGGGCACCAGCCCCAGGGCCTGGAAGGTCAGCTCGATGAGGAGGCCGGCGGTGGCCATGGCCAGATAGGAGACGACCAACAGGTACAGGCTGGCCCGGCCCCCGTAGTACCTCCGGTGGATGTTGACGATGGGGAGGATGATCAGGTCGGCGAAGATGAAGGAGATCACCCCACCGAAGCTGATCCCGCCGTTCCAGAGGACCGCGGCCAGGGGCACGTTGCCGACCGAGCAGACGAAGCTGAGCATGGACAGGATGGGGCCGACCAGCGGTCCCAGGAGCATGTTCAGGAGAGGATGACCGGTGAGGAAGAGCCCTTGCCAGAAGGCGTTCGGCACCCAGGCGGCGAGCGCACCCGCGATCAGGAAGCCGAGGGCCAGGTCCTGCCAGAGGCTGAGGAGGTCCATGTGGAAGGAGTGGCTGACGCCGGTGAGGGTCCGGCCCGAGAGCAGCCGACGCAGGAAGGGCCCCTCGGTCACCGACATGTCCATCGCGGCATGCCCCTCCATCCGTCCCCTCAGCCCCCGCTCGGCCTGTCGTCGAGCCCTGTCGACCATCCGGGCTCGTAACGTCCACCTGAAGAGCAGGGCCAGGATCGCCACCATCACCAACCCGCCGGCCAGCTCAGCGGCCAGGAACTGCCAGCCCAGCAGCACCAGCAGCACCAAGCCGAGCTCGAAGACCAGGTTGGTCGAGGCGAACTCGAAGAGGATGGCGTTGGCGAAGCTGGCGCCCTTGCGGACCAGGGCCCGGGCCAGGGCCACGGCGGCGTAGGAGCAGGACGAGGAGGCCGCGCCGAAGCCGCAGGCGAAGGCGATCCCCCTCAGGTCGTCGCGCCCGAGCGCGCCGGCGATCGTCCTCCGCGGGACCACGGTCTGGACCACGGCCGAGAGCAGGAAGCCGAGCACCAGCGGCCAGAGGACCTCCCAGAGCATGGTGAAGGCGAGCAGCAGCGCCTGCCCGATCGCGCCTGGGACGGCGGCGATCATCCCTGCACCAGCCGCTCGATGGCGCCCGGCAGCCCGTGCACCGTGGCGGCCTCGTCATCCGCCCAGATGGCCCCGCTCACGCGGTGCTCGGGATGGTCGTGCGGGAGCGAGATGGCCGCCCCCTCCGGGGCCGCCTTGACGGCGTTGGCCCGGGTGGGGCATCGCGGAGGGAGCGGTCGCGTCGCCTGGAGGCCACGGATCTGGCCCTCGCTCCGGCGCAGCCGCCCCTGCCGCCCTGTCCCGCCCTCGGCGCGCCCTCGCACGCCAAAGCCCATGCCCCGGTCAGGTGTTGGGCGGCCCCGGCCTGGCCATCGGCCCTCACCAGGCGAGGGGCAAGGAGACGAAGCCCCGCAGAGTGACGGTGGGTCGGCGCTCGGGCACCCCGGCCAGGCGCAGGCCAGGGAAGCGTCGGATCAGCGCCCCGATCGCGATCTGTCCCTCGAGGCGGGCGAGCGGAGCGCCCAGGCAGAAGTGGATGCCTCGTCCGAAGGCCAGGTGGGGATTGGGGTCGCGGCCGAGGTCGAGCCGTCCCGGGTCGGCGAACACCCGCGGGTCCCGATTGGCCGCGCCCAGCATCAGGGTCACCATCTGGCCTGGCTCCACCCGCTGGCCGCCGAGCTCCAGCGCCTCCAACGCCACCCTGCCCGTGAGCTGGACGGGGGAGTCGTAGCGGAGCAGCTCCTCGACCGCCGGCTCGATGAGCTCGGGCTCCCGATGCAAGCGGGCGAGCTGGTCTGGGTGGTTAAGGAGCGCGTTGACGCCGTTGCTGATCAGGTTGACGGTCGTCTCGTGGCCGGCCACCAGCAAGAGCACGCCCATGGCCAGCAGCTCTGGACCGCTGAGGCGGTCGCCTTGCTCCTCGGCCTCGACGAGCCGGCTGATGAGGTCGTCGCGGGGGTCGGCACGGCGCTCGGCGATGACCTGCCGGAGGTAGGCGTGCAAGGCGTCGCGGGCGGCCAGCACCGCTCCCCGACGGTTGGCGGGAGCCACCGGGTCGAGCGCCCCCACCAGCGCATCCGACCAGCGGCGGAACGCGGCTCGATCCTCGACCGGCACCCCCAGCAGCTCGGCGATGACGGTGACCGGCAGCGGGTAGGCCAAGTCTGCCACCAGGTCCATGCCCCCTCGCTCCCCCGCCGCGTTCAGGGCCTCCTCCACCAGAGTCTCGATCCGCGGTCGCAGCCGCTCCACCATCCGGGGCGTGAACGCCTTCTGGACCAGGGTGCGGAGCCGGGTGTGATCGGGCGGATCGGCGACCAGCATCGAGCGCCCCCCTTCTCGGCCGGGCTCGATGACGGGGGCGAACCCCTCCCATCGCCGTCGGTCGGCGGAGAAGCGCTCGTCGCGCAGGACCTCGACGACCTCGGCGTGGCCGGTGACCAGCCAGCGTCCGAGGGAGGTGGCCCAGACCACCGGCCCCGCCGAGCGCAGCTGCTCGTAGAAGGGGTATGGGTCGTGCTGGAGCAGGAGCAGCAGGTCGCCGCTCGGCATCGTCCCCACGTCGACCTTGTTCATCGCGCTGCCTCCTCCCCCCGGCTGGCCCGTCTCCTCGACGGCGGCACCGAGGGGTGAACGTGCTCTGGCTGTACCTCGCCCTCGCTCCTATCCCCTGAGCCGTGGCCGTCCGGGCCGGTTCCTGGCTCCGCGCCCGGCCGGGACCGCTGGGCAGGCACCCTCTCCCATCATGGACTGGTCCCCTCGTCGGGTGCGGTCCGGCATTGGCGTCGGGCAAGAGGCTGGGCGCGGCGTCATCGGTGGCCGCAAGGGGAGCGACGTGACATCGGGGCGAGACCTCGGCCGGCCGCGGCAGCCCGGCGCCGGCTGGGCCCGGCCTGCCCGGGCCAGGGGCCCCCTCGACGCGACCGGCACCTGGATCGCCAGGTGGCTGCGTCAGCACGATCGAGCCCCAAGGCTTGCCCCCTTCCTTGCCACCTCGGAGCGCGGGCGCGGGGCCAGGCCGGGCCAGGGGGCGCGAGGGCGGTAGACGAAAGGAGGTGGGGCCGAGGATCCGATCGCGTACGGGTGTGGGGATGGGGGGAAGAAAGCTGTCGGCGCTCGGGTTGTGAGTGGTAGGCCCAGGACTGGTGGTGGCCGACATCGATGTCTCCGCGGCCGTGAGCGGCCACCCGCGAAGGAAAGGAGCACCGGTGATCGGCGGAACTGCCTCCCCACGTGCCGTCGTGCCTGCCCAGCCGCGGCTGGGCTGGGCCCTGGCGGTGATCGTGACGGCTCAGCTCATGGTCGTGCTGGACGCCACCATCGTGAACGTCGCCCTGCCCTCGATCCAACGCGCGTTGCGCTTTTCGCCCACGGATCTGGAGTGGGTGATCAACGCCTACGCGGTGGCGTTCGGAGGCCTGCTGCTGCTGGGCGGGAGGGCTGGAGATCTGTTCGGGCGGCGTCGCGTCTTCGTCGCCGGCATAGCCATCTTCACCCTGGGCTCGTTGGCGGGTGGTCTGGCGCTCGACTCCGCCTGGCTGGTGGCCGCCCGGGCCGTCCAGGGCGTGGGCGGTGCCATCGCCTCCCCGGCGGCGCTCTCGTCGATCGCGGACACCTTCCCGGAGGGGCCGTCCCGGAACCGGGCCATGGGCGTCTACTCGACCGTGGCTGGAGCCGGGGGGGCCATCGGGCTGCTGCTCGGCGGCGTCCTGACCGAGCTCACCTCCTGGCGGTGGATCCTGTTCGTCAACGTCCCGATCGGCCTCGCGCTGGCCCTGCTCGCGCCGCGGGTGTTGGCGGCCTCCGCAGGTCACCCGGGTCGGCTCGACCTGCCCGGGGCGCTGACCGCGACCAGCGGCATGGCGCTGCTCGTCTACGGGCTCTCCCGCGCCGCTGCCCACGGCTGGGGCGACCCTCCGACGGTGGCGGCGCTGGCCATCGCTGGAGGGCTGCTCCTTGCCTTCGTTGGCCTCGAGGCCCGCAGCCACCATGCCCTGATGCCCCTGCGCATCTTCGCCAACCGGAATCGCTCCGGGGCCTACCTGGTCATGTTGGCGCTGGCCGCCGCCGTCTTCTCCATGTTCTTCTTCCTGACCCAGTTCGTCCAGAACGTTCTTGGCTTCAGCCCCTTGATGGCGGGGGTCGCCTTCCTTCCCATCTCGCTGGGCATCGTCCTCACCGCCAACGTCACCTCGCGGCTGGTGGGCCGGGTCGGCACCCGCCGACCGCTGACGCTGGGACCCTTGCTGGCCGCGCTCGCCTTGCTCTGGCTGTCACGTATCAGCGATCACGTCAGCTACCTCTCGGGGGTGCTGGCGCCGATGCTCCTGCTGGCGGTGGGGATGGGCATGACCTTCGTCCCGCTCACGCTCTCGGCCGTCTCCCGCATCCGCCGAGAGGAGGCAGGCCTGGCCTCGGGGCTCCTCAACGCCGGCCAACAGGTCGGCGGCTCGGTCGGCCTGGCGCTGCTCGTGACCATCGCCAGCGCGGTCACCAGGTCCGACCTCGCCGGGCGGGGGGCGACGCTCGGGCAGGCCGTGACGGCCGGCTACGGCCGTGCCTTCGAGGTCGGTGCCCTGATCGCCTTCGGCGCCTTCCTGATCGCGGTGGCCGCCATCCGGGGTCCGGGGAGCGGGGGGAGGGGGCCCTCCCCGGTCGTGGTCAGGGCCCGGCTGCTGGCGACGAGGGCCCTCTACCGGTTGGTTCGAGGCGTGAGCCCAGTTCCGACCCCGCTCTTCGAGGAGGTGGTCTGCGACTTCGAGGACCGCCTGCTCGCCGAGCAGGGTCACCGGCCGGGCGAGAGGAGGTGCTGATGATCCGCCCCTACGCCGGGAACGCGGGCGATGGGCGTCCACGCTCGGGCCCCGCCTCCGGGACAGGTCGCCGGACGCGCTGGCTGGTGGTGGGCGTCCTGGCGGCCGCGGTCGGGACCATGGTGCTGGCCGTCGACCCCCGCCGCTTCGCCGAGGCCATGGAGCGCTTCGACCTGCGCCTGATCCCGGTCGTCGCCGGGCTCTCGGTCGGATGCCTCCTTCTGCAGGGGCTGCGCTGGCACCAGCTCCTGCGGGGGGTGGGCATCGGGCTGCGGCCAGCCGACAGCCTGCTCCTGAACACCGCCGGCCAGGCGGCGACGGCGATCCTGCCCCTGGGCGACCTGGCCCGCGCCGCCCTCGCCAGCCAGGCGGCGCAGGCCGGGTTCGGGGCGGTGGCCGCGACCGTGACCGTCCAGGAGCTCGCCTACACCCTGGCCCTGGTGCTCTCGGCGGCGCCGGTCCTGATCGCGACCCGCCACGGGATCTGGATCGTGCTGGGGGTGCTGATGGGCATGCTGGTCGTCCTCGCCATCCTTGCCGTGCGGCGGCTCTTCTGCCTCGTGCGCTGGCTGGTGGCGCGGACGCCGTTGCTGCGCCACCTGCTGGGCCGGATCGAGGGGCTGCACGAGGAGACGGCGGTGCTGCTGCGCCGTCCCGACACCCTGGGCTGGTCCGTCCTGGACGCGGCCAGGGCGGCGGTCGCGATCACCCTCCTCTGGTCGATCGTGGAGTCGCTCCATCCTGGCGCCCTCGGCTGGTGGCAGGCCGCGTTCGTGCTCGCCCTCTCCTACGTCGGCGGCGCGGTCAGCCTGATCCCCGGCGGCGCCGGCGTCAGCGAGGCGAGCACGGTCGGGCTGTTGCTGCTCTTCGACCTCGACCCCCCAACCGCGGCCGCCGCGGTGCTGGTGCAGCGCCTGTTCACGACCGGCGCCTCCACCCTGCTGGGCTGGAGCGCCTATCTCCTGGCCCGCCGACGTTTCGGGTTCGGGTCGATATGGGCCCTGCCGGCGCCGCCGGCTCCCCGCGCCGAGAAGGCGGCCTGAGTCCGCCCCGAGGCTGGGCCAGGAACGGGGCCCGACGGCGTCCCCCGCCGGCGCGGTCCTGGGGCAGGAGGGTAAGGTGTCTTCGTGCCATGCGCCTGAGGGTGGCGCCGGTGGTCGTCGGTGCCCTGATCGCCGCCCTTCCCGTGCCGGGGAGCCGGCTGGCGCGCTGGGCAGGTCTCGTCCACCTGCCGGGGGTGGTCGATGTCGGCGGCCCTCGCAGCGACGGCCGGGTCGTAGTGGACGGGGGGAGCCGCCTCTACCTCCTCGACCGGTCCACCGCCACCTTGACCCCCTTCGCCGATGGCCCGGGTGGCTACACGGGGGGCGGTGGGGACGAGCCCTACCTCGCCGTCTCGCCGGGTGGGCCGGTGCCCGGGGCCGGGTGCGAGTTCGCGCCCGACGATGTCTACGTCCTCCGCCCGAGCGCGGCCGAGGTGGTGCTGGTGAGCGCGGACGGCCGGGCCCGCCGGTTCGCTCAGCTGGGCGGTGTCCGGTCGCTGAACGGCATCGCCTTCGACACCGTGGGCCGTTTCGGCCACCGTCTGCTGGTCATCGGCCACGGCCGCAGCGGGGGCGTGGTGGTGGCGATCGACTGTCGCGGTCGGGCGATGACCATCGCTGACTCGGCCCCGGCCATGGAGGGCGGCATCGTGGTCGCCCCGCCCGGCTTCGGTGCCTTCGCCGGCGACCTGGTGGCCCCGGACGAGCTCAGCGGCCGCATCCTTGCCGTTCGCCCGGACGGCTCCACGGAGGTGATCGCCCACTCGGGCCTGCCCGCTGGCCAGGACCTGGGGGTGGAGGGGCTCGGCTTCGTGCCGCCCGGCTTCGCCGACGGCGGCACCGCCTTGCTCGCCGACCGCTCCACACCCGGCAATCCCCATCCGGGCACGGGAAGCCTCCTGGCGCTGGACGCGCGCTCGCTGCTTGAGGCCGGCGTGCGGGAGGGGGATCTCCTGGTCGCCACCGAGGGCGGGGCGCGCACCATCGTCGTGCGTTGCTCTGCCGCATGCCGGGTCGCTCCCGTGGCCGCGGGGCCGACACCCGCCCATGGCGAGGGACACCTGCTCCTGGTGCCCGATCGCCCCGGCCCGCCCCCACCTGCCCTGCCGGTCGCACCCGACCTGGGGAGAGCGGCGGCGCCGGCTCCGACCGCCGTGGCGGCGATGTGGGTGGTCGCCGGGGTGGCGACGGCTGGGATGCTCGTCGGGCTGGTCCTCCTCGGCCTGCTCCGGATGCGCCGGCGGGGCTCGCCTTGAGCCCGGCGCCGGCGGGGCTCAGCCGGGGACGGTCGCGGCCAGGTGCAGCCGGTCCCAGTCGGAGTAGGGCCCGATCACGTGCACGATCCGGCGAAGGCCGGCCTGCTCGAGCAGGCTGGCAGCGATCGCGGCCCGGTAGCCGACCCCGCAGTGGACCGCCACCGGGGCGGTTCGAGGCAGCTCGTGGGCGTGATGGGAGATCTCGGGCACCGGCATCCGCACCGCTCCGGGCACGTGGCCGTGGACCCACTCGTCCTCGTCTCGGGCATCGACCACGGTCATCGGCTCGGCGCTCAGGATCCAGGAGGCGAGGTCCGCCACCTCGGCCGTCTCGAACGTGCTCAGCGGTCGACCGCTGGCGCTCCAGGCCTCGATGCCGCCGTCCAGCTCGCCCACGACGCTGTCGTACCCGATGCGCAGCAGCTGACGGTGGGCCTCCGCATGCTCCGCCGAGGTCCCGCCGAGCAGGACGATGGGGCGGCCGCGCTCGATGATCCAGCCCACCCAGGCGCTGAACGGTCCCTCCAAGCCGATGTTGTAGCTGCCGGGGATGTGCCCACGGTCGTACTCGCGGCCCGTCCGCACGTCCACGAGGGCGGCGCCCAACTTGAAGTGATAGTCGGTGAGGTCGGCGGACAGCTTGCGCAGGGGCGGGAGGCGCCGACCCAGGAGGTTGGCACCGCGGCGGTTGAGCGCCCCCATGTCGCGGTAGTAGGCGGGGTAGGGGCCCTGGTGCAGGGCGCGGGCGATGAAGGGCATCAGCTCGGTGGTGGTCAGGAACGGGTTGGTGTGCCGCTCCCGGCCCATGGTGGTCGTGAGCTCGTTGCCGCTCGCGGAGCCACAGAAGGACCCCGAGCCATGGGTGGGGTACACGGCCACGTCGTCGGGAAGGTCCCGGAGGCGCACGTGGAGGGTCCGGAAGGCCTCGAGGGCCAGGTGGGTGGCGAGGTGGGGGCCGAAGAGGTCGGTCCTGGCGATGCCGCCCACCATCAGGGCGCCACCGGCAAACAGTGCCAGCCTCCGTCCTTGGGCGTCCAGGAGGACGTAGCTCAGATGCTGTGGGGTGTGACCGGGCGTGCGCCGGGCGCGCAGGCGCCAACGACCCACGTGCACCTCGCTGCCCTCGGTGAGAGGGCGGAAGCGGAACTCCAGGCCGCTGTCCTCGGCGGCGCAGACCTCGGCCCCGGCCTCCGCCTCCAGCTCGCGGCTCCCCGACACGAAGTCGTTGTGGACATGGGTCTCCAGGGAGCGGACGATGCGCACCCCCATGCTGTCGGCCCGATCCAGGTATTGAGCCACGTCGCGCAGCGGGTCGACGGCGACCGCCTCGCCGTGGTCTGGATCCGAGATCAGGAACGAGGTGTTGCCGAGCTCCGGGGCCCGGAACAGGTCGATCCGTGGCGCTGCGTCCTCCATCCCAATACAGGAATAATGACGTCTCGGGCGTCGTGTCGGCGTGGCGGAACCGGTAGACGCGCCGGACTTAGGATCCGGTGGGGCAACCCGTGGAGGTTCGACTCCTCTCGCCGACACCATCCAGGTCGACACGACCTCGGGTCGTGGTCGCGTGGCCCTGGGCGACGGTTGACCGTCATGCCCGGATGCCCCCCGGCCAGCGTCCCTGCCACGGACGGCTCGACCCCGGGCGGCTCAGCCGGTGACGTCCTGGATGCCGGTCAGGTGGTGGCTGAGCTCCCAGAGCCGACGGCGCGCGTCGGGGTCGTAGGCCTGAGGATGGGCTCGCGCCTCCGCCGCCCGGTCGAAGAAGCGTCCGCTCACCCCCTCCAGCTCAGGGGAGACGGCCAGGCGAACGGTGGCCTCCACCCCGTCCTCCAGCCGGTCGACCGTTTGGCCGATCTCCTCGAGGACGATCTTGGTCGGCATGTAGGTCGCCGGGTGGAGGCTGTTCACCGTGACCTCGCGCGGGGGTAGGCGCTCGGCCAGGGACATCCCGAACATGATCTGGGCCAGCTTGCTCTGCCCATAGGCACGGACGCCACGGTAGTCCCGCTCCAGCATCACGTCGTCGAAGTCGATGGGGCTCTGGCCGATCGAGGCCACGTTGACGATCCGGGCGGGGGCCGAGCGCCGGAGGAGGGGGAGCAAGCGCATGGTCAGCAGGAATCCGGCCAGGTAGTTCACGGCGAAGCGCAGCTCGTAACCGTCTCGGCTCTCCTGGCGCGTGGTCCCCTCCGGCCGGCCGCTGCCGATGCCGGCGTTGTTGATCAGCACGTGGAGGTGGGGGGTGGTGGCCTCGACCTCGGCGGCCAGTTGGCGCACCTCGGTCAGGGAGGCGAAGTCGGCCAGGTAGGTGCGGACGGCGCCGGCGCCGGCGGCCTGGACCTGCTCGGCGGCGGCGTCGAGACGGCGCGGGTCCCGTCCGTGGAGGAGGAGGGTGGCCCCCTGGGCGGCGAGCCGACGGGCGACGGCGAGGCCCAAGCCGTCGGTGGCGCCGGTGACGAGGACCGTGGTCTCGGGGAGGACGCGCACGGAGGACCCTCCTGGCATGGGGATCGGCTCGCAGGCCGGATGACCATACGGTAGCGCATGGCTGGAGCGAGGTCTAAGGGGCCGGGGGCGCGGCGAGATCAGCCCCGCCCCGGGTTCGATGCCCGACGGCCGGGGCCCGGTGCCGGCCGCTCCGGGGCCATGACGTGTTCGAGGGTCGTGACGAGGAAGGTCAGGAGGAGGCCGGTCACGGGGCCGAGGGGGAGCAGGCAGGGCAGGTAGGAGCGCATCACCCGGCCCCAGGCGATCCCTCCGCTGGTGGTCGGTAGCCGGCGGCGCGAGCCGGCTCGAGGCAGCGTCCTGAGCAGCTCCCTGGCGTCGATGGCGGCGTCGTGCTCGATGGTCAGGGAGCGCGCCGCTGGGTTCCAGGTGACGGCGCGGACCTGGGGGTGGGCCTGCAACCGACGGGCCAGCGACCGTCCCCGCTCCACGGCCTCGGGCGCGAAGGCAAGCCGAAGCCGGCCGGGGATGACGTGGGCGACCCGGGCCGGCACCCGTGGCGGGGGCTCGGGCCCGTGGGGTTGGGGGGTGGGGCGATCCCCTCGCCGGTGAGCGCCTCGACGGACAGTTCCCACACCAGTATCGTCATCGGCCCGGGTTAGCGGTTGGCGAGGCCGGGGTGAAGGCTCACCCAAGGGAGTGCCATGACAGGGGGAGCCTCGCATCGCCGTCCGGATGCCGGCGGCCGAGCCCTTGACCCGCCTGGGCTGCCCCCTCCCACTGGAGGCGAGGGACCCTGATGAGGCCACGGTGGCGGGCGTTGGGCGAGGATGCGCGCCCACGGTGATCGCTCGGCCTGCCTGCATAATGGTAGCCAGCAGGCTGCGTGATCGTGACCAGGAGGAACGGCCATGTTCGATGAGCTGCTGGACGCCGTGATGCCCGGAGGCGCATGGCTGGTGGCTGGGCTTGTGATCGGGAGCGCTCTGGGGCAGCGCTCGCGCTCGGTCGTCAAGGCAGCGTTGAGAATTGGCATGGACATCGCGGATCGCGTCCAGGAGGTCGGGGCGGAGGCGGCCGAGAGAGCCCAGGACCTGATGGCTGAGGTTCGCCAGGAGCGGGAGCAGTCGCGGGCCAGGCCGGCGCGCGAGGGCCAGGCTCGGCGCAGGACCTCGGGGGCCGGCTCGGAGGGCTGAGCGGTGGGGACGAAGGGAACGGGGCGGCCGATCGCGAGGCTGGAGCACGAGGCCCCAGGCCGGCTCCGGGTCCGGCTGGGGCGGGAGCATCGCTCGCCTGAGCGGATGAGGCCACTAGCGCAGGATCTGGCGCGCCATCCCGCCGTCGATGCGGTTCGAACCAACGTCCGGACCGGTTCCATCTTGGTCACGGGCGAGCCGGTGGCCCCGCTCCGCCAAGCGGTGGGGGAGTTCTTGGAGCTGGTCCAGGAGGAGGGGCCGGAGCGCCTGCCCACGGTCGGCGTGCAGGCCGCCGTGGACCTGGTGAAGGAGGTCGACGGTCTGCTCGCGCGCGTGACCGGAGGGCGCCTGAGCCTGCGCTGGTTGGTCCCCGCAGCCTTCGTCACCGTGGGGATCCGTCAGCTCCTCGCCCAGGGGCTCGCCGTGGGCACGGTGCCGTGGTATGTGCTCATCTACTACGGGGTCGACTCCTTCCTCAAGCTTTATCCCGAGTACGCCCCGACCCCCGCTCATCGTCGCTCGACACCCGTCTAGCCCAGCGCCGCCCGCTGAAGGAGGGTCGAATCGACCGGTCGAGCTTGCAGCTACCGAAACTGGTGGTGAGGGATCACCTCGTTGAGCCGCGGGGGGTGAATGGCTCAGGGCCGGCATCTGGGCTTGAGGTCGTGCATGAAACTCGGCGTCGGGTGAGGCTCCGGCTCCCCTCCATCCTCCTCGCCCAGGAGCGACGGTCGGGCATCGCCAGAGCCCTGGACGAGGAGCCGCATGTCCAAGGTTTTCGCTTCGCGCCTGCTTGCAGGAGCCTGATCGTCGAGCACGACGGCGAGCTCTCGACCGCAGCGGTGATCCATCTGGTGCTGAGGGCCAAGCCGGCTTCCCCACCCGCCCCCCTGCCCCGAGGGGGCCGCCGGCCCCCCCGCCGGTGGCTGGCGCTCGGGGTTGGGGGGGCGTTGGCGGTTGCCGGCACCTGGGTTGCGGTCCCCTTCCTGCTGGCGGCTGCCGCGCCCATCTTCCATCGGGCGCTCGTCAGCATCTCCCGGCACCGCAGGCTGAACGTCGACGCCCTCGACTCGGGAGCCCTCCTGCTCACCATGCTGGGGGGCCATCTGGTCACGGCGGCGGCGGTGATCGGTATGGTCGAGGGCGGGGAGTGGATGCGGGACGTCACCGCGGCACGATCGCGGCGAGCCCTGGGCGAGCTGATCGCCGACCGTGAGGCCGTCGTCACCAAGGTGGTCGGGGCCGAGCGGGTGCCGGTTCGCGTTGCCGACCTGCAGCCGGGCGATGTGGTGGTCCTGGCCCCTGGCGACCATGTCCCTGTTGATGGCTTCGTCCTCTCCGGGGAGGCGACCGTCGACGAGCGCTTCCTCACCGGGGAGCCGCTGCCGGTGCGGCGGTCCGAGGGGGATCGGGTCTTCGCGATGACGGTGGTGGTCGAGGGAGAGCTCCAGATCGTCGCCGGCACCGACGTCCAGCACTCGCGCGCCGGCCGGATCGTCGACTTCCTGGAGCGGGCGCCGATCGGCGACACTCGGATGTCGGACCACGTGCGGCAGATCGGGGACCGCTTCGTGCTGCCGGTGCTCGGCCTGGGGGCAGCGGTGCTGGCCGCCACCGGGAGCCCGTCGCGTACCGCATCCGTCATCACCTTCGACCTGGTCACCGGGGTGCGGGTCTCGGCGCCGACGACCATGCTCGCCTCGCTCACCGCCTCCGCCCGGGACGGCGTGCTGATCAAGGGGGCGGCGGCGCTGGAGGCGTTGGCCCGGGTCGATGCCATCGTCTTCGACAAGACCGGCACCCTCACCGCTGGGCGGCCGCGGATCGTTGGGGTCCACTCGTTCTGCGGCCTCGACGCCGACGACCTGCTGACCATCGCGGCCTCCGCCGATCACTCCTTGCGGCATCCCCTCGCCGTCGCCCTCTGCGCCGAGGCGGCGGCGCGGGGCCTCGCCCCGGTCCCGCCGCGAGAGCGGCGCTACCAGGTCGGCCTGGGCGTGGAGGCGCAGCTGGACGGCGGCGCGACCTATTTGGTGGGGAACCGTCTCCTGATGCGGCGCCATGGCGTGCGCCTGGCCCCCCTGCCTCCCGACCTCGATCCCTACGGGGACGCCACCAGGGTGTGGGTCGCCAGGCCACCGCACTGCTTGGGAGCGGTGCTCATGCGCGATGTGCAACGACAGCAGGCGCGGCAGGTCATCGACGACCTTCGGGCCCGTGGCGTGCGGCACCTGATGCTCCTCTCGGGCGACGGCGAGGGGGCCGCCCGTCACATCGCCGAGTCCCTCGGCCTCGACGAGTGGCGGGCTCGGGCCACGCCCGAGGGCAAGGCGAGGGCCGTCCGGGAGCTTCGCCGACGCGGGTTTCGGGTGGCCGTGATCGGGGACGGGATCAACGACAGCCTGGCCTTCACGCGGGCTGACGTCGGTGTGGCCATGGGCCACGGCTCGGACGTCGCCTCGAGCACGGCCCAGGTGGTGCTGATCGACGACGACCTGACCCTCCTCCCCCGGGCGCTTGACCGGGCCCGGGAGGCGGTCCGGCTGATGCGTCAGAACCTGGCCGTGATCGCGGCCCCCAACCTCCTGGGGCTGATCGTCGCCCTGGTGGTGCCGATGAGCCCGGCGGTGGCCGGTGTCCTCAGCAACGGCTCCACCATCCTCGCCGCGCTCAACGGCCTCCGTCCCCTCCACCGACCGCCGGTCGGTCCGCCGCGGCCGGCGGGGTAGCGACGCCCGAGGACGGAGACGGCCCGGGCGCCGGCCCCGGATCGCCTTCCCCCGTCCGCCCGGGGTCGTGGGAGGCGTCGATGCCGTGCCCCCCGGGCGGTGCCGGGCCTCCGCCTCGGCCTGGCCCCGGAGCGTGCCCGGCCGGCGACCACGGCTCGGCGGCGGAGCGATCGCCGAGGTGCTGTTCGAGGAAGCGCTGGTGGGCGGGGAGGCGATGTCGATGCTGCAGCGGCACCTCCGCCTTGCGCCGGATCTGGTCCACCTGGACCTGAACCCGTGGTGGCAGACGGTCGACGACCTCGGCCGGCCCCAGCCGCTCCGGGGCCGCTTGGCGGCGGCCGCCCCGGGCCCATGCACCAGGGCGGCGATGGCGCCGGTGACGGGGATCCCCCGCGATCTGCCACCCGGAGGTCGGCGAGACCCTCTGCGAACTTGACGGGTCGGGCGATTGCCGCGAACCTCGTATCCAGAGGGCGTGGAACGCTGGCTGCGGCCCGGGAGGTCCACGGAGAGAAAGGGCGTGGGCGTGCAGGTATCCCCCCTCGCCGCCGACGGCGGCTCGAGGGACGGCTCCCGACGCCTCCGGGAGCGGCGGCCCGGGGGCCGGGCCCGATCGGCGAGCGGTCGCGCCACACCCGGGGTGCGGCCCGCCGGCGGGGGGCGATGACAGGGGGATGGACGCCCGGATGAGCGATCCCATGGCAGATCGGGTGCCGTGGGAGGCGGTGCCCGATGACGAGCCCCACGGCCTCCGGGAGCCGACGGGACGCCGGCCCCGACCCCGGATCGCGGTCTCATGGTCCAGGTCGCGGATGAGCGGGGTTCCTTCCGGCCCGCCCTGCGACCTTCCCTTCCGGGAAATCGACCCCGAGGACCGCCTCCTCAGGACGGCTCGCCCGGTCCTCGGACGCCTGGCGGCCGCCGTGGCGGGGACCCGGATGACGATCCTCCTGGCCGATCGACGGGGTTGGCTCCTGGACCGGAGGGCCGGCGACCGGAGCCTGAACGCGCGGCTCGACCGTCTCTCGGTGGCGCCGGGCTTCCTGTACGCCGAGGACATCGTCGGCACCAACGGGGTGGGCACCGCGGCGGAGGACCGCCGGCCGACATGGGTGCTGGGGGGCGAGCACTATGCGGAATGGCTGCGGTGGCTGACCTGCGTCGGCGTGCCCATCACCAACCCCATCACGGGCCGGCTGGAGGGCATCCTCGACGTCACCTGTCGGTTCGAGGACACCAGCCCGCTGATGCTTCCCCTCGTCCTGGAGGGGGTGCGGGACATCCAGCGGCGTCTCTACGAGGACGCCTCCGAGCGCGACCGTGCCCTGCTCGAGCACTTCCTGTCCGTCGCCAGGCGTACCAATCGTCCGGTCGTGGCGGTGAACGAGCAGACGATCATCGCCAACGTCCCGGCCGCGCGGCTGTTGGGGCCCGAGGACCACGCCCTGCTCTGGGCGCAGGCCGAGGAGACGCTAGCGGGCGGTCGGGGGATCCGACGCCAGCTCCAGCTCAGCCGTGACCTGTCGGTGAGCGCCCGCTGCAGCCCGGCCGCCGATGCCGGCTGGGAGGTCGGCGTCGTCATCGAGCTGGCGCTGAGCCGGCCTGGCTCCCCCCGAAGGGCGTCGCCGGGCGAGCGGCGGCCATCGTTGCCCTCCGAGCTGGGACTTGTCGGCCGCAGCCGGGCGTGGTGGCGCGTCGTCGAGGCCGTGCTGCGCTGCGCACGCTCCTGGCTGCCGGTGCTGATCGCCGGGGAGCCAGGGACCGGCAAGCTTGCGCTGGCACGGGCCCTGCACCAGCTGGGTGGAAGCCCGGGGGCGGCCTTCATCGTCTGTGACGCAGCCCTGGCCTCGCTGAGGGGGACGCGGCCCTGGCTGGGCGGGGTGGCGGCGAAGCTCGCCGTGGGGGAGGGGACGGTGGTCGTCCGGCACCTCGAAGCCCTGGACTGTCGGGCTATGGCCGGCCTTCGGGGGCTGCTCGAGGGATTGCGCCCTGCGGGCCGCCCATGGGTGATCGCCACCGCGACCCCGGGTGCTGGACCCTGCTCGGGGGGTTGGCAGGCGGTGCGCGATCGGTTCCCGACCACGATCGAGGTGCCGCCGCTCCGTGAGCGCCTCGACGACCTCCAAGAGATCGCCGTCGCCCTGATGAGGCGCCGCCGCCCGGGGGCGACGTCGCGCTTCAGCCCGGAGGCGCT